>Ga0315912_10000691_pt1 | contig 52970 bp, 64 predicted proteins | sample VfabasoilMG_FD_204469 | JGI IMG/M metagenome (GOLD analysis project Ga0315912, IMG submission 204469) | Garden soil microbial communities collected in Santa Monica, California, United States - V. faba soil | ecosystem: Environmental > Terrestrial > Soil > Garden | place: USA: California...
CCTGCCAACGATAACAACCGTGCCCGCGCGGACCGGCAGAAAGCGGAGGTGCGAAAACCCCTCACCAAGAGGGGGTTCTTCGCACCGGTCTCGCTCGACTGATCCGCGCGGAGAAGCACGCTGGACCGCGCAAGAGCTGCGGCCTTTCCGGCTTGACGGTTCGGTGTTGTGCTGCGGCCGGGCGATCGGTCCAAAGGAGACCCTCTTGACCATGGTGCCGCAGCGAGCGAGTCGGAACTGGTTGGGCGCGTCGGCGCTGTGCTCTGCCTTCGCCCTGGCGCTTGCGGCCTTCGCGCTGGCACTCGCGTGCAGCGAAAGCAGCATGGACGGAGGCGGAGCGGGAGGGAGTGACGGCACGTCAGGCGGCGGCACGAGTGGCGGCAGCGGTGGCAGTGCTGGCAACGGCGGCGAGGCAGCTGTTGGCGGTTCGACCGGCGGCGACAACTCGGGCGGGGGGAATTCGGGCGGCGAGCCAGCAGCGGGTGGCTCGGATGCTGGCTCGGGCGGATCGAACCCCGAAAGCGGGGGCGGCGGGGCAGGAGGCAGCGTCGGCGAGAATGGCTGGGCCCTCACTTGGTCCGACGAGTTCGACGGCACCGCCATCGACGCGGCAAAGTGGGAGCACGAGGTCAACTGTTGGGGCGGCGGAAACAACGAGGACCAGTGCTACGTGACCGACGCCAAGAACTCCTTCCTCGAAGGGGGAATGCTGCACATCGTCGCCATCGCGGATAGTCCGTCCGGACCCGAAGGTGGAGGGAGCGGCAACGAGGGCATCGTCAGCAAGGGGCATTCCTCGGCGCGGCTGCGCAGCAAGGATCGAGGTGACTTCAAGTATGGCCGCATGGAGGCGCGCCTGAAGTTGCCGTTCGGGCAGGGACTGTGGCCGGCGTTTTGGATGCTGCCGACGGACGAGGCCTACGGCGGCTGGGCCGCCAGCGGCGAGATCGACATCATGGAGGCGGTCAACTTGAACCCCTCGAACGAGGTCCACGGCACCCTGCACTACGGGGGCCCGTGGCCGGAGAACACCAACTCCGGCGACTCGACGACGCCGGACACCAACGCCTGGGAAGACTTCCACGTCTACGCCGTCGAATGGGAAGAAGGCGAAGTGCGCTGGTTCGTGGACGACCTGCACTACCAGACGCAGACCGACTGGTTCTCGACGGCTGGTACCTTTCCAGCGCCCTTCGACCAACGGTTTCACATCATCCTGAACGTTGCGGTGGGCGGGAACTGGCCGGGTCCACCAGACGGCACCACGACGTTTCCCCAGGAGCTGACCGTGGACTACGTGCGCGTCTTCTCCTGCGCGGCCGACCCCACTATGGGCCACGGCTGCGGCACGAGCGATCCGAACGTCGAGCCACTTTGAGGAGCGAATGAGTTTCGTATCGCGACTGAGGGGCAAGGGACCGAGTGGCTTCGGCGCCAGCTCCACCGCCGAGGAGGTGGCCCGGGGCCTCGACCTCAGCGGCAAGTGCTACTTGGTCACGGGCGTCACCTCCGGCATCGGCGGCGAAACGTTACGCGTCCTCATGCTCCAAGGCGCAAACGTCGTCGGAACCGGTCGCACACTCGCCGCGGCGACCAGTGCCTGTGCCCCGCTCGGCGCACGGGCCAGGCCCGCCGTCTGCGACCTTTCCGAGCCCGCCAGCGTCCACACCCTCGCAGCTGAGCTCCTGGCAAGAGGCCAGCAGCTGGATGGCATCGTCTGCAATGCTGGCGTCATGGCCCTGCCGAAGCTGACCATCAAGCACGGTGTCGAGCTCCAGTTCTTGACCAACCACCTCGGCCACTTCCTCTTGGTGACCGGGATCTTGCCCCTGCTTGCCCCCGGCGCGCGAGTGGTGGTGGTGAGCAGCGACGCGCACCGCGCAGCACCGCGCAAAGGGATCGACTTCGACAATCTCGACGGTCGCAAGGGCTACCAGACCTGGGGCTTCTACGGGCAGTCCAAGCTCGCCAACCTGCTTTTCGCCAAGGAGCTGGCCAGGCGCTTGGACGATGGCAAGACGTCGAACGCGGTCCACCCCGGCGTGATCATCACCAAGCTGCAGCGCACCTTGCCGACCTTCATGACCGCGGCGATGAGCCTGTCGCAGTCGATCTTCCTCAAGACCATTCCCGAAGGTGCCGCCACTTCGGTCTTCGCCGCCGTTCATCCCAGCCTGGCTGCCGTGAGTGGGGAGTACTTGGCCGACTGCAACGTCAAGGCGCCGCGCCGGGTTGCCCGCGATCCCGAGCTGGCTGCCCGCCTTTGGGAGTACAGCGAGAAGTTCGCCGCCGGCTTCTCGCGTCCGTGAGCCCCGTCCGGACGAGCTCAGTCCGGGCGAGCTCAACGCGTCAGCGCAACCGTGACGATCGAGCGCGCTGGCAACGTCACCACGGACTCGCTGGAGAGCGCGCCGAGCAAGGCCGAGCGCTCGAGGCCATCGAACGTGGTGCGCGTTACCTCGGATGCATCGAACTCCTCGCCGCCGAGGTCGAGGCTGACGCTCTGCGCCGCTACGGCCCTGTTGACCAGGACGACGGTCAGCGCGTCCTCGTCCGGTGACAGCCAGGCCGACGCCAGCAGGTCGACGGCGCTCGCGCTCGTGTCGATGCGCACCCAACCGGGGTCCGTGAAGCGCGCGAAATGCCGGAGCGCGTGGAAGCAGTCCTCGGCCTCGAAGCCGTCCGCGGTGAGCGAGATCAGCGCATGATCGTCGCCGCCAGCCTGGGAAGCCGAGGCGACGAAGTCGTTCTGCAAGTAGGTAGAGGCGCCGGACGAAACCAAGGCAGCCTGGATGAGGACGGCCGTTTCCAGGCCGCCAGCCCTCATCTCGGTCTGAAACACCGGACGCCCGAGCTGCTCGGCCTCTGCATCGATCTCCTCGAGCAGCGCGTCGTCGACGGCGGCCGGGTCCAGATCGTACAGGTGGTACGAGAGCGCATCGATCTGTGCCGGGTCGAGAACCGCGGTGTAGTCGAGAAGCGCTCCGGCTCCGCTGGCGTCTGGAGCCGAAATCAAGGGCGGATTCGGCAGGTCGACGATGGCAGCTCGCACCGCGCTCAGCGCCTCGACGAAGCCCGGATAGCTGACCTCCGTTTCGACGCCGCCGACGACGACCGTGGCCGTACCTTCGACCGGCAAAAACCGGCAAGCGTCCGCCGGATCCGACTCCGGTGGCACCCAGTTCGGGTTGTTTTGGATGCTCAGGTAGTCCAGCGCGATACCCGCCGCGGCATGCGCTTCGAGCGACAGGCGCCAGTAGTCCGCAAAGCCGGCGTAGTCGAAGCCGCCAGCGCTCGCTTGTACCAGGGTGCACGTATCTGGGTTGCCAGCGCACACCTTCGACCCGCTGGCCTTCAGCCAGCTGGGAGGACTGCCGGACGTGATCAAAGTGAGCGGCGCCCGTCCCAGGCGCTGGCTGGCCTCGCTCAGAATCTCGGAGGTGGCGCCGAGGTCGCCCTCGTTGTCCGCCTCGAAGCGGTTTCGCATGCGCACCGCGTCGACACCCGAGTCCTCGAACATCAGGTCGTACAGCTCGAGCTTGTCGGTACGGGCGACGATCTCGTCCTCGACGTAGGCCAAAGACGCTCCGAAGCCGACCAGGGTCTGATGGCGCGTAGACAGATCGACCGTCACCTCGGTGCTCGCTTCGGGGATGGGACTGCACACTCCTGCAACGCAGGCCGAACCCTCGGGGCACGGCTCATCGTCGCAACGCGGTAAGCAAAGACCTGCGCCCGGGTACTGACTGCCGGAGCACACGGCGATGGCGCCCTCCTCGCTCGCGGGAACGCAGGTTGCGTCCTCCAGGTTGGAGCAACCGTCGTCGTCGTCACAGGGGCGGGTGCAGGTGCCGCAAATGCAGCTCTGCGCCCCACACTCGGCGGAAACTTCGCAAGTACGGAGCCAGTTCGTCTGGCTGCCCGTCTGCGGATCGCCCGGATTGCACGACAAGGCCTGGGCGAGGACCGCCAGGCCAGAGGCGCCGAGTGCAAGAAGCCCAGCTGTCTTCACGCTTCGTCTTCCTCTCCAAGGAGATACTGGCCGAAGTAGAACGTCACCTGGTAGGCACCCTCCTCGGCGTGCTCGCGGTTGTACTCGGTGACCTTGTCCCAAAGTGGGATCGCGCGATCCCTGGTCTCTTGAAGGAGCCGCCGCACCTCTTGCTCCTCTGGGTGGCCCGGCCAGAGGTCGAAGGTGAGCGTGGTCCCGCCCACTTCGTCGTTTCTGGCCGACGCCAGAGTCCCCCCGGTGATCTTCGCCGCCAGTGCGTTCAAGACGGCGCGATGGTGGTCGATGACCGCGGCCTCGAAGCCAGCTGCCTCGCCCACCGGGATCAGGCAATGGTCGGTCAGGCAGTACTCGCCGTCCGCCCTCGCTTCGAGGCGAATGCGCCCATCCTGGACCAAACGCTGCACGGCAGCGTCGAGCGCCGCCGGTGTGAGCGACAAGAGCTGCGCCAGCCGATCCCGACGCACGGGGCTCTCCTGGTAGACATGCACCCAGACCAGAGCCGCATTCGCCTCGAGCGGGTTGGCCGTCCCCGAACGGTCCAGCCGGTCCAGCTCCTCCTCCGTCGCCACCCGGTAGCGCGTCTCGTCCGCTCGCCCGCTGCGCAGGACGAGCCCGCTCTCCACCAGATCGTTGAGGATACCGCGCACCGATACGGGGTCGTCGTACTTGAAGCGCGCAAGCACCTCGAGCCGTGACGCCGACTCACGCTCGGCCAAATACCCTTGCACGGCGCCCCAGAGCGTGACGCCCGGAGCGGTCTGCGACTCGCTCACGCGCTGAACCTTCTGCCGGTACGAGCGCAAGGCCAGGCCGAACATGTCGGCGATCACCTTCTTGCCGACCCCCTGATTCTCCAGCTCGCGAACCAGACCGACGAACACCTCGTGTGCGATGTGCGAAAGCGGCGAGCGCACGCCGCCTGCGGTCGAGAGTCGCGCGATGAGCACCGTCGTTTGGCGGACGATGGCGTCGATCAGGAGCTGTGGGTTCATTTTCGGACGTTCGGCGGCGAATGCTAGCGGGAGCCCCCTCCCCGCTCACGCGTTATGGCGCCCCGGCTCGGGCCTTTGGGGAGTGACGAATCTCCCCCGCTTTCTGGAAAACTTCAATCGTAGGGCGAGTGGTGGTTTCATCCCGACATGGTGGGCGTGCTGGTGGTGCTGTCCGCGACCTCAGCCGGGCTCGAAGCAGCCCCAAAGGGTCAGGAGCCCGCTGCCGCGAGCCAAGCGCCGGCCGAGTCGCCCCCCGCCGTGACGGACGGCCAGACTGACGAGCGCGTGGCCGAGCTGGAGCGCCGGGTGGCCGAGCAGGAGGCGCGCATCCGCGAGCTCGAGGCACGGAGCTCGACCGAGCCACCCCCAGCCGAGGCGCCGCAGCCGACGTCGGAGGCCGCCACAGAACCAGTGGTCGATCGCGACCAGCGCCAGGACCCAGTGAGCGCGCTGACCGCCAAGGAGTTCCCGCGTTCGATCCCGATGTTTGGCAGCGACTTCCGCTTCGCCGTCGGTGGGTACGTGAAGCTCGACGCGCTCTACGACTTCACCGGCCACCCCGATCACTACCGCTTCAGCTTGGCGCAGATCCCCAAGCCCGGCGATCCCGGCGCACGTCAGGGGTACCTGTCGATTCACGCCAACGAAACGCGATTCAAGCTCGACGTGCGCTATTTCGGACGGGGCGCACCCGCGAACCAGGCGCTGGTCGAGATCGACTTCTTCACGCCCAGCCAGACCAGCTTCGTTGGGCCGCGTCTCCGCCACGCCTACCTGCGCTGGGGCGACTTCTTGGCGGGACAAACCTGGGCCCTGCTCACCGATATGCGCCCGCTGCCGTTCATCATCGACTTTGCCTTCGCCGACTCGATCAACGCCACGCGTGTACCCCAGCTCCGCTACCAGTCGTTCATCACCGATTTCTTCGTCTTGCGCTTGGGCGTGGAGATGCCGGAGACCACCGGTGTGGACAACCCCGAGAGCGCACCGGGTGCAGTGAGCCCGCGCCTGCCGCGGGCAGCCGTTGGCGGGTCCGTCGAGACCAAGCGTGGCTTCGTCTCGGGCGGCGTGAGCTTGGGCGAGATCCGCTGGGATGCCGACGATCAGGCCGCCAACCCGAGCGTGCTCGCCTGGATGACGGTGCTCAACGGACGGGTGCTCCTGGACCACGAGGGTCGGGGCTTCATCGGCGCGCACGCCTCGATCGGGGAGGGAACGGGTGAGCTGATCGGCGCGCTCGCGGGCACGAACGCCAACGCCACACTGGCCGCGGGCGACCTCGAGCCCATGCTGTCCGGTCACGGCATGGTCGGGGCCGGCTGCCGCTGGTTGAAAGCGCTGTCGACAAACGCTGCGGTCGCCTGGGACGTGCTGGCGCCGTCCGCAGCGCGCCCCCCCGAGGCCGTCGAGTGGGCCTGGTCGGTGCACGCCAACGTGATCGGGCACCTGGAAGAGCCGCTCCAGATCGGCATCGAAGGCATGCTCGGTGAAAGCGCCGACGGAGCGGGCCGGGTCGGGCGCGGAGCTCGCATCCAGACCATGGCCATGTACTCGTTCTGAGCTCCCGGCCGCCCTCTCTGAGCCTTCTTTCGCCCCGCCGAGAAAATTCCGCTGTTTGTGAGCGGAGTGTTCGATGAAATCGCTCCCCGTGCCGCTTGTCGTTCGATGGGCCGAACGGCGGGGTAGACTGAAGACTCTTCATGAGCAGCCGGTCGCTTCGGACCTTCGGCGCCCCGGCGGCCGGAATTCTCCTCGCTACGGGGCTGGCGAGCGCTGGGCTCCTCGGCTGTAGCGACACCTTGCCAACCGGCGTCGACGGCGTGGCGACGGGTAGCGGAGGCACCACGAACGTGCCCGGCGGAAGCGGCGGGGCCGGGACCGGGAGCGTCGTGGGTGCCGGCGGCACGGCGCCCGAAGATTGTGCGACCGCCACCGCGGACACGGGCGCGACGGTGCTGCGCCGCTTGTCCGCCCTCGAGTACCAGCTCACCACGCAGGACCTCCTGGCTCTGCCCGAGCCTCCAGACCCTGCCGACATTCCGCTCGACAACGAGCGTCTCGGTTTCCGCACCTTTGCCGAGTACCAGACGATGTCGGCCGACAATCTGCGCGCCTACCTGGACAAGGCCGGCGCCCTGGCGACCGCCCTCTTGGCCGATGCAGCCCGGCGCGACACCGTGATCGGCTGCGCAACGGCGGAGCCCACATGTCTGGCCGATTTCGTCGCCCGCTTCGGCAAGCTCGCCTATCGCCGGCCACTCGAGCAGCTGGAGGTCGACGCCATCACCGGCGCTGCCGCCGAGTTTGCCATCGACGCCGACGACCAATTCGCCTTCGTGATCGAGGCGCTGCTCTCGTCCTCGCAGTTTCTCTACCGGGTGGAGGTCGGGAACCAGCCGGACGGGCTCTCCCAGCTGACGCAGCACGAGCTCGCCTCCAAGCTGTCGTTTGCCCTCTGGGGTCGCGGACCCAGTGCCGAGCAGCTGGACGCCGCCGCCGCTGGCGCCCTGGACACTGCGGAGGGCCTGCGCACCGCCGCCACCACCATGCTCGCCGACGAGCGGTCCCAGATTTTCTTCCAGCAGTTCTTTCGCCAGTGGCTCGGCTATCAGACGCTCAAGCCACCCAATGCAGAAGACGTCGCCGTCTTCGCCGACATGCAGGTCGAGACCGACCGCGTGCTCCAAGAGTTTGCTTGGGGCTCGTCTGCCGTGCTCGGTGCGCTCTCGGCCAATCACACCTACGTCAGCCCCGAGCTCGCCACCTACTACGGCCTGCCTGCCCCGGCAGCCGATGGCCGCGTCGATTTCCCGCCGGGCAACCCACGCGAGAACTCCGGCCTGCTCACCCATGCCTCTCTGCTCAGCGCCAAGAGTGACGGAGACCTGATCGCGATTCGCGGCAACTGGCTGCTGCGCACGTTCCTGTGCGAGGAGATCGAGATCCCTGCCGCGCTGGCCGACACCATCGGCGAGCTCCTGGTCGGCCTGGATCGGGTCGGCATCGTGGAGGCGCGCAACACGCGCTCGGACTGCGCGAACTGCCACTCGACCATCGATCCGATTGGCATCGGCTTCGGCTCCTTCGATCGAACCGGCATCTTCAATCCCGAGGAGGACCCGTCGATCTTCGGCATTGCAGCAGCGCTGCCGCTGGCACCCGAGCCAAACACCTTCGACAGCGTTGCTGGCCTGTCCACTCTGCTCGCCAGTCTGCCGGCGGTGCCGGTGTGTCTGGCCGAGCGAGCGTTCCTCTACGTGAACGGCCGCGAGCCCGAAAACGTCGACCATTGCGCCGTTTCGGGCATCACGGAGGATTTCTCCGCGGCTGGCCAGACCTTCCCCGGCCTGCTCCAGGCCGTGGTCGAAGATCCAGCGTTTCGCCTACGGCGCCCACCGGAGGTAGTCCCCCCATGAGGAAGGCGAGACCGAGCATGATCCTACGGCCCCTGCCACGGCGAACCCTGCTGCGTGGAGCCGGCGCTGCCCTAGCGCTGCCCCTGCTCGACGCGATGATCCCGCGCCGGGCCGTCGCGCAGGCTGCCGCCAAGCAGCGCTTCTTCGCCCTGTTCTATCCGAACGGAACCGATCCCGGTCGCTGGGAGCCGCCCGCCGGCGCCCTCGATGCAAACGCGCTGCCGGAGTGCCTGGTGGACCTGAACGGCTTCGCCGCGGAGGGCATCTGGCCGGCTGGCGAGGCAATCCTCTCGGACGTCACGGTGGTCACCGGGACCGACCACTCCGGCGTCTCGACCGACATTCACGTGCCCTCGATGGCGCTCTCCGCCTGGAAGGGCGTGGCCAACAACTACACCCCGCCGGAGCCCACGCTCGACCAGTACCTGGCCGATCACCTGCGTGGCGACACTCCGTTCCGCAACCTGGCCCTGTCGTCGACCGGAAGCACCGACATCGCTCAGGGGAACATCTCGTTCAAGGCCGGTGGCCAGCCCGAGTCCGTGGTGCGCAGCCCGAGCCAGCTCTTCTCCAACCTGTTCGGCAGCGGCGGTGGCGATACCGGCCCCGATCCAGCGGAAGTTCGCCGTCAGGGCTTGCTCGGGCTCGTGCACGAAGACGCCACACGCCTGCAAGGCCGCCTGGGTCAGGCGGACCGTCAGCGCCTCGAGCAGTACTTCGAGGCCATCAGCGAGCTGGAGAAGCAGCTCGAGGCCACGCCCGGCGCCGGGTGCACCGTGCCTGGGGAGCCCGCGTCCGGCGGCGACTGGCACTCGAAATCGAAAGCCTTCATCGACCTGGCCGTGATGGCCATGGCCTGCGACCTGACCAACGTGGTGACGCTGCAGTACAGCGACAGCTGGGGCGTCGGCTATCCGGACTACACTCTGGGCGAGGGGCTCGAGAGCGTGGGCGACTGGAGCGACCATTTCCTCTCGCACAAGCTCGATGACACCGATCGCGCCACCGACTTGGATGGGCTCGACCGCACCGAAGCGATGGCGATCGCCAACGCGCGCGTGGTGGCTACTTCGCGCTTCAAGGTGCGCCGCTACGCCTACCTGGTCAGCGCCTTGCGCAACGTCTCGACGCCGACGGGCACCTTGCTCGACGAAGCCCTGGTGCTCTACGCCTCCGAGAATGGCGATGGCGACAGTCACGCCCGGACGCGCATGCCGGTGCTGCTCGCGGGCGGCGCTGGTGGCTTCGAGACGGGACGCTCGGTGGATGCGCTAGGCAAAACCACGGGAGCGCTGCACGGCGCGATCATCGGTCGCTTCGGCATCGAGGTGTCGAACTACGCAGGTGCGATGCCCATCGCCGGCCTCTGAGCACACCATGCGAATGAACCTTGCCCGCAGCGCCTGCCTGCTTGCTTTCACCCTTGGCTTCGGTGCGTGCCAAGGCGAAGGCGCGGACGGGGCGTCGGGCGGCAGTACCAGCTCGGGCGGAGCCACCGGCACAGGCGGCGCCAGCGCCACGGGCGGCAGCGGCACGACGGGCGGCAGCAGCGCCACGGGCGGCAGTAGTTCCGGCGGCAGTCCAGCAAGTGGCGGAGAGGCAGGAGGTGGGGCGGCCCCACAGACCGGAGGCAGCTCGAGCTCGGGCGGGGCCGAGACCGGCGGGACCACGGGCACGGGCGGTGCGACGCCGAGCGGCGTCGACGTCTTCGGCATCACCCAGCTCTACCCGTCGGCAGCGGGGGACGCCGAGTGGACGGCCGAGCACTGGGACGGTGACCCCTACTCGATGGCGTTTGGCACGGATGACAACGACCCATCGGGCCTGTCCGGCATGCGCGGCGACGGAACGCTGGAGGTGACCGGCGACGGAGAGCTGGTCATGGAGGGCTCGCAGCCGCGGATCTACGTCTACCCCGACGAAACGAGGCCCTGGCAGAACCTCGAGGTCACCGTCTACTACCAACGGGTGACGGACGCCGGCACAGCGTACGCAGGCCTCGTGGTCGGCGTGCGCAGCGGTCCAGACGGGCACAACACGGACACGGCCTGCGATGCCCACACCTACTATGCGCGACTCCGTCACGACGGGGACATCGACTTCGAGAAGGAGCTGAAGCATCCCGCCAGCAGCACCGGCAACAGTGTCGATGCCGAAGACGTATGGCCGCCCAACGGCATCCTGCCCACTGGCCAGTGGATCGGCTGGAAGTTCGTGATCTACAACCTGGACGCGTCCAGTGTGCAACTGGAGTCGTACCGCGATCTCACCGAGGGTGCGGACGGCGGCGACTGGCAGCTGATGAACGACCTGGTGGACGATGGCGGCTGGTCGGTCGAGACCGACTGCGCGGAGCATTCCCCGGTCGGCGGAGAGTCGGACATGGTCGTGACCGACGGCGGCGCCGTCTTGATCCGCAATACTGACGTGACCGAGGCGCGCTACCGCTGGGTGACCGTGCGCGAGATCGAGGCCCCCTAGCGGGCCCGGCCTGCGGCGCCCCCTAGCAGAAGCCCAGCCTGCGGCCCCAAAGGCGCCAGCCGGGCGGCCTTCCGCCCGGCTAGCTTGGATCCGTCACAGCGCCGCGCCGTCAGAAGAGCGGCCGTGAGCTCGACTCGATGGTGCCTCCGCCCGAGCGAGCAAGCTCCAGCTGCTGGTTCCGGCTTGCCGCCTCCGCTCGGACGCGTTCGTTCTGGAAGTGCTCCACGTACCTCTGGCCGGCGGCTTCGCCCTCCGCAGCCGACACGACGAGCTCACGCGAGTCGATCGCCTTGCCCTCCACCACGATGCAGTGCTGGTAGTAGATGATCGTCCCCAGAATGGCGAGGACCTCCTGCTTCATGTGCCAATCGACCAGAGTATCCGCCCCGTTCGCTTTCGCCAGCGCGTCGTCGAAGGCGGCGTTCGCCGTACCGAAGCCGAGCGGAATGAAGATCAGGGTGACGCGGGAGCAGCTCTTGCCAGACACGAGGGGAGCCTCGTCGGCGTGCTTGCGCACGCTCTCGAAGTGTCTGGTCGTGATGGTGACCGGCTCGGTGAACACGGGGATCGCACACCCCAGGAGGCCCTGAGCGAGCAGCGAAAACAGTGCGAAAAGGGCGGCGAATCTGCGCAAGCTCATGGCGCGCCTCCCTCTCCGGCAGGCAGAGCGGCGGGCGCCGTCTCCGCCGCCGGGGTGCCACCAGCACTCGGGTCGAGCCGCACGAGGTCGCCGCGCAAGCGAACGCAGCTCTCGTTGTAGAGCAAGAGAGGCAAGCTCCAGAAGTCGAGGTGCGCGTTCGTGAGCGCATCGGCGTGGTGCTCGTCGAGCGCCTTGCGCAAGAGAAACTCGTGGTTGGGTGTGTCACCCCAAGTGACGAAGATGAATGCGCTTCTGGTGCACATCTTGACGTCGAGGTACTCCACGACGGTCGAGCGCTCGCTGTCCATCAACTTCTTGCTCACGACGGTAAAGCTCGCGGTTCCCGCCGGGCCCTGGGCGCAGCCGCTCAAGGCGAGCAGGGCGCACGGGAGAAGCCCTCGTGTCCATGGATACATCGTTACCTTCCTTTCGGTTCGGCGGCCCGCTTAGCACAGCTCGCGCTGACGGCTCTAGAGCAGGACCGAGACGGATAACGGAAGCGCAGCCTTGGCCGCCCGAGCTGGGCGGAGCCCCCTAAAGCTTGGCGAGGCGGCGCTTGGCGATCTCGTAGGTCGAGGTCGGCCACTCTTTCTTCGGCTTCTCGACCTTCTGGTAATAGGCCTTGGCTTCGTCCCGATAACCGAGCCCTTCGGCCAGACGGCCGAGGATGTAGTAGTCGATGTCGAGGGGCTTGGTGTCCTTGCGCCTCTTGAACAGCTCTCGCATGGTCCGCGCGGCATCGCTCAGCTTGCCCAGCTCGGCATAGACGGCCGCAAGCGTGTGCAGGTTGCTGCTGCCTTTCTCGACCTCGACCGAACGCAGCGCATGCTCGAGGTGCACCGCGGTGATGCCCACGAAAATTCCGTCCCAGGCCTGATCGTTGTAGTCCCCGCCGCTCGCCTCGCGCTTGTCGATCAGCCCCTGGCGCACCTTCATACCTTCGGCGATCTTCTTCTGCGCAATCAGGGCCGAGGCCAAGCTGCGCGTGAGACCGATGCGCTCGCTCTCGATGCCTTTTGCTAGCCGAGATCGGATGCCCTTCTCGAAGTCCGCATAGCGCTGCAGCTCCCACAACGTGTCGATGCGTCTCCAGAAGGCTGGAACGGAGTCAGGCAGCAAGGAAACCAGGAGATCCGCCGTCTTGAGGGCACTCGAGTAGTCCTCGAGCTCGATCTCGGCTTGGTGCTGAGCGTGCAGGAGCAGAATGCGGTTGTCGCGATCCTTCTCGGTTGCTGCTGCGCTCTTCAGCGTGGCCAAAGCCCTGTCGGCACTGTCGGACTCCACGGCCAGCATGGCCGCAGCCAGCTCGACGTTGACGTTGCCCTTCTTCTTTCCATCCGGACCCGCCCACGCCTGGACGAACGGCAGCACGCGCAGCGGTTCCTTTTCCTCATAGGCGCCGAACGTCTCCCGTCCCCAATCGAGCCACTGCTTCGCCATGGCATCGTTCCCGCGAGAGGCGGCAGCCAATGCCTCGGCCCCCAGCTCCGAGTTGCGCGCCTCGTAGGCCCGCACCTTGTAGCGGCCGTCCTCTTTGATCACGTAGAAGGTATGCTTCACCCCGTCCTGCGCGGTTTCCTGGGTGATTTTTACGCGATAGCCGAGCTTGTCCGACCCCTCGCGAGTGGCGTCCATCGCCCCGTACATCATGTCCAGGAGAACTTCTTCCTCCAGCATGCCAGTGCTCTTGGAGATGTTCACCGTTTCGAGGCGCTCGATCAGGTAGGACTTCTCCTTCTTCAGTCGTGCCGCCTTGGCCAGGTAGGGCTCCAGGAACGCCATGTCGATCTTGCGCGCACCGATGGCGTGAACGAGCACCTTCACGGCAACCTCCTCCGGTGTCGTCGTCGGTAGCGCCTGCATCGACACCTTCTTGGTGCGCCGTGTCATCGTCAACCGACTCTGCAGGCGATCCGGGTTCGTGCTCGAGGCCATGGCCTCCGACAGTACCCGCTCGGCTTCCCGATACTGACGCGCGGAGGTGAAAACACGAGCGGCCTGCTCCAGTGCGACGGAGCGCGCTTCGTCCTTCAAGTGCAAGCGCTCGGCTTCGCTCAGCACCGCCTCGACCGTTTTCACGCGGGCGGCTTCGTTCATGAGCGCCACCTCCGTGGGCACCTCCTCGATGGGCATGCCGAGCAGCTCCGTGCGCAGACGGTCGTTCTTGTCGGCCCAAAACGACAGAAACAGTGCGTTGTTCCGAAACCCGCCGTCGTCGTACTCACGCAGCTCCTTGGCCGGGATGGAGGCGTACACCTCGAGCGCCTCCTCCAGGTCGGCTTGCGGCGCGAAATAGCGGTAGCCGAGCGCACTCGTCTCCAGCACGTTGGCGAGCCTCAGCTTGGCGTGGGTGTCCTTCTCGTCCGCCTTCACCGCCCGCCGATACGCGGCGAGCGCGCCGGTCCGGTCGAACCCTTCCCCCATGTCCACCCCAACCAGGTTATTGGACAGAATGTGCCCCACCTCGAGCTGCACGTCGGAGTTCTTGGGCTCGAGCGAGGCGGCCTTGCGCCCTTCTGCCAGCGCCTCGTCGAACAGGAAGGTTTCGAGCGTGCGCGCCAAGCGCAAACGCGGGATGGCGGCCTGGGGCGTTTGCTTCGCCTCGTCCTCGAGCAGGCGGACGCCCCCTTTGGCATCGCCGTCGCGAATCAACTTCTGCGAGCGGTGTTCGAACGTCACCCGCGGCACGCGCGACTGGCCCCAAACCTCGTAATCCTCCCGAAAGTCGTTGACCTCCTTCGCGCTCAGCTGCCGCTTCCCCGAGTCGAATCGCGTGCGCATGGTCAGGGACCCATCCGGGTTGGTCCCGACCGAGCGCGTGAGACGGCTGGGGCCAAACTGTCGCGTGACGGGCTCCGGTTTCTCCAGCACCGCGAAGCCTTGCGGCGGGCGCACGTTCCAGACCAGCTCCGCGGAGTACGGCAGGATCAGGTGCATGTCGGACCGTCGCTCCTCGTCTCCTTCGCGCAAGGCGTCCGGAACCCAGGTCAGCACGGTGGCTTCCGCCAAGTCGGCCCAGGCCTCGAGTGGTGTCGTGCTCCCGATGGTCGACTTCTTCGCTTCGACGCTCAAGGAAAAGGGCTCGAGCACGGCCGTAGCGTCACTGTGCTCGACGCTGCCGAGCTCCTCCGCTTCGTAGACCCGCTCCACGTAGCTCTTCATCGAATCGCGGATCTCTTCCTCGGACTTGGCAAACGCAGTCCTGAGCTCCCAGTCGAGCAAGCCGGTCGCCCGCGTGACTTCGACCAGGTTCGCATTGCCGTGCTCACTCAAGACGACGTTGCGCTCCTCCGAGTAGGTGTTCTCGGTCGAAGTCGAGGAAGAAATGCGGGTCAGGTCCTTGGTGGATGACGCAGCGATCAGCGCCAAGCGCCCTTCGTCGCCCGTCGGCAGCGTGCCGAGACGCAGGTACTCGGCGGTGGGGTCGATCCACAGCGCCTCCTTGCCGCCGACATGGACGATGGCGTGGTTGAACACGTCGAGCGACGGCAGCGATGGGATGACGTCTTCGCCGGTGCCGGAGCGAAGGAGCGCCACGTTGGCCTTGAACCCGGCGGCGCGCAGGAGCCCCACCAGCAGGACCGCTTGATCCTTGCAGTCGCCGAAGCCGCGGGCGACCACCTGATCGGGCGGGAAAGGCACGACGCTCGACTCCCCGAACTCGATGCCGATGTAGCGCACGCGTTCCTTGACCCAGGCGTGCAGCTTGGCCAGCTTGGTGCGCTCCGAATCGGAGGCGACCACGACCTGTTTCACGATCGTCGGAAAGTCGACGCCCGTCAGGCGCTCTTCGACGATCTTCGCGTAGATTGCGGCGAGCTCGTCCCAGCCAACTCCGGTCGAAAACGCTACCGATGGCCAGTAGGGCAGCTCACTCGAGATGAGAGCCTCTGGATACTCGAGCGCTTCGGTAGGGCCACCGACGAAGGTGTAGATACGGCGCCCGCCCTCCGTGCGTTCACTGCGCTTCACCACCGCATCGCGAACTTCGAAGCTGACCTTCTTGGAGACCGGCGCATCGACGATGAGCTCGATCTTGTCGGAAGGGATGGATGAGGCGAAGGTCACGTAGTGCAGGGAGTTTGGCGCCAAGAAGGGCTTGTGCGTCCGGGTGACGATCGTCTCTTCGATGATCGAGCCCACGCGCACCGTGGGCAGGGGTCCGCGAATGACTCGCGAATCACCGTAAACGTCCGGGGCGCTCGGGTGGGCTGGCTCTTGGCTCAAGACCTTGAGGTCGAGGGGGGTCACGGTGGACCCATTCGTCACCCGCGCTTCGATGCGGGGCGGGTCCATGTACCAGGGGCTGTAGTACGCAGAGGTGTGCCCCCAGTTCTCGACGCCGGACTCATCGAGGATGCGATAGCGGTGCCGCTCACTACGCTCGAAGGTCCCGTCCTCGTGCAAGGTGACGCGCACGGTGAGGAGCTCGGTGTGAATGGGCGCGGTGCCCTCGGAGGCTCGACGCTCGATGGGCGCGGACACCAGCGGCCTGAGTGTCCCCGGCTTGGAGCAGGCACCGGCGGAAAGGATGCAAACGAGCAGGCTGGCGGCCGACAGTACGCGAAGCACCGGGGCTCTTCGGAGGCGAGCGGGCAACATGAAAAGCACTCTACGCGCCGGAAAGGACCCTGTTCAAGTCGACTTGCATGCACAGCACGTGCTGCGGCAGGCTTGACTCCAGGGTAGGATGAGGGCGGGTGAGATTCGTGCGCACGCTCTGCCTCACGCTCGCCTTGTCCTTGCTGGCCGTCGGCTGCCAGGGCCGAGCCGGACAGGCGCCGAACCGGACATCCGCCGAACGGGACGCCCGCCACGGCACCACGACCGAGACCGAGCAGGGCAGCGCTGTCCGAGACAAAGAGCCGGTCGCGACGACCACGGCTCCTTCGACAGTCGGCACCCCGCCACCAGCAGCTGACGCCTCCGCGTCTGCGAAGGCAGAGCAGACGGCCGGCAGCGAGCTCGGCAAGATCTACTTGCAGGAGCTCGGGACACCCTTGCCGAAAGAGGACCTCGAGTTCACCTTGCGCTCGCTCGCCTATTTCTTTCCAAACCGCGTCCTCGTGCTGCCGCCCCGGGACCTACCGCCGGAAGCCTACTATCCCCCGCGCAGCCGCTACCGGGCAGAAAAGCTCCTGGACGACATGGTGGCCCGCACTCCGGCCGACGCGCAGGTGATGGTAGGCCTGACCAGCGTCGACATCTCCACGACCAAGGGAGAGTACGAGGATTGGGGGATCCTCGGCCTGGCCACCGTGTCGGGCCGGGAGTGTGTCATCTCGCGCTTCCGAGCCGCGCGGGGTGCCAAGAGCGAGACCCACGTTCGCCAGCGTCTGGCCAAGGTGGTGGTCCACGAGATCGGCCACACGCTGGGCCTTCCGCACTGTCCCCATTTTTCTTGCTTGATGGAGGACGGGAAGGGCTCCGTGCTCACGACGGACCACGAGCTCGACTTCTGCCCCAGCTGTCGCGAGACCGTGGGCGGGCGGCTCTTGCCCGCAAGTGGTCCTTTGCCGTGGGATCCACCAGCCGTTCCACCAGCCCAGGCGCCGTGAGTCAGAACCGGACCGCAAAGGGCCCCGGCGTGCATGCAGTCGGTCAGGACGCCCAGATGGTGAACGAGTCGACGATGCGGCCGTTCACGTCCTTGAAGTAGGCAAAGGCCTTCTTCGGGTCGCCGTCGACGTAGAAGCGGATGAAGAGGGCGCCGTAGGTGGCGACACCGCTCTGCAAGACACCGTACTTCATCCAGCGGTTGGTGGCGTACTGGGACGACCACCAGGTGTCGTCATCGTGCAAGCCGGCGTCGTAAGCACGAATGCCCACGCCAGCGAGACCCGAAACGAAGACGAAGGTGCGTCCTGCGCCGAGCTGCAAGCTGTCGTGCAGACCGGTAGCGCCATGCCCAGCCGAGGGGGTGCCGAGGTTGGTCAGCGTGAGGGTGCGGCCGTACGAGTGCTCGTGGCCGGTCGCAATCATGGCGCCTGCCGTCTGACACTCGCGGTAGGCGTTCCAGCCGACTTCGTCACTCTTGGTACCGATCTGCATGTCGCGCTGGTTCTTGTGCCAGGAGCACACCTCCCACACGGCATTCGAGGCCAAGAGCGAGCTTCTGATGAAGTTGACCTGCGTCGTCGAGTTGGCCGTACAGGAAGCGCCCGTGTACTCGTTCGTGCCCACGCAAGACTGCACCAGATGCAGACCACGGAAGAAGCAATCGCTCTGCACACCAGGCGCGCCAGTGCACTGCATCTCGGGCACCCTGGACAAGCGAGCCAACACCTTGGCGCCGTAGCCATTGCTGCCGCCCCACGCAGCGGCATCGTGATTGCCGATGGTGGCGAAATACGGGTAGTTGGCGCCGAGGATGCCGGTGACGCGGTTGTCCCAGCTAGTTGGATTGTCGGCGTAGTCGAAGTCGCCGTTGTGAACCGTGGCGGCCGCGCCTTCGGTCTTGATCAAGTTGAGCACGGCGTCGCTGTTGCCGTTCGCCCCCTGGTCGCCGATGAACGCCACGAGCAAGTTCGGGACCGTGGGGGTCCCACTCGTTCCACCAGTGCCGGCGCCACCGGTGCCAGCACCACCGGTGCCAGCACCACCGGTGCCAGCACCACCACTGCCCGCGGCGCCGCCGCTGCTGATTCCGCCACTTCCCGGGGCACCACCGCTGAAAGTGGCGCCACCGACGCCGCTCGATCCGCCCGCCCCGCTCGCGCCACCGCTGCCGGGCGTCTCGGGTGGCAAGTAGGTGATGGCCAACGTCGGCCGGTAGCTCACGGTGGAATGCTCGGAGGACGCAAGGTCGAGCCCGTTCGTGTTCGTGGCGTGCGCCATGATCACGCCCGCATTCAGTCCTCCGTTGACCCAGCGCTGGACCATGGCCACGCCGGCTGCATTCAGCGTCACCGTGCGCGCTCCAGTCGAGCCCGTGATGGTCCCCACCGATGCACCGCGATCGCTGCTCGCGAGTGCCCCAGGAGTCCCCCAGGCATTGCCCGTCGCCGCCAGGTTCCAGGTAGCCTGCGACTCCGTCCACGCCCGCGCCGCGTCATACAGGGTGTAGGTATGCCCAGTTGAGTCGACGATGCGGAACGTCAGCGTCACCGACTGCACGATCGAGCCCGTGGGAATGCCAGCAATTGCCCATTTGACCAGGCACGTCTTGTCCACACCGCTGCCGTCGTCCCCGTCGAGCTCGCAGGCCGTGGTGGTGCCGTAGTTCGTGGTGGGCGAACCCTGACGAATGGTCGTGTCGTCGGTGCCGGCATAGCTGCTCGTCGGCAGTGCACCGTTTCGGAACGAGATGGTGACGGGAGTCACTGCCGCCTGCTGGCGACTCGCGAGGATTTCTTGCTCTTCGTCAGTAGCCCACTCGCTCGTGCAGGCGACGCTGAGCAACGTCACCGCACCCAGGCCGACCCCAATCGTGCGCCCGAGTCCCCTCCTGCGTGCAAGAGCAGAGTTGCGCCCGAAAATAGTCTGACCCAAACCTCTGCGACCAAGACCCGCGCCCGCCCTCGTTTTCATGGTGACCGACAGTGCCCGAATTAGTTAGCGCCTTGGTGGTTTGTTGGTGACGATCCCCGAGGGTCGTCGGCGTCTCCCGTGACGCCAGCGAAAGCCGCACGACCGATGCGGTGACTGTAGGCGGCCACCGAAAGTGAGATCACCGGGACACCGAAAGTGAGATCGAGGGGCCCGGGAAAAGTTTGCATAGCCCGGAACGGACGCCAAGCGAGGGCTCAGCGGGCCGCTTTTTGACGCCGCCGGGCGAGGCGCTGCTGCTCACGGACATGGCACTGCTGGCAGAGTCCTGACGCAACCGCGGGGCGGTCCCGGTGGCACACCGCGGGGCGGAGTTTGCTCCACCTCACAGGCGCAGCTCCGTGAGCACCTCGGCGGAAGGTCTCCACCAACCGCGAGCGCCCTTGGCAGGGACAGTGCGCGCGAGCGGGCGAGGCTCACGCACGAGAACAGCGAGCGACTCAGGCACGTACCACGGCGACTCAGGTGCATGCTCGGGACGCCGATACCCCGTGACCTCAATGCTGCCGACGATGTGACCGCGCAGGGCGTCGAGCTGGCTTGTGCTGACGTGAGGAGCGCCCTGCAGCGCGCCGCTCTGGCGCATGCACTCGTAGACGCTGCTGAACTCCAAGTAGAGCTCCGCCAAGCGAGACTCTGCGCCCAAGTGCGGCCAAAGGCTGGCGTGCACCCAGACTCTGCCGGTGACGGTCTTTGGGAACGTCAGGCCACGGTTCTCGACGTCCTTACCGGCGTGCATGAGCGCCCACGCCCACGGGGCGTAGAGCGAGATCGCAAACTCCGGCTCAGTAGAGGTTCTCACTGAAGAGCCTCCTGTCGTCGCCGCCGCAACGGTGCACACGCTGACCGTTCTGCAGGGCCAGCGCGAGCGCTTCCTCTCGCGTCATGAACTGGTTCCACTGGTCGACAAAGCCCTGCTGCCAGCCGTTCGGGTCGCCGAGCTCGAGCAGGCCGTCGCGCGTGAGCAGGTGAGCGAGCGCAAAGCAGTGATGGTGCCGAGGGCCACAGAGCACGACAGCGCCGCTTCGGATGGCCGCGCACACCACGCGGCGCCCACTCTGCTCGGCGGTTGCGGTCATCTCGCGTAGGGCCTCGCGCAACCGTGAGTGGCCAGAACGAAACCCTCCGAAAGGGCGGAGAGCGTCAGGCCGTCTGCCGCCCAGCGATGAAAGGTGCAGTTGCTGGGCGTCAGCGCTTGAAAGGCTTCGAAGTCGAGGTCCTCGAGGTTCCAAGCGTTGGCAGCGCTCACTTCGTAGACGATGAGGTTGTGCCCATCGTTGGCGCCCATGATGAACATCCGCCTGCCGTCCGCCGACCAGTCGATGCTTTCGGCACCGTCTTCCTCCGAGGAGATGTCCAGCGTCACGGTGTCGTAGGTGGCCGTGCTGACGTCCCACGCGGTGGCGAGCGTGTACTGGTAGACCGCGGCGTCGGCGAGCACGTACATCCGGAGGCCGTCCGGGCGAAACGCGACGTCTTGGGGGTTGGCCACTTGTGCGCTCACGTCGACGCTGAGCTCAGCGAAGGTCGCGGTGGCAAGATCCCACGCGGTGGCAAGCGTGTACTGGTAGATGTTGCCCGTGCCGCACTGGAAGAAAGCGAGCCCGTCCGGCTTGAAGTGGAAAGCGCGCGCGTCCGCGACTTCCTCCGACAGGTCGAGCGTGACACCGTCGGCCGTCAGCGACGTCTCGACGTGCGGCGTCGCCGCCGTGTGCTGATGCAGCACGTCATCGTTGTCGCGCCGGTAGAACTTCCGCCCGTCCGGCGACCACTCAAAGGCGGCCACTTCGCCTCCGTCGAACACCTTCCGGCCGAGCTCCGTCGCGAGCTCGTACTGGTATGGCTTCCAGTAGATCTGCCGCGCGGTACCGAAGCCGACCTGGGCTTGCAGGTGGTCGGTCCGCTGCTCCAGGTCGACGATCGGCTGATTCAGCGGCGCGTCGTTGTCACCGCCAAGTAGGCGCGTGCTCTCCAGGATCTTGCGAATAGTTGGCCAAACCATGCTGCCCTCACAAAGTGAACATCACATCGAAGCGGACGCCAGCCGCGCCCGACGCGGCACCGCCCAGCGTGCCGGGATTGATGAAGAGTCGATTGCTGTCCAGGTACCCGAACTCCGCCAGAAACGTCGAGCCGTCCGCCAGTCGCATCGCGGCGCTGCCCATCACAGACTGCGGGCCAAGGCCGATGAAGCCACCGAGAGCAAAGAACTTCGCCCCGGACCCCGTCAGCTCAACATCGCAGCGACCCGCGATGCGCACGAGGTTGCCGATCTTCCAGCGCAGCATGGCGGTGGCGGTGCTCGTCACCGTCAGATTCGCCTCCGCCGTCACCGTGCCGATCGCGACCGCGCCGGACTCGAGCAGGGGTGAGTAGAACGCGATGTCGCGCGCGAAGATGCCAGCTATGTGCTCCGCGCTCGTGCCAGCGATTGCCGCGACGTGCTCCGCCGAGAGCAAGGCGATCTGCGCTGCCTGCGCCGGCGTGATCCCGAGCACCTTCTTGCCCGTCGGTGACATGAGGTCACCGTTCTCGTCCACTCTCCAGTGCGGTGTCAGCATCAGCTCAGCTCCAGGAACCCATCGTCATCGGTCACCACGAACGCGCCCCCGCCGATCGTCAGGAAGCCGGTGCCGCCGGGGAAGATCCCCGCGTCGTCCGGCGGTGCCTCGAGCTGACTCACGAGGGCGAAAGCGCCGCCGAAGTATTGCATCCGCACCCCGTCCAGATCCTCGAGCTCGACGTCAAGCGTGGCCGTCACCGTGTAGCCGTCGAGCGCCACGCCCACCACTGAGACGCCGGGCGCATCGATCGAGATGGCCGGGATCGAGTCGCCGTCCAGCGAGCGCGAGAACGCCAGGTGCACGCTCATGCCGTCCTCGGCAAGGACCGACGACAGGAGCACGGGCACCGTGTGCTCGTTCTCGTAGGCGGGCAGAAGCATGAGGTCCGCTTCGGTCGGCACGTAGAAGATCCACGGCTCGTCGAGGTGCACCGACTTCTGCTTCCAGCTCGTGACGAGCAGCCGCAAGCGCTCCCGCTCAGGCTCGGGCAGGATCTCCGAACCGACCAGCGCCATCCAGTAGACGAACGGTGAACCAGGGGCAGCCGCGAAGGTGCCGTCGGCAAGCAGGGCGCCGTCGGCGTAAAGGTCAGGTCGCTGTCGCAGCTGGAAGCCTTCCAAGCCGATCGCTTCCAATGCGTCCCTGACCGCCCACGGCGTGCCGCGCAGACGGCGACGCTCGAGGATGCGCTTCAGCAGCAGGCGCCTGGTGGGCACGTCGGCTGCGTTCCACGCTGCATCGAGCGCACCAAACTGCGCAGCGAGCTCGACCAGCGCAGCAGGGGTCGCGTGGTCGACGACGTAGATCAGCAGCACCGTGATGTCGATCTCCGCGAAGCGATCGACCATCACTTGCTCGAGACGCCCCATGCGCTCGTCCCTCACGCTGGGCGGAAGCAGAAGCTCAGGCATCGCCCACCCCCTGCTTCTCGACCACGTGCGAATCGATCGAGACGGTGACACCCGTGCAATGTGCCCACTCGTGCTCTGCCAGCACCGTGAGAGGCGGGCTGATTACGATCGGTCGATAGACGCCGGGGACCTTCAGCTCCTGGATGATCTGCTCGGGCACCAGGTCCCGACCAAGGCTCGCCTCGCGCGCCTGCCGGTACTTCTCGGCGGCGGCTGTCGCAACCTCGAGGACGCTTGAATCATCGACGTCGGCGAAAAGCACCAGGCTCACCTCGAGCTCCCACGCCACCTCCGTCGCAGCCACGGCGGTGACCGTGTCCGACATGGGGCGCTTGCGGTCGGAACCGACGCCAGCGAGCACCAGGGCCAAGAGCTCAGGGCCTGGCAGGCCACTCGAGCCAAGCACCGCGAGCTGGATCTGGCCGGGCGTGGGCGACAACACCGCGACGTCGCTGACGGCGCCCGACGCGGACAGCGCGTGGAACCTGTACGCCTCCTCCGGGCCTGCCGTGGAGAACGCATCGGGTGCCAGCAGGATCCGCTGGTAGTAGCGAGGTTCGCTCTCTTGTGCAGAGCCGCCCTCAGTAGTGGTGGTGTTCTCTGCCGCCATCTCGAGCGGCAGAGGATCGACGGCGCCATTCACCTGGCCCGCGAGGTAGCCATTGCCATGCGCACCAGCATCGGCGGCCTCCGCGGGCACCGTGCCGCTAACGTCGCCGGCAGGCAGGATGAGATCACGCGTGGTCGCAAAGATGACCTTGCCGTCCCGCGTCTTGCGGCGCGTGCCTGATGGCACGAGCAGATCCGCACCGTGGGCCTCGGGCAGAGTGAACTCCAACGTCGTGCGCGCCTTCTGCGGGAGCAGGCGCGGCACACCGATCAGCTCGCCCAAGTAGTCGAGCACCGGAAAGCGCGAGAAGCGCGGCAGCAACAGCTTCGCCGCCTCCTGAACACCGACCCGCACCAGCGTCTCGCGGTAAGCCAGCACCCTCAGCAGCATCGCCTCGGGCTGCGCAGGGGACAGCGGCTCGCCGCCCAGGGTCTCCCAATGTTCGAAGATCTCCTGCTCGATCACGCGCGGGTCGCGCATGATGAAATCGGGCTCAGGCAGCGACGTCAACGGGCACCTCCGTCGTCTGCTCGTCGGCGGCCTCGAAACGCTTCGGAACCCACGTCACTCGCACTACTGCGCGGCCGACCTCCGTCTCGTGCGGAATGGCCTGGACGCGCCGCACGGTCACCCGCGGTTCGAATCTGCGCAGGCAGTCCTCGACGCTCGCGACGAGGAGCGGCACCGCGCGGGCGAAGGGCAGATCCAAACTGGCGAGCCAGTCCACACCGAGCTCGTGCTGGTGCGGCACCGAGCCCTTCTGCGTGGTGCCCAGCACCCGAATGCTCTGGTGGAGCTCGGCGATGTGCTCGCTGATCTCCTTTTCCGAGCCAATGCGGATCGCCACGGGAGCAACCTACGGCGGCCAGGCCGGCCTCGGCTGGGGTGAACTGTTCAGTCACTGCTGCTCCTGTCCGAACCCATCGCCGGAGGCCAATCGGCCAGCGCCGCGAGAATGGTCGTTTGCAGCCCGACCCCACCGTCCATCGCAATGGGCACCCCACCCTGGATCGCGCTCTTGAGGGCATTGAGCGCAGCGACCACCCGATCCTCGCGTGTCAGCTTGGATGCCCCTGCGCCAACGTGGAACTCTTGCACGTCGGCGGTCAGCCGGTGCTGGGCCCGGTCGTACTGGACGGCACCGTCGTCACCGAAGGTGACCCTGCGCACGTCAGCGGAAGCCCCCGCGGGCTTGTGTTGCTCCGAATAGATCGCGCCCAGCACCACACCCTTGTCACCGTGTTCGTCAAGGACGACGGCGACTATCTCGTCGACCTCCGGCCACGCCTGATCCCGGTTGCCGCCGGGCGCGGCATTGCGCTGCAGCACGGCGAGCCAGGGGCTGGTCAGGTCGTCCTCGTCGAAACGCACACGAGCGCGGCCCCGCTCGTAGTCGAGCTCAGCGACTCGGCCTTCACGGTACATGCGAAACCTCCGCGCTTGTCTGGTAGCCGCTCTGTCGATTGACCGTGTGCACGGTCTTGTCGGGCAGGTACTTGCCACTCAGGCGCCCAGCATCGATCAGGTTCACCGGCATGCCGGCCACCAGCCGCGGCATGCCCTGCACCTTCAGGGTCGCCGTCGCGCGGACTCGGTTCTTGCGGTGCAGAAAGGCCCGAGCCTTGTTCTCGGCCTCGGCCGCTGACTCCACCCTCTCGTGCAAGCGCAGGACGTCGGCAGCGCCCAACGATCCGCCCGGCGTCTGGGCGCCGGATCGAAAGCCGAGCTCGAGGGCGACTGCGTACACCGTGGCATCGACCACCCCGCTCGAGCTCAGGCCCTGGGCCGCCTGGAACGACCGCGTGGCTCGCTGGGTCGCTGGACCGAAGTCTCCATCGACCGCGCCAGCGTAGTGCCCTTGCGTCTGCACGAACCGCTGCCAGTCCCGGACGTCGTCCTTGTGGGGAGTGCCGACGCTGAGCACCACGGAAGGCGCAACGGCTTCGCCGATTGGCTCGGGGAAGGATGTGCCCCGACGGAGCCCATCCGCCGTCACCATTGCCGTGACGGTTTCGCCGAGCGCCGGATCGAAGTAGCTGACGGAGCACGCTGCGTAGGTCTTTTGGGTCGAGCCCTTGAACCCCGAGCCCGGGAGCAGATCCGCCAGTCCGATCGTGAGCACCGCGTCCTGCGCTTCGAGCTCGAGCACGTTGTAGAAGACGAGCTGGTTACCCCGCACTGAGAACGCGTAGCCGAACATCTGCGCCAGCCGGCCCATGAAGGCGAGGTCCGTCTCCCGCGACTGCGTGAGCCGGCGGACCGGGATCTGCTCGACCTCGCCAACGACCGTCAGCCCATGACGTGCGGCCACTTCCTCGACGACGTCGCGCACGGTCACCACCTCGTAGGCCTGCGAGCGCGGCGTTCTCAGTGGCATCGTCCGAGGAACCGACAACCCGCGGATCGTCGCCGTCTTGGCCGAGTGCCCGAGCTCGATCTCGTCGACCTGGAACTGCCCGCACGGCAAGAGCGGCTGGCCGACGTAGCCCACCCAGAGCTCGAGGCGGTCGCCCTCGCTCGGGTACCAGAGCTCGCGCCACCGCCGGTCGCCGTCCTGCAGGTCGATCTGCACCTCGTCAGCTCGACCGGTGAGGTGGTCGGTGTAAGAGATGCTGGTCACGCTGGCGGAGATCTCGTCCGTCACATCGCGGCCCTCGTAGTTGAGGACGAAGCTGGCCCGCTTCACGACGGCACCTTCCACGGCGGCAGACCTTGCGAACCACGCGCAACGGTGCGCGGCACGACTGGCACCGCAAGCCGGATCCCCGCTGGCAGCACGGGCACGATCGGCACCGTCGGATTCGCGGCGATGATCCTCTCGTAGCCGAACGGGTCACCGTAGTGGCGCGCGGCGATCAGATCCCAGCGGTCGCGCTCCTGGGTGATGTAGAGCACGAAGCTCATTCGCTCCTCACGATCTCGGACAAGGGCACCTCCGCCGGGTCGCGGTCTGCATCGATCTCCTCCGGCTCGGTCGGCTCACCAGTCACCGCGCCCTCGACGGCAGTGGGCGGCAGCTCCTCGAGCAAGCCTTCCGGCGACGGCGCCAGGGTGAGCTGCAGCCTGGAAGAGATGATCTCCCCGGTCGGCAGCACCCAAAGCCACTCCTCCTCGAGCGACTGCAGAAGGAACCAACCGATCACGGCACCGTCCGCCATGCGAAGCGCAACGACCTCGCCAGCGTCCCCGAGCTCGCGCAGGGCGGCCGCCTCGTCGCGCGGCACCACACCCATCAGCGCGTGCAGGAAGGCCGAGATCCTGGCGCTCGTGCCGTTGGGTGCGATGTACTGCGACGGCGCAACGCCCAAGATCACGGGCTGCTCGGCGTGCTGCCAAGCATGCGTCAGGCTGACCGCCGAAACGAGCGGCAGCGCGAGCGGCACCTTGCCAAGCCAGTAGAGCGCCAGCTGCTCGCTCACGTCAGCTCCGACCTCTGGCTGAGTGCCTGCTGGCGCTTGACCAGCTCCACGATCAGGCCCTGGTTGTTGCGCAGCATCCGCTCAAACTCCGCGACCGTCTGCGGCGTCGCGTTGCCCTGCACGGTCACCGAGAAGTAGACGTCGCCGCCGCCTTGCTGCGCCGACGGAGCTGGCGTGATGACGGGAGCAAAGGCGGGCATCGCAGCGGGCAGCGCTGCTGCACCCGCCACGCCGCCACCAGGCCCGGCAAAGGCGAGCGGCAGCGAAGCGGCGGCCATGGCCGCAGCCGCGGTCACGGCCATCGTGAGAGGCGCAGGCTTGATCCCGGCAGCAATCGTCTCGATCAGCCGAATCTTGTGGATGTCCTTCAGCGGACCTTCCTTGGCCGGGCTGAAGGGCAGCAGAGCGCGCACGCTCGCCGCGACGCTGCGCATCAGCTCGACCGGCTTGTGCGCCATGCGCTTCATGCCCTCCCAAAGCGAGCTGAGGATGTTGGAGCCAGCGTCGATCAGGCTGAAGCCGAAGAGGTATTGCGTGATCGCGTCGAACGCGCGCACGACCCAGGTGATCGGGTTCATCATCTGCAGCACGCGCAGAATGCCCATCACGAACCCGTCGTTGAACGCGGCTCGGATGCTTGCCCAGAGCCCGAGGAAGAATCCCGAGATGGGCTCCCAGTAGAAGTAGATCAGGGCGATGGCGGCGACGATGGCCAAGACGATCCACGTGATGGGGTTGGCCAGCAGCGCCGCAGCGAACTTGAGAGCACCCCACGTGAGCTTCGCCAGGAACGGCGTTGCCGTCATCGCCAGCCACTTGAAGGCACCGCCGATGAACATGATGGCCTTCCACGTGTGGCCGCCGAAGATCATCATCGATCCGGTGACCATCAGGATCGGCGCCAGCACTGCCATGATGCTGGCTGCGACGGTGAGCAGGATCAGCACCGTCTTCACGAGGTCCGGGTGCGCTTTCGCAAAGCCGCCCAGCGTGGCGATGATGTTCATCAGCGCTGGCTGCACGTCCTTGATCACCGGCCCCAAGTGGTCGCCGAGGGTGACCTTCAGCTCGGTCCACGCGTTGTTCAGGATGTCGAGCCCAGACTTGCTCGTGCCCTCCTTGATCGCGGCCATAGTGGCCGCAACGCCCTCGCTCCCGTCGCGCACGGCTGCGAGGTTGTTCGCCAGCTTGTCAGTGTCGTTGAGCATGAGCGCCAGACCCATCCAGCCGTCTGCGCCGAACGCGTCCTGAAACTTCTGCTTGTTCTTGTCCGTCATCGCGCCGAGCGGTCCGAACTTCTTCTCGATGCCCTGCACCGTCTTCATGAAGTCGATCCCACCATCGGACGTCTTGACGATCTCGAACTTGAGGTCCTTGCTCGCCCGCCCCATCATGCGCATCGTCGCCGCGAAGCTGGTGCCCGCTTGCGATCCAGCGATGCCCGCGGTGTTGAGGAAGCCGATGATCGTGCTCGTGTCCTCGATCGCCATGCCGGCCTGCAGCGCCGCCGGCACGGCGTATTTCATCCCCTCGTTGAGCTGGTTCAGATCCTTGATCTGGAAGACGGCCTGCGTCTGCGCCATCACGTCGGCCAAGTGCGTCATCTCGACGCGCAGGTCCTTCGTAGTGTCGCCCATGTTGTTGTAGAGCGTCGCCAGGAGCTGCGCGGCAACGGAAGCCTCGCCGTTGGTGCCCCTCGCCAAGATCATCGCCTGTCGCGTGCCCTCGATCGATGCCTGCTGGTTGAGGCCCGCGGAGAGCATCGCGTAAGACGAATCCAGAAAGCTCGTCGCGCTGTCGCGGTGGGCACGTGCCCATTCGAACGACGCGTCGCGCACGCCCTGCAGCGCGGCGGACTTGTCGGCGACGGCCCCGATCACCGTCTCCACGTTGGCCATCGCCTCCTCGACGTCCTGCGACGGGGAAACCAAGCCACCCATCAGGGACCGGATCTGATCCGCTCCCTGCTGCATGTAGTAGCCCTGCTGCTGCGCCTTCTCGCCCCACTTGATCGAGGCGTCGGCGACCGCACGTGTGCCCTTCAGCGCCGTGTTCACGGACTGGATGACCTTCGTCGCACGGTCGACAGCGCGAAGGACGACGGCAATCTCAAAGACGTTCACTTGCGCCGCATCGCTTCCTTCTGGGCGTCAGCCTTTCGCTGGTGGTAGTCGGCGAACCGCTCGTACTCGCCAAGCAGCTCTTCCTCTGTCATCTCCACGATCTCACTGCGCCGAAGGTGCTGCTCGGCCATCAGCACGGTCAGGTGCTCGGCAGTGAGGATTTTCCCCCGCTCTGCACCTCGCCCATCAGCCTGAAGACGTCGGTGTCGGACAGCAGGTCCTCCACATCCTCGAGCGTCAGATCCTTCCACTTGGGCGCGACGGGCTCTTGCCCTTCTGCCGGCGGTGGCGGCGCTTCGGCTATCTTCGTCTTCAGCGCGACCAGCGCCAGGATCATGCGCACCTGTGGGTCGCGCTGCGGATTGATCAGCTGAGTTGCTCTGAGCACATCTTTGCCCGTGCCCCGGCGGATCCTCGCCAAGAGCCCAGACGGCAAGGTGAGGAACTTGGTCCCGTCCTTGTCGACCTGGACGCCCCCTTCCAGCGCGTCCTCCAGTGCCTGCTTGTCAGCTGCGTCTTGTTGCATGTGTCCCCTCTCAGCCTCCGATGTTTGCTCGCATCGCTGCCAGGCGGTCGACGCCGCCAACGCGATAGATGTTGTTCAGCACGTCGATGCAGTATTGCTCCACGCCGCCGATGCTCACCTGCACCAACGTGCACGCGATCTCATCGTCGAACTCGCCGGACTCTTGCGGCTTGAAGGTTGCACCGCCCGCCTTCTTCCAGCGACCCATCAGGAGGGCCACCAGCGGAACTTCCGCAATGCGGCCCAGCTGATTGTGAGTCTCGACGTTCGCACGCACTTGGAAGCGGCGGGCGGTGAACGGATCGGCGCTGGCTGCCAGCACGTCGGGGTAGAAGCCGTTCCACTTGGCCGTCAGCACGAGCGGACCGAGCCCGCCTGGCAACTCGAGCGTGCCGAACATACCGACGCCCTTGTGCTCCTGCATCGCTGGCGCGATGTCAGGCAGCTTCATCTCGGAGAACTTGCCGAGCAGGCTGTTCGTGCCGTCGAGGTAGCAGTTGGCGTGAAAGACCTTGCTGACTTGCATTGCGGTGCCTTGGTTAGAGAGTGGCTTTCAGGGACGGGCGGAACGGTTCACGCTGCTGCTGGCAGCAGCGACCGCAAGAGCGACGTATCGACGACGCTTTCGAAGGTGATGCCCTCGAGCGGCGGCGAGCCGACGAACACGAGCGTGAAGGTCAGCTTGCCCAGCGCGATCTGATCGGCAGGGTTCTTGGCCGCCTGGAATTCGACGCGAGAACCAGCCGGGACCGCGCCGCGTCCGATCAGCACGCCCATGTAGTTGTTCGCCGCCTGGAGGATGTCCTCGATCAGCGGCGACGTGATGGGCAGATCGATCGCAGGCAGCATCGCGAGCTCGAGGCTTTCGTGGATCTGGTCCGCGATGCGCCGCTGCGTGATGAAGCTCTTCACGCCGGGCGTGGCAGGGAAGGCCGAGCTCCGGTTGCCCCAGACGCGATAGCCCGTGCCGAAGGCGTTGAACACCGTCGTGATGCCCACCTCGTTCAAGAGCGAGACGTCGCACGTCTTGTCGTTGAGCGCGGCGGTGATCGGGTACTCCAGCCCGGCGATGACGCGGCTCTGCTTGTTGCTCGGGCTGACCCAGAAGCCCATGGTGCTGTCCGTGAAGGCGAGCACACCAGCGTAGATGCTCGAGAGCGCCGCAAGGCCCAGCTCGCCCGTGGTGCGGTCGAGCGCCTTGACGTGTGGCACGCAGAGCACGCAGCGGTCGTCGCTCACGTTGAAGTTGATCGTGCCGGCTGGGCCGCGACCCTCGATCGCTTCCTCGACGGTGGTCCCCACGGGAGCGTCGACGGCCACGATCGCACGCAGGCGATCCCAAGCAGCCAGCGCCCGAAGCGCGTTGACCACCGTGAGCTGCGTAGAGTACGCGGGCGCAAGCAGGATCTTCGGGTGAAAGCCGCGCTTGGTGAAGCTGTTCCGAAGGGCCTGTGCACCAGTGCGCTCGCCCGCTTCGTTCACAGTGCCGATCACATCGACAGCAACCACGGCCGACGGGTCGCCGAACACGTAGGTGACGTTCGCCTCCTCGTCTCCGTCGAGCGCTCCGCCCGGCAGGACGGTGATGACGCCTTCGGCCATGTCGACGGAGTAGTCCGTGCCCGCGACGAGGGCTGCGCCGGCGCCACCAGCGACCTTGACCACCACCGAGATCAGACCCTTGTCGGCCAGCACGATCTCGCCGTCCTCGATCGCGAGGTCGGCCGCCGCGAAGTCGTCCGTGTGCTCCGCCGGATCGAACACGTTCACGACCACAACCCACTTCGCGCCCTCTTGGCGCAGGCGCTCCAGCTCGGCGGGGATCGTGTAGCCGGGCAGCACGGGACCGAACCGGCGCACGTCGTCCACGTCGGACAGACAAAGCACGTCCTCGTTCACGGTGCGCTGCTCGGCTGCGACCAGGTGCACCGGCGCAGTGCCGATCAGGCCGACCACGGACGACTTCACGCCCTGGACGACCACGCCAGCCTGATTGACTTCGATGGTCTCGACCCCGTGGAGGAAAGTAGTCACGATCCTGCTCCTTCATCGGCCCCAGTCGGGGCGTCGTTGCTGTTTCCGTTCCCGCCCTCGCTCGAGGTGGTGGTGACCTTCGGCGCCTTGGGCGCCCTGCTCCGGCTGGCCCGCCGCGTCGGTGCTGCCTGCTGCTGAGGGGCCTCGCCTGCGACCTCGGCCAGGAGCCCGCGCGCGACCAGGCGCTCGACGTAGGGGTTCTCACTCGGCAGCGTCACGCGCTTGCCGGGGTGCAGCATCACCTGCCGCGCGTCCTTGCCGCTGAAGGTCACGCCGCTCGGCGGTCCGGAGTAGAGGTACGTCTTGTCCAAGGTGCTTTCCTTTCAGGCGCCGGGATCCGTCCCGACGGATGTGTCTCCGCTCACTTCGTCCTCGAGCAGAGCGAACTTCAGCGGCGGCGCTGGGCCACCAAAGGGACCGGGGTCAGGCTCGCTCACCGGCACGATCGGGAGCTGCACACCCAGCACGACGTCGTAGCGCCAGATCCCGTTCTCGGTGCCGCCGAAGCCATCGCTCACCCAGAAGATGGGGCTGCCGCGGTCCAGTCGCTTTGCGAGGACGCACTGCTCGATCATGTCGACGAGCTCGAGGGAGCCCTTCGGGCCGTTGAGCTTGCGCGTCAGCAGCGTGAGATCGAAGTGCGCGACCCCATCCTGCACGCCGCCAGGGTTCGGCTGACTCGCCTTCGGGATGCCATGGTAGCCGACCCACACGGCAGCGGCCGGGTGCTTGAAGAGCTCGTAGCTCGGCTTGTCCGGCATGCGCTCGACCGCTGCCCGATTGGCCTCCGTGATCGGAGCGAGCAGGGCGATGAGGCTCGCCACCATCTCCTCGCGCCAGCTCATGGGCGCACCTCGAGATGGTCACGCAGGGTCTGCAGGATCGTCTGCTCATCCTGGGCATTGATCCCCAAGTAGGGACGCGCGGGGATCGTCACTTTGCGCCCGGGTCCTGCTTGCCCGCCGAGCTGATGAATGCGGGCGTAGATCCGATTCGCGCCCACACGGAGCTCGGCGCCGTTGACGGCCGACCCGATCGAGTCGAACAGGTGCATGCGGTCGCGCAAGATCTCGTTGCCGGTGCCACGGCGCCGGAACTGTCCCTTGCGGTTGCGGGTGCCCTTTCCTGCCCGAGCGCTGGCGCCACCGCGAAGCGCAGTGGTCACGGGTGAGTGCTCCTCCCACTTGTTGCCATCCGGACCTCGCTCGTCGAGGAATCGCTGCTGCGTGCTCGCCTCGAGCGCGCTGCCGATCGAGCGCAGCGCCGGACCCACGTCGCCCGTGCGCAGCGCAATGCGGCGCAGGAGGCGCTCGGCCCCCTCGATCTTCTGCGCCTCGACGTTGACCTGCACGGTCATTCGGGCGCCACCAGCTTTCCGAACTCCGTCATCGACCCTTCGTCGAACAGGGCCTCCGGCTGCTCAGCGTCCGCAATGACGCCCCGATCGCCTGCCCCATTCGCTAGGGCGTCGAGGTACTTGACCGAAGACTCGTAACGCTTGGCATAGGACTCGAATTCCGTGCCGGGCCGACCGCCCACCAGGCGGTACATGGCGAGGTGAAACTGGTGAGCCTGGAGCACGTGCGTGGGCGGCGGGCTGGCGAGCTGATACGTGTAGCCCTCCACCTCCGACCACGCGTCCTCGAGCGCGCGCCGGCACACCACATCATCGACGACTGCGCCGTTCTGATGATCGGTGAGCTGGGCGAGCACCCCTTCGGGCGCGCGGTCTTTGAAGGCGGTGAGGGTGAGCATGTGGGCTCAGCGGCGCGGGCGTTGCGATGCTTTCTTGGACGACTTCTTTGAGGGGCGGGCTGGCTGGCTGCGACGGGGAGGCGTCACTGCCGCCGGAGGCGGAGGCGGAGCAACGGCCTCGCCTTGCTCGGTCGCCGCGAACGGGGGGGACGTTGCTTCGGGAGCAACGGCGCCTTCGGTCCGCGGCGGGTGCCGGCGACCTTCCTGCGCGGGACCGCGCCGGGGCCGTGGAGCTCGAGGCGGCCGCTCCTCGTCATCCGGGGCCGACCACGCCTTGAGCTCGGCGGCCTCGGGCAGGCGCACCGAGCCCTTGGCCAGCTTCGCCTGGGCTGACTCCTTGGTCAGCCCAAGCTGGGCCCCGGGCTGGCGCAGCTTTCCGCGCCAGCGAATCGGAGAGACGGCGATGACCTTCATGATCAGGCCGCTTCGCCGACGACGTTCTCGAGGAAGTAGCCGCCGTAGGGGGCGACGATGAGGGGCTTGACCGACTCGCCCACGCGGACGATCTCGCCGCCGCGCAGGCCGACGTTCTTGTCCGGGATCGAGCCGCTGACGATCTGGCCGTACTGAGCGGTGAGCCCGAACGTCACGCCGCCCTGCGTGCTGGCGGTGCGGTCGCGGTGGATGATCGCGATGTGAGGGCCCCACACCTCGGCCATGACGGCCGCTTCGCCCGGCTTGGCGGTGTTGAGCCAGCCCTCACCGACGAGCACCTCTTGCAAGCCGAACAGGCTCGCCACCTGCGCCTGCGTGGCGAGGCCCGAGTCGCCGCTGTTGCCCTGCACCGCCTTGACGACGCCCGGCAGCTTGCGGAACACCGACCACGCCTTGCGCCCGAACACCGCGATATTGCCGCGGAGCAGCATCGCCGTGATCGCATCGTCGATGAGTGCCAGCGGGTTGCCCGCGTAGTCCTCGTGATCCAGGCGCTCCTCGCCCTCGAGCTCCTCCTTCTGCGCCGTGGGGTACTGGGCCGCCGCGAACACGAGCGACGCCACCTTGAGCTCATGGCGCAATTGGATGATCGACGTCGCCAACCCCGTCGCGCCTTCTCGCGCGCCCTTGCGCTTCAGGTCGTATGCCGAAAGCGGGATGTCGATCGCCTCGTCCTCGGTGGAGGCCGTAGCGTCTTCCATTTGCAGCTCGAGGCGATTGACCTTGCCGCGTGGCCCCACCGCCGTCTGGGGCAGCGTCACTGCTTGGTGGATGTCCTTGGCCTTGCTGTAGCTGAACAGCGTTTCCGAGAGCGACGCGTCGCGCGGCAGAACGCTGTCCGCGATGAGCACCTTGTCGGGGTTCTTGTACGCAACGGCGATCGCCGTCAGATGGGGGTCGACTGGGAAGTCACCGTTGGGATCGTTGGCCATGGGTTCTCTCGGTTCGCTTTCAGGACTTGGGGGAAACGTTGTTGTGTGTTGCGCGGGCTGGATTCGAACCAGCGACCTCCGGGGAATGAACCCGTTGAGCTACCGCTGCTCCACCGCGCGGCAGTGGGCTACTCGCCCGGCTCACCTTGCGGGCCCGGCATGCCAGGTCCGCCCTTGAGGATTGATCCGATGGTGCCGAGCACGCCCGACTCCCACGCGATCCCGTGGACCTCGTCGCCGGCAGTCGCGAGAACCCCGCGCCCGCTGGCGTCAGAGGTCAGTCGCTGGCCTCGCGTGACGTTGCCGCCGTACTCGCACGGGAAGATGCCGATCACGCCCACGTCGTCACGGTCACCCGCGGAGCGCTTGCGACGACTGATTGCGGCCGGCAAGTCTGCCGCGCTCGTCGCGAGAGCCATCTCACCGTCGGCGGAAGCGAACTTCAGGAGGCGGTTGGCCTCTACGTTCGTGGTGATCTTGGCGGTCTGTTCCAGTACGGGAAAGAGCTGACTCATAGTTGGTTTGCCTCTCGAAGTTCCGTGGCCGCTTGGGCCGTGCTGATGAACCGACCGTCCTTCTCGGCGGTCTGCTGATGGGTACGGATGCGTGCGGCGCGTTCGTCGACGCTCAGGCGTCCGGGCGATTCGGCGAAGTCGGTGGGCGCGAGCTCGGCGAACTCCACTTCCTTGGGCGCAATGCCGAGGATGGCTTCCTTGAAGAAGTCGATCGTGGTGCGCTCGTCGCCCTCACCAAACGAGATCACGCTCTCGTCGGTCACGCCGTCGAGGCGGTGCAGGAACGCCACGAACTGCTCCCTCGAGCACGGCAGCGGGCGACCGGTGCGGACGAGCGCTTCGGCAAAGGACAGGTGCCCTGCCTCGCGCCGCTGGAACTCCTCGAGCGCCAGCTTGGCCTCGCGCTCCTGGAGCTTCCGCTCGCGCTCCGTCAGATCAGCCTCGCGCCGCGTGACCGCTTCGCTCTGCGGCGGGTCTGCGGCAGCTTCCGCGGGCGCCTCGGTGGCGGCCGCTGGTGGTGCGGCAGCTTCAGGAGCGGCCACTGCAGGGGCGCTGGCTTCGCCTTCGGCGACGCCGGCCACACCAGGCGCATCCGTCTGAGCACTGCTGTCAGCAGTCTCAGCAAACGCCGCCACGGGTTCTTTGAGTGCCTCTTGCAGTTCATCGATCCACCAGGACGGCAGCGCCTTGTCGGCCTTCTCTTGGCCGAACTCCGCGATCAGGAAGTCGCGAAGCCCACGCAGCGCACGCGCGAGCGCGCGCATGTTCGTGTAGTCGGAGAACTCGATCGTCACCGCCTCAGCCTCGTCGGCTTCATCGGCGAAGCAGGCCACGTCCCTCAGCCCCTTCATCGCCGGAGGGACAGCGCCGAGGAATCCGACGTGGCGCAGGTGATAGGCCCCGGGCTTTGGGTTGCCGGGCGCATCGGGGGCGTAGAAAGAGCTCGAGCGCTTCTTGAGCTTCCCGCTCGTCACGGCTTCGGCGAAGTCGGCGTCTACCTGATCGCACTCCGCGAGCAGGCGCTGCTGTTCCGCGTCGAACGTGAGGCCCTTGACCCAACCGTAGGCGGGCGCGTTCAGCTTCGGGTGCCCCACCACTAGCGGGGCCTCGTGCACCTTCGGGTCGTAGCTGTCAGCAACGGCTTGGAGGTGAGCAGCCGTCAGCTCGTAGTCCCTGCCATTCATTGCGCGGTGCCGGCCGGGGCGAGCGATCTCGATGAGCTCGGGCATGTGTGCTGACCGAATCGCACGCCATAACGGTCGAGGCTGGCCGGAACTGTTCCTCTGCTACCATTGGCCCATGCGTGAGCGGATGATGGCGGGTTTGTTGGGGCTGATTCTTGTGGTCGGGTGCAGTGCGCCCAAGGTCGACGAGCGGTGGACCTTGCAGCAAACCGCCAAGGCGGGCGAGCTCGAGCCGTGGCCGTTCACCGTCGACGAGGTCACCCTCGAGTGCGGCGGCGTCGACAAGGCCCCGCTGCGCGAGGGCCCTGCTCTATTCTCTGTCGTGACGGCGGCGGGGCGGACCTACGTCCTCAACGCAGGGGCGGACGCGATGGCCAAGACGATGGGCTGGTTCCCCAAGGTCGAGACGATCTGGAAGCTTGACCCTGCCGTGCCCGGCGCGCGGGTGGACATCCTGCCGGCGAAGCTCCGCGCCTTGACCCCTTGCGAGCAGGCCGTCCACCAGCTCACGGGCAAGCGGACGGAGCATGGTCGGGCGGTCGGCCCCCGAGCAGACTGACTGACGCCGTCAGCGGCCCCGCCAGCGGCCGACTCGGGCTCCTGGGCATAGGCACCCGCCGGACCTATCCGATAGGCCCTCTACGGGCGACGTCGACGGATTGCCAGCACCCCCGCCGATCCGGCATGGCTGGCGACCGCAACTCGCGCGAGCTCCTCCCAGTTGTCCGGTGGCACGTTCCCAGGGGCGACGGCCTCGAGCACCCCCGCCATCACTGCCGCAAACTCTTCGTTTGTCAGCACGCCGGAGTAGGCAGCCGAGAGCCCGACCGCTACCTCCCTCTGTATTGCTCCCAGGCGGTCCGCGGTGAGCGACGCCCCAGCGAGGACGGCGGCTCGGGCGCCGTTGCCCGCCGCCGCATCGCTGAGCCGCCGAAGTGCAGGCGAAGGCCGCTCGGGCCCCTTGCCCGTGATGAGCCAGTCGAGGCTGTACCCGGACGCCTGCGCCAGCCTGGCGAGGACATCCGAGGGCGGCCGACTGTGGCCTGAGAGGTACTTCCGAAACTGCCGATCCCCCACGGCGGCAACTTCGGCTGCTTTTTCCTGAGTCCCGATGGCCTGAGCCACGCGCACGAGGCGCTCGGCCCAGTCGGGACGCTTTTTCTTTGGAGGTGGGGCCACAAATAACTTGCCAATAGGAACCGAGGGGGCCTATTCGATAGGTCTCTAGATGACCTTGGTCAGACATGACGGTAGCCGAAGGCGGCGGGGACTGCACCCTGAACAAATTAAAGCGATGGTGAGAATGCGCGGGCTCACGCTGGTCGGCCTCGGCCGACAGCATGGCTACAGCGACTCCGCCATGAAGCAGGCGCTTCGCGACTGCTGTGGGCCGTGCGAGCGAATCATCGCGGCTGCCATCGGCCTACCGCCCGAGCAGATCTGGCCCGATCGCTACAGGCAAAAGCGGCCGCGTCGTCGCGGAGGGCCGCGCTCGTGATGCCATCGACAACCGAGCTCGAGGGGCGTGCCCTGGGTGGGCAGCTCGCCGAGACGTGGCAGGCCGCACGGCCGGCCGCACAAGCCCGAGCACTCACACGAACCCGCGCCCTCTTGCGAGTGCAGGAGCTCCGCGCGCAGGGCTCACTCTGGGAGGCTGCCTACAGGCAAGCGGCGGCCGACTACGGGGTCTCTCGCGCTGCGCTCTGCCGCTGGCAGCGGCGAGTGAACGGTGCCGAGCAGGCGGACTGGCCGGCGCTCTTGCTGTCGAATCACACGGGCCGCGAGCACCTGCGCCTGAACGTCCACGATGCTGCGTGGGATTCGTTTCTCGCCGACTACCTGCGCCCGAGTCGTCCGGGCTTCGCTGCTTGCTTTCGGCGCCTTGTCGAGCGAGCGAAGCGCGAAGGGTGGGGCCAGCTCCCGAACCTGAAGACACTGCAACGTCGCGTGCGACGCGAGGTGCCGGCCAGCACCGTGCTCCTCCGACGCGAGGGTGAGCGCGCACTCGAGCAGTGCCTGCCCGCGCAGCGGCGCGACAAGTCCGCGCTGCGCGCGCTCGAGCACGTCAACGCGGACGGCCATCGCCTCGACGTGTTCGTGCGTTGGCCGTGTCACCCGGGGCACAAGCCGCGCATCGGTCGCCCGATCCTCGTCGCCTGGCAGGACATCTACTCCGGGAAGATCCTGAGCTGGCGCCTCGACGAGACGGAAAACTCCGATTCGGTCCGCCTCGCCTTTGCGGAGATGCTCCGCGTCTACGGGATCCCGCTCGCCGCCACCGTCGACAACGGCCACGCCTTCGCATCGAAACGCATGACCGGCGGCGTGCTCGGCCGCCATCGCTTCAAGTTCCAAGCCGAGGAGCCCGAGGGCATCTACAAAGCCTTCGGCGTCGACGTGCGCTTCGCCCTGCCGTACCACGGGCAGAGCAAACCGATCGAGCGTGCGTTTCGCGACTTGTGCGAGGACATCGCTCGATCGCCAGCGTGCGCGGGTGCGTACACAGGCAACGCGCCGCACGCGAAGCCGGCCGACTACGGATCGCGCGCTGTCGACTACGAGCACTTCGTTGCCATCGTCGACGCCGGGATCCGCGAGCACAACGCGCGCTCGGGACGACGGAGCCCAGTCGCTGCGGGGCGGAGCTTCGATCAGGTGTTCGACGAGAGCATGGCGGACGAGCTCACGATCGTGCGCCGAGCGACGGAGGCACAGATCCGCTGGCTGCTCCTGCCCATCGAAGGCGTGAAGGTCAGCAAGGACGAGGCCGTGCTCACGTTGCTCGGCAATCGGTTCTGGCACCCTGAGCTCCTGCAGCGCCGCGGGCGCAGGCTCAACGTGCGCTTCGATCCCTACGACCTGCGCGCAGGCGTGTGGGTGTTCGACGGCGGCACCGATCCGATCTGCTTCGCGGAGTGTATTGCCGCCGTAGGCTTCACGGACACGGACGCCGCGCGCCGCGACATGCGCCAGCGCCGCGCGCTGGTGAAGGCCGAGAAGGAAGCGGCCGCCGCCTTCGGCACCGTGCCCGTACACCAGCTCGCGCACCCTGCTCGCACCAAGCAGAGCACCACGCGCGTGGTGCGTGCAGAGTTTGGCCGCCGCACGCCGGAGGCCGTCGTCGCTGAGTCCGAGAAGCGCCAGCAGCAAGCCGCTTCAGAGGATCTGCTGCTCGTACTGGGCAGCGCAGCGAAGCAAGAGCTCGACCGCTCCCGTGGAGGGGCGGCCTGAAAGAAGGTGAGGCCGGGCGCTTGTAACACCCGGCCTCGCGTCAAACACGGAAGGAATGACCAGACATGAGTAACACGAACGAAAGCAAAGTGACCAACCCGCTGTCCGGCGACGTGCTGCGCCGCGCGGTGACGCGAGCGATGGCGCACCTGGGGATCAGCCGCGCCCGCCTCGCGGAACTGCTGGCCTACGCGCGACCGACGATCAGCGGCTACTTGAACGATCGCTACGACGGCGACGCCGAAAAAGTCGAAGCCGCCCTCAACGCTTGGCTGGCGAGCATCGACCCCAAGGCATGGTCCACCGACCACGGCGACTTCGTCGAGACACCGAGCGCCGAGAAGATCCTGAGCGTGCTGTCCTACACGCAAGTGCAGCAGGACATGTCGCTCATCTACGGCGGCCCCGGCGTCGGTAAGACGACGGCGATCCGCCAGTACATGACCGCGTACCCGGAGCGCTGCTGGCTCGCCACCATGACGCCGAGCTCGGCCGGGCTCGTGAGCGCGCTCGAGTGCGTGGCCGTGGCGCTGGGCCTCGGCACGCCGAACGGTGGCGCGCGGCGGATCTCCAACGTGATCCGCGAGCATATCGCGGACGGCGGCGGCATGATCATCATCGACGAGGCGCAGCACCTCTCGATGGCGGCCGTCGAGGAGCTGCGCTCGATCCACGATTCGACTGGGTGCGGGCTCGCGCTCGTCGGAAACGAGACGAGCTATGCGCGGCTGACGGGCGGTGCACGTTCGGCCCACTACGCGCAGATCTTCTCGCGCATCGGGGCCCGCCTCTCGATCGGTCGCCCTTCCGAGCTCGACGTCAAAGCCATCTGCGACGAGTGGAAGGTGACCGACGCGAAGGCGCGGGACTTCCTCCGCAAGCTCGCGATGCAGCCGGGCGCGCTGCGCTCGGTCGTCAAGGCGCTGCGTATTCTCAAGCGCAGCAACTCCGCCGTGAACGTCGACTCCCTGCGCCAGGCGTGCGGGATCTTGGGAGCGGAGGTCTGAGCCATGTCGGACAAGACAACCGAACAGCTCATTGCCGAGGCACAGGCTGCGCTCGCTGCGCAGTCGCCCGATGACGTGCAGGCCTTCGTGGCGATCCTCGTCGGTGAGGCGTTTCACACGAACGTGCACATGCTGCGCCCCCCCCAAGCGGCGCTCGACGGTCGCAAGATCACCTGCTGCGAAACGGCAGCGATGGCTCGCGAGTTCCTTGCGGGCAAGCGCTCTCTCTCGCCGTTCGACGTCGTCGCGCTCTGCGCCCTTGTGATCAGCGCACACCCGCAACATGGCCCCGGACAGAAGGCGGTGCGCCATGACGCGTGACAGGCGCAAGCTGCCTCCGCGGACGCTGCCGAGGGAAGCCCATGTGCGCCCCCCGGCCATGCCGCCGAAGCTGCAGCTCATCCCGGCGGACGAGCTGCCGAGCCTGACGGACCTCCGCGCGGTGCACCAGGAGATCGACTTCCTGCTCACGTGCGGACTCGATCGCGACGAGCTCGCGCGCGAGGACGCCCCGATCCCGTTTGCTCTCACCGAGAAGGCGGTGCGCCATGGCTGACCTCACGATGCGAGTGGACGCCAAGGGGCGCCACGTGCCGGAGCATCTGATCAAGCCCGTCGACTTGGCGCGCGACGATCTGGTGCGGCGGCTGGTCGCTCAGGCGCTCGACCAGCGTGAGACGCTTCGCCAGTTCAAGGCGTTTGCCGAAGGCGAGCTCGATGCCTTCCTTTCGCTGTCGGCCGAGCAGTACGAAGTCCAGCTCGGCGGCGCCAAGGGCAACGTCAGCCTACTCAGCTACGACGGCCTGCTGAAGATCACGCGGCAGATCCAAGATCGAATCAGCTTCGATGAACGGCTGCAGGCCGCCAAGAAGCTCATCGACGAGTGCGTGCTCGAGTGGGCCAAGGGCAGCGCGGGTGAGATCCAGATCCTCGTGCAGCACGCCTTCCAGGTCGACAAGGAGGGGCAGATCAACGCCGAGCGCGTGCTCTCGCTTCGCCGCCTCGAGATCGCTGACGAGCGCTGGCAGCGAGCCATGCGTGCCTTGACCGACTCGATCCAAGTCGACTCGACCAAGGCCTACCTGCGCTTTTACGAGCGCGCACACACGGAAGCCCCTTGGCAACCGATCTCGCTCGACCTTGCTGCACTGGAGGCGCCATGAATGCACTCCACACGGACAGCGATGGGCACGCGCTCTGCGTGCCCGCGCTCGAGCGGGAGAACGCTCCCGAGTCGATGAGCATGCTCAAGGCGGTGGCGGCGCAGCTCGAACGCCTTGGCGGCGAGATGCTGGTTGCTCTCGACGACGGCGACCAGGAAGCGGCGCAGGCGGCATGGGATTCTGTGCGCGCACTGGTCGCCGAGTTCGGAGGTGAGCGATGATCGAGCACCCTCCGACGTTGGACAAGGACCAGCTCGAGGTGCTTTCGGCGGGCCATCGTGCCGCCGCCTTGCACCAGCTGGTTCACGGCGGCGACGCCTACAATCGCGAGCTCGCGGCCGCGTGCCGTAAGCTCGCAACCAGCATCGAGCTCGACCAGAACGGCGAGCGAGCTGGGCACTGGGTCACGGAGGACGTAACCGCGGTGCTCCTGCTTGCACTCGGCAGGCTCGATCGTGAGGCGCTTCGCCGCCACACGCGCGCGCTGAACAAGCAGCTCGCCCCCGTCGTTCAGGCGCTCGCGCCGAAGGGAGGCGACCATGGCTAACCTCACGTGGACCGAACGCATGACGCTGCAACGCATCGGACGGGAAGGCGGCGTCGTCGCCTATTCGACCGAGGAGATCGCCGTGCTCGAGGCGCTCAAGGCCAAGGGGTTCGTCCGCCAGCCTTGGGAGTGTTGGTACCTGACCGACAAGGCCAGGCTGCTCCTCGCTCGGGAGCACACGCGCGAGATCTTGAGGGGCGTTGGGGCGTTCTTCAGGGGCGTCCGGAAAGGGTTGGTGCGCCGATGAACCTCCCCGTCGTGATGCCCAAGACGCGCGGGGAGTGCGCAGGCATTCCGCGCCCGTGTCCCTTCACCCAGTGCCGCTACCACTTGCAGCGGCAAACGCCGTGCGTGCTCGACGTCGCCGATCGCGGTGGCCAAGGGCAGCGCGCAGTCGCCAAGCTGCTCCGGCTGTCGCACGCACGCGTGCAACAGATCGAAGTCGTGGCGCTCCGCAAGATCGCGGCCTCGATGCAGGAGGACGTCTAGCCATGGGCGCTGCTCTGCATCGCGGGAACAGCACTCAGGCGGTGAGGACTCCCCAGGAGTTCCTCGTCGCCGTGCAGCGTCGCTTCGGCAATCTCACGTTCGATCTGGCGGCGACGCCATCGAACGCGGTGGCGGCGAAGTTCTACACCAAGCGGCAGAACGCCTTGCGCGCTTCCCTGCGCTGGCCGGTCCGCGGGATCAACTGGCTCAACCCGCCCTTCGATACGATCGGTCCCTGGGTCGCGAAGGCGTACAGCGAGAGCTCCCTCTTTGGAGCGCGCACGCTGGTGCTCCTCCCGTGTAGCCCTGGCACCGCCTGGTACCGTGACTTCGTTGAGTTCAAGTGCGCGGTGTTCCCGATTGGAAACCCGCGTCTCGTGTTCGTCGGGCACGAGCACGGCTTCCCGAAGGACCTGATGCTGCTCGCCTACGGCTTCGGCCTGGTCGGCTGGCAGCCGCAATGGGCATGGGCCCAGGAGGCAGCATGACCATCGACGTCGATGCATGGGAGAGGGCCCAGCGGCAGCGCCTCCTGCTCAACCTGGAGAACACCAGCGCACGGTTGAAGGAGCTGCTCGTCCAGCTCGCGCTGCACGTGCGCGACCCGGTGGTGCTTCGTACGCTGCTCGAGGAGTTTGAGGATTCAGAGGGTGAGATCGACCCCGACCTCACGCTGCTCGATCCATTCTACGAGCTGCTCGAGGTCAGCTGGGACGAGGCGACGCATCACGAGCTTGTAACCGCTGCGCTCGGCACGTTCGGGGAGGATGGTCCGTGACGATCAACGTAACCGCCTGGGCCGACGAGCAGCGGCTCGTGTTCGCCGTCGATCTCGGTGCGGCCAAGCGCATCATGCGGGAGCTGCTGCGTGAGCTGCACACACTGCCGGACCCGGCTCAGCTGCGCAGCTTGCTCGAGCGATTCGAAGCGGCCGAGGGCAGCGTCGCGAAAGACTTGGGCCTGCTCGAGCCCTTCTATCGGCAGTTCCCTGCTGAGTACGGATGGCGCGACGCAACCGACCAGGAGCTGGCGATGGCGGCCCGCGCGGTGTTTGGGGGCAGCAAGTGAACCGCCGGGGCCTGCTCGCCATGGTGCACTGCGCGCGGAAGGACCTCGCGCTCGACGAGGACACCTATCGCGCCGTGCTCGAGCAGGTCGGCGGCAAGTCGAGCGCGCGGGATCTTTCGGACGCCGACCTCGGGCGCGTCGTCGAGAGGTTCCGCGCGCAAGGCTGGGCACCGAAGCAGGCCAAGCCCTTTAGCAAGAAGCCAGCGGCACGGATGGCTTGGGCCCTCTGGTCGCAGCTAGGCAAGCGCGGCGAGCTCCAGGTGCCTGACCGCTCCGGCATGCGGGCCTTCTGCAAGAACCTGGTCGGCGTCGAGGAGCCCGACTGGATGACGCCCGAGCAGCTGAGCCGAGTCATCGAAAACCTCAAGTCGTGGGAGCGGCGCACGCGGAAGTGAGCGACCTGCACCTGCCGGATGGGCTCGAGCCCATCGCCAAGGTGATCGGCACCGAGGCGACCCTGCGCCTGGCGGACAGGTGTGGGGGCTCGCAGCTCTACGTCCCCAGGGACGCGCGCAAGACGCACCCCTGGGCGCAGGCGCTGGATGAGGAGCTCTGGAAGAAGTTCTGCGCGGCGTTCGGGGGTCAGCGAATCGACCTACCCCGAGGCACGTTCATCACGCTCAAGAAGGTGGCGATCCTCGAGCTCGCAGCGCAAGGGCTGGGCACTCGGCAGATCGCGCAGCGCGTTCGCTGCACCGAACGATACGTGAAGCGGGTCCGTGCGATGGCAAACGAGGCCGAGCGCTCTCCGGGCAAACGTCCGAAGCGCCGCCGTCGTCGCCGCGGTCCGTCGGGCGAGCAGCTCGATTTGTTCTGAGGGAACTGTTCCCACCAGTCCGCCTGGTGCGCGGAGGGCACAGTCGTTTCCGTGCACAGTGTTCTGCTCGACCGCGCGAGCCTAGCGGCCGTTTCCTTCATGGTCTTGGCCAGCGGCGCCAGCGGTGCCAGCGCCGACCCGAACATCCCGTGGACGGTCTTTACGTTCATCTTCACGAGCGTCATCGGCCTCTACACGTGGCTGAGCAGGCGCCACGCGGCGACGAGCTCTGACCTGTCGGACGTCGAGAAGTCGGTGGCCGTCATCAGCGAGCGCATCCTTCACTTGCCAACGCAGCCCCAGGTCGCCGCGCTCGATGCGTCCGTTCGCGAGCTGAGCGCCGAGATCCATGGCCTCAACAAGCGGCTCGAGGCCGCCGGCCAGAGGCTGAACCGGGTAGAGGACTACCTGGAAAGGAAGTTCCCGTGAGCTTCCTCGAGCACATCGAGTCGGATCGCCGCCTGGTCATCCTGATCTCGCTGACGGGCATGCCTGGCTACGAAGCGAACGAGCACGTGCTGCACGCGTACCTGGACGACTACGGGCACAACGGAACGCGCGAGCAGCTGCGCCAGGACATCGCCTACTTGGAGAAGTACGGCCTCGTGAAAGCGCAGGTGATCGGGGGCAAGGTCACCGTCGCGACGCTCACCGAGAAGGGCGACGACGTCGCCAAGGGACGCACCACTTGCCCCGGCGTGAAGCGGCCGGCGCCCGGAGGATGACGTGGCACGGCGCGGGCACTCCACTATCACGCGGCTGCCGCAAGAGCTGCGCAGTCAGCTCGATCGCCTGCTGACACAGGGCAAGTTCACGCTCGTCGAGATCACGGACCACATGCGCCAGCTGGGCGCCGATGTGAGCAAGAGCGCGGTGCACCGCTATTCTCAGCACCACGAGAAGATCGCGTCGGACATCCGCCTCACGCGGGAGATGGCCAACGCCATCGGCAGGGAGCTCGAGGACGTAACCGGCGACTCCGGGCGGCTAGTCATCGAAAGCATGCAGGCGATCCTGCTGCGCGCGCGGATGCAGATTGCATCGGGCGAGGAGATCGACCCCAAGCAGCTCGGTGAGCTCGCGCGCGCAGCCAAGGACCTGCAGCACGCTCTCAAGCTCAACGTGGACACCGAGATCAAGATCCGCGAGCGCGTGGTCAAGGAAGCGGCTGACGTCGTCGAGAAGGCGGCGACAGCTGAGGGGCTGTCCGCGGCCACCGTTACGGCCATCAAGGAAAAAGTGTTGGGGATTGGACGCTCATGACGACGCCCTCGCTTTCGATGCCTGACTACCGCGCGCTGGCGGAGCGCTTTCTCCTGCTCGCCGTCAACGGTGAAGCCGGACGCACCGAGCAGGATCCGGTCTATCGGGCCATCACCGAGGGGCGCGACTTCGGAGCCGGCTACTCCTCCTGTGGAGACCTATGCCACTGGCTCCTGTTCCGGCTTGGCGTGCGGGAAGCGTGGCTCAACCGTGCCGAGCACAACGGCTGGAGGCAGGGCAAAAACATTGGGCGCCTGATGTGGTCCTCGCACGTGGCGCGTGCTCCGCGCCAGGATGAGCTCTACGAGGCCGGGGACATCCTTGCGGTGTGGAACCAGCCCGAGGGCAACGACGCCCACGTGCTGGTCGCCTTGCGCGACTACCAGGGGTGTATCGAGTCGGCCGACTACGGTCAGCCGGGCGGCGCGATCCGCCGACGGACGCGCAAGGGCGGGATGCTGGGTGACCGGAAGCTGCAGCGCATGCTGCCGCTGCAGGCCGTGCTCGAGCTGGCTGCACGAGCTGGGCGGCTGGTGGAGCCCGATGATCCTGCAACGTGGCTGCGTACCGTCGAGGGAGCAGGGAACGTCGCGTGAACGCGCCCGCTGCCCTGGACCTGCCTGGGCTGCTCCTGCCGTATCAGCAGGAGCTGCTGCGGGCGACGGCGAGCTCGCAGGTCACCCTCTGCGAGAAGAGCCGGCGCATCGGTATGACTTGGGGCACAGCTGCCGACGCCGTGCTGACCGCTGGCGCTGAGCGATCTGAGGGCGGACAGAACGTGCTCTACATGGGCTACGAGCGCGAGATGACGCGCGAGTTCATCGACACCTGCGCCTTCTGGGCCAAGTCCCTCTTGGACGCCATCGTCGAGATCGGCGAGTTCCTGTTCAAGGATCAGGACGAGAAGGGAGTCGACCGAGACATCCAGGCGTTTCGGATCGAGTTTGCTTCGGGCTTCAAGATCGTTGCCCTCTGCTCGCGGCCGCGCGCGCTCCGCGGAAAGCAGGGCTTCGTAATCCTGGACGAGGCGGCCTTCCACGATGACCTCGAGGAGGTCATCAAAGCTGCGCTCGCTCTGCTGATCTGGGGCGGTAAGCTGCTCATCATCTCCACGCACGACGGCGCAGAGAACGCCTTCAACCGCCTCGTGCTCGACATTCGCGCCGGCAAGCTCCCCTATCACCTGCTCCGCGTGACGTTCGACGACGCGATCGAGCAGGGGCTCTACAAGCGGATCTGCCTCACGCAGGGCAAGACTTGGACGGCCGACGGTGAGCGAGCCTGGGCCGCTCAAGTCCGGGCGCAGTTCCCCGGCGACTCGGCCAGCGAGGAGCTCGACTGCGTGCCCCGCAACTCTGGCGGCAAGTACCTGTCGCGCGTGCTGCTGGAAGCGCGTGGGGAGGAAGTGCCGATCCTGCAGTGGTCGATGGCGAACGGCTTCGTCGACCAGTCCGACGAGCAACGTCAGGCGGAGTGCAAGGAATGGTGCGAGGAACACCTGGCGCCCGTGCTCTCCAAGCTCAAGGGCGCGGGCAAGGCGTTCATCGGTCAGGACTTCGCGCGCAACGGCGACCTTTCGGTGATCTGGGTTTACTTGCTCGAGCAGAACCTTCGGCGTCGCTGCGCCCTGCTCGTCGAGCTCCGCAATATCCCCTTCCGCGAGCAGGAGCAGGTGCTCGGCTTCGTTGGCGACGGGCTGACGCTCGGCGGTGCGGCGCTCGACGCGCGGGGCAACGGGCAGTACCTGGCCGAGCGCGCGCGGCAGAAGTGGGGCGCGGCACTCGTGCGCGAGGTGATGCTGAGCGGCCCTTGGTACGCGGAGCACTGGCCCCGCTACAAGGCCGCGCTCGAGGACGACAAGGCGACGATCCCGGCCAGCGCCGACGTCGTCGACGACTTCCGCACCGTCGAGGTCGTCCGCGGCGTGCCCATCATCGTCGAGCGAACCGGCTCAGGGGCGAACAAGAGGCACGGCGACGCCGCGATCGGTGGGCTGCTCGCCTACTTCGCGAGCGAGGAGATCGAGGTGGGCGACGTCGAAACGTTCGGCGGGACAGAGCAAGCCGGCGCCTTGCAGGCGTTCGGAGGCAAAGAGTTCGACCAACGCTATCCAGGAGACATGTACGCATGAAGAATTGGGAACGGTTCACGAGCCGCAAGTTTCTCGTTGCTCTCGCCACCGTGGTCGCCATCGCCTTCCCTGGCCTCGGGCTGGACGAGGAAGCGCTGGTCGCCTTGGTGGCCGGTGTCTACATCCTCGCCCAGGGCCTCGTCGACGCGAAGAAGCCAGAGCCGAAGCAGGGATGAGGCGCTTCGCTCTCCTCCTGCTGGTGCTCTGCGCCTTCGCCTGCCGCCCCGGCACGCAGGCGCACGATCCGGAAGTTGCGCACGCCATGGCCTACGGCGCGGCGGCGACCACCTTGACGCTCCTCGACAGCGCTGAGGCCGACTTCCTTCGCCGACTCACCGAACCCACGGAGGAGGAGCTCGAGGCAGCGCGGGTGCGCGTCGGTCGGCTCCGGACCTTGCGGGACATGCTGAGCACAATCGACGGCAGCGACCTGCAACGTGAGAGAACGCAGCTGGTTCTTGCCGTCGAGCTGCTCCGCTTGGCGGTCGATGAAGGTGAACGCGCACACGGGCTATCGAAGGAAGTGCACGACGCGATGATCGCCCTCGAGCGACTGACGGGGGTGCCGCCGTGAGCGCCCTGGACCCGCTGCTCGTCAGGCTGATCGAAGTCCTCGCGCCCTGGGTGCTGCAGATCGTGCAGTACGTCCGGGGCGGCAGCGTCAAACCGAGGTTCTACGACCAGCTGCCGAGCGAGCTGAGGAGCGAGATCGAGCTGGCACGTGCAGAGGAACGCGCTCGCAAGCGCAAGGGCAAGTGATGGCAGGACAAGAGGAGATCCAGAAGCTGCCGGTCAACGTCGAGGTCGCCGCCCTCACGGCGGAGGACTTCGGCGCGAAGTTCGTCGACCAGCTGCGCGTGCCGGGCGATGGCATCTTGGCCAGTCGCGGCGGCGGCGACGTCGGGATCTACCGCGAGCTACTCACCGATTGGCAGGTCTACTCCACGTTTCAGCAGCGACGCACGGCGGTGGTCAGCCGCGAGTGGGATGTGGAGCCGGGCGCCGACGACGGGCTCAGCGTGAAGGCCGCCGATCACCTCAAAGAGAACCTGCGCGAGCTCGACTTCGATCGGGTGTGCCGTAAGGGCCTCATGGCGATCTTCGAAGGCTTCAGCCCGAGCGAGATGATGTACGCGCCCGACGGTACGTTCATCTGGGTCCAGGACATTAAGGTGCGCGCTGCTCGGCGCTTCCGCTTCGATCGCGACAACGCACTGCGCCTGGTGAAGCGGACCGAGCCACAGGGGCAAGTGATGCCCCCAAACAAGTTCTGGCTCTTCCAAGCTGGTGCTGATGACGATGATGACCCCTATGGCCTTGGCCTTGGCCACTACTGCTACTGGCCGGTGTGGCTGAAGCGCAACGGTCTGAGGCATTGGGCTCTCCTGATCGAGCTGCTCTCCCGAGGGCGCTTGCTTGGAAAGGTGCCCGCAGGGACGAAGCCGGAGCAAACGCAGCTCGTCAAGAACGCGCTTGGGCTGCTCACCGGAGGCGGCAGCGCCGTCGTCTCCGACAACGTAGCAATCGAGGTCCTGCGCGCCTTCGCCGAATCTCACGGCGAGTTCCAGAGCTTCGTCGCGTACCTGGACTCGGCCATCAGCAAGATCGTGCTGAGCCAGACGATGACGACGGACAACGGTTCCTCGCGGAGCCAGAGCGAGACGCACGCCGACGTGAAGCTGGAGGTCATCAAGACGGACGCCGACCTCCAGTGCGAGAGCTTCAATCGCGGGCCCGCGCGCTGGCTCACTGCCTGGAACTTCCCGGGCGCAGCGACTCCCCGCGTCTGGCGCAAGGTCGTCCGAGAGACGGACAGCAAACTGCAGGCCGAACGCGACAAGGTGATTCACGAGATCGGGTGGGAGCCGACCGATGAGTACATTCGCGAGCAGTACGGCCCAGGCTTCCAGCGCAAGGCCAAGCCGAGCGCCCAGCAACCGCCGCCCGGATCCGCGGACTTTGCCGAGGGTGATCTGCCCAGTACCCGCGACGTGGTGCGCTCCGCGACCGCCGACTGGCGGCCGCTTGTGCAACCGATCGAACAGGAGCTGGACGAGCAGATCCGCGACGCGAGCAGCCTCGAAGATCTGCGCGGGCGCCTGAACCTCTCGGAGGACCCAGCGCGCACCGATGGCTTCGCCCGCCTGATGTTCGCCAGCAACTTGGCCGGCCGCGCCGACATGGATCTGGATGACGATTGAACCCTTTGGCCTGCAGCCAGAGGCGGCGCTGGCCTGGTTCCGAGCGAAGGGCATGCGCGTGTCCTTCGATTGGCGCGACGTCTGGCGCGAGGAGCACGCGCAGGCGTTCACCGTCGCCAAGGCGATGAGCCAGGACATCCTCAACGACATTCGCTCCGCCGTCGACGAAGCGATCGCGGAGGGCACCACGCTCGCGCAGTTTCAGAAGCAGCTGCGCCCAATCCTGCAAGCGAAGGGATGGTGGGGCGAGCAAGAGATGACCGACCCGGAAACTGGCGAGACGAAGCTGGTGCAGCTCGGCAGCGCTCGGCGTCTGGCCATCATTTACGACACGAACCTGCGCACGTCGCACGCGGCGGGCAAGTGGCAACGCATCGAGGAGACGAAGCGCTCGCGACCGTGGCTGCGCTACATCGCGCGTCCGAACGGACCGAACCGCCGCCAGGAGCACCAGGTCTTTGCCGACAAGGTGTTCGCGGTCGACGATCCGATCTGGTCCGTCATCTTCCCGCCGAACGGTTGGGGCTGCGCTTGTGCAGTGCAGCAACTCTCCGAAGCGGAAGTTGGCCGTCTCGGCCTCGCACCCAGCCCACCGCTCGAACTCGAGTATGAGCGCTACGTCAACCGTCGCACGGGCGAGGTGACGAGGGTTCCACGGGGTATCGATCCAGGGTTCGACTACAACCCGGGGCAGACGCGGCGGAGCGTCGAACCGAAGCCGCTGCCACCTCCAAAGGCTGCGACTCCAAAGGCTCCTCGCAAGCCGCGAGCGAAGCCCAAGGCTGCTGCCACCGCGACGCGGAAGACGACTGGTTTTGCTCGCGTTGCCGACGAGGAGACCTTTGCCCAAGACGTGCTGGACAGCCTGCAGAGCAACGGCAAGGGACTCCGCGAGCTCATCCGCAACAAGATGGGCGAAGTGGGAATCGACTTCGTTCGTCCGAACGTGGGCACGTACTCCCAAGCTACGGGACCCGGCCATGCCTGGGCCCACGTTTCGGACGTAGATCCCAAGTACGGGCGCGTGGGCATGCTCAACTCGTTCAAGGTGCTCTTCGATACCTCGATGGCAGAGGCCGCCCGCGGTCACGCGAGGCTCGGGCATTCCCTGCAGCTGAAAACGATGGTGCACGAGGAAGTGCACATGGCAAAGAAGGCACGCGGCTACTACGGGTCCGATATCTGGATCGAGGAAGTGACGACGGAGCTCGCGGCGCAGCGCATCTGTCACGAGGCGTTTGGGTTTGCGAAACCGGAGACCGTTGAAGTCAACGGCCGGAAGTGGCTGACGCTGCCAACGGGGTATCAGGACGCGATCCTCGAGACGATCGCTGACGTTGCCAGGGTCACCGGCATGACCGAACAGGAGTCCCTCGAGCGCATCACCGACGCCGCCCTGGAGATGTGCCTGCCGGGGGACAACCAGCGCTCTTATTTACAGGCCTTCTTTCAAGGACTTCGGGTGACCGACGAGCACAAGAAGGAACTGCGGGCTATTCTCTCCAAGAAGGGCAAGCCATGAGCTGGTGGGATGACGTCGACAACGCGGCCGCACGCAAGAGCGCGGAAGGTGGCACCATCACCGTGCCCGAGGTCGTAGACCTGCTGCGCGCATCGTCGGTCGAGAGCATCACGCAGCGCGACTGCCACTACCTCGCGGTGATGACATCCCAGGGGGACATCATCGTCGACGAGCTCACGCGGGCCGGGATCTCGGTGGGCGCGCCGATCGGCGAAGGCGCAGTCTAAAAAAAGCCCACCGTGCCCTGAGCACCCCTTGCCGCGCGCGTTACTGTGCCGGCATGTCCTACACGGATCCGGTCCAGTACTCCGTCGAGCTCCGCAACAACCGCCTGCAGGCTGACGAGGACACCATCGGTGCGTCGCCGGTCATGCAGATCTTCCACGGCGCCGCGAAGCCAGCGACCGCCGCGACGGCCGACGCCGGAACCGTCGCCGCGACCTTGCCACTGCCGTCCGACTGGCAGGACGACCCAGACGCTGGTGCAGCGGACAAGCTGGGCGCTTGGGAAGACTCCTCGGCCGATGACACGGGCCTCGCGCGCTACTGGCGCATCAAGGAAGCGGGACCCGGCGATTGCCACATGCAGGGCTTCTGCTCTCAGCCCTGGGAGCAGTCGACCGTCTACGCGCTGAACCAGCAGGTGAGCAATGCGAACGGCGTCTACATCTGCACGACTGCCGGCATGAGCTCGGGCAGTGGCACCGGCCCTTCGGGTACCGGTTCTGGCATCTCGGACGGCTCGGCCGTCTGGACCTACCTGGGCGCCGCCTCTCTGGTGCTCCAGAACGTCTCGTTGGCAGCAGGGCAGCCCGTCGAGGTGCTCTCCTTTACGCGTACGGTCGGCGGCGCCTGAAGGCAGGCGCCCCCATGGCCCAGATCCTCGTCCGTGCCGGCAACGGTCAGATCGCCTGCCTCGCCCCGGATCATCACGTCTGGGGATCGCGGGAGCGATGGCCTTCCTTCGTTGTGCTCGTAGTGCCGGATGACGTTGCCGACGTGCTGGTGGCCTCAATCGATCCAGAGGCGCGCAACTACGTCGACCTCGAGGTGCTGAGCGACGAGGAGCTAGCTCTGCTCTCTGTGGAGGACCGGATCGCCGTCGAGACGGTGGCCATCTCGTCCACGCCGGTCACACCCAAACGTCTCGAGCTCGCGACTGGGCCGGAGCGCGAGAACGAGCGTTCACTCTTCCAAGCCTTCGTCACCGCCGAGAACGACCGCGCGCACGCTCAGGTTATGCCGGACAACCTGCGAAAGGCAGGGCGCCACAAGCAGGCGTTGGCATTGGAGGCTGCATCAGTCGAAGCCCTGGCGATCTTGAGGTCGGAGGAGCGGCGAGCGCTGCGGGCCCTTGACCAAGAGAGTGCCCGCGTGAAGGCAGGGGCAAGCACCATCGTGGCAAACCTGCGCGACCAAGTGCGCGCCGTGCGG
>Ga0315912_10000692_pt1 | contig 52868 bp, 40 predicted proteins | sample VfabasoilMG_FD_204469 | JGI IMG/M metagenome (GOLD analysis project Ga0315912, IMG submission 204469) | Garden soil microbial communities collected in Santa Monica, California, United States - V. faba soil | ecosystem: Environmental > Terrestrial > Soil > Garden | place: USA: California...
CTGAACCGAATCGGCGGGGCTTCGGGCTCGGTCAGGGCTGGGCCGAGTGCGGGGCTCTCGCCTCGAGGGTGGCCCCCGGATGCGACACGTGCACGCTCACAGCACGATCCAAGGAAGTCGTTCCAGCAAACACCTCCACATCCCCCGCTGCAATTTCCCAGGACCGCACCTCTGTCCTAAAGGTCGCGAGCAGGCGCGGATCGACCTTCAAGTGGATGGTCGTCTGCTCGCCTGGGCCGAGCTCGACTTCCTCGTAGCCGACGAGCCTCTTATTCGACTCCCACCCAGCCCGGGCGGCGTAGACCTGGGCGACGTCGCGACCCCAAACCGAGCCCGTGTTCTTCCAGGTGAGAGAAACGTCGATGCCGAGCCCGTTTACCTTGGCCACCAAATCGCTCGCGCTGAACGTCGAATAGGATAGGCCGTGTCCAAAGGGGACCTTCGGGGCCCAAGGCATCAGCACGGGGCCTCCAGTCTCGAGCACGACGATGGTGCGCGGATTTGCATTGGCCACCGCTGCGATGAGCAAGTCCTGGCCGTCGGGGAGCACGAGCGCCGTGTCGATCGATTCCGTAGTCCATTGCGTCGCGAACACGACCGCGACGTCGCTTCGATCCCGTTCCGGCCCGCAGTCAGAAGTGCAACGAAGCAAGCAGGTCGGCCGACCGAATAATTGATCGAACGGCTGAATCGTGGTGTCGAGTGACGCAGCAACGGTCGCCAACCTCGACTGCGTCATCAGACGAGGTTAGCGTCCGGCCTCATCGCGGCTCGAACCTCACCAAGCGCTCGCTGGCCTAGCACCAGCGAATGAGGCCCTCTGAGTTCGAGCTCCTCACCGAGACACGTCCCGCAGCTCGAGCGCGACGTTCTGAACGAAACGGAGACAGCATGCCGACCCTAGCAGGAACCTTCAAATACCCAGGTCAGGCGCCGGATTCACCTGTCCAAATGCTGCGAATCACCGCGAGCATTCCCCGTTTCGAGCACGAAGTGAGCGGTGCGTCGAATCGCTACGAGCGTCGCCAGATCGGAGAGTCGTCGGTGACCACTACTCACGCGCTTGCCGACTCGCTTTACGGTGTCGAGATACCCAGCGACGTTCTGCTTGGCAGTACGCCAAGCTCTGCTTACGACTTTTACCGCTACCATTTCGTTCAGGCCTTGTCCGCCGACAGCTTAGCTCCCTATTCGATTCCCATCACAGTGGTGATGAGCAGCTCGGATGAGGCGAACATCTCCTTCGCGAAGGTTCACTTCGACGCACTCTACGCCGTCAGTGTCGCCGACACCGACCTGCGGGGCGCCATCGACCAACCCCCCGTCGCCATCAACAGGCTCGTGTCGACGCATCGGCTCGACGCACCGAGCGCCGCCAGCATCCGGCAGCGCATGCTCACCGGGGGCTTCCTGGTCAACGCACAGGCGTTCGAAAGGCTCAGAGACGGAGTTGGAGAGGCGGCGGTCGCGAACAAAGCCTCGCCCCTCTACCTGCTCCAGCTCGTTGCAAAATTGGTAGCGGTCGAGAATGGCACCCCGAGGATCCGAAACGACCTAGGAGGCGCGCGTGACGCCCTCGTCCGCTCGCTGCGGGAGGCCGAGGTGGAGGATCCCGAGGCCGTCGTCGACCTCGTCAGCAAGAGCCTGAACGAGCTACTGGACTTTCCGATCGAAGCACCGAAGCTTACTGCAGTCGAAGTTCGTGGCCGGCTGTCTTCGTCCTCAGAAGAGCCGCTCACAGCCAAGGACCTTCGTTTCTACGACCTGGTCGCCGAGTACACCGACCAGGCCAACCTACCCAGAATTCTTCGTCACGAGTGGCCTCTCTCGCCACCCGCACTGACCGACGGTGCTGCCGCCTTCGATCTGAGTGCCGGCGTCGCTTTAGTTCCACAGGCGGTCTCGGGACAGCTCGTCGTTCTCGCCAAGGGCTACGACGGATCGGTTCTTTGGCGAGAAAGCTACTCTCCGGACGACCCGGCACTCGCGAATCTCGATGTTCGGGTTCCGAAGTATCTCCCGGCGTCGCTCTCGAGCGACGGCGTTGGCCCAGCCGTAGGCGCCGGCAATCGCCTGCGCGGAAAGGTGGTCTACCTGGGAGGCGACCGGTCCATTCAGGGCCTGACGGTCGTCATTCAAGCACGCAGCGGAGACGGCGATGGACCGTGGAAGATCGTGGGTGCGGCGGAAACCGACGGAAGTGGCAACTTCTCGCTTCCCCATCCTGCCGGCAGGTACCATCGGGCCCAGGCGTTGGTTTCGCTCGCTCCCGACCAACCTGCCGAGCTCGTCATCGATTCCGAGGCCCCAGCCGACGGGCCGATCTCGACGGACTTCATCTACCTGCTCTTGCGAGAAGAGGACATCCGCGAGCCGAGAGTCAGTTCTAGCGACAAGGACTGTGGCTGCGACGCGAAGCCGGTCAAAGCCAAGCGCCTGCCAGATCAGACGGATCTGATCAACTCCGACGAGTACACACAGGACATCGGTGGAGCCTGCGTGAACCTATCCACGCCCAATAGGACGCTGCGGGAGTACTCGTACAACGCCATCGTGCGCACGTCCGATCCGGACGTTGCCAACTATACGCTACACAAGACGCTCGACGATGCCGGCAGGACTACCTACGGCCTCCAAGGTGGGGCCTCCAAGATCCATCGCGCCAGCGTCGACCTAGACAACCCCATTCGTTGGCAGGATGCGCCCGATGCCAACGCAGAGGTGTCGCTCTACCAGGCGGTCACGGTCGCCACCGGTCACGTGCTCCACTTCAAGTCCGTCATGAAGGCAGACGGCTACTCGCTCGGCGATTTGCTCTATTCCCTTCCGCTCGGCCCAGGGCAAAAGAAGCACATCGTGGTCTTCGAGTCCGCGCATTCGCTGCGCGGAGCAGAGTCGCAGACGCTCACTCAAGACGAACGCCTGTCCGCCGAGCTGATCAGTGACCGCATCATCACGGATCAGCTCAGCGGCGGCATCGACGAAAGCCTGAGCGGCCAGAGTGACGCCTCGACGGCCGGAATCTCTGCTGGCCTAGGGGTCAGTGCTTCCTACGGCGGAATCGGTGGGTCGCTCGGTGTCGCAGGTGGGTACTCCAACTCCAATTCGTCGGCGTCCCAGAACGGATCACGAGCCATCTCGCAGTTCTTCAGCGAGAAGCTGCGCCAGTCGCTCACCCAGAATGCCGCCGGCTACAGGGCTCTGAATGCATCGGTCGTCACGACGGTGACCGAGGGCCAAAACTACGGCGTCCGCAGCGAGGTCGTCGCGAACCACAATCACTGCCACTCGCTGACGATGATGTATTTCGAGGTTCTGCGACACTACGCAATCTTCCAAGAGCTGTCGCACGTAGAAGAATGCGTCTTCGTGCCTCTGCTGATGACTCACTTTTCGACGGAGAACGTCTACAAGTGGAAGGACGTCCTGGCGACGCGTTTGCTCCCGATCCCGTCGAGCACCTACCTGCAGCCGAGCGGCAAGCCGCTGCGCGGTGCTCGGCACCCATTGCTCAAAGGTTTCGACGCCATCGAGCGCATCAAGACGAACTACGAGCGAGTCGACTACCCGCCGGCGCCACCGGCTCCAGGCCATAGGTACGGGGACGGCGTCATGGACCTGGTCGAAGGGATCATGACCCTCCGCGTCGACTTGAAACGCCCCAAGACCCGGTACGACCGCATCAAGTCCCTGCCCATGGTGAAGGTCACCACGAGCAGCGAAGAGCTGGATCCCGAGGCGACCGTCAAGAAAAACGCCATGCTGGCGGCGATTCCCTTTGGCTTTCTGGCTATGGGCAGCGCAACACGCACCGTGACGGAAGAAGCCATCGTGGTGGGCCAGATCTTCGACCAGTTCATGCAGCTGGATGCCAACTACGCCAGCGTACCGCCGGCGAAGTGCATTCGCGTCGTCACGTTCAAGCAACGAACCATCACGCTACCGGACGGTACTCCGCGAGGAACCACCGACGAGTTCTTCGAGGATGGCACCAACGACAAGAACCTCTGGACCGCCTACGCGGCACTGCTTGGGAAGCCGGATGTCTACGATTTTCTCGAGTACTACTTTGCCGGCAGGCTGATCTCCGAGTGGGACGACATCTTCTACAATGACCTCATCCCAGAAGTGATGCGCAAGATCGTGGACGAGAACTTGTTCAGCACTCCCCTCCGTTTCGACGCCACGCTGCTCGACACCTACAAAGGCGGTGCCCGGAACGTGCGGGTGCGACTGCGTGCGGTGTCGACGGGACGCGTGCGCAGCGACCTTCCCGAATCCTTGCAGATCACCACGACCCCACAGGTTGCGGCTCTCAATACCGGCTCGGTCACCCTGCGCGTGGAGCACGTAGAGCTCAACTACAGTACGGACCACTTTCACGGCACGCTCCACAATCGCTCCGTGGGTGACGATCTCTACGATGGCGTGAGCCTCTTCATTCCGCTCACGACAGCGGACAAGCGGTCGCCACGCACCGAAGACGCGCTGATTGCCAATCAGCTCATCGAACACCTCAACAGCAACATCGAGTACTACAACAAGGTCCTGTGGCGCACTCTCGACCGAGATCGCCGCTTGATGTTGCTCGATGGGTTCAGCATCGAAGTCTTCGATGGCCGCGGTGACCCCCTGCCTCCTCGCAGCCTGGCGTCGGTGGTCAAGAACGACTTGGTAACGGTGGTCGGAAACTCCCTCGTGCTCCCGGTTGCGGACGGGTACAAGGTGTTTCGCGGCTACCTCACCGAGGTGGACGGGGAAGTCTCGACGCCGACGCTTCTCGATCACTACAAGCCGCTCACGCCCATTCCGCCCTATCGCCTCAGCGTGCCCTCGAGGGGCGTCTTCATGGAGGCGGTGCAGGGCGCCTGCGATGCGTGCGAGATGGTCAAGGAGAACTCGTCGCAGGACTGGGATCGGTTCAGAACCGATGAGCCCACGGCAATCAGCCCAGTGGTGACGCCCACTCCGACGATTTCGACCTACAGGCCCGAATACAAGGACTTTGCAGCACCCCTCATCAATCTGCAGAACGCACCGAGTGCCCCCGCTCCTGGGGTGGGACTTTCGCAGCTCGGTGAGCTCCTGGGCAAGGCAGGGGTGTTCAACGACGTCACGGGCTTGCAAGGCAACCAGCGGAACGTGCTGGAGACGTACCTGTCCAACCAGGAGAACGCGAAGGCATTCGCAGAAATGTCGAAGAGCTTGGCGAGTCAGCAGCACAACAGCGCCAACTCGAGCAGCTTCATGCGTACTGCGAGCGAAGCTCGGGCCCAGGGCGCCATCACTGACGACGACTATCGTGACCTGACCAGGCAACACCTGCAGCAGCAGATCGATGGCGGCGAGCTCGCACGCGAGCAAGCCCAGCTGGAGCGAGAGCAGGCTCGGCCGTCGCTCACTGAGCCGGTGGTGGAGGCGATCCGCCAGGGTACGGCTGTGAGGGCCGAACGATCCGATTCGGACGGGACGAGAGAGATGGTCGACGTGCAGAGCCGTACTGCCGAGCCTACCGTCGCACCTGTGCGCTACGATGTCCCGGCGCTGCAGCAACCGCCGGATCTTTCGCGCTCGTGCTGGGCAGTCGTGGCGACGATGATGGTCGCTTGGCGTGAGCGCGTCAGCCGCACGATCGAAAGCGTATTGGAAGAGGCAGGCCAGAACCTGACACCGCCACAGCCCACTCACTACCTGGCCAGATACCGAAACAATACAGGGCTAGCCGCAAGCGAAAAGCTGCAATTTCTGGGTGCTCTCGGCATGGCCGCAGAGCCCCCGGCAAGCTATGGGCCGACGCGCTATCTGACCTGGTTGACCGATCATGGTCCGCTGTGGATCACGAGTGACGATGCGCTGGGCGCTGGATTTTCTCCGCACGCGAGGCTTCTCGTTGCCATGCGTCCTCAAGGCTCGAGCTGGAGTCTAACGTTCATCGATCCAGCGCGCGGCGCGGAGGAAACCGAGCCGTTCGAAGCGTTCGTGGAGCATTTCGAAGAACTGATCCGGCAGACCAGCCCAAGCGCCCCGACCTTGCTGCAGGTCGTGCACTTCACTGCAACGAATGAGCCAACGGAAGGTCAGGAAGCGCCAGACGGCGACTTTCTGACGGGGCCACTTTCCGACGAGGAGTGGGGGGAAGTCGACCTCTGGCAGAGCCGCGGCCGAGTGTCGGGACTTGCGCCCCTGACCGCGGATGCTGAGTCGAACGCGCTCGCCGTGGCCGGTCACATTTTCTGTTCCCGCTACTTCATGGTCGACGACGGGACCGGCGACCCGCTCCTCTGCGTCGACCCCGAGGTCACAGGCGCCGATCCGCGCGTTCGCAGCCTGGCCACCGCCGTTACTGAGCGCAGCCCGATCATTAATTGGACGACCGTGCCACGAGATGACCGGATACGCCGAGTCATGGAATTGCTCGTCGAACGGTATGGGTTCCCGGTAGCGGGGGCAGCCGGCATCGTCGGTAACCTGATGCACGAATCCGGCGTATTGCCCACCCGAATCGAGTTTACCGAACCCAGGATCGAGAGCCCCGCCACACCGCTCACGGAACGCGACGCGGCGGGTCACATCCGCGACTTCACAGCCGACGAGGTCATGCGGCGAGGCCCTGGAGTCGGTCCCGCTGAACCCGGCATCGGCCTAGCGCAATGGACGGGGGAAGGCAGACGCGCTGGCTTGTTCACCCACGCCTACGAGGGTCGAGTCCTCGGGCCCGCGATCCTCTTTAGCCTGGAAGCTCAGGTCGACTACCTGGTGAGCGAGTTGCAGCAGGCGCCGTACACCGCAGTCTACAACATGGCGCACGCGCCAGGAGCCAACCTCGAAGCCGTCGCAGACGAGTTCGTCTACAAGTACGAGGTGCCGGGTCGAGTTCTTCAGGATGTGCCCCCACCGAGGCCGCGGAGGCCGCGGGGTGATCCCCAGGTTCAGGCCGTTTTCGAGCGGCGCCGAGCGAACGCGCGAGAAGCAGCAGAGCTGTACGCTCCGTGAGCGTGCACCGCTTCCCGTGAGCACGGGCAAGCCTACGTGGTTGCGCACGAAGCCACCACGTGCAGAATCTGATCGGCTCGAATCGGTTGAATGTGCCGGGCGACAGCAAGAACCAGGGTTCGGTACGCGTCGAGCTCCAAGCCGATTGCTTCGCCGGCGTGTGGGGCCACGTGGCAGGGGTCTTGCTGTTCACGAGCGGCCCGTGGGAAGGCGAATAAATCGGGGGTGACCTGTTTGGTGACCAACTCTTTCACGCCAGCGCGGCGGGCACACGGTGTGGGTCGCGCAGCTCAACTCGAGTCCGACGCCACAGCGACGCAGGGCGCGTGAGCAGAGCGCCGTTGACATCGGGCTCGCGCCGGTCGACGTTCGCGGCCATGGAGACGAGAGCGATGGTGCAGGGTTCGAAGCTGAATGGGTCCTTGGTGCGCGGTCGCGCGATCGCGTGGGGCGTGGCCGCTGCTGCGCTGACTTCCGGATGCGTGGTCGAAAGCGTCGATCAGGCAGGGATCGAGGAAGGAGACGTCGCGACTCACGTCGCCGCAATCAAGAACAGCCCCACCCTAGTGCAGAAGCGAGGCGTCGTGCGCATCAACATCGTCCAACCGGGGGACGACGGCTTCTGCACCGGCGCGATGATCGGTCCGCGCTACCTCATCACGGCAGCACACTGCTTCGAGAAAGCTCTCGGCGGGGCCAAGTCGGGCAGGGTCAAGATGACCGTGCGCTACTTCGATCCGGATCTGGCTGCAGGAACGACCAATGACATCACCGCGACCAATGAAGAGGTCGATGTCTTCGTCAAGAGCACGTACGCGGGCGGCTACGACTGGGAGAGCGACATTGCGCTGGTGCGACGCACCTCGGCGAACCGCTGGACGTCCACGGGCACCGGCGACTACCTCCGGCTCAGCATGGGAAACTGTGATCAAATCGATCGCAGCAATCTCTACGGCGCGGGAGCCATTTCCTTTTCTGGCGCGGGTGTCGGCGACCTCCGCGTCATGCCCATCAACATCGAGGAGTGTCGTAAGCACTACTTCTGGGACCTGGCGGGGGCGCGCCTCACGTGCGGTGGGGATTCCGGTGGCCCCTACATTAAGAGCGTGCGGCAGGGCGGCTTCGATCGTGATGTGATCGTGGGCCTGCATGTGGGGGCAGACGCCTACGAAACCGGCGGCGAGAGCGCGGAGATGTGTACGGAGGACGGCGAGAGGCAGTTTGCGGTGCGCATGAACTCCGACAAGGCCAATTGGATCGAGTCGATCCACGAATGGTTAGGCGACGTCTGTTTCACGCACACTGCGACCGACGGCCACAAGTTCAAGCGCTGCTGGGAAGAGATGTCCCTCGAGTAGGCTCCGCTCATTTGCGGCTGGGGCCCCGGAGCCCCAGCGAATCGACTGCTCTCGTGAGCGGTCTAGTAGAGTGCTTCTCCGCGCGGGTCAGCCGCCCGAGATCGGTGCGAAGAACCCCCTCTTTGTGAGGGGTTTTCGCACCTCGGCTTCCTCTCGATCCGCGCGGGCACGATTGTTGTTGATGGCAGGGTGCTTTTCGGCACCCTGCTAGTAGTACAGCTTGAAGTTGCCGCTCACATGCAGCAAGGACAGCATGTACAGAACCCCGTTCCAGTAGTCGCTGTTCGGAACATTGGCCGACCAGAGTCTATCGACGAAGGCCTTGCCTTCACTTTCAGGCAATCCAAAGCCCAGGGTGGCGTTACAATAGTAGTCGGGGGCAGGCGCGTTCCCCCGACCCGCGGCATACATCGGCGCGTAGGTCTCGGCTTGCCAGGGATCTCCGGCGAAGAAGTTGTGGTCCATCATGAGGTTCATGACGCAGCGCACGGAGTCAGAGTTGGCGTTTTGTGGGTTCGAACCATCCCAAGACGATTGGTACGGACAGGTCCCTTGCCCATTGACGCCAACGTGGAAGTATTCGCGACCATCCGTGATGGCTTCGTTCCAGAAGTCGGAGTTCTCGGGGTCGAAGCACGCCCAGACCTGGTAGAAAGCGGGCAAGATGTACGACGGATCGGTATTGTTGGAGTTGGCCACGAACTTCACGAGGTGCGGGTCCAGGTGAAAGTACTTGGTCCGGACGATGTCGAGCACCCATCGTGCCTCGTTTGCGTAGTCGAACTTCCCGCTATCGCCCCAGCGATTTTGCGCAAAAATGAGCGCCGTCGCCATGTACTCCTCACCGTCCGGCGCACCACCGTTCGAGTTCTTGTTGCCTGATGTCGAGCAGGACCATGCGATCTCACCCGTGCAGACGTCGCCTGAGCAGCCTTGGGCCATGTGATTTCTCACCCAAGTCCAGAGACGGTCGAACTCGGTTTGATGGTCGAGCTGCACCGCGGCCATCATGCCGTAGGACATGCCTTCGCTGCGCACGTCATTGTTCCAGATGTCTTTGACGTAGGACTCGTCCCCGCCGGGTCCGTCGAAGTAGATTTTGCCCGAGCTCGACGAATTGAAGAGCTTCGACCAGGCGTCGGCGACCTTGGCGTCCGACTGCTCTTGCGTATGCCCAGACACCGTGACGAACAGGTTCGGGTAGTCGGTCGGCGCCGGGAGACAACCCTCAATGGGTGAACCGCCCCCTGTTCCACCGGTGGCTGCTCCACCTCCGGAGGCCTGCCCCCCCGTCTCGGAACCACCCGTGGCCGAGCCACCCGTGGCCGAGCCACCCGTGGCCGAGCCACCCGTGGCCGAGCCACCCGTAGCAAACCCGCCGCCGTCGCCCGTGGTGCCGCCAGTGGCCACTGCGCCGCCCGTGCTGGAGGTTCCACCGGTGCTTGGTCCGCCACCCGTGCCTACGGAACCGCCCGCCCCCGAGCCATCGCCAGAACCTTCGCCGCATGCCGCGCCAAGCAGGCCCACCAGCGCCATACTACCCACCAGCGCCCTGCTGGAATTGCCACGTCTCATGGCTGGCACCTTAGCGCGAGCCACGAACGACGTAGCCGTGAACTACCGTCTAATGTGGTCTGGCGCAGCAGCAGACGCAGTCTGCCTGGAGAATCTCATCGACCTCAAAGTCGCATTCGGCGACCTGGGTCGGAGCCTCAGCCGGCGAACGCGCGCGCTTCAACACTTCACCCACCCGGGGAGAATTTGTGCCGCCCCAATGACCCGTTTCTCGCGGGGAGACGACAGATCACCGTATGCCAACGCTTTCGGGGTCTTTCGGCCCCTCTCTCCGGGCTTTCACCCCTTGCGCCGCACCATGCCGCTAACCCCCATCGGCCGCCCTGTGGCTCTCGCTGCCGTAGCGGTCCTTCTGTGGCTCACCTGTTGCACGTCGAGCGATGGTGGGGACCCGTCTGACGCCCCTGGTGGCAGCCCCGGTGACAGCGACGACGAGGAGCCCGAGCCGCGGCGCGACTTCCCGGACGGAGATCCAGGTTGTGGGCTGGACGCAGCTGCATTCTGCGACACCTTCGATGATGTGGCCGCCTCCGATTTGCCGGAAGGACGGTCCGGCGATGTGGATCCCAGGTCGTATGCGGGAGAACGGGCGGAGGTGACCAACTACGGGCAGGAGGCCTGGACGGTGCGCTTCGCCAAGACCCCTGCTTGCCGCCTCGGCCTGCCGGATGAAGTGGGACCGGGACAAGACTTCCTGGTGTGCGACGGGAACGACCAAATCCAAAGCAATCACCTGATGCAGATCGCGGCGGAGCAGAACTATGGACAAGCCGGCCTGCGCATCCGCCAGCCCTTCGACTTCTACCAGCGAGAGGGGCGCATCGTTTTCGACGCCGAGGGGGACATCGTCGGGACCTTGCACGGTTGGATTGCCGTCTCCATCACGGAAGATCCGTCACCTGCTCCGTCCTTCGCGACCATGGGCAACTTCGAAAACGGACCGATCCCGAGAAGCGGGATGGAGATCCACTTTTTCTACGGCTGCCATCAAGAACACAGGCTCACCGTAGGCCAGGTGCACGTCTTCGACGAATTCATCGACCACTACTACGAAGGACCGGAGGAAGGCTGCGTGGAGACACAGCCCGGGGCGCTCAACCACTTCGAGGTGCGGGTCAGCCGATCTCATCTGCAAGTTTATGGCAGCGATTTTTCGCCGAACGGTGTCGACTTCGAGGCCCCAGTCTTGCTCTACGAAACCGATCTCGAGTTACCCTTCGACCGCGGCTACGTGCATCTGGAGACGCACAATCACGCTACCCTCAAGTACAGCGACGGCGAGATCGATTCCTGGGTGACGCGCTGGGACAACGTGGGGTTCGATGGGCCCGTGGTGAGCGACTTTCGCGAGTACTCGATCCCGGATTCTCTGACCATGGTCGAAGTGACGGAGCAGCCAACCGAAGGCGTGTTCGTGACGGAAGAGCGCACCAACATTGGCTATCAGCTGGGCACGGTCGAGGAAGGCCCGGCACAAATCTTCACCTTCGAAGGCGTCGACACACGAGGCGTGACGCGGGCGGCGATCTCCCTGAATGCGCATTTTCTCCTCAACTGGGACCTGCCGAACGAGGAGTACGCACTACGCTATCGAATCAATGGAGGCACCTGGGTGACGCGCGGCTGGTCGGAAGGACAGCTCACGTTGCTCGAAGGGCCCTACGTCTACAACGAAGCCGGAGAGAACGTACGAGAAGTGGGCGAGGGCAGCGCCGGACGATTCTCCCTGTTGTTAGAGGTCGATCCCGCTGACCTTTCGGACGGCACGAACGAGCTCGAAATCGTCGCGGATCAAATCCCGCAAAGCTACCCATCCATCGTGGCCAACATCGATCTGGTTCTTTCCGTTCAAGACCAAAGTCCCTGAGATCAACCGCCGCCGCACCTTGCTTGCCCCGAAGGCGATTCTCCCAATTTCTGGAGCGTCCGGGAAATCCGGGGCGATTCACAGGGACGGCGGACCCGCATTACACCCGACCTGCCGCCTTGCAGCGCAGTGGGCAGTTTCTTCACCCCCCTTTTGAGGCCGTATGCGGTGCTACCGTCCGGTCTGATGCGAAATTCTCCGACCTACTTGCCGTACTTCGCCGCCCTTGGGTGCTTGGCAGCTTGCAGCTCGAACCCAGGTGGAGGTGGCGATGCCTCGGGGGGCACGTCCTCAGCCAGCGGCGGGAGTATCAACCGCGGAGGTGGGGGGGGCCGGCTCGAGCACGGGCGGCGCGTCGAGCACGGGCGGCGCGTCGAGCACGGGCGGCGCGTCGAGCACGGGCGGCGGTGCGAACGCAGGAGGCACGACGTCCGGGGGTGTGGGCGGGACTGGTGGGGGAGAGTTCGTCGGCGACCTGACGCTGCCGGTTAGTCCCTACATCGTCGTGGATCAGTTTGGCTACCTCCCCGACGGCGACAAGATTGCGACGATTCGCGATCCGGAGACGGGGTTCGACGCGGCCGAAGCGTTCACACCGGGCTCCAGTTACGCCTTGGTCAATGCGACTACGGGGTTCAGTGTGGCCACCGCCACGCCGGCGGCATGGGGTGACGGAGCCGTGGACGCGGCATCCGGCGACCGCGCCTGGACCTTCGAGTTTTCTTCCGTGACCACGCCGGGGGAGTACTTCGTGATGGACCTCGACCACCAGGTTCGCTCCTATCCCTTCACCATCTCGGAGGATGTCTATCGCACGGTGCTCGAGCACGCAGTGCGCATGATGTACTATCAGCGCTCAGGACCGGCCAAAACCGCGGAGCACGCAGGGGAAGGTTGGACCGACGGGCCAAGCTTCGTCGGCCCAGGGCAAGATCCCGAATGTCGTCTCTACAGTGATATGAGCAACGCCGCGACGGAAAGGGACCTTTCTGGTGGATGGTTCGACGCTGGCGATCTCAACAAGTACACGATCTGGACGGCGGGCTACGTGCAATCCCTGCTGCGTGCCTACACGGAAAGCCCTGCGGTTTGGACCGACGACTACGACCTCCCCGAGTCAGGCAATGGCATCCCCGACATCTTGGACGAGGCCATCTTCGGCCTCGAATACTTGGGACGGCTGCAGGAAAGTGACGGCTCGCTGCTCAGCATCGTGGGCGCACAAGGGGCGAGTCCACCGTCCGCTGCCACCGAGCCGTGTCGCTACGGCCCGGCGTCGACCTCCGCCACGCTCGCCTCAGCGGCAGCCTTCGCGATCGCTGCGCGCGTGCTGCCCGAGGCCGGCGTCGCGGCCCTGGACAGCATCGTCGATGATTCCCTGGCCCGTGCCGAGAGCGCGTGGAGCTGGGCGCTCAGTAACCCCCAGGTGATCTTCCGCAACAACGAAGGGGATGCTGCCGGCCTCGGGGCGGGGCAGCAGGAGACCGACGAGTATGGACGGCAGGTGCACAAGCTCGATGCTGCAGCGCAGCTCTTCGCGGTGACCGGTGACGAGGAGTATCGGACCTTCTTCGATGCCAACTACAGCCAGCTGAACCTCATCGCCGCAAGCAACGCCGTCGAGCCTTGGCACATCCTGGGCCAAGACGCGGCGCTCGACTACACGAACGCGGAAGGCGCCACTGTCGCAACGGTGACTGCCATCCACCAAGCGTATCTCACCGGCATCCAAGGGGGAGCCAACCTGGGCGCGATCGCCCAAGACCCGTACCGTTCCCCCTTGCCTGCCTACGTTTGGGGCTCGAACGTGATCAAGGCGCACATGGGGAACAACCTGTTGAACGTCGTCACCTACGCGCTCGATTCCACCCTGAACGACGCGATGCGGCGTGCAGCGGAAGGCTACGTGCATTACCTGCACGGCGTGAACCCGCTGTCGATCGTCTACCTGAGCAACATGTATGACCACGATGCAGAAAACTGCGTCAACGAAATTTATCACAGCTGGTTCGTGGACGGCAGTGCGCTCTGGGACCGGGTCGGCGAGTCCACCTACGGTCCTCCGCCGGGCTTCCTCTCCGGCGGGCCCAATCCGTCCTACGAGTGCGGCGACACCAGCTATCCCGAATGCGACGCGGCACTCCTCACACCACCTTTGGGTCAGCCCCCGGCGAAATCGTACAAAGACTTCAATGCCGGCTGGCCCGAAGGCTCGTGGAGCATCTCCGAACCCAGTAACGGCTATCAAGTCGCTTACATTCGGCTACTGTCGAAGTTCGTGAGGTGAAAGGCGGGTGCCCGCGGCCTTACGCGAAATCACCGAGGATGCCCGAGGACATCTTAGCGCAGCACCACTTGCTGCCGGAAATGAAACTGCCGCAGGTGCGCCGAGTCGAAGCGTGCACGACCGTCGTTGGATGAGCGTCCGAGACCGCCCACGACTAGACGCGCCGGAGCACGATCTTCTGCGTGACCCGGCTGCCCGCCTGCACGACGAACTTGGCATCCTTCCACTTCGGAGGACCGAAGCTGCCTTTGGCGTTGTTGCTCACACCGACCGGTTCCTTGGGGATCCCGATGAGATTGGAGTCGAGCCGTCCGTTGTCGTTCTCGTCGTGCACGACGCTGAGCGCGTACTCACCGGGGCCGAGAGCCGGGATCTCGAACTCTACCTTCTTGTCCACGATGGCGGCCGCAAATCGCCGCGCGGCCTTGTCCGGCTTCGTCGGAAAGCCCTCCTCCCGGTCGTAGAGCAAGATCAAAAGCTTCCCCTTGTCGCTCTCGAAGGCGGTGACGGACAGAGCGATGGTCCCCGGCGCCTCCGCGGCCTCTGAGCTCGGAACCGCAGCGAGCACTCCCAGCGAGAGGCCGAGCAGCCACAGCCCGACGCGCAAAGCGGCATGTCTCGAGACCATGTACGAAGCCTAGCAGCGCGTTCGAGGGCGACCACGCCGACGGATATCCGGGTGACACGGGGCCAGGGCGGGCCTACTTTTCGTTCGTGCAAGCTCGGGGCGTGGTGTTCGCGATCGCTGCGGCGGGACTCGTGGGGGCGGCGGCCTTCTGGGCGCTGCGCCCCCCTGTCGTGCCCGTGTCCTACCCGACGAAAGGCCCCGTGACGCAGACGGTCGTGGTGAGCGGCCAAGTCATGCCGCCAGCCGAGATCCGCCTGGCGGCTCTCGTCTCGAGCAACGTGAAGGAGCTCCTGGCGCGCGAAGGGGACACCGTCCGAGCGGGGCAGGTCCTGCTCAGGCTGGACGAAGCGGATGCCCGCGCTGGCCTCGCGCAAGCAGAGGCGAATCTCGCCGCAGCGCGAGCCGGCCGGTCCGAGCTGATACGTCTGAGCGGGCCGGAAGCCGAGACGAGCCTGCGCCGAGCGGAGACCAACCTGGAGGACACACGTCGCCGCCTGGATCGGGAGCAGAACCTGTTCCGGGCCGGTGCCTCGACGGAGGCCATGCTCGAAGAGACCAAGACGGCGATGCAATTGGCCGAGGCCCAGCGGGAAGCGGCTCTGCTCCAGCTGCGGGCGGCGTCCAGCGGCGGAAGCCGCGCGCAGTCCGCCACGGCCAGCATCGCGCTGGCGGAGGCGCAGCTGGCTCGGGCGCGTGTACAGTTGGCGCGGCACGAGGTGCAAGCACCGTCGGACGGGATCATCGTCACGCGCTCGGTCGAGCCGGGCGATGCGGTGTTCAGCGGCTCGAATCTCTTCGTCCTCTCTGCGACGGGGCAGACCCGCCTGCGAGTCGAACCCGACGAGCGCAACCTTGCGCTCCTCGCCCTGGGTCAGTCGGCCGTCGCTTCGGCCGAGGCCTTCCCGGACCGCCCCTTCGACGCGCAGGTCAGTTACATCGCGCCGGCCGTCGATCCAACGCGCGGCACGGTCGAAATTCGGTTGCTCGTGCCCAAGCCTCCCGACTTCCTGCGACCGAGCATGACCGTGTCCGTGGAGATCGTGGTCGCGCACAGGGACGATGCACTGCTCGTTCCCCGAAGCAGCGTCTATGCGGAAAAGGCAGACCCGCACGTACTCACGGTGGTCGACGGCAGGGCTCGAAAGAAGCCCGTAGTGCTCGGCCTCCTGGGGGACGACCAGGTCGAGATTCGGAGTGGGCTCGCGCCGAGCGACAGCATCCTCGATGCGCGGGCGGGCAGCGTGAGCGCCGGGGCGGCGGTGCGACCTGCCCCGACCAACTGATCAGCCTGCGGAATCGACGATGAGCCTCGCCTGGTTTCTGGCCCTGAAGCTCCTTCGGGAGTACCGCGCCCAAACCTCGCTCACAGTGTCGGCCGTCGCTGTGGGCGTCGCCGTGATGATCTTCCTGTCGGCCCTGATCACCGGACTTCAGGCGAGCCTGATACGGCAGACGTTGGGGAGCCAGGCACACATCACGGTCCGTCCTCCGGAGGAGGTAGCTCGTCCGCAGATCAGCGGAGGGCGCATCATCCGCAGAACCCAGCCGCCCGAGCAGCGCTTCCTCTCCATCAGCGGCTGGCAGAGCGTCGCCTCCCGGTTGCGCCGTCAGCCGGGCGTGGTCGAAGTCGCCGCTGGCGTGTCGGGGAATGCCTCGGCGCTGCGCGGCAACGTGGAGCGACCCGTCGTGGTGTACGGCTTCGACTCCGGGGAGTTCGATCGCGTCATCCCGCTCCGAGCGCGCCTCGTGGAGGGGCACTACGAGCTCGGTGGCTCCGAGGTTCTCCTGGGCGTGAAGCTCGCGCACGATCTCGGCGTTGGCCTCGGCGATCAGCTGCGGCTCAAGACGCAGACGGCCTCCGATACCTTGGTCACGATCACGGGTCTCTTCGATCTCGGCAGTCAGCAGGTCAACGAGCGTTGGGCTTTGCTGAGCCTGCGTGGAGCGCAGTCTCTGCTCGGCCTGCCCGGAGGCTCGAACGTCCTGTTCGTGCGCGTGGACAGCATTTTCGAGGCCGAGACCATCGCGCAGCGCATGGAGGCGCAAACGGGGCTCGTCGTCGACTCGTGGATGAAGACCAATCAGCAGCTGCTCGTCGCCCTGCGCTCGCAATCCAGCTCGAGCTACACCATTCAGTTCTTCGTGTTCGTCGCAGTCGCCATGGGCATTGCCTCGGTGCTCGTCGTCTCGGTGGTGCAGCGGACGCGGGAAATCGGCATCCTGCGGGCCATGGGCATCCGGAAGAACACCATCTTCTGGGTGTTCGTCAGCCAAGGCGCGCTGATTGGTCTTGCAGGCTCACTCCTTGGGTCCGCGGTCGGCGCCGGGCTCTCGACCTGGTTTTCCCGCATCGCCAAGGCTCCCGATGGCTCCGCCACCTTCCCCATGGCGCTTTCGGTGGAGCTCTTCCTCGGCGCCGCGCTGGCCGCGACCGTGACCGGAATGCTCGCGGCAGCTCTTCCGGCGCGCCGAGCGGCCCGCCTCGACCCCGTGGAGGCCATTCGCCATGCCTGATGGCGGCGCGCCGAAGCCCCCGCTTCTCGAGCTCTGCGGCGTGCGCAAGAGCTACGGGGGCAAGGTGCAGACCGAGGTCCTGCACGGGATCGACTTTTCCCTGCAGCCGGGCGAGTTCGCCGCGATCATCGGTGCGTCGGGCTCCGGGAAGAGCACCCTGCTCAACCAGGTGGGCCTGCTCGATCGCCCGACCTCGGGGAGCATCCTGGTGCACGGGCGCAGAACGGACGACCTCTCGGAAAGCGAGCTCACGTCGCTGCGTGGGCGAACGCTCGGCTTCATCTTTCAGTTTCATCACCTGGTGGGCGCGCTGAGCGTGACCGAGAACCTGCTCATGCCGCTTTGGCTGAGCGGGCAAGCCCCGAGCCCCCAGACGACGAACCTCATCCGGGAGGCGCTCGACCAAGTCGGCCTGTCGAACAAGGCCCTGGCCCGCCCCGACGAGCTCTCCGGCGGCCAGCAGCAGCGCGTCGCCATCGCCCGTGCGCTCATCCATCGCCCCGACCTCGTGCTCGCCGACGAGCCCACCGGCAACCTGGACTCCCAAACCGCAGACTCCATCTTCGCCCTGATGCGCGACTTCAACCGCTCTCGCGGCACCACGTTCCTCATCGTCACGCACGATCCGCGCATGGCCTCCCGCTGCGATCGCATCATCCGCATCGAGGACGGCGTCATCGCGTCGGACGAGCGAGCCGGACAGTAGCCCTGGCCTTGGGAACAACTGGGGACTCGGGACGAGCCAGGCATCGCGCTCCTCGTTCCGTCTTCGTAGGCGTCCAAACTGGCGTTCGAGGTCCGGGTGGCGTGAGGGGCGGCCGATGTGCGTCTCAGCTCCGGGTGCGCCACGTCCAGGCTGCTGGTTCTCAGGTCGCGTCGAGCGCGCACAGGAGCACAGGATCGAGGAACGTCTGCGCCGCCTTCGTCACGTCTGAGCAGCACCTATCGCGCCCTCTGAGGCTGACACGTTCAGTTGTCTGGTGGCACGTAGAGCATCAGGCCTGCGAACACACAGCTGAGCGCCTCGGACGACGCGGCGTCGAGGTCGTTCGCGAGCCACACCTGGCCCGGGTGGAGGAGTTCGACTGCGCCCGCCGCCTTTCCGCCACGGTCCGCGCGGTACCCGGCCGGCTCACCCGTGAGGTTCGAGCCGCTTGCCTCCTCGACGATGGAGAGCTGGAGCGCGGAGTCACCCCAAGTGATTTGTCCCTGGTCATGCTTCTTTGCGTTCGGTCCAGACAGCTGAGCGCTGGCGCTCTTGTCGCCATTCTTGCACTCGCAGACGAGGTTGCTTTCGCCCACCGCCACCGAGAACCCGCCGAGCCCGCCGCCCTTCTCCTTCTTGAGGGCTGCACAGGAGCCCGACCACTTGCTCGTCGCCTCGAGGTCGTACGTGTAGCCCGTCTTGGTCTTGGAGGCGCCATAGCCGGCCACGCTGAACGAGCTCTTCGACTTCCAGTCGCGATCCACGTTCGACACCTTCCACGAGCCGAGAGCAAACGACTCGTTCACGAAGGCACCGGTGGCGTTCTTGCGCCCTTGTACGGCGAGGACGCGACTGCCCGAAGCAACATCGGCCGGTGCGACCATGCGCGGGCCGCTGCACCCGCTGAGGGTCGCAGCGGCGGCGAAACCAATTCCCCACATTCCCCAAGTCGTTCGTTTCATCACCGGCGATTGTATCTTGCCACGCGCGCCTCTTCCCCACCGTGTGCGCAAATCGGCCAGGCGGCCGCTTTCGGCCCGAAGTCGTCGCCTAGCGAGTGCGACGAATGCACGATGACGCAGGCCTGCGCTTGCCTACCTGGTTGAACAGCTTCGACAGCAGGCGGCGACGAGGAAGAAGTCGCAGGTCGAGAACACGAAACCTGTTCAAGCCGGCTCGGCCAAGGTCGTACGCAAGGTGGACAATCTGGTCGCCAGCATTGCCTCGGGTGAACTCTCGGGCGCCGCACTCGGCCCCGTCCAGCAGGCCTTGGAAGACGCCGAAATCGAGAGAGGCGTGTTGGAGTCGAAGCTTCGTTCCTTGGAAAACGAAAGCGCAACCCCTGGCCGAGTTCCCACAGCAGACGAGTTGAACGCACGAGCGACTTCTCTCATCGAGGACCTCGACGGATTGTTGCGGAAAGACGCCACTGAAGCCCGAGAAGTCCTCAGGAAATTCTTCCACGAAGGGAAGATCCACATGTTCCCGACCAAGGACGGCGGCTGGCGAGCAGAAACCCGTTTCTACACGACGCTTCTGCTGTCCAAACCGACAAAACAGAGCGGCCCCGGGGGTCAGTCCGGGGCCGTATACTCTTCGGGTTGCGCGGGAGCGATTCGCGGGCGGTACTACGGGCCCGGATTCGATTTGAGCGTCAGAGTGGCTTGAACCAGCGTCGTCGCTGACTGACGCCTCGTCCGACCCCGCCTTCTACGCTAAACTGCGGGAATGACGACGGCCGAGATTCTCGAGGCTCTCAAGGCCCTGCCGGCCGGACAGCGCCGCGCTCTTGCCTTGGCGCTTCTGCGCAGCGAGGACGCCGAAACTCGCCCTGGAGCATCACCCATCGACACTTCCCGGGGCTGGCCAGTATTTACCTCACCCCTCGTGAGCGGAGCATCGAAGGAGGCGTTCGACCATCGGGCGCTTCGCGAGTCCCGCATCGACGAACTCGTGGCGCGGGCGCTGAGTGAAGATCGCATTTGACACCTCCGTGCTCGTAGCGGCGGCAGTTGCCGGTCATCCTAGGCACCAGGATGCAGCTCTACTCCTGCAGTTCGCTCGGAACCAGGAGCACGATGGCTTCCTCGGTACCCATGCCCTCGCGGAACTCTACTCGGTGCTCACCAAGCTCCCGCTGGAGCAACGCATCGCCCCAGCCGAAGCCCTCGCTCTCATCCAGGCATTGCGCGACTTCCTCGCGGCCGTCCCATGCGATGAGGCTTCGTATGAGGCCGCAATCCGGCGCTGCGCCGAGCGAAATCTCGGTTCGGGCGTTGTGTTCGACGCGCTTCACCTTGTCGCCGCAGAAAGCATCCGCGCTGATGCTCTCTTGACTTTCAATGCAGGAGACTTCGAGCGCCTTCGGGAAGCGGGCAGCCCGCGCATCAGGGATACGTTGTAGGGCCGCGCGCGGCGCTCAGCCTCCGAGCCATGCTCGCTATTCGTCCCACCCAAGTCCTCGCAAGGCGGCTCGGCGTGACCCTTGCGCCCCTCGCACAAGACTCGACCAACGCGCTCGGTGACTGGTACTGCCAGCTCCTCCATACCAGACCCAAGCAGCTCGTCCTCGCGGTGAGCGAGACCTCTCGCCTACCCGTGGTGTTCCTGGCGGCGGGGAACTTCCCTTTCGAAGGCCGGCTGCAGGCTGCAGTCGGCGAGGTACTCTTGGCCCTTGGTGTGCCGATGCACATCGTCACCGCGGAGCAGGACCAGATGCATCCGGTGGCCTACGCCAAGACGATCAATCGATCGGTCCTCGGCACCATGAACGAATATACGTTCATGCTCCATGCGTTTCTTGCCGAAAGCCGCGACCTCCGGGAGGCGACGCTGTGGCTGGCGGATGTCCCCTGCGGTCCGCTTCAGGGGCGGAGTGCCGGCGATGTGGCGGTGGAGCTACTTGGCCGGTGAGCGCGGAGCGGGACGCTGCTGAAACCACCACATCCGCGCGGGCATAGTTGCCAGGGGCGGATCGGCCGTCCCCCGCGAAAGCCACCTCCACGGTGTCGAGCGTCGGGTCAGTCCCGCGCTAGCTGCCACCGGCGGACGAACCCCTTCGTGCTGCCCTTGCGTTCGCTCCCTAGGAACAGCAAGGAGCGGCCGTCGGCGCCCCACGCCGTCGCACGGACCGGCGCGGTGCCGTCGTGGTTCCAGACGGCGCTTCCCGTGGCTGCATCCACGATCCGTCCGCTGTTTCCCGACGGGAAAGCCACCCGCCCTTGCGAGTCAAACCGAAGCGACTGGCGCCTTCGGAGCGGGCGCTTCTCCCGAACTGGGAGCTCGATGCTCGCCATCGCGGGATCCTCCGAAAAGCGCCAGAGCCCGCCTGCGGCGCCGGGAAGGATGACGTGGGCCAGAATCGTTCCGTCACTGGTCGCTCCGCCTAGGGAGAGGACCTGCGATTCCGGAACGAGCGTCTCGACGATTCGTTCCTCCCCGGTGTCGCTGTCCCAAAGAAGCACGCGCTGACCACATGCAGCCCAGTACCGACCCGCTTTCGAACCCGGAGCAACGGCCTGCGCCGCGCCGCACGCAGACTTGGTCGTCTTGCCGATCGCTCCCGTGCGGTCGTCATAGAAAGCCCAAGCGGGACCGGCGGCGACAATTTCGTGTTCCAAAAGGGCGAACGCCCATGCCCCGGGGTTGCCCGCGGTCGGCAGGTCGAGCTCGGCAACGTTCTCCCCCGTCGCGCTGTCCAGAAGGCGGGCGCCCGCGCCGGTCACACACAGAAGGTGTGCACCGTCCGGAGTGAAGCGGAGCATGGAGTAGGCGGCGTCAGCTAGCGCCGTGCCAGATTGGGTCCATTGCTTCTTCGCCTTTGGATCCCAAAGCCCAACGGTTCCGTCCGTCGATAGGACGGCGATGGACCCATCTCCGGAGACGTCCAGGTCCGCTCCCGGGGTGCACAGCCAATTGAGAGCGTCGTCGCAGCGGACACGCTCGGGCTCGGCGGGCTTACTGCGCTCGTACTGCTGCGTCTTGATTTCACGCGCAATCAGGGCTGAAGCGAGGGGCCCGACCAGGATCGCACGGGAGCCGACCAATAGGACCATCGCGGGAAAAGCGACACCTTGGAACAGGGCCGGGCCGCGGGGGAAATACACTGCCGCCAGCACCGAGAACCCCAATCCACCAAAGTAGGCGAATGGAAACGCGAGGAACGAGAACCACCCGGTCACGAGGAAGAGGCCCCAGAGTCCGGCGAGCAACGCCGTCCCACCGGCAAGCGGCAACCGCCCGATCAACATGATGATTCCGAGCAACAGACCAATCACCACGTGCAGGGTGCCCCCGCCTGGCGCGAGAGAGAGATCGAGGAACCAGAGGAAGCCCCCACTCGCCAGCAGCTGAGCGGGTACCCTTAGGATTGACGCCACCGTACCGAGCACCACGAGGACGACCAGCAAGATGCCAGACACTCGTAGCTGGGGCGGGAAGCGCTCGATCGGGTCGGACGGCTCGCCTGGGGCCATGGCCCAGGATACTACTCGGGGGAGCAACCCGTGCGCTCTTCGAGGAGCTCGCGAGTGCGTTCGTGCGCCAGTGGCGGCTCCAGCAACAGCTTCTCAATGTCGGCCGCCATTTCGCCGGAAGGGTCGAAGAAGAGGATCCCACTCACCATGCCTGCGAGGACTCCGTTGAGCAGGTCCTGGGGCCTTACTGATCGGTCGTGCACCTGCAGCAGGTATCGCAAAGTCCAGAAACGCACGTCCGGTCCTCGAGTCGGAGGATCGGCCAAGGCCACCCGGATCGCATCTTCAACCTCTGGCGATACCGCCCACACTTCCGCAAGCTCTGCTCCCGATGCCTCCGAAGCCCACTGAGCCCACGCTCTAAGGCAGTTCCGCTCCATGGCTAGCTTCCCCACCGCCGCCGCCGCCACCTGCCTCGCCGCCTGAAAGCAACGACCACAAGAACGACCGCGCCAGCGAAGGCTGCCAGGCCGACGCCGAAGGCGCCGGTGGACGATTCGGGCGGATACATTCCGTCGAGACTCCACTTGAAGTGTGCCGCGTTGATCTCGATGTCGGCTTCGGCGAGGACATCGGGCTGAGCTGAGTCGAGCAAGGGCCGCTGGTGCGTGATTGCGGACCGTCCGGGGTCGTAGCAATCCTCCTCGGCCCTCGCGGGACACCAGGAGCCAGCCTGGAAGGTGAGCGTGCTCAGGCCGTCGAGCCGCGCCGCACCCCGTGCCTCGAGCACCTGGATCGAGACCGCCGGCAGCTTGCACTCCTGGCACGCCGTTCTCCAGGCGGAGATCGCCTCCGTCGCGACGCGCTGGAGCTCGCCCAAGGAAATCTCACTGTTGGGCGATGGCGGAGAGACCCGGAGCACTACCGGGGTGGAACCCCACCGCAGGGCTGTCGAACCAGGGGTCCCTTCAGGCACGGCGCTGTCGCCTACTCTGGTACCACTTCGGCTGCGTACCGGACGTTGCAATAGGGAGGACACGCCGGATCGTCGGTCCCACTGAACGTAACCTCCATGGTGTCGAGGGTGTCCAGGTCGCCGGACGCTTCCTCGCGACCTTCAAGACTGAGTCGCATGGTTCCTTGGCAGGTATCAAGTGTCACGCGAGAGGTTGCGACAAACGCGGCAGACCCCGACGCCGAAACCGATGCTTCCTCCCAGTACTCGAGCTCGAGGCCCTCCATGGTCACGGGACCAATCGCAGACTGGCAAGACTTCTCATTTCCGAACCCCTCGACGATCACCACGAGTTCCGCTCCATCGACCAAGCCTAGAACGGGGTCGCACGCAGGGCTGACCAGAGCTTCCCGAACGGTCACCCTCAGGACTTGCCCCACCTCGAGGTCCGAGCACTTCTGTGAGGAGCCGTAGAGGCCGCAGGACGCAACGCAAAAGCCAAAGGCCGCTGCTGAGGCGTGGCGAGTCAGCCGAATCAAGCAAGAGTGGAAGTTCATGGCCTTCCTCAGGGGTTCAGGCAGTCGCTGACTGCCTGCGTGGACGACTCGCACGAATAGTCGGCAGCTACAGCCATGCCGCCGGAGCAGGACCAGTCGAGGGAGCCAGGAGTCTCCTCCGCGCACCCGACCATCGCCATCACCTCTGCGGGACAGTCTTCGTGACGATCGATCCAAGTGAGCGGGCATTGCGTGAGGCAGGTGTCGTAGGGAGAGGTGCACTCCGAGACGCTGTCGCGGGCAGCACAATACGCGTCGCAGAACGCCTCGATGCGCGCGAAATCTCCTCCAGCGCCGCCCCCCGTGCTCGTACCTCCGGTCTGCGCCAGGCCCCCAGATCCGCCTAGCGTACCGCCAGAGCCACCCGCAGCGCTCAAGCCGCCTGTGCTCGGTGCCCCGCCGGCTGGTGCCGCGCCTCCTGTCCCGACAGTCCCCCCAGTGCCTCCGGAGCCGGGCGGTTGCCCGCCCGATGCATTTTCTCCAGTTCCACCCGACGCCTGGGGTCCTGTACCGCCACTGCCGCCGATGCCGTCGCTCACAACAGGCGAACACGCGCCAGTCAGGGCGATCGCACCGGCCAGGAGACCCCCGGCGCCGCGGCCCCCGCGTTTGGGATTCAGGGGACAGTTAGTCACGGAACGATCAAGTCGGGGTGCACGAGGACGGAGGTGAAGCTGTCCACCAGACCGGGTCAACTCCAAGCGTGAAGAGCCTAGCCTTTCAGACGGACCCACCATGGAGCGTGAAGAGCCGCGCGCCCTCGGGGTTCTTGTCGCTCGGTAGTGGGTCGGTTCAATAAGAAAGGGCATCGCCCGGTTCCCGTAGGCTTTGGGTGTCTAGACCAAACCGAAAGGACCGAGGATGCCCGAGGACATCTTAGCGCAGCACCACTTGCTGCCGGAAATGAAACTGCTGGACGTGCGGCGAGGAGCGCACGGAGGAACGGATTTCGTCGTCTGCATGACGAGCGGACTCGAGGTGTGTCCCAAGTGCGCAGCGCCCAGTCGCAGCGTGTACGACCGTCGCTGGGTGAGCGTGCGCGACGAGCCCATGCGACGCACCGAGGCGCGGCTCGTCATCCACAAGCGCCGCTTCTGGTGTCGCACTTGCCGGCTGCCCTTCACTGAGCCCGTTGGCGGCATCATCAAAGGCAAGCGGACGACCGAACGCTACGCAAGAGCCGTCCAGCAAGCGTGCGAGGAGTACGTCGACCTCAAGACCGTGCGGCGTCGATTTCGCTGCTCGGGAGGCTACCTCTACAGCGTGCTCTATCGGCACCTGGAGCTGAATCAGCGCATGAGAAGGCGCGACTGGCCGGAGCGCGTGGGGCTGGACGAGCACTTCTTCAAGCGCGGCAAGGGCTTCGAGAAAAGGCAATTCGTCACGATGGTCGTCGACCAGACGGGTGGACGATTGTTAGAGGTAGCCGAAGGAAGGACGGGCATCGACGTCGAGCATGCAGTCAGTCATCTCGAGAATCCAGAAAACGTCCGCTGGGTCAGCATCGACCTCTGCGACCCGTACAAGCGCTTCGTCAGCGACTACTTCCCGAACGCGAGCATCGTCGCCGACAAGTTTCACGTCCTGCGCCTCCCGAGCGCCGCGCGGCCTACGGCTACATTTCCTTCCGCAACTACAGACTCAGACTCCTAAACGCCTGCGGAGGCTAGCCTTTCAGACGGACCCACCATGGAGCGTGAAGAGCCTCCATCGATTGGCCCGAACATTGGCCCGAACCAATGAAAAACGGGAACCAGCTGTCAGCTGATTCCCGTCTCATTCCGTTCGGTTGCGCGGGAGCGATCCGCGGGCGGTACCACGGGCCGGAGGTGGTGTTGGAGGTGAGGGTGGCGTGAGCGGCGCGCCCGCGAGAATGGGCTCGGAATTGCCGCAAAGGCGGGCCTATCCTGGCGAAATGGCCAGCACGAAGAAGCCTCGCCGTCGGTGGCGAGACTATCGGACCCCTGCCGGTGGGCGGCCGGTGAAGGCCTTTCTGGACGAGCTCACGGACGAGGAAGCGGCGGCTGTCGTCGCTGGGATGAAGGACGTGGCCGACCGTGGCTTACCGGCAGCCAAGCATCTACGCGGCGATGTCTACGAAGTTCGCGCCGACGCGTCGACACGACGCTTCCGAGTACTGTTCGCGGGCGAGGGCCGACACGGTCATGTTCTGCTCTCTCTTTCAGCCTTCGAGAAGCGCACGCAAAAGACACCCCCACGAGAACTCGAGCTGGCAGAGGACCGGCTGCGGGACTGGCGACGGAGGGCTGGCGCCAAGGGTGCCTCGCGAAGGGGCTAGCATAGCGTAGGAGCCATAGCTTTGACGCTATCCCTGTCACGTGACAGGATGGGTCTGTGGCCAAGGATTTTCTCGCGGAGATCGTCGACGCGCGCACCCGCGCGAACCCCACATTCCCCAATCTAGTCCGGGAAGCAGAGGCTCGGCGCAAGTTCGCGCGACGACTCGCCAGCCTCCGCGAGAAGCGTTCCCTTTCTCAGACTGTCGTCGCTGCTCGGATGGGCACGTCCGCCTCGGTGGTGAGCAAACTCGAGGCTGGCGGTGACGTAAAGCTTTCGACCTTGCAACGCTATTGTGCCGCCATCGGCGAGAAGCTGCCGCTTGCCGTGTGAGTGGGCTTGGGCTGAACCGGGCCGCGCAAGTCCGGGCATGACGAAACCGTCCACTGAACCGGGTCAACTCCACCTAAACGCCTGCGGAGGCTAGCCTTTCAGACGGACCCACCATGGAGCGTGAAGAGCCCCGCCTGCCGGCGAGACAAAACGAAAAAGGCCGTCGAACCACTTGGATTCAACGGCCTCGGTTGCGCGGGAGCGATCCGCGGGCGGTACTACGGGCCGGAGGTGGGGTTCGAGGTGAGGGTGGCGTGAAGAGGCTATTGAGCCAGGCAGTGCTCCTGCATGACGCTGAAGATCGCCGCCGCCGTGGCGACGGCGCCTGCGTCGGTCGGCAGCACGCCGTCCGGTAAGAGGTACTCGGCCTCGTTGCCCGTGAACGTCGGGCGCAAATCGAGGAACGTGCAAGGGACGGCGCTCGCTGCGCAGACTCCCCCGATCATCGGGCGCAAGAGGTCGAACTTGGCGGTCAAGGTCGGGTCCTCGGGGGTCGGGTAGAAGAACACGAGAACCTCTTCGACTCCGTCCTGGGCCATGGTGGCGAGCAGGTCTTCGGCACCGCTCTCGGCGTTGATCAGGGCCGGGCAGTCTGCGGCAGGCGGCTCCGGGCACGACTGCAGGGCGTCGGGCCCGCCCATGTCCGTGATGACGAGCCGGGGTGTGCCCTCGGCGAGGGCAGCAGCATACTGGCTGAACAAGTCGGAGCTGCCGCCGAACGGACCGACCAACGTGGAGGCGTGGTTGCGGTAATTCTCCTCGGCACCGAGCGCGCCACTGCCCTGCGCCAGCCGCTCGAGCTCGCTGACGAGCGCTACGGGCACGAAGTTGTCCCCCAGGAGGACGACCTCGCTCCCCGCGACCTCCCCAGTTGCGCAGTCGGCGGACAGGGCCCGGCAGTAGCTGCGGTCGCAGCGGTAGGCGGTGCCGAGCGCCGCGCAGTCCTGGCTCGTGCCGCACGGGACCTCACAGGTGCCTTCCGGCGCGCTGGCCTCACAGGCCTGGTCCGGCGTCCTGGTCTCCGTGGGCACGCAGACCGCGTCGGCCGACAGCTCCGCACAGTCTGCGTCTTCTTCGCAGCCTTGGGTGCACACCGTGCACATGCAGGCAAGCTGTCCGCTGCACGACTCGCTCTCTGGGCAGAAGCGTAGGAAGTGCGTCTCGCTGCTGGTCGTGGGCGCGGTGGGCTGGCAGCCGGCGCACATGGCCCAAGCGGCCAGGAGGCAGGCAAGCCAGCTTTGGCTGGCAGCTTTACTCGCTCTCGTCATGGTCGGATTTTCCTTCGCCGATCACGAACTGGCCGGCATAGAGGACTACGCGGTCGTAATCCTCCGGCACCCCGTGCTCGGCGTTGTAGTCGTCGACGATCTTGCGCTGCTCGGCGAGCTGGGTGCGCAGGCGCGAAAGGGTGCCGTACACCGCCTCGGCCATGGGGTGCCCTTCCCAAACGTCGATGGTGAACGTGCTGCCGCCGACGCGGCCCGTCGCAACCGGATCGCGGCGATCGACCTCGAGCCGTGCGCTGATGGTGTTCACCACCGCCTTGAAATGATCGAAAACAGCGGCTTCCCAGCCCACTGGAGCATCGACGGGGATGAACAGGTTGCTCGAGCGGTACACGATGCGCTCCCCGTCCACCTGGCGCTCGACCGAGCCCGCCGCGACGAGCCGGTCGACTGCCGCCTCGAGCTCGTCCAGCGAGAGGCCCAGATCCGGCAACAGCTCGCCGAGCTCGGCCGGACCCAAACGGTAGATGAGCGCCCAGATCAACTCGTCGAGGCCGTCGTCTGGTCGCATCTGACGCAGGGCGCGCAGATCCTCCTCCGACGCAGCCCGGTAGACCGTCGCCGGCCCGGCGCCGGAGCAGAAGATCAGCCGATTCTCACTGAGGTCGTGCAAGACGCCGCGCACCTGCGACTCGTCGTCGTGCTGGAAACGCTGCAGGACCTTGGCGCGCGTCACGATGGATTCACTGCGCACGTAGTCGAGCACCACCTCCCACAGCGAGCGACCGCGGTCCGTGAGGCTTTCGCTCAAGCGCTGAATCTTCCGCTGATACGTGCGGAGGCCCAGGCCGAACATGTCGGCGCTGACTCGGCGGCTGACGCCTTCGCGCTCGAGCTCATGCACCAGGTCCAGGAACACCTGGTCAGCGACCTGCGCGAGCGGAGCCCGCGCTCCCCCGGAGGTCGCCAGCTTAGCGATGAGGATCGTCGTCTGGCGAACGATGGAGTGGATCAGAAGTTCGAGAGTCATGAGTCGGTCGGACATCCGACCGCAAGCAGGCACTAGCCTGTCCCAAGCATAGGAGGTTTGTCAGCTCGGAGGGGGGCGACAAAGTTGTCGTCCCCCTTGCATGGCGATCTTGCCGCCTTTTCTAGCGTGGCTGCGGGTGGCTAGGTGCGGTCTGGAGACCTGCACCGATGACGCACGCGAAGAGCATCCGACGCGCCTCTGCGAGCTTTGGTGTCATCACCGGCGGCGCGGCCGTGCTCGCGGGGATCGGCTGCTCGACGGGCTCCGTCCCGCCGCTCGGGACGGGGGGAGCCGCGGGCAGTGGCGGTGCGGTCGCTGCGGGCGGGATGCCGTCCTCCGGTGGCGCGGGGCCAGCGAGCGGCGGCTCGGCGACGGGCGGGGTTGTGGGCACGGGGGGCGCGGGCACCGGCGGCACAGGGAGTGGGGGTGCGCCGGCGAGCGGTGGGACGGCGAGCGGTGGGACGGCGAGCGGCGGCGGGGGGGGCACCGTCGATCTCGGGCCGTGCCCAACGCCAGCGTCGCTCGAGCCGGGGGACACGACCATGATGCTCACGGTCGACGGCATGGAACGGTCGTTCCTCGTTCACGTGCCGAGCAGCTACGACGGCGTGGCACGCGTGCCCGTGGTGTTCGACTTCCATGGCCTGACCGGCACCAGTAGCCAGCAGAAGGGGCTCTCCGGTTGGGACGACCTTGCGGACGCAGAGGGCCTCTTGGCCGTGTACCCGCAGGGGCTCGGAAACGACTCGAATCAGCCTGCTTGGAACGCTGGTCTGTGCTGCGGCGATACCGCGGACGACGTGGCCTTCGTGCGCGCCATCGTCGCAACCCTGACCGCCGAGGCCTGCATCGACCCGAAGCGGATTTACGCGTCCGGTTGCTCGAACGGCGGCGGCATGTCCTACCGACTCGCTTGTGAGGCTGCCGACGTGATCGCTGGGGTGGCCCCGGTGGACTTCGATTGCGTCGTGGGCTCCGCCTGTGGCGACTGCGATCCCGCCCGCCCGGTCCCCGTCGTGCAGTTCCGCGGCACGATGGACACGCTGGTGGACTACGAGGGTGCGGGCGCCTTCGCCGGTGCCCAGGCGAACTTCGCCACCTGGGGGGAGATCAACCTGTGCACCGGAGCGGCGGAAGCGTCTTCCGGGAACGCCGCCTGCGAGACGTACCCGGCCTGCGGGAATGGAGTCGAGACGCAGCTTTGCACGGTGCAAGGCGGCACACATTGCGGCAGCTACGGCAGCTTCATGATCCCCGAGGTTGCGTGGAACGTGCTCAGGAACCACGCGCTGCCGTGAGGCAGTCTCACGGCCGCTCAGTTCTCACACTCGTATCATCGTACCGGACAGAAACATGACCTTACCTCGCCGATTTCCCAGGTTCACGACACGTTTGCTCGCCTTAGGGACCACGCTGGTCCTCATCAGCTGCGGAACGGAACCGGGTCCCCCAGGTCCGGGTCCTGGTACGGGCGGCACCGTGGGTACCGGTGGCGTGCCGAGCGGCGGCAGTCCTGGCTCCCGCGGGGCTGGTACGGGTGGCGTGAGCACGGGCGGCGTGAGCACGGGTGGCGTGAGCACGGGCGGCGTGAGCACGGGTGGCGTGAGCACGGGTGGCGTGAGCAGCGGTGGCGTGAGCAGCGGCGGTGGCACCGGCACGGGTGGAGCGGGCTCGGGCGGCGACACCGGTACGGGCGGCGATAGTCCCGGTACGGGTGGCAGCGGAGGCTTCGTCCTCCCGACCGAGCCGAACTCGATTGCCTACACGGGTTGCTCGATGGCGAACAACATCGGTACTGGCTACAAGCGCGTCGGCGGCACCATCATGTGGAACGCCGATAATTACCAGACTGGCGCCATGGTGGTGCAGAACTGGGTCGATCCGAACAGCTCCTCTTGGCAGCTCTTCGACCAGAAGATGAACGCAAATGGCGGCATCGATGCCGTAAAGGCCATCATGGTGCAGATCTGCGTGACCTCGGATTGGCCCTCCGACGACGAAATCAAAAGCATGATCAACTCCGCCCGCGAGCACGTGAACCCGGGCACTCATATCTTCATCGTGGGTCAGCCGATCTACACCGACAATCACGACTGCTTCATCGCCGGCAATGGCGGTGAGGATTGGGCGGACGAGAAGGCGCAGGAAATGGCCGCTGATCCCAGCATCAACGAGAACATGAGCTACCTCGGGCAGTTCATCCTCGATGCCAACAACGGCGAGGTCTCCGACGGCTGCCACGCCAGTAACCCGCAGGGCGAGGACGTGCTCGGCAATCAGGCCAAGGCATTCTTTGGCGGGTGAGCCCTCCCGAGCGGCGCTCTCCATGGTGCTGTGGGGGGCTCTGCTCGGGGCAGGCTGCACCTGCTCGCAGGCCGAGCGTGCCCAGCCGAGCGCGATCTCGACCGGTTCGCACGCGGAGCGCACGCAGGCGGCACGGAGCTGCTTGGGCCTGCCGGCCACCTGCGGACCTTCCGGGAAGGAAGACTGCTGCAAGAGCCTGCTCGTGCCCGGCGGAACGTTCTCGCGGAGCTACGACGCCGTCGACTACCTGGACCCGAAGTCCGTCGCCACCCTGAGCGACTTCTACCTCGACAAGTACGAGGTGACGGTGGGCCGCCTGCGCGCGTTCGTGCACGCCGGCATGGGCACGCAAGCTCGCCCGCCTGCGGAAGGCGCCGGTGCCCATCCCAAGGTGGTGGGTTCCGGCTGGGACCCGGAGTGGAACGCCAAGCTACCCCGAGACACGGCCGCCGTGCAGGCTGCCCTGAAGTGCTTCATCCATCAAAGCTACACGGACGAGGCCGGCAAGCACGAAAACCTGCCCGCCAACTGTTTGGACTGGTACACGGCCTTTGCGTTCTGCGCGTGGGATGGCGGACGCCTGCCGACTGAAGCCGAGTGGAACTACGCGGCGTCCGGAGGCGCCGAGCAGCGCTACTATCCGTGGTCGGTGCCAGCGACCTCGACCACGATCGACGACAGCTACGCCGTCTTCTGTGGCAGCACCTGCAGTCTCCAGCACGTCGGCTCCAAGTCGCCGAAGGGCGACGGCAAGTGGGGCCAGGCCGATCTGGGTGGGAACGCTTGGGAGTGGACCTTCGACTGGGATCCGGTCGTCTACCCCGTCCCCTGCCAGGACTGTGCGGTGCTCACGGAGAGCCGGTACCGAGCCTTTCGGAGCGGCAGCAACGACGACATCGCGCCGACGCTGCGTTCGGCCACGCGCCACGTGAACTACCCCCGTGTTCGCACCAACGTCGGGGTACGTTGCGCCAGATCTCCATAGTCTCGCGACCTTTTGCGGGCCCTTCAGGGACCGGCCTCGACCAAGAGTTGCGCGGGCAGGATTGCTCTGCTTGTTGGCGGCTGGGGCCCCGGAGCCCCAGCCGCGTGTTCAAATCCCGCCCGGTTCTTGTCGCTCGGCAGTGGGTCAGTTCAATAAGAAAGGGCATCGCCCGGTTCCCGTAGGCTTTGGGTGTCTAGACCAAACCGAAAGGACCGAGGATGAGCGCCGCTGACGCACCGCCTCCAGATAGTCGCGCAATGCGGTGTAGGCGACCTCCATGCCCACGCGGCTCCGGTAGCGAAAACAATCCGCCACCGTCTTCGCCGGGTCCGTGATGCGCACGCGCACTCCCGCGATCGTGTGGTCATCGACGCCGCTCGTGAAGGCGAGCCCGCTCGCGTAGACCAGTTCGGTCTTGACGAAGTCGAGCTTGGGGCGGTGTCCTTTGGTCGCGATCATCAGCCAGACGGCGCGCGGCACCTCGGAGGTCAGGTCATGAAACTGCAGGGCCGTGCCCAAGCAGATGACGCCCTTGGGAACACGTCGAGCAACTTCCGCGACTGAGCCCAGCTCGGTCGGTTCGACTGCGACCAGTCGGTAGAGCCCGCGCGAGATCCGCTCAACAACTCCCTTCGCGAGCCAGCGGGTCAGATAGGCTCGCGGGATGCCTACAGCCTGGAGCTCGGACGCACGAAATGGTCCTGATTTTGCCGAGGAAGAGCAGGGAGGAGGTGGCGGTGGTCATGTTCCAAAAGCTCGGTTATCGAAAACTACGACCTAGGTTTTGTATGAGGACCAGGAACAGCCGGCACGGACCCGTCAGGTACCTGGACTCATGCCGCCTCGAGTCGGACGGTTGGACCGCAGGCAGCCGGGCGCCGACTGCTGCGGTGCGTCCGCACACAGCCCGAAGGGCTGGCTAGACGCCGTCGTTGGCGAGGCTTCCAGCGTCGCGCCGGTAGGATCACCCGTCGGTCAAGAGCGGCGCTTGCGCGCGTACGATGCCGCGACCGAGATTGGCGAGCATATCACCCTTGCCGAGCAGGCGTTCGGCGCCGTTCTGGTCGAGCACGATGCGCGAATTGGTGGCGGAGCTGACCTGGAACGCCACCTTGCCGCACAGATTGGCCTTGATGATCGGCGGCAGTACATCCGCACTAGGTCTCTGGGTCGCGAGGATCATGTGGATGCCGGCAGCACGCGCCTTGGCTCCAAGTCGCTGCACCCCGGCGCAGAAGTCCTTGGCAATCTTCTTGTCAGTGAGAAGATCCTGGAATTCGTCGACGACGAGGATACGACGCTCGAGGCCCGCCTCCGGCCGGGCTTCGTTGAACTCGAGGACATCCGTCACTTGAGCTTCAGCGAAGAGGCGATACCGAGCCTCCATCAAGTCCACGAGCTGCTCGACGAGCGGCAGCGTTTCCTCGGTGTCGAACGAGATGGGGGATTCGAGGTGCGCTGCCATCGCAGACCGGAAGCTGGCGCTCGTGAACGTGACTCGCTTCGGATCCACCAGGTTGAATCGGATGCTCTCGGGACCGTGATACCGCACGAGCGACGCGAGCAGGCTCTGCAAGAACACCGACTTTCCGCTACCCGTCTGCCCCGCCACCAGCAGGTGCGCCGCGCTGGCGTCCGAAAAGTCGCCCAACACGATCTTGCCGTCGGGTTCTTGTCCCAAGACGAATCGGCCCGCCTGCGCCGAAAGCCAGTCGCTCTTCGCTTCCAGCAGCGGGCCGAGAAAGATCGCCTTCGGGGTCCGGCGCGTTACAGAAAAGCGGCGATGTCCTCCTTCCTTTTCGTACTGGATTTCGATGCCGTGCTCGCTCGCCATGCGGTGCTGCACATCCTGTGCCGCCCGATCGAGTGCCACCACCGAGCCGTGCTGACGTGAGACTTCGATCAAGTACGTCCTCGGACCGACGACGGGCTCTCTCGGGGAGGCGGCGGCCGCTCCCAGCTTCCGCAATGCCTCGATGATGGTATCGCGGATCTCTCTCGCCTCTTTCGCGCCCTCTTCGTCGCGCAGCGGGTCGTGCACCGAGGGCGCCGGGGTCTCCGTGATGCTGCCACCTTCGACGGCGTTTCTGGGCCTCTTTCCGGCCACGGGAGGGTCATCGCGGTGCGCGACGCGATGCGGGTAGTGCGCGCTACAGGGTGCGGCCATCGGACAGGTCGCGCACAGGTCGCGACGCTCGGTTGCCGGTGCCTGGAGCGGCTCCTGCACCCACCGCACCATCTTCCTCACCGTTGGATCCAGTTGCTCCGTGGCCACCAGAGCAGCGGAGCTCGACGAGAGCTGCGTTTCACGCAGGGTCGGAGTGAAACGCAGAATCGTCGCCCGGGCTTCCCCTCCCTCGGACAGTGCGAACAGGCGCTGGTAGAGAACGACCTGCGCTTGATCCAAGGCGTCGTTCGCCTCGTCGGTCAGCTTGTACTCGACGACCTCCAAGGCTCCGGTCCTGTCGCGAAAGACGGCGTCCAGTCGCCCGTGGATCAGAGGTCCGTCTGGCCAATTGGCTTCGATCTGGCGCTCTCCGCTGTAGAGCACGTCACGCAAGGCCGCGGAGGGCTTCTTCCCGACACTTGCGATCCGGCCGGCAACATGGCGCACGAACTCGCGCAAGGCTTCGGCCAAGTCGTCCACCTCGCCCGGGATCGTCCAGTACCCAGGATCCGCACGCAGCTCGTCCTCGAGGTAGCCGAGGACCCAACTCCCCAGCGCCGCGTCGACGTCGTCGCGAGGAGCCCCCGCTTCCAGTCCTTCGAAGTGGGCCGGTGGGACGGCGACTGAGCCGGTGAATCGGTCCACGAGGCGGTGAAAGCTTCCACCCAAGCACGACGACCCCACGGGGAAAGCAACTGCCCTCTGCTCCAGCCGTCCAAGCGTGAAGATGCGTGGGCAGCGCAGCGCATTCCGCACCTCCGTCACACTGATTCTCTCGCTCAAGAGTCACCTCCCCAAGCGACGATGCTTCTGCCAAACCAATGAACTCGGTCGCCCATGCCTTCGAGGGCACTCATGACGACCGTCCTCCCGTGGCTCGGGTGCAGTCGCTGCGCCTCGCGAATGACGCGGTCGACGGACGCGACCCTCAAACGCAAGAGAACGCCGGACAAACTAACTGATATGTCCGACGCGCCCGCATCTGTCCGCAGCCGGACTTCCGCCTTCGAACGCGAAGGCTCGTCCTTCCGAAGAGGAGCGCTTGGTCCTGGAAGGCTTGGCTTTGCTGCAACGTCGACGTCCCCGGGAGCTTCCTTCTCTTCCGAGCGCGCCACAAAGAGCGCCCAGTTCTCCGGGTGCACCTCGTCTCGCAAGTAGTCCAGCACCTGGGCCTCCGTTATGGGCACGCCCCGCGCGTCGCAGATGTCGCGCGATCGAGCGAGCTGCAGCATCTCTTCGAGAGCCAGGAGGGAGGCAGCTTCTCGACGCTCGAGGTCGTGCCAAACCAAATTTGGTCGGCGAACCACCTCGGCCTGCCTTTCGTTGGTTGCCTTCCACGTGGGGGAGAACGGCCGCCATTGCTCGCGAACCACCAAGCCAGACCTTGTCGGGTCACGACCAACCACTCGGTCGAGGGCCGCGCCGATCGACTTGGGGTGAGGCTGGTGAAGCAAGCAGAGCCACCTCCCATTTGGGTGCTTCGGCTCCATTTGGATGTAACCGTCGCGTGACCGCTTGAGCGCCGTTCCCTCGGAAAAGCCTGCCGCCAGGAGGATCCCGTCGCACAGGCGGTCCGTGTCGACGCCGCCGCGACGAAGCTCCGCTTGATCGATTTGCTCGTGTGCAGCGACGAGACGCTTCTGCCATTCATCGGCAAGAATCTCGGTGATGCCCGCGCTCGTCTGCGCGGCCTGGGCAGGCTCCTCTGGGGCAAGAATGCTCGGCCGTCCTCCTTCCCTCGCCTCCTTCAGCGCAGAAAGCAGCATGCGCGGCGTCACGCCAGGCAGAGCAGTGAGTCGGTTGGCGTCCTCCGAACTGAGTGGCCAAGGAAAGGGCTGCTCCGGCTGCTCCAGCTGACCTGCCCAAAGCTCGAGCAAAGCGCGGCTCTGCTTGGGCGTCGGCAACGCGACACTCGCCTTCTTCATCTCGACTCGTGAGCGCTGCGACAGGTTCAGGCCTGGCACGATCCCTTGTTCCCATTCGCTATCCAGGGCCATCTGAACGACGAGCAGCCCCCGCGTGGAATCCACGAGCTCAGCAATGAGATGCCCATACTGCGTGACGCGCTCTTCTGCCCCGTCACGCTGCACCAGATTCTCGAGCTGGTCGAAGACCAGTACCACCGGCGCACCGAGCGCGGCCAGGCTGCCGAGCGTCCGGAGGGCCCGCACAGTGTTCGCTGGGTCCATCGAAGCCGCAGCCTCGATACGAGCGAGTTCTGTCGAATCGCATTCTAGTCCCGACAGCCAGCTCAGAAGCGCGCGCCGGATGCGTGGAGCCGTGAAGGGAGCGCGGAGCAGCCGATCGACGAACTGGGCGTCCAAGTCGGGGAAAGTGTCGAGGAGCCCATCCGAGAAGATCTCCAAGCGCTCTCGTCGAAGGCTATCCTCGAGCTCTCGAAAGGCGCTCAGATGCGCAACAGGGAAGTCCGCGCCTTGACCTTCGAGGTGCCCGATCAAAGACCCCACGAGGGTGTCCACCTGCGATTCTTGGCGACCGTAGGATGGTTGTGCCAGCTGACTGACCGCTTGGTTGAGCACGTAGCCAGGGGTGAGCCCCGCATGCAGGAGCGGTCGCATGTGCACGAACACGGCCCTCGGTCCTAGCCGCTGACGCAGCCGGGCGAAGAGATGCGTCTTGCCCGTACCCGGCGGGCCCAGAAGGACGAGCGACGTCGTCCGCAGCGCTCCGGGCTCGGCTCGCGCCTGATTTCGAATCGCACCTACCCCCTGTTCAACCAGGCTGCTCGCCCCTTGGTTGAGATCGGGCAGGTCGACGAGCGTTCTCGTCCAAGGGTCGGAGTGAAGAGGAACTTCGTTCATGGCTTCTCCTCCAGCAGCCGTACCCAGCTGAGCGGGACGCCGCCTGCCCCAACGGGGCAGAGGGCGGCATCGGCAGCGCTCAGGCGACCCATTCCGCCTTCTGGACGCAGCTCGAGCTCACCCCGGCGGTACGCAGCGAGAAGCTCGGTACGGACCTGTTCCGCCGTCGCTCGCTCGCGCAGTCGGCGACTCATTTCGGGCACGCTCGCCAGCAGTGACTCTTCGTCACGCACTGCGAGCACGGCGCCACGAAGCGCTAGGCTCAAACTCGGTTCCCCCTTGCCGTTCGACAGGGCCGCCGACAGAGGCTTGGGCGATTCCCGCTTTGGAACTCGAAGGGCGACCTCGTCGATGGCCTGCCGCAAGTCGCTCCCGAGCACCGTAGCGCCAGACTTGTTCGAAAGCGCCCTCTTGATCCACTCCACCGTGCCCCGAAGCTCCGCTTCCACGTCAGCCAGAGCGGAGCGCTCGATGACGGCTTCCGCGCCAGAGATCAGAGACAGCTGCTTCCCCCGCAGGACGAGGTGCGCCTTGCCGCTTCGACAAAGTTCCTTGACCAGCTTGTCTGCCTCCGCCTTCGACGCACCCGCCAGGCGCTTCGGAAGTGTGGCCAAGGGAACGTGCGCCCCTGCTCCCAGGAGTCTCTCCCCCTGAGTCGACAGCGGCACTCGCACGCCGGTCCCAGCGGCTTCGTAGCCGTCGCGGAGCAGCTGCTCGACGACTCGGGGACGAATGCCCAGCGCTCCGAGCTTGGCCCCAGCGAGGGCACCCCGCTCACTGAGGACGCCACGTGCCTTGGTCAGCGCAGCCTGGAGCCTTTCTTCATCGCTCGAGCGCTTCCTCTGGGCGGCCATTCCGATAGGAAGATAGTCGGGGGGCGTGCGTCCCGGCAGACTGAACATTCACCCACGGACACTCTTTGTCCGATCTGCGCCTTCCCGTTGCGCTGCCAGACATTCTGGAGCTAGGCCGACGCACATCGACGCTGCTGAAAGCAACTAGAACAGGTGACTCTTCATTGCTCTCGACATTGAGCAATAGGGTACCGCGATGCCCACCCGGAGGACCTACGACCACCGCATCCGCGCGGCCATCATCGCCAGCGGCGAACCGAACCTCTTCCCCACTTTGGCCATTCCCCGTTCGACGGCAAGCGCCTGGATTCGTCGCGGGGCTCGCGACATCGTTGGTGTCGACGACGACTGCATCGCTCTCTTGATTCGCGTGCAACGCCTCGAGCGTCAGATACAGATTCTCGTCCAAGTGGTGCGACTGTTGCTCGCGCTCCGACGTGCGAGCTCCCACCAACTCGACCTCACTCGCCTTCCGGATGGCAACGAGAAGCACCGGCTACTCCGCGCGATCGACCGGGCACGCGCGCACCTGCCGCTTCGTCATTCGCTCCATCTTCTCGGCCTCACGCCAGCACGTTACCACGCGTGGGTGAAGCGGCAGACCGTCTGCTCCCTCGACGATCTTCCGAGCTGTCCACGCACACGCCCCGGTCGCCTGAGCTTCGAGGAAGTCCGCAAGATGGGCGACATGGTTCAGGCCCTCGACTACCGCCACATGTCCATCCGCGCACTGGCGCTCCACGCCCAGCGGGTCGGGCGAGTGTTTGTGCATCCAGTCACGTGGGGACGGCTCATCCGGGAGCGTGGCTGGCGTCGATCGCGCGTCCGTGTCTACCCCGCCAAGCCCAAGGTCGGAATCCGAGCCGAGCGAGCCAACGAATACTGGCACGTCGATGCGTCGATCATCCGGCTGGTCGACGGAACGCGCGTGTACCTGCATGCCGTCATCGACAACTTCTCGCGGCGCATTCTCGCATGGCGCGTCGAAGAGCGCCTCCATCCGCTCACTACCTTCGGGGTGCTGTCAGACGCAGCATCCGAGCTCGGAGACGCGACGCCCGCGGACGTCCTCATGGATGCAGGCTCCGAGAACGTGAACGGCACTGTCGACGAGATCTTCGGCTCAGGCCGACTTCGTCGAATCCTGGCCCAAGTCGACGTCACTTTCTCGAACAGCCTGATCGAGGCATGGTGGTGACCTGCCCGCATTCAGTGGACCGCTGGAATCTACAAACTTGCCTCTCGCGTTGCCGATTTGGGGTTGTTGAACTTGGACATGAACTCGGACGGCGTGATGCCGCCGAGGCTCGAATGGGGTCGGTCGTGGTTGTAGTGCCTGCGCCAGGTTTCGATGATGGCGCGGGCTTCGGTGCGTGAGCGGAACCATTCCATGCTCAGGCATTCATCGCGAAAGCGGCCGTTGAAGCTCTCGTTGGTTCCGTTCTGCCAGGGCTTTCCTGGGTCGATGAAGGCAGTTTCGATGCCTGCCTTCGTCATCCAGCATAGCAGAGCCCGAGAGACAAACTCCGGACCATTGTCGCAGCGCAAGTAGCGTGGAGCGCCGCGAAGGCTCGCAATGCGCGCGAGCACCTCGACGACGCGCGCTCCTCGAATCCCGCTGCCGACGTCGATCGCCAGGCATTCCCGCGTCCACTCGTCGACGACCGTGAGACACTTGAGCGAGCGCCCGTCGGCGAGCGTGTCGAAGACGAAGTCGATTGCCCAGACGTGGTTGGGGCTATTGGGCGGTGTCGGTCGCGGCCGTCCCGCTGCAACGCGCTTGCGAGGGCGTTTTCGAGGCACTTGGAGCCCTGCCGCACGCCACAGCCTGTGCGTGCGCGCCGCGCTCATCGAGACGCCTTTGCGCGCCAAGAGCAGCTGCACCATGCGGTAGCCGTAGCGCGGGTACTGCGCCGCGAGCTCGCGCAGCTTGGCCACTACTGGCGCATCTGTTCTTGCGCGCTTCGACTCCAGCCGAAGCCCTGACCTCGCCGTCCGGAAAAGCACGCACGCTCGTCTCAGCGGGACACCTCGCGATTTCGCGTAGGCCACCTCGCGGCGACGCCCGGGCGTGCTCACCATTTTTTTGCGTTGACCTCTTTGAGGACCTCGATTTCCAGCATTCTGTCGGCGAGCAGCTTCTTCAGCTTCGCATTCTCCGCCTCCAAGGATTTCAGCCGTTTCGCGTCATCGACGTCCATGCCGCCGAACTTCCGCTTCCACTGGTAGACGGTTTCGGCGCTGACTCCGTGCTTCTTGGCGACGTCGGCGACGGACGTCTTGTCCGTCTCGCGGAGGATCTTGACCATCTGCTCTTCGGTGAACCTGCTCTTGCGCATCTCGCTGCTCCTTGGCGCGGCGAGAGTGTCAACTTTGTAGCTTTCCTAGGTCCACTTTTCTGCGGGCAGGTCAGTGGCGCTCGCTCAAGCACCAGTGGCTTTACTTGCACCAGCTGGACAGCATCGCCACCGTACGGCGCCTCGTCCGTTTCTACGTGCACGAGCACAATGAGGTGATGCCGCATGCGGCGTTCAACGGGCTCACGCCGGACGAGGTGTACTTCGACCGCACCGGAGTCGTCGTCGAGTCTCTCGCCCATTGTCGGACGAGCGCTCTCGCCACCCGCATCGCGGCCAACCGGAAGTCGTCGTGCCCCGAGTGTCCACGAGCTCCTCCCACCGAAGCTGACGGGCGCGCAGCCTAGCGACGGTAGTCAGGCCAAACAGGCTGCACGCATTTGCACGCGCCGACCTCCAGAATGTCGTGCAGCGGAGCAGGCATTGTGTGTGGAGAAGATAATCTGACGCCGATTCTTTGCTTTCCAAACCGACCGCACGACATCCAGGATTACTTGGTTGTCCAGATCATCCTCGGGCTGATCGATGACCAATGGTGGTCCAGGCTGCGCCAAGAGTACGCCCAGCAAGGCCGTTGCCTGCTGCCCAGCAGATGCGTCCGCGAAGGGAACGTAGTCATGCTGACCCAGTCGGTACTCAAAGTGAGGTTCGTCTTGAAGTGGGGTGAGAGTCAGCTCCAACCAGTCAGAAGGCGACAGCCGGCTTGCTAGCTTCGCGATGTCGGCGGCGGCGAAGCCACCCGACACCAAGGTCGGTCCTCGAAGTTGATGCGCTCCTCCAGCGGTATCCCCGTCGGGACCATGTTCTGCCAGTTCTTCCAGCTCGGACAGGAGCTTGCTCCAGGTTTCGCCGCTGGTGTCTTGCCGAATGATGTCGCAGATGGAGGCCACCTTTTCTGTTTGGTTCCGAATTCCAGAGCCTTCCAACACTGCAAGCAATCGCGCCTCCACTCCCCCGACGCCTCCTCCAGCTCTGAGGGTTGCCTTGATCACCCCGTCCGAAAGCGATGTCACATCGTTGCAGCGGCCGGCAATAGCGTCCCGTCTCTGAGCAGCCAAGAATCGAAGTTGCGCCAACGCCTGCTCGTAGGTCTCTTCGGGGTTTCCGTACTCCGTCAGTGTGGCGCGCCTGGTCGCAATCGTTTCCCTGACTGCCGCGATACTGCCCCGCACTTCAGAAGCCCTTTGCAATAGTTCGGCGTGCGCTGCCGCCTTCTTCTCAACGACCCCGTAGGCCACCGCTTGCTGCTCGTATTGCGTCCTCCAAACGGCGGACAAAGCGTGGAACTCTCGAATAGTAGCGTCCTCGTCGGAAAGGCCCTGAATCACGGCCTCCAAGCGCTCAACGGCACCTGCGAAACCCAACTTGATCTTCGCATGGGCCTCCGCGAATGCCTCGGGGCTACCCGCCTTGCCAGGCGAAGGCGCACTGCTTGGCAGGCTTTGGAGCACGGTGACTGCCCGCGTAACGGATGCTCTCGCTGTTTCGATGTCGCGCGACCAGGTTTCGAACGCTGACTTCTGCGTTTCGAAGACACCTTGATCCGCAAGCACCCGCTGCTCGTCCTCTGATAGGTCCGAAAAACCCTTCTGCAACTCGACCAATTGTTTCTCAAGCGAGGCCAATTCGATCTCTTGACGAGCAATCTCCTTGGCCAGCTGTCGCTTGCGGCGCAAGGTCGAGTGTCCCGAGCGGATCCGAGCCACAGCATCCTCTCGTTGGCTGCTATTCTCGGAGAGCGCCTTCGCAATCGGGGCCTCGACGAATCGAACCAACTCCTCCTGACGAATGCCAACTGCACTGAGCTGTTTCTGGCTGTATGCTTGGAGCGGTAGGATTTCTCTTACGTCGTCCTCGGCGACCGAAGCGTAGTCGCCATCGCCAACCTTGAGCAGTGTCTCCCCCGTCGTTGCCTGTCTGCGAATGACGTGCGGGACCCCGTTCACCAGGAAGTCTATCGTCACCACCGACGACAAGCTCTTCAGCGTATTTTCGACCAAGCTGGTGCTCTTCTGCTGGTACCGCGCCGCGTCTTCGTCGGTGTTGGCAGGCTGGTCACAAAGCCCCCATCGAAGGTACTCAAGGATGGTGGACTTGCCTGTTCCCCGTCCACCAATCACGCAGTTGAACTGGGGGTTGAGTTCCAAGTTGATCGGACCAAGGAACTTGCTTTGAGACACACGCATCGACTTGACCACCAGCATGGGCAGCCGTGGGGCTGAGTGAAGAATCCTGGTCTCACGAGCCAGGCAAGCCTGGCGGAGTGCCTCTGCTGTTGGGGTGGCCCACTTGACCCAGGCAACGTTTCGACCGAGCAAGGAGAAGTCGTCGTGACGATTGTCGGATGTCGGGAATAGGCCCAAGGGTTTGAAATCGTACTCGCGAACCTTTCCGTCGAGGATCTTGCGATCACCGTCGCCGAGTTTCTCGATCTCGTGGTCCAGATACCCGCCAACGCACGGCATTCCTCTGTATTGAGCCGACCAACCCTTGCGTTGAAGTGTAGACGCCCCTCCATTGCTCACATTCGGCAAGACAATGTACTTGCCCTTCACAGAGGACAGCTGATCAAGATCGTTGTGCAACTTCTGAAACTCGGTGAAGTGGTCGAGACGCTTCGTTGGAGCATGCTTCGCCTCTTCTGGAACGTTGCACTCGATGCCCAGCTTCGTTGCAACATTTCCCAGAAATTCCACAGGGAAATCCGCATCGAGAATCAGAATCGCTTGGCATCCGATCCCGAGGGTTAGCTCCATCCCGGGGAAGACAACGAGTCTCTGCTGTTCTGGAACGGGTTCTCCTTCATCGTCTAGTTCGGCGGCAGCCGTTGCCTTGATGATGGGAAAGAATCCGAAGTCGTGATGGTCTGTGATCGCCACAGCGTTCAGACCGCGTTGCCGACATGCCAGAACAAATCGGCCCGCGTACTCTTCTCGCTCCTCCTGACTGACCGCCCTCGTGCCGTGCCAGTTGGTGTCTCGGGGTGAGTGCACCTGAAAATCACACTTGAAAAAATGCGCCCCTGCGTCCATCCGTCCTCCGTCCCGCCCGCACGTGAGATCTCAGCCCACGACCTCCAAGAACTCCGCCACAACTCTGAGGTCCCCGTCGTGCGCCTTGAAGCGCCTCGATTTGAACGAAGGGTTGTCCGGGCGAAGCTCGACCTCGACCACGCCGCCATCGGGCCCAGTCTGGGTTACCTTCCACCGCTTCAGCGTGTACTGCCCTCCGGTCTCAGGATCCTTTTCGTCTCGGTACTGAACCAGCACGCGACGACCATCGAGCCCCAGGGGTGAGGGTGCTGCGCCATCTGGGAAGAGGCGAAAGAGGCCCCAAGACCCGTCTGGAACCGCAGCCTCCATGGAGTGACCAACGACGAGACTCAGGAACATCCGCTTGTCGAGCTGGCGTGCACTACGCACCCGAGCCCAACCCGCAGGTTCAGGCGCCTGGGACTCACTGAAACCACCAGCTGCAACCGCCAGGTCAATGACGGGGACTGCGGTCTGATACTTTTCCGGCGCAGGAACGTCCGGCAAGACTACGATTGCGCCCTCTGGTGGCGGCTTGGACTGGCTTGCCGGGTAGAGCGGTAGCCCCTCGTGATGGCGCAGCAGGTGGACGATCTCCCGTGCCGACAAGCCCTCCCACCACGTGATGTCCTGTCGCCCATCAGAAGGATTTTCGAGCAGGAACAAGTAGTGCCAGGGCTCCTTGTCGTATTCCGTGAGTAGCTCGCAGTACCGCTGGCCCCGCTTTGCCTTGGCCTTGTCGCGGTCGTCCATGCGCCCCTTCACCTCAATGATGAAGTTGTGGAAGACCTCGCCGATCTTCGCCCGTGCGATGAAGTCCGGGAAGTACCGCGACGTGTATCCCTGCCAGTCGTACTCGATGAAATAGCCGACGCCCGAGCGATGGTTGAAGAGCCAGCCGACCACGTCGGGAGCCGCTTCGAGCAGAGCCGCGACGCGCAGCTCGTCCTGGCTGTCCATGGCAGCCGAAGTGAACGACGACTTCTTCACGTTGGGGAGCACGTGTCGCTTTAAGGCCTGGTAGCTTCGAAGCTCCGACGCCTTCCTATCGGAGAGTTGCGCCTCCATTGCGGGCCTCTCAGCCGTGAGCGCTTCGTGGAGCGCCGGCTGCAAAGCCTTCCGAACAGGACCGATCACCTCGGGTCGTGCCAGGTTGGCAAGCGCGATCCGAGCCATGCCCTGCTCGATGACCTGACCAAAGGAAAGCGGGACACCCATTGGAATCGCGAAGGTCTTTCGCTCCAGGTAGTCCTGCACGATCCCCTTCACCGCCGTCTTGTGCTGGTAGCTTGTTCTCAGCTCCTTGAGCAGCGGAATCGCGTAGGCCACCTCCATCACGTGGTCGAAGTCCCGGTACGAGGGGTTCGCAGGCAGGAAGAACTGCTGCCCTTCCTTCTCCGCATCTTCGAGGGCTTTCTTGAGGTAGGTGTTGATCTCGGTCTCGGGGATCTCCTCCATCCACGGGACCTTGGGGGTAAGAGCTGGGACCTTCGCGATGTCGAAGGACTTGCGCCAGTCCGCCTGCACCTGGGTCATGCCCTGGAACTTGACGAGTCGGACATCGACTTCAGTCCGTGCTTCCTCGTCCTCTTCCTGGAGGATAGGCACGTACTCTCGGGCATGGTCGATCTCGTCCGACGACTTCTCCTCGATGATCTCGCGAATCTGCTCGATGACGGCTTGAAACGACGGATGCTCGATGACGTAGAGGTCCTCAGTTTGCAACTTGGCACCGCCGTCGTCATCGAGCACCGGCGGGTGCATCTTCCTGAGACCTCGACCGAGTGCCTGCTCGGTGAGTGTCCTGGAATTGCAGGGCCGCAACGGAACGATCACCTTCACGTTCCGCACGTCCCACCCCTCCTTCAGCATCATCACGGAGACGACGACGTTGTAAGGGTTCGGGACCATCAGTGGCCGACCTTGGTCGCCTACTGAACCATCCGGGTCGGGGATCTCGTCGGCATCAATGGCATTGATCGATTGTCGAATCTTCTCCCACTCGGCTTCGTTGCTCTGCTCCTTTTGGCCGATATGGATCTCCACGACAGTGGAACGCGAGGTCCCATCTTTCCCCTTCTCGACGAAGAGAGGCTCGGAGTCCTCAGTGTCCTTGTAGCCAGTGGGAACCCGTCCCGAGAGGTCCTCGTGGACTGCTTCCCCGTAGGAAAGGTAGTTGGCCACCTCCTGGGCTTCCTTCTTGTCATCGCAAAGGATGAACAGGATCGGCTTCCTCGGATCGCCCTCGTCCCGTAGCTGGGCACGAACCTTCTTCCAGCGCTCGATGCCGGTCGCCAGCAGGTTCCGGTACTTTTCCCAAGCGTTCGGCTGTCCGTCTCGGATCAGGGCTTGAGCTTCTTGGGTCTTTTTGTTTTTGACCTCCACCCTTTCGAGGATCGGCTTCTTGACGATGCCGTCGCCGATGGCTTCTGCCAGGCCGTAGTGCACCGACGTATGACGGAACAGCTCGGCCTGTTTGAACTGGGTCTTGGTGCCCTTGGCCGTCGAACCCTGTTCCTCGAACAGAGTCGCAGAAAGATCCACTTGGATCGCCATGCGCCCGGGGTGGTCTTCCCGCCCATTCAGCTTCCTGATGCTGCGGATCCAAGCCATCGCTTCGGCGCCCTCTCCCGTGAGGGCAGCCTTCTCCTTGGCTTTCTGCTCGAACTTCGCGTGCCCCGGTTCATCCCACACGTGGTGGGCTTCGTCGTTGAGGACAAGGAGGCCGCGCGACTTCGAAAAGCGCTCGATCAGCGGAGCCGACACATCTTCGAGCTTCTGAGGGTCCTTCCCTTCGAACAGGAGATCGAGCTGCCGCTGCTGCCAGGGCGGAAGCGGTTCGAGGTCCGACTCGTCGCTTGTACGCAAAAGCTGGTGGTAGTTCGTGACTACCAGCGCCCCTTCCTCGGGATCCAAAGTCCGTGGGCAGTTGTCGGGTGAGTAGACCTTCAGGTTCCACAGGGACTCGAACTCAGGCGGGACAACGGGATCTGCCCAGAACACGGGTGGCTTTCCACTCGGGGGATCGAAGTCCTGGAGCAGGCGGTCACGGACGAAGAGCCCCGGCGCGATCAGAATCGAATGCCGTCCAACCCCTAGGTGCCCTTCGCCTTCACACACCGCGTTCAGGTAGGTCCACGCGATGATGAGTGACATCATCTTGGTCTTGCCGGAGCCGGTGGCCAGCTGCCCGCCAAGCTTGGTCCAGGGGTCACGCTGGGGCCCCAAGGATTCGACCCCCGCAAGCTGATAGAGGTCCTCGGTTCTGCGGACCCCACGCACCTCGTAGAGGTAGACGAACGTCTCAACGAGTCGCCTTTGGTGCGGCCAATACCGAAAGAGCTGCGATCCCCCGACGAAATGAGGTTCGCGACGGAACCAATGATGTAGAAGGGCGAGAGACGTTGGGCTGAGGGCCCTCTCGCCTTCTCGGACCGGCTCATAGCGGGGTGAAACCTGAGGGTACGCATCGCTCGCCACGCCCAACTCGAAGGCACGCCACTCGTCTACGAGCTGGCGTACCTCGTGGATAACCTTGGCCTGCCCCCGTAGCTCCGAAGCAGGAATCCGTCGTGAAGGTGGCTTTGATGCCATCACTTCACCTCCATGTTGACGGTCGCAATGCCGTCGTTCCCGAACACGTCGGTCACCCGAGCGGCAACCCGGTAGCGGCCGGGTTCGTTGTACTTTTGCTCTGCGGTGAGGACGAGAGGCTCAAGCTCGTTCTTGGACTTCCGAACTCGAAACGACTGCCAATCGGTCTCGAAGATCGGCTTGCCATCCTGGCCGACACGGCGACCGTAGTCCCAATCTACAGCCCAGAAGTCGATGAACTTCTTCCAGCTCGTAGCCTTTGCAAGCCAGGCTTCCAGCTCCTTCTGTCGTGCCTCCCATTTCTCAGACTCGGCCTTGAGCTTCTTGATCGCTGCGGGCGACTTCGCCGACGACATCGGCTTCAGGACGGGACGTTGGCTCGCCAGAAAGGATTCGATGTCGATCTCGCAGCGCTCCAGGGTAACGTTGCCGATCCTACCCTTGACCTCCTGACTCAAGACAATGGAAAGGGGCGAGTAAAATGCCGGAATGGCCATTGACTCGACGGGCGCTTCCGGATTGGCGTGGAGAATCTGGAGGCGGCGCCTCACCTCGTCGATTGCGCTGGCCGGGATGATGCGAATGATCACCGTCACCCCGATAGCTTCCCGGATCTCGTCCTTCTCGGACGCCGAGAGCGTGTCGAAGTCCGCCGACAGAATCGTCACGGTCTTGCGGTCGGTACGTTGAGCTTCCCGAGCGATGGACCAAACCTGTGCAGACGACACCGGCCCATCGAGAGGTCCGACGTGGACCCAGGAGTTTGCCTTCCGCCCATGGAGCAACGGCGAGTGGTTCACGGCTTCGCCACCGAAGACCTTGATCATCTCGTCCCGGTACCGGGAGCGCTCTTTCTGAAAGTCCTGCCATTCCTCGGCACGCTGGTAGACGCCCATGTTCTCGACTGTGAACGGTTTCACCGAGTAGGCCTCCCGCCCTCGGCCTGTCTTCTCTTTCTTTTCTATGTTCCCGCACGTCTCACACTCAACGTAGTCTACTCGGGGAGCGGCATCCCGCTTGGGCTGACCGTGCAGTTGAATCAGGCGTTTGCGCGCCAGATGCGCTGCGTACTTGCCGTTGTCTATTCCTACCCAACGACGCCCGAGTCTTTCGGCGGCTTCGATAGTCGAGCCAGAACCCATGAAGCAGTCCAAGACAACTCCACCCTCTGGACTCGACAGCTGGATGATCCGTTCCAGAAGGGGGAGAGGCTTTTGTGTGGGATAGCCCAATGCTTCGTGAGCTTGGGAGTTGATCGGGCTAATGTCCGCCCACACGTCCTGAAGCGGAACCCCCTCCATTTCATCCAGGTAGCGTTTGAATCGCGGTACTGCCCCTGGCGAGGGCTGCACAATGCGCCCTTGCCGCACAAGTTCCTCCGCTTTCGCTTGGGAGTATCGCCAGTACTTCTTGTGACCAAGCAGCTCGTAGTAAGGATTCCCCTTCGATGCGCCCCCCGGCCCGGTGATGGCTGTGTATTGAAACCTTCGCCCGTTCTCGTCGATGTTGTTGTACCAATTCTTAACAACACTCGCGTCGTGGGGGGTGAAAACTGGGTTGATGTCGAAGGATGCTGTTGCGCCATACGCAAGAATCGTGTCGTGCACCCGACCCAGGTGCTTTGCGCCCTGACCCAGATCGTTGTGGGAAAACCCCCGCTTCCAGACGATCTCGTTAACAAAATTGTCATAGCCAAAAACCTCGTCCATCACGACCTTCGCATAGTGAACGGCATGCCAGTCGAGATGCACGTAGATCGATCCTGTGCTGGCCAAGAGGCCTTTCAGGAGAACAAGACGAGAACGCAACATGCTGAGGAACGAGTCCAGCCCTTGGCGCCAGGTATCCCGGTAGGCCAAGATCTCAACAAGGCTCGGCTCCTTCTTGGCGGAGACGTGCTCTTCTTCGTCCAAATCGACGTCGATGGCGTTGTCCGCAATGAAGTCCCCTTGCACCATGAACGGGGGATCGATGTAGACGAGATCCACTTTTCCTCGATACCGGTAGTCCCTGGTGACTGGGTCCCGCTCATCGAGCAGGGTCTGGAGCGCGACAAGGTTGTCATTCGTCCAGATGAGGCGATTGTGAGGCAGGCCGTCCGGTCGCTCCCGTTGCTGTCCTGCCGTGATTCCGGGAAGCAGGTCGTCGCCCCCTTGGGCTTTGCCTGGACGGACGATTTCGACGACCTGCGTCGGCACCGAAACCGCCGCCTCACGCCGTTCCATTCCCTGCCAGGCAAGGCGTGGTTTTCGAGGTTCGACATCTAGGGAAATCGTCAGGTCCGGGTTCGTCGTCCCCTTCGCCCCCGAGCCTTCTCCCGACCTTTCCAACCCCTCGTCTGCGTTTCGACTGCCCACTGTCATCAGGTTGCGCAGAATAGTGTCACTGAAATCACACAGCTAGTCGCAGCCGGATTGTGCTGCGGACACGCAAAGCCGGGAACAGCCGTCGCCAGCGCCTCTCACCCGTCTGTCCGCTGGTGCGCCCTTTGGGCACCTTTTTGGATGTTCGTGGATCGAGGTTCTGAGCCAGGGAACGCCCACCTAGATGGAGGGGGGACTTTCACTCCCTCCCATCGCCGAAAGGGATGCCGCACGGTGTATGCGTACCCGAGAGTATACCTCTCATAGATCCATACCCACACCGAGAACACCAAATGAAAGAGAACAACCAAGGCACCGAAGGCATGAGTCTGGACGAATGCCGAGCCCACTACGGCAACGAACCACACCTTTTCTGGGTCGCTTTCCGACCTGATCAAGAACCTGAGCTTCTGAACGTAGACCAAGTCTGGGCGGCTGCTCGGCAGGGAAGGAAGGCATCCTTCTTCGCTTCGGCGCCACTCGATGCAACCGAACGGAAGGTCCTCAAGTTCCGTGCACTCCAGGCTGGGGGTGCACCGTGAAACCGCTCAAGGGACTCAGAATCGCTGCCTACGCAAGGTACTCGTCCGAAATGCAGGACGAGGGCTCCATCGAGGCGCAGTTTCTCCTCCTCCGCCGATACGTCGAAGCGAACGGAGGGAACTGGCAAGGAGTCGAGCCGTTCTCCGACGCGGCAGAATCCGGAGCATCCATGGATCGACCTGGCGTGCAGCGCTTGCTCAGCCGGGTCCACGGAAAGCGGAAGGACTTCGACGTGATCGTCGTCGAGTCGATTGACCGGCTGTCCCGAACCGTCTCAGACACAGCCCGCCTCTGCGATGACCTCAACTTTGCGGATGTTCGCCTGGTCGCCGTCTCCGAGGGCATCGACACGGCTGATCCGAACGCTCAGCTGACCCTCCACATCAAGGCGTCGCTGGCTCAGCAGTTTCTCCGCGAACTTGGCGACAAGACTCGACGCGGTCTCCACGGTAGGGCGGCCAAGGGCTACTCCACTGGGGGACTCCCCCACGGCTACAAGAGCGTTCAGAACGTGGACGCCAGGGGGAGGTCTCAGGGAAGTACCATCGAAATCGACGACACCTCAGCGGCCCTTGTGCGGAGAATCTTCGACCTCTGGATCGCCGGGCACTCCTGTCTCGACATCGCGGGGATCCTCAATGCAGAGGCCGTGCCTACGCCCCGAGCTTCGACTGCCAAGCGTGGTTGGGTCGATACAACCATCCGAGCCATCCTGCGCAATCCGGCGTACATCGGGAACTGGACATTTGGGGCAAAGCGCTGGCTCAAGGTCCCGGGAACCAAGAAGCGACAGTACCGAGACGTGCCCAAGGACCAGGTCCAGCACTTCGAACGTCCCGACCTGCGGATCATCGGCGAAGTCGATTGGAAGGCTGCCCAAGATCGAATCGAGGCCGTCGGCGGAAAGCGTCTCGGCAGGAAAGACGCTGCCCCCGTCCGAAAGACGGCCTACCCGCTGTCGGGCATCCTGTTCTGCGGAGGATGCCGCGGCCCGATGTCAATCATCGGGGGATCGTCAGAGCGGTACTTTCGCTGCACGGACAATCACAAGAGGAAGACCTGCACGATTTGCCAGAGCCTGAGGGAGGGCCAGGTCACGACCGCTGTGATCCAGATGGTGAAGAAGCAACTGACGAGTCGCCCTGCGCTGGCCTACTTGGTTGAGCAGCTTCAGCAGCAGGCGGCCACGAGGAAGAAGTCGCAGGTCGAGAACACGAAGCCAGTACAAGCGGGCTTGGCCAAAGTCGTACGAAAAATCGACAATCTGGTCGCCAGCATTGCCTCGGGCGAACTCTCTGGCGCTGCACTCGGCCCTGTCCAGCGGGCCTTGGAACACGCCGAAATCGAGAGGGGTGTCTTGGAGTCAAAGCTTCGTTCCTTGGAAAACGAAGACGCAACCCCTGGCCGCGTTCCCACAGCGGAAGAGCTGAACGCACGGGCGACTTCGCTCATCGAGGACCTCGACGGTCTCTTGCGGAAAGACGCTACTGAAGCCCGAGAAGTCCTCAGGAAGTTCTTCCACGAAGGGAAGATCCACATGTTCCCGACCGACGATGGAGGGTGGCGAGCGGAAACCCGTTTCTACCCGACGCTTCTGCTGTCCAAGCCGACAAAACAGAGCGGCCCCGGGGTTCAGTCCGGGGCCGTATACTCTTCGGGTTGCGCGGGCAGGATTTGAACCTACGACCTTCGGGTTATGAGCCCGACGAGCTACCAGACTGCTCCACCGCGCGTCAGGTGGAGCGAAACATAGTGGCGACCCTGGGACTGTCAAGGAAACACAACGAAGCGGATTTCAAAGCGTTTCATCCTTGCCGGGCCAGCTTCGTCCCGCCCGCTCGGAGGGTGCTCGACGGAAATGGGGCGGGCGGCCACCTCACACGCTCAGAGTCCGAAGCTGAAGACGCTCAGAGTCCGAAGCTGATTCCGACCAGGAGCGACTGCAGGAACATGGCCTGCTGGCTCTCGGTGCTGCTCCCGGCAGGAGTGCTGCTCGACAGGCCCCAGGTGCCTTCGAGGCCAGCGTGGAGCGCGAACTCGTCCTTGGCACCGCCTGGACGCCAGAGGAGTAGCACCGTGCTCGTCATGCCGTACTGCTTGGCGAGGGCATCGAAGCTGAGCATGCCACCGATCGAGGTCTGACTGCCGAGGCTTTGGAAGTTGGCGAACTGCACGGCGACATCGAGCTCGATGGGGACCTTGGGTCCAAAGCGAAAGCCGACCGATGGACCAATGTTCCAGCGCGCCCAGCCGTCGACCTCGGCGCTCGGGATGCCTTCGTCCTCGGCGAGGTTCAGCGAGAACGCTGCCGAACCATTGAGGCCGATGCGGATGAGCCGCGATACGCCGTAGCCCAAGTTGAGTCCGAGTCGCGGACCAAGGGCCAGCGCGAAGTGGTCGGCCTCTTCGCCGCCGCTATTGCTGACATGGAGCTGGTAGGTGCCCGGGCCAGCGCTGGCGTCGACGCGAAAGAGAACTGCGCCTTTCACCGGCTTCGGGGCCGCGCCGGCAGCGGCGGTGGTGAGCGTAAGCAGGACGGCAACCAGGACGGGAACGAGGCGACTCAAGCTCATTGCCGAATGCTTGGCGTGGAACGGCGACGCACGCCACGGGCCAGCATAGACGGATCGAAAGTCGGCCTGATGGCCGGGCTCCGCGCCGGCCTCCCGCAAACCCCCGATGCCTGCGAGCCGCGGGCCTCCGGGGCCCCGCAGGCCAAACAGGAAAGCGTACGAGCCGCGGGCCTCCGGGGCCCCGCACGCCAAACAGGAAAGCGTGCGAGCCGCGGGCCTCCGGGGCTCCGCGCCGGCCTCCCGCAAACCCCCGATGCGTGCGAGCCGCGGGGCTCCGGGGCTCCGAGCGGCCTCCCGCAAACCCCCGATGCGTACGAGCCGCGGGGCTCCGGGGCTCCGCGCGGCCTCCCGCAAACCCCCGATGCGTGCGAGCCGCGGGGCTCCGGGGCTCCGCGCGGCCTCCCGCAAACCCCCGATGCGTGCGAGCCGCGGGGCTCCGGGGCCCCGCAGGCCAAAAATAGGGAGCCTCCGGCGCCCTGCAGGCCAAGTAAAAAATTGCGCCTAGCACGGCACGGGGGTTCGACCAGACCAA
>Ga0315912_10000693_pt1 | contig 52572 bp, 45 predicted proteins | sample VfabasoilMG_FD_204469 | JGI IMG/M metagenome (GOLD analysis project Ga0315912, IMG submission 204469) | Garden soil microbial communities collected in Santa Monica, California, United States - V. faba soil | ecosystem: Environmental > Terrestrial > Soil > Garden | place: USA: California...
CGCTGCGCCGGCCGTCGAGCACCTCGTCGGCGACCGCGACATTACGCCGCACCGGCAGGCAGTGCATGAGTTTGCAGTCCACCGCGGCGCGCGAGAACCAGGTGTCGCGCACGCACCAGTCGGCGAGCGACGAACGCGCGCGCGCATCGGCCTCGGCATTGCCGTAGTGGGAGGTGGAGCCCCACTCCTTGGCGTACACCACGTGCGCACCGGTCAGCGCGTCGTCCCGGTCCGCGGTCTCGCGCAGCGTGCCGCCCGCGGCGGCTGCCGCGGCGGCGGCCTTGCTCATGATGGCGGGCGGAAGCGCGAATCCTTCCGGCCGCAGCACCACGACTTCCATGCCGCGCATCGCGGCCATGTGCACGGTGGCGGCAGGCACGGCCAGGGGCAGCGCGCGTGGGTGGTTCACCCACGACAAGACGAACTTCGCCTTGCGCGGCACGCCCAAGTCGTCGAGCGTCTTCCAGTCGGCCAGCGCCTGGCAGGGATGATTGGCCGCCGACTCCATGTTGATGACGGGTTTGTTCACCAGCCCGACCATCTCCTTGAAGGAAGTCTCGGCAAGATCGGCATCCAGATCCGTGCCGGAGGCGAAGGCTCGGATGCCCAGAGCGTCACAATAGTGGGCCAATACCGGCACCCCTTCGCGAACATGTTCCGCAGGAGCGCCATTCATGACGGCTCCGCGCCGGGTCTCGAGTTGCCAGGTGCCATTGCCCGCGGAGATCACGAAGGACGTTCCGCCCAGCCGCGCCATGGCGGCCTGGAAGGACGCGAGCGTGCGCAGGCTGGGATTGAAGAAAAGCAGTCCGAGGATTTTTCCGGCCAGGGCCTGGGGCTCGGGCCGGTTGCGCAGACGTTCCGCGAGCGCGAGCAGTTCGGATATTTGCTCGCGCGAGAGGTCCGCCAGGTCGAGAAAATTCTGCATGGGAAATTACAGGTCAACCAGGGCCGCACGCAGCCGGTCGATGTGTTCCTCTTTGAGTACGAAAGCCGGCAGCAGCCGGAGGATGGCGGGATCGCCCGCGGTGCCCGCGAGGATGTCTTTTGCCAGCAGCGCCTTCTGCACGTCCCTGGCGGGCTTGTTGAGCCGCAGTCCATGCAGGAATCCCAGGCCCTGGAAGTCCACCACCGGTCCGACCTTGCAGGTCTTGCGCAGGTAGGCCGAGACGCGCGTGACGTTGTCGAGCAGACCTTCCTTCTCGATGGCGTCGAGGGTGGCCTCGGCCACGGCGCAGGCCATGGGGCCGCCGCCGAAGGTGGTGCCGAGGTTTTCCATCTTGAGCTGCGCCGTGACAGCCGGGGTCAACAGCATGGCCGACACCGGGAAGCCGTTTCCCAGCGCCTTGGCCGTGGTGATGATGTCCGGCATCACGCCGTAATAGTTAGCCGCGAACGGCGTGCCACTGCGGCCCACGCCACACTGCACCTCGTCGAATATCAGCAGGGCGCCGGTTTCGTCGCAGCGCTTGCGCAGCGCCGCGAGGAATTCCTGGCCCATGTCGAAGGCTCCACCCACGCCCTGCACGGGCTCGACGATGACCACGGCCGTGTTCTCGGTGACGTGGTTGGCGATGTCCGTCACGTCGCGACGCTTGATCCAGCTCACGTCGAAAGGCGCGCGCGGCAGGAAGTACCACTTCTGCGGCGCGCCCCAGGTGGTCGACGCGCACGCGGCTGTGCGCCCGTGGAAGCTCTGTTCCACCGCCGCCACATGCGTGCGCCCGGGGCGCATCTTGAACGCCATCTTGAAGGCGTTCTCGTTGGCCTCGGCACCGGAGTTGATCCAGAACACGCTGTCGAACGGCAGCTTCGAGAATTTCAGCAGCTTCTGCGCCGCGCGCGCGCGGATCTCCATGGGCACGGCATTGGTCTGGAAGTTCATCTGCGCGGCCTGGTCGGCCAGCGCCTTCGTCCAGCCCTTGTGGCCATAACCCAGCGAGGCCACGGCGTGGCCGCCGTAGAGGTCGAGGATCTTGCGGCCGTCGCGCGTGTGCAGCCACACGCCATCGGCGCCCACGACTTCGATGGGATACTGCGCGTAGACCGGCGCGAGGCCGTCCGCGGGTGACGAAACTTTCTGCAGTTCGGCGTTCATTCGATCACGTCCAACCGGCTGCCGGCGCGAGCAATCCCGCGGTCTCGGGCAGTCCGTACAGTCGATTCATCCATTGCACGGCACCGCCGGCCGCGCCCTTGTTGAGGTTGTCGACCACGCTCATCACCGCGACGGTGCGGCCGTTGGCCGCCGCCGACAGGTGCGCGTAGTTGCTGGCGACGATGTCCTTCACGCGTGGCGCGGAATCCAGCACGCGCACGAACGGCGCGCCCTTGTAGAACTCGCGCAGCATTCCGACCACCGCGGCCGCATCCTTCGCGGACTTGAGGCGTGCCTGCACCGTGGCATGGATGCCTCGGGCGAACGGCCCTGAATGCGGAACGAAGGAATAGTCGGCTTCGATGCCGGTGGCCGCCTTGGCGAGCGCGGTGATCTCCGGAGTGTGCCGGTGGCCCAACGCTCCATAGGAATAGAGATCGCTGTGGCGCGTCGGATGGTGCGTGCCTTCCACGGGCTTGCGGCCCGAACCGGTGCTGCCGGTGACACCGCTGACGAACAGCGTCGCGTCCGTCCAGCCCGAGGCCAGCAGCGGCACGCTCGCCAGCAGGATGGCCGTGGAGAAGCAACCCGGATGCCCGACGTGCGGCGTGCTCACCGACTTCAGGTGCTCGGGTACCGCGCAGGTGAATTGCGCCAGCCGATGCGGCGCGCCGTGCGCATGTTTGTACACCGCCTCGTAGCCCGAGGCCGTGGCGAAGCGGAAATCCGCCGAGATGTCGACGAAACGCGGCTTGGTACCCGCGGCTTCCGCGGCCTTGAGCAGGTTGTCGATGAGTGCGGCCGCGGCGCCATGCGGCGCGGCGCAGAACACGGCCGCGCTCGGCTCGCTGGCGATCAGCGCCGCGATATCCGCCTGCGACTTGAAGGCGAAGTCGCCGAGCACACCCGCGAGATGCGGAAAGGACTTGCCCGCGAGTTCACCCGGCGCGCTGTCCGACATCACGCCCGCGAGCGAGAAGTTGGGATGGCCGACGATGAGGCGCAGAAGCTCGCCGGAAACGTAACCGGTGCCGCCGAGCACGATCGCGGGAATTGTCTTGTTCGACATGGAGTCGCTCTTCTTATTGATTCGCCGCGCGCTCGAGCGGGCGGGCTTGCGTCAGGTTGATCGACTTGATGATCGAATCACCCAGCGCGGCGCCGGCCGACAGCGCGTTGAACGCCGGCACCTTGAGCTGCTCCTGGATGATCTGCACGCCCACGGCGTTGTCCGTCGAGGGACCCGTCACCGCGATCGGTTCGATGCCGTACTTCTTGCGCAGGATGTCCACGCCGCCATACGCGGCCACCGGATCGTTGGCGCTCAGCACCACGCCCGTCATCGCCTTGCGGATGTCGTCCTGCTCGAGGATGGCGTCCACGCCATACGTGCCCATGAGTCCGTCGCCGAGCTCGAACACGATGACGTCGGGCTTCTTGTCCGAAAGCTCGGTCATCATGGTGCGCGTGATGGCCGGGCCCACCTTGCGCGTGGTCGAGACGATGCCGAAGTCGGTGAAGATGAGCGTGTTGCGCGCGCCGGCGTCTTCGAACGCCAGGATGTCACGGCGCAGCGAAACACCCGTGGCCTTGAACGCGTCCACGACCAGGCCGCGGTGCCGCATGCGGGCAATGATGGCGGCCGCGGCCGCGGTCTTGCCGGCTTCCATGCAAGTGCCCGCCAGCGCAACGATCGGGACGCCATTCGTATTCAGCGCGGCCGCGGGATCGAACTTGCGATACCCGACGCGCGCCGGCACGCCGATGCGTTCGCCCAGGTACGGGAAATCGAGCACGCCGCCGATCACGCGGCAGTCGAAGGGCTTGCCCTTGTCGGGGTTCACCGAGTCGCACACGCCGAGCACACCGCCGATGTTGAGCATCTGCAGGATGTCGCCGGGTTTCACGCTGGTGGGCACGTGGCCGGAATAACCGAACAGCGCCTTGCGATGGCCAAGCGCGCCCACGACGACGTCGCCCGCGCTCACCTTGGCCATGCGGCCGCTGGTGAGTTCCAGCGTGTTGTAGGTGGACTTGTTGGTCAGCACCTCCACGACCACGACCACGCCTTCCTCGGCGGGAATGTTGTCGGTGGCGACACGCACTTCCTGGCCCAGCCCGCAGGCCTGGGTCACCGAAGCAATCTTGTCGACGACTACAGTACGCATCACTTGCCTCCAGCGCGGGCATGGAACATGCCCGTGAGCGAAACGATTTTCGAAAAGCCCAGCGCATCCTGCGGCGACCATTCGCCATGGGACTCGCCATACACACCCTTGGAGACCGCCATCAACGAATGTGGCGATTCCACGCCCTCGATGAACAGGCTGCCGGGCCGAAACAGCACGTGCACCTTGCCGGTGACCCGCTCCTGCGACGAGAGGAACAGAGCCTCGATGTCGCGACAGACCGGATCCAGCAACTGGCCCTCGTGCACCCAGTCGCCGTAGGGACCGGCGAGCGACTCCTTGATGCGCTGCTGGCGCGGCGTGAGCACGAGTTTCTCGAGCTCGCGGTGCGCGGTCAGCAACGTCTCGGCGGCCGGCGCCTCGAAGGCCACGCGGCCCTTGGTGCCGATGATGGTGTCACCGAGGTGGATGCCGCGGCCGATGCCATAGGGCGCGCCCAGCTTCTCGAGTAGTTCGACCACTTCGACCGGCGACAGGGTCTTGCCGTCGATGCCGACCGGGCGGCCCTTCTCGAAGTGGATGGTGTGCTTCGCGGGCGCCTTCGGGTTCGTGAACGCGTCCTTGGACAAAACCCAGGCCGAATCGGGAATGCTGCCTTCGGAGGTGAGCGTCTCCTTGCCACCGATGGTGACGCCCCACAGCCCGCGGTTGATCGAATACGCGGCGCCATAGGGCGGCAACGGCAGCCCGCGGGCATTCAGGTAGTCGAGCTCCTCCTGGCGCTTGAACGCCTTGTCGCGCACCGGCGCGATCACTTCCAGTTCCGGCGCCAGCGTGCGCATCGCGACTTCGAAGCGCACCTGGTCGTTGCCGGCCGCGGTGCACCCGTGCGCAATGGAATTGGTGCCCAGCTTGCGCGCCATCAGCGCGATCTGCTGGGCCTGCATGACGCGCTCCGCGCCCACGCACAGTGGATAGAGCTGGCCACGGCGCACGTTGCCCATGACCAGGAAACGCAGCACCTGCTCGAAATAGTCGGCGCGCGCGTCGATCTGGTGATGCGCAATGGCGCCATAGGCCTTCGAACGCTCCGCCAGCGTCTTCGCGCCCGCGGCATCGATGCCGCCCGTGTCCACGGTGACCGTGATGATGGGGCGGCCGTAGTTGTCCTTGAGCCAGGGCACCAGGAACGAGGTGTCGAGGCCGCCGGAATAGGCAAGGACGATGGGTTTGCTGCTATTCGACATTTTTATTCAGACTCCAAAAGCATCGCGCAACCGCTCGAGCACGCGGGCCTGGGCCCGGGCATCCGCGGTTGCGATGAAAATCGTGTCGTCACCGGACACCGTGCCGGCGACTTCTTCCCAGCCCGCCTTGTCGATGGCGGCCGCCACGCTGCCAGCCGATCCGATGGTGGTCTTGACCACGGTGATCGACGCGCCGGCGGTGCGCACCTCGCGCACGAACTGCGCCACGGTGGCGAAGTTATCCTGCGTGCGGGCCGCGAATTCGGCGCTTTCGGGCAGCACGTAGCCGTCGCTGTGCTTGAGCACGCCGAGCTCGCGCAGGTCGCGGCTGACCGAGGACTGCGTGACCGCATGGCCTTCGCGCTTCAGCAGGCGCACGAGCTCCTGCTGGCGGCGCACCGGGGTGTGCCGAAGCAGGCGAACGATGGCGGTGCGACGCGCCTCGCGGTGATGGTCGGTCAGCATGGAAGTGAATCCATCCCTGAATAAAGTTTGCGAATGGTGCATAAAAATGCACAAAGCGTCAACAGGAAATTCGGCCCTCATGGGCCGCCGGAACGGGCCTGCGTCACTTCTTATATGAGTGGGGTTTCCGGACCGTTACGCGTCGGGCCGGATGGGGTTGCTGGCGGCATCGCCGACCACCGTGGTCCAGGCGCGCACGGTCCATTTCGTGACCAGCCCACCCTTCACGTAGGGATCATCGGTGGCAAAGCGCTCGACCACGGACTTGTCCGGCGCCGAAAACCACAGCACACCCCCATCCACGGGATCCGCGAGTGCCCCGGCCAGCACCAGTTCGCCGCGCTGCTGCGCCGCCCAGGCGTGTTTGAGGTGGGCGCCGCGAAACTGGGCGCGGCGCTCGAGAACGTCCGGAACGTATGTATAGAAGAGGAGAAAGTGCACGGTGCCTCCGGTCTTGTCGCACGCGATGATATTTCAGCGCTATTCTGGCGCACATGAACATCCGTCTCGTACTGCTGTCCACCGTGGTCACGCTGGCCGGATGGACCGCGGCGGCGGAAACCGGCAGCCAGGCCGGGGTCACCTACCTACCTCCGGAAAGCGCCCCGGTTCTGCCCAAGGCGCCGCGCCGCTACCAGCCACCCGAAGGATTCGCCGGCCACGCCTGGGGCGAGGCCCGTCGGGAATTCGACCGACTGCCCGGGCAGGCGCAGATGATTCGCGCGGCCTGGACCCGCGGCAAGGAGCGCATCCCGGAGTTCATCTGCACCGGCTTTGCGATGAACGGCAGTTTCAGTTCTTCGTGTTCCGTGGGCGACATACTCACGGCAATCCAGGCGGCGAGAACCGGGCCCGAGGGTGCCGGGTTTCACGTGCTGTCGGAATACAAGATCGATTCGCAGGGATTCCGCTTCACCGAGAGCGGCGTGACGCTGCACCCGGTGCTCTACCAGTTCTGCGCCAACTGGAACAGCGTCGAGCGCGTGGCCCCCGCGAACTTCGACGAACTCAACCAGTTCTGCGGCGTGCGCATGTTGTTCGATAGCGAGTCGCTGGCACAGCTGCGCGAACTGCCGGAGGACCACGTCACTCGCTACGAACTGGTGCTGGCCGAACTCATCTCGAGTTACGGCAAGCCGGCGAAATTCCTGAGGCGCGGCAAGGTCAGCATCCAGGCCCTGGATGACGAGTCGGCCGGACGATCGGGCCACGACCGCAAGTTCAGCACCTGGCGCTGGTGTCCGGCCATGGATCGCAACATGAAGGCCGGCTGCGATTCCAGCATCATCCTGTCCATCGACCCCGAATCCGGACGCGGCGTCGTGGTGTTCGCCACGCCGGCGCTGTGGCGGTACGCCTGGGCCAGCCAGGACATGACGGGTGACGATGCATTGTTCGCGCTGATGCACGGACGCAAGCCGCCCACGGTGGCCAGCAACAAGACACTTCCTTCGAGGAACTAACTACCATATGGACATGACCCGGCACGCGGCGGCGTTCGCCGCCGCACTGTTGTTCGCGACCCTCTCCAGCGCCGCCGACGAGCCGCCGAAGACTTCGGCAGAAGCCCCGCCGGCGCAACCGGCCGTCACCTATCTCGCGCCCGAGAAGGTGCCGAAACTTCCACCCGCGCCGGACAAGTACCAGGGGCCGACCGGCTTTGCGGGCCACCTGTGGGGCGAACCACGCGTCAAGTTCACGCGCCTTCCCGAGGCGCCGCAGGCGATGCGGGCTGCATGGACGCGCGGCAGCAAGCGGACTCCCGAGTTCGTCTGCACCGGTGTTTCGGGAGGAGGCACGGGCCCCACGGGTAACCTGGGCGGCGTGGGCGGCACCGTGGACGCATTGACCAGCTGCAGCCTCAACGACATCGTGCGTGCCATGGAAACCCGCAAGCCCGAAGGCGCGGGCTTTCACGTGATGTCGGAATACAAGATCGAGGGGCAGGGATTCCGCTTCACGGGGTCCGGCGTCACCTTGCATCCGGTGATCTACCAGTTTTGTGCGCACTGGAACGCGGTGGAACGCGAGGAGCCGGAAAACTTCAACGAGCTGAACCAGTTCTGCGGCATGCGCTTCCTGTTCGACACCGAAACACTGGAGCAGCTGCGTGCGCTTCCCGAGGATCACGTCACGCACTACGACCTGGTGCTGAACGAACTCATCTCGCGCTATGGCAAGCCGGCGAAGTTCGCGATGCGCGGCAAGGTCAGCATCCAGTCGGTGGAAGGGCCGGAAACGCCCGCCGACCGGCCGGTCCGCGATCGGGAATTCAGCAGCTGGCGCTGGTGCCCGGCGATGGACCGCGCAATGACCACGCGATGCGCGTCCAGCATCATCCTGTCCATCGATCCCGACGCCGGCAAGGCGGTGGTCCTGTTCGCGACGCCGGCGATGTGGGAATACGCATACGCCAGCAATGACATGGAAGAAGACGATCCCCTGTTCGCGGTGATGCACGGCAAGAAGATAGAGCCCGAAACGAAGGATCCGGCGTCGAAGTGAGCACTGACCACCGATGAGGTACGGGCTTTTACTGGGAACGCTGCTGCTCGTAGTGTCGGTCGGGGCCGCCGAAGCGCCCAAGTACCAGGCACCCGCCGGCTTCGGCGGCAAACACTGGGGCGACCCGCTCACCGGCTTCGAGAAGTTCATCGACGCCGAACCCTTCTCGATGAGCGGCTCCTGGACTCGCGGCAAGACCACCGAAAGCGACTTCCAGTGCATTACCAATGCGCCCGTGCTGCCGAGCGCCGTCGAGGCGCAGGCGGCGGGCGGCGGCCTGCTGAGCATGCCCATGGAAGCCTGCGACCTGACCTCCTCGAACATGCGCAACAAGGTCGAGGGGCGCGGCTTCCACGTGCTCGTCGAACATCGCAACGAAAGCCAGGGATTTCGCTACGGCGGCAAGGACGGCGTGCTGCTGTACCCGGTGATTTTCCAGTTCTGCGCGAAATGGGACAGTCTCAAGGTGGAAGAGCCGCCCAACTTCAAGGAGCTGGTGAAGTTCTGCGGCATGCGCCTCATGTTCAAGGGCGAGTCCGACGAAGAACTCGCGACGTTGCCCTCGGGCTCGCAGACGCGCTTCGATCGCGTGCTGGACCTGCTGATCGAGCAGTTCGGCCGCCCGGAGCGATTCGAGAAACGCGGCCGCGTCGAGATCGAAGCCGCGGAAGGCACCGCGGTGGTGGGCGAGCGCCGCTACCGGACGGCGCGCTGGTGTCCGCCGCGCGATCGCGACATCGCCACGAAATGCGATGCCAGTGTGGTGCTGGCCTACGATGGCGTGAAGCGCTGGGGCTACGTGTTCTATTCGACGCCCGCGGTGTGGGAATACGCCTTCGCGCGCGAAAACAGCGGCTTCAAGGGTGAATACATCTACCGCATGCTGCATGCGGAGCAGTGGCCCCCGACCGCGGAGCCCGGGTTGCAGCAAACTACCGTGCGTGACGGAAAGTAAGGTTGTAGCGGAATCCGCCCGTGACCGGATGCTGCCCGGGCTTCACCGGCCGCACGGCGTGATACACCAGGCGCGATGGCCCGCCCCACACCAGCACGTCGCCGTCGACCAGCGCCACCGAATTGCCCTTGCCGCCGCGCGTGAGACCGTAGAACGCGAAACTCGCCGGCAGGCCGAGCGACACCGAGACGATGGGCTGCGCGAAGTTCTGCTCATCGGCATCGCGATGCGCCGTGAGGCGCGCGCCCGGCGAGTAGCGATTCACGAGACAGGCATCCGGCACGAAGTCGGGAAATCCCGCGCGCATGGCCGCATCCAGCGCGAGCCGCCGGAATTCTTCCGGCATGGTGGGCCAGTCGCGACCGGCGAGCGGATCACGTGAGCTGTAACGATACCCGCTGCGATCGCTGACCCAGCCCACGGGGCCGCAGTTGGTCATGGCTACGGACATGGTCTGTCCACCCGGCGTCACGAGATGACGGAACGGCGATGCGGCCGCCACGCGCTCCACCAGCGGAAACAGCAGGCGTGAATCGGCGAAGCCGCGCAGCAGCGAAATGCCGGGGCCCAGCGGCGTGATGGCGCTGGTGTCGGCGAACATCTCCAGCGTGTTCATTTCTCGATCGTATACACCAGGTCGGCGCTGCGGTCCTTGCCGGCCTCGGTCTTGACCGTCCACCGGTCATCGATGGTGTAGCGCATCTTGAAGGTGTTGATGGCCTCACTGAGCGACACGCCCCAGCTCACGTAAAGCCGTGGCGACAGATATTTGCCCAGCACCAGCGAGGTTTCGTTCGAGAGGTCCGATTCGACGCTGATGTCGGGAATGCCGAGCTTGTTGCCGAACTGCGAGGCCAGCAGCGCGGCGGCCTGCGCCGCGGCCTCCTTCTGCGCGCCCGAAGTGCCGGCGCGGTCCGCGGTCTGCGCGGTCTGGAACGAACCACCCGCGAGCAGCAGTGACACGATCTGCGACTGCGGTACCGAAGGTTCGGAGAAGAAGGTGAGGCGCGGCTCGCGCAGCGTGCCGCGCACGTTGACGCCGGCCTTGATGTCGGGAAATTCCTTGATGGCGCGGATGTCCACGGCGGGGTCGACCAGCAGGCCGTTGAAGATCAGCCTGCCGCGTTCGATGTCGAGCCGGCGCGCCAGCGCCATGTACTGGCCATCCCGGACCTGCAATTCACCCGTGGCGCGCGTGGGCTCGCCGGGCTGGGTGCGTTCCGTGATGCTGCCGGTGACATGACCGGTGAGACCGTAGGTGTCGATGGTTACCTTGTCCCCGAGCGTCAGCGTGATTTCGCTGGTCACGCGGAAGGGATCTTTCTCGACTTCCTCGGTGGGACCCACCAGCACTTCGTCCGCGGACGGCAGCACGGCATTGGTGAGATCCGCGGGCTGGATGCGCGCCAGCGGCACCTTCACTTCACCTTTCACGAAAATGTCGCGCTCGGCGATGCGGAAATCGAGGTCGGGCGATGCGTCAATGCGTGCCTCTGGCACGTCGACCAGGCGGAGGTTCTGGCCATCGAGACGGATGTCGCCGTATGGCAGGCCTTCGCGCCACTCGATTTTTCCGGAGCTCGCGAGCGTGCCACCACCGGCCTTGGCCGTGGAACTGAACTCGAGATTGTTGGACACGATGCGCGCCTCCATCTCGACGGCGCGCAACGCCAGGTTGAGCTGGTAGAGGTCGAGCTCGCCGTTGGAGAGCTTCACGATGCCGCTGGCCACCGGGCGGCCCAGCGTGCCTTCGAAACTCAGGTTGGTGTCGAAGTGGCCGCTGGCCCGGTCGATCTCCGGCGCGTACAGCGTGATGAAGCCGAGCTCACCCGTGGCCATCTGCAGCTGGCCACGCAGCGGCCAATCCGCCATCTCCGCCGCGCCGCGCTCGGCGCGCAGGCGTCCGACGATGAGTCCGCGGGTCGAGGCATCCAGGCGCAGTTCGGCAAGCATGACGGCGGGATCGGCCTTCAGCGTCACGAAACCCGAGCCGAAACTGATCACGTCGGTACGGCCGCTGACGAGCTTGTGGCGAATGGCGGCGTCGACGAGATCCGCGCGAGCCTCACCCACGAAAGGTTCGCCACCCTGGCCGCTGAGACTGGCGGTGGCGTTGATGGTGCCCTGGTACTCCACTCGCGGCGTCAGTCCCGCGGTCAGCGTGTTGATCGGCAGGTTGCTGGCGCGCGCACGCGCGTTCCAGTTCGCTTCGTTCCAGGCGCCTTCGGCGCACAGCTGCGCGACCTTGCCATGCAGGCACAGGGATCCCAGGCGGAAACTCTTCGCGCCGGCCGACACCGCCACCGGCGCTTCCAGCTTGAGATTGATGTTGGCGGTGTCGTCGATGAACAGGTCGTCGACGGTCGCATTCCACAGGTTGTTGGCGAAGCCACCCTTGCCGGACAGGTGCAGGCTGGTGCGCGCGGCCAGCGCGTCGATCTTGAAGGTGTGATCGCTGGTGGTGCCGTCGAGCACCGCGTTGAATTGCGTCAGGATGCGTTCGTCCATTTCGAATCGCGAAATGGCCACGTCCGCATGCGAGGCGCGCTGGCCACGCCAGTCGAGGTCGATGTTCGCCGTGAGCTTGTCGACCTTGATATCGCCATGCTCGATGTCCGCGCCGCGGGCGTTCAGCCGGATCACGGGCGTGCCCGAAGTGCCGGCTATCTTCCCGTCGGCATGCAAGGTGCCGCGCGAACCTTCGGCGAGCAGTCCGAGGTTGTCCGCATCGATGGTGAACTCGAGATCGAGGGGACGTTCGGGCCCCACGTTGCCGTCCAGTGCCAGGCGCGTGGTGCCCGCGCGCAAGCGTACTTCGTTGAAGTTCCAGTCCTCGCCACGCAGCGTGATCTGGCCGCCGCCGCTGGCCTGCCTGCCACGCAACTGCCCCGACACGTCGTTGAACGCGACGTCCAGGTTGTCACTGCCGAAGGGCCAGCCGCGGGCCTTCAGGTGGAAGTTCAGCGCGCCGTTGAACCCGGGGCGCAGGCTCGCGGGATTGAATCCGCTGACGTCACCTTCGAGCTCCCAGCTTTCTTCGGGAGACCAGCGCGCATTGCCTGCCAGCATGGACTTCCCGCCAAAGGCGCCAAGCTGCAGGGCGTCGATCTGCAGGTGATCCTTGTGCAGCGCGCCGTTCATGTCCATGGTCATGGGATCGATGCGCGGCACGTACAGGTCACCGCGCGCCGCGATGGCATAGGGCCAGATGCCTTCGAGCGTATAACTACCCTGCGGGCTCGCGAAAATCTGTGGCGTCTCCGCGGTGAACCGTGCCGCGAGCGGCCAGCGCAGGTCGCGCCACTTTCCCGAGAGCACGAGCTTTGGTCCGCCATCGACGGGCTCGATGGTGCCTGCGCCGTCGAGATGGCTGCCGGTGGCCCGGTGGGTGGCCTCGTAGTGAGTGGCGTTGACCACGCGATCCGCGTAGTTGCCCTCGAAGGAAACGTCGAACAGTCCGGCGCCGAGGCCGGGGATCAGCAGCGGCCCGCGTCCGTAGAATTCGTTCATCTGGCCGCCGATGTCGACGCTGCCCGTGACGATGCCCAGCGCGCCGCCGGCGCCGAAGGCACGCAGGTCGAAGTCGTGCACCTGGGCCTTGCCGTTCCAATGGAAGTTGCTGGAAAGCTCCAGCAACTCGGCCTGCATGTCGGCGCGGAAGGGCGCCAGCAACTTGCCGCTGAGCGGCACCTTGTCGAGATCGCCGTCGAAGCCGAAATCCCCGCGCCACTCGGGCTGGCCCTCGAGGATCATGCGCACGGTGGTCTCGCCGCTCAGTTGCGTGGGATCGGCCGCGCGCAATTCTCCGATCGCGCGGGCGCGCAAGAAGCCATAGATGATGTTGCCGTCGAAGATGCGAATGGTCTTGTGGCCCACGATGCCGGCGCCACTGACGTCGTTGAACTCCACGCGACGTCCGTTGGGCGCGATGATGACCAGGCTCTTCGTCGTGGCGCGCTCGGCGCTGATGCTGAGGAAGCGCGGCAGGAACTTGGGCGGCGTCTTCGGCCGGTCCTTGGGGCGGCGCTTGACGTCGATCTGCACGACATCGCCATGCGCGCTGCGCACCGAGATGCGGCCCACCAGCAGCGGCCAGAAATTGACGCGTGCCTGGCCTTTCCAGACCTGGGTGCGCGACAGCTCGTGGTCGACGTCGACGTACTCGGCGCTGAATCCGCCGGCGATCGTGCCGCGCACCTCGTTGATGTGGAGCGTCACCTTGCCCATCCTCTCCGGCAGGCGCGCGACCGCGAACCGCAACCCGGCCTCGGTGTAGATCACCCACGCCAGCAGCAGCACCACCAGCAGGATGAGCGATACCAGCACCAGGCCTGCGATTTTGAGCCGGCGCTTCATCAAAGCTTCGGTGAGAAATTGAGATGCAGGCGCGGGCCGGGGCGCTCGGTGCTGCCCGCCGGAATGGTCAGCGCCTGGGCCACGTCGATGCCCACCGACACCACGGGCAGGCGCAATCGCACACCGATGCCGACCGAGTACATGAGGTCATCGCCGAATGCATCGAAGGCATTGCCGACGTCGTAGAACGCCGCGACCGCGAGGTTTTTCGGCAGGTCCCGGATCAGTTCCACCGAGGCAGCCACCATGTGCTTGCCGCCCACCTTTTCCCAGACCGGGTTGTGGTCCTCGTCGAAGAGCGGTTCCCCGGTTTCGGGATCGGTGGCCTGCTGCACCGGCGACAGGTCATTGAGGCCGAAGCCGCGAACGCTGCGATCGCCGCCCGCGAAGAAGCGCTGCGAGGATGCGAGACCCGTGGTGCTCGAGGCCGCCGTCGCGCCGATATCTCCACGCACCAGCACGTGCCACTTGGGCGCCCGGTCGAAATCGAACACGCGTTCGCCCTGCACGCGGACCTGGACGAAGTCGGAGTCGGAACCCAGCGCGCTGTGCGAGCCGCGCAGCTCGGCGTACAGCGTGCGCGTGAACAAGGCTTCACCCAGATAGTTGCGCGGCACCAGCGCGAAGCTGATGCCGGGGATCAGCAGGGTCTGCTTGTCGCGGGTTTCCGAGGTCACCAGTTCTGATTCGGTGTCGAGCAGTTCGACGTACGTTACTCGCTGCCAGAAATGATCGCCGAACCAGGAGCGGCGCACGTGCGTGACGCTGGGAATGAAGTTGACCGAGCGTTCGTCGACGTCGGCGCGCCGCTCGTGTTCGCCGGTCAGCTGCAACGTGAATTTCTCGGTGGCCGGATCGCCGATGGGCACGATGTAGCGCGCATCGAGCGACTGGGCCGTCGCCGCCGCCTTGATTTCCGTGCGGAACCGGTGACCGCGCGTGTTCACGCGGCGGTCTTCCCAGGCGACCGTGCCGCGCACCTGCGTGTCGGTGCCGTAGCCCACGCCGTATTGAATGCGGTGACGGCGGTTGGGTTCGGCCGTGATGCTCACCGGCACGATGTGGTTCTCGCGATCACGGTCCTCGGGCAGCACTTCGACGGTGGAGAAGTACAGGCTGTCGTCGAGCGCGAACTGGGTGCGCAGCAGTTCGGCGGCGTTGAAGAAGTCCTCTTCCTGGTAGCGCAGGTAGCGGCGCACCAGGGGTTCGTCAATGGCGTCCTGGTGGATGGAAGTCTTGCCGAAGCGATAACGCTCGCCGGTCTCGAAATCGATGATCACGCTCGCAAGGCGCGTCTGCGGATCGACGCGCATCTCGTTACGCACCATGCGGGCGTCGAGGTAACCGAAGGTGGCCGCGGAGCGCAGCAGTCCGCCCTTGAGCGCCTCGTAGTTGGAGTGGATGAGGCGGTCGCCGACGCGCACGGGCATGTCGCTGGTGATGCTGGTGAACACCGGGTCGTCTTCGCCGGGACCGGACACCTTCACGTCCACCGAGTCGACCACGATGGGCTCGCCGGGCGAGATGGTGATGGTCACGTGGTAGTTCTGTTCCTCGCCGCTGCCCTCGCGCCGCACCTGCGATTGCACCGTGGGCTCGTAGAAGCCGAAGGGTCGCAGCGCCGTGCGCACTTCGCGTTCGCTGCGTTCCTGCAGGCGTTCGACGAATTCCGGCGTGAGGTCGTCCGAGGCCTTGTAGCGTTCGAAGGATAGATAGGCGAGCACGTTCGCCTGCACCATCTCGTCGACGCCGTGCACCTCGACCTCGATGTCGGCGAATGCCGGCGCCGACGCGAACAGCAGCGAAAACAGGGCGAGCCCGGCGTAGCGTGTGCGCTGGTTGTTCTGCAACGTCGACATGACACCGCTGGCGGCGGGAAGTGGGGGAATTCTAAGTGAGAGTCGCCTGCCCGCGCGCGGGTTCCACGGGTGGATGCGAACCGCGTCAAGGCATCGGGCTACAGCACAAGTCACTGCTGAGTCGCGTTCAGCGCGTATTCAGTTTCACCGGTCGCGGCGCCGGCGGCGTCGAAGCGCCGCTCGACCACGGCGAGCGCGTTGTCGCGGGATACCGTCAGCACCGTCGAGCAACGCGTGCCGTACACGGGGTCGAATACGAAGGGCGAGGACAGCTTGCGGGCCCAATCGTCCGGGAGTTCCGAGCGGGGCAGCGATTCCGGCGCCACGGTTTCGCGGTCATCGAGCATGCCGAGCAGGTTGCGAAGCAGGTCGCCCTGTCGATCCGTCCCGGAATCCGCGAGCAGGGTCTCGAAGCGCTGCCGGGTCCGGACCAGCTTGGGCCACGGCGTGTCGAGATACTCGTTCGAAAGGCCATAGATTCCAGGCCGAAGCTCGCGGGCGAACTGGTCCGCGCGGTTGCAGGCGTACCAGAGCGAATCGCGGTCGGCGAGCAGCAGGTTGAAGCCGGCGTAGCCGGGAGCGTCGGTCTCGAGCGACCGCAGGTAGTCACCGGCGGAGTGGGTTCCCCCCAGCCAGGCTGGAATAAGTCCGCCGCGCGAGGGCGCGCTGCGCCGGCGACGGCCGAACTCGCGGAAGTTGGTGACGATTCCGCAGCGCCTTTGCGCATCGAACGCCAGCCAGGCGCCCGACGCCTGCAGGTCCCGACCGCCCACCACGCCCGGGATATCGGGCCACGGCGCCAGCGGCGCCGCGGGACGCTCGTGATATTCGTCCCGGTTGGCGGCCACCACCAGGCGGTACGACGGATGCACCCGCCAGGCCAGCACTAACAAACACATGGTGGTCTACCAGCGCCGCGGCGGTCCGCCCGGCTGGCTGTACCAGCCGTCGATGAGGCGCGCGGAGATGGCGCCGGCCGGTGGCAGCGCCGGATGCCCGGCCGCGATGTCCGCGCGGGTGAACCAGCGCGCGTCCTCCAGCTCGCCGTCGCGCAGCGTGATCGCCTCGCTGCGCGCCACCGCGCGGAATCCCAGCATCAGCGACGAGGGAAAGGGCCAGGGCTGGGAGGATTCGTAGACCACGTCGTCGACCAGCACGCCGGTCTCCTCGGCCACCTCGCGGATCACCGCATCTTCGAGGCTTTCGCCCGGTTCGACGAACCCGGCGATGGTCGAATAGCGGCCCGGGGGCCATGCAGCCTGGCGGCCTAACAAGGCGCGCTCGCCGGCGGCGTCGGTCACCAGCACGATGATGGCGGGATCGAGCCGTGGAAAGGTCTCGGCGCCACAGCCTTCCCGGCTGCAGCGCATGACATGGCCGGCCCGGGCAGGCAGGTTCGGCGCGCCGCAGGCGCCGCAGAAACGGTGGCGCGTTTTCCAGAGCGCCAGAGCCCGTGCGTATGCGAGCAGCGAGGCGGAATCGGCGGGCAGCATCGGCGCCAGCGGCCGCAGCTCGCGCATCTGGGTGCCGGGAGGATAGTGGGCGGACTGGCTGCGCAGCTCCACGAGCACGCAACGTTCGCCGCGAAACCACCCCAGGAGCGTGAGGTCGTCGTCGGCGGCCGCGCTCACCAGCGGATCTTCGCCGCTGAGAAAGGCGATCTCCGTGTGGTCGCCGCCGGTCATCAGCTGCGTTCCGCCCGCGCCGAGCACGTACCGGGTCCTCGCGTCGGAACGGGCCGCGTTCACCCAGAGCGGGTCATCGCGCAGTTCGGCACGACGCTCGAGGAAGGGACCGGAGAACAGCGTGGGTCGGATGGTCACGCGCGGCAATTTAACACCCGCGCGCCATCCGTGGCCCCCGCGGCCTAGTCGGACACGGGCTCGCAGACGGGCAGGTTTTCGGGACGCCGGGTCCGGCTGCTCGCGCAGTCGTTGCACATGGGAGACCGCAAGGTCAGGCGATCGGTGACCAGCACGCCGCTGCAGTCGCGGCACATGGCCATGCGCAATTCTTCGCCGGCATCCAGCGCGCCCAGCAGGAACACCGCGTGCTCGAACGAGATCTGCGGTTCTCCCACCAGCGAGCGGTAGGTTTCGAAGGCCTCGCAGAGCAGGGCACCGCGCGCCACCGTCGGCCGGGGCTGCGCCGACCGGTCCACCGTGAGCGCGTGCAGCGAGATGAGCCCGATGAGGCTGCTGACGCTGGCGAAAACCGCCGCCTCGCGCCGCATGCGCAACGTTCGCGTGAAGAACGCCGCCTGGCGGGGCGATTTGCCCCGGTGGCGCGCCACGGAACCGCCGCCGGCCTCGTAGAGGTAGGTGCGGTAGAGCTTGCGGATGCGGTCGTCGGTGAGGCCGGTCCATGCACGAATGGTGTGCGTGCGTGCCTCGTGGTGGATGAAGCGCAGCGCGAGGTCGAGCCGCAGCCGGTCCCTGCTGTAGCGGTCGTCGGAGATTCTCATGTGTTCCCTGCCCCTTTTTAGTCCGTTGTTAGGGTCCCAGAATTTGGGAAAAATCTCCCAAATTTGGAAATGACTTTCAAGAGGGCGCGGCGCAAGATATCTCGCGCGTACAGGGAGGAATGTCATGGCGATGCGCGGAGGAACACACAAGCGCGAGGACGGGCGTCACTGGTTGCCATCCCAGGGAATGGATCGGGCACCGCTCGCCGAGCTCAATGGAGATTGCCTCGGACTGCTGGTGGCACGGGCCACGGACGCGGAGGACGGCGCGGTTCTGCCGCCCTTGCTGGCGGTACTGCGGGAGCAATGGATCTCGTTGCCCACGCAGGCCGTGCAACTGCTGGCCCTGGCGCCGTTCAGCCTGTTCGACGCCGGCTTCGCGTCGGCGCCGCGCTGGCTCGAGCTGCGCACGCGCGGAGTCCACGACCAGGCGCAGCGCGCGCCCGGATACTTCGAACCGGTGGCGGCGCGCGCGGTCACTCGCCGCATGATGGTGTATGGCTGGCACCTGGCGCGCAGCCGGCCACGCACCGCCTGCCTGGTGTTCGGCGCCACGCTCGCCACCGTCGAGTCGCTGGCCGCCTGCTCGTTGTCGGCACTGGAGGCAGCCGCCGAGCGCAACGCGGACATCCTGCGTCCGCGCTGGGCCCACCAGGTGGGCTTCTGGCGCGACATGCTCGCGGCCGCGTCGGCGGGCGCCGACGAGAGGCTGCACGAGCTGCTGCTCGGTGGCATCCAGCGCCTTGCCGCGGAAACCCTTGCAGCGCATGCTCCATGAAAATTCTCCGATCAGGGATGAGGGAGGCAACATGAACGGCAAGTCGTCCGCCACCGCGGTATTCACCGCCCTGGCAATGTTTATCTGCATGCATGCGTCGGGCGCCACGCGCGAAGCGGCGGTCGCGGCCCGGGATGCCGCCAAGTCCGGAAACGGTTCGAGGCTGGGTGCCAGCCTGGCTGTCCTGCAGCGCTCGGCCGCGCGACGCATTCCGCAATCCGACGTCACGCGCGGTGTCACGCGCAAACTGCCGGCGCTGCGCGCCAGCCATGGTTACGTCTCCATCAGCGCCTATGGCGACGATCTGCCGGCCCTGCGTTCACAGTTGGTCGCCCGGGGATTGCTCGACGCCACGCTGCACGAAACGGCAGTCTCCGGCCGTGCGCCCGTGGCGGCGCTCGCGGACATGGCGGCCACCAGCGGGCTCAAGTTCCTGCGCCCCACGCTCGCCATGGCGCGCCGCGGACTGGTCACCACGCAGGGCGATCGCTCGTTGCGCGCGGATCTCGCGCGCCGCGAAGCGGACGTGAGCGGCCGCGGCGTGCGCATCGGCGTGCTGTCCGACAGCTACGACTGCGCGCCGGGCGCGTTCGTGGAGGGCGCGCCGTTCACGCGCGCGGCCGAGGACATCGCGAACCGCGATCTGCCGCGTGACATCCGCATGCTCAAAGACCTCTCGAGCGTGCCCAGCGACGATTGCTCGGACGAAGGTCGCGCGATGATGCAGCTCATCCACGACGTGGCGCCGGGCGCTTCGCAGGCTTTCTACACCGCTTTCGTCAGCCAGGAAGACTTCGCCGCCGGCATCCGGGCGCTGGCGGCCGCGGGCTCGAAAGTGATCGTCGACGACATCATCTACTTCGCCGAGCCGATGTTCGAAGACGGCATCATCGCGCAGGCCGTGGACGACGTGTACCGCGGCGGCGTGGCCTATTTTTCCGCCGCCGGCAACGACGGGCGCCTCTCCTATGAAAGCCGCTTCAGGCTGTCGGCGGAGCCGGGGCTTTCGGGACCGCGTCATGATTTCGCCCCCGGTCGCGGCGTCGACACCCTGCAGGCGGCCACGGCATCGGCGGGCAGCGCCACCTTGCTGTCGGTCCAGTGGGATCAGCCCTCGCTGTCCGCCAACGGCAAACGCGGATCGCGCAGCGACGTCGACGTGTGGTTCTACGACGCGAACGGCGAGCCCTTCGAGCTGTGCACCGACGATCCCGAGCAGCTGGTCTGCCAGGTTCCGGGCTTCGACTACAACATCGACGGCGACGCCGTCGAAACGCCCGTCATGGTGAACTTCAGCGACCAGGACATCGAGGTGCAGATCGGTGTCGAACTGTACGAAGGGCCATCACCTAACTACCTCAAGTACGTGTGGTTCGACCTGGACGCCGGCGTGTTCACCGTGGACGAATACGACACGGCCAGCGGCACCATCTACGGCCATGCCAACGCGCAGGGCGCCGAGGCGGTCGGCGCCGCGGCCTGGTACCAGACGCAGGAATGGGGCTCGCCCCTGCGCCCGCAGTGCATTCCGGCCTGTCTGAACTCATTCTCATCCGCGGGCGGCAGCCCGGTGCTGTTCGGTCGCAACGGCCGGCGGCTGAGCGCGCCGGAGATCCGCATCAAGCCCGGCGTCACCGGGCCGGATGGCGGGAATACCACCTTCTTCTTCTTTGACCTGGACTTCGAAATCCCTGGCACTACCGAGCCGGACGGCTTCCCCAACTTCTTTGGCACCTCGGCGTCCGCACCCCACGTGGCGGCGGTCGCGGCGCTGATGCTCGACCAGCGGGCCAGGGACATCGATGCGCGTAAGCGCTTCATTGGACCAAGGAATCTGACGCCGGAAGCCATCTACTGGGCGCTGCGCCTGACGGCCGACGACCTGGCGCTGCGCAATTTCGGGGGCGACATCGGGCCGCAACGCGTCGATAATGCCCAAGGATTCGATTTCGACACCGGATTCGGATTCGTCGACGCGCAGCGGGCGCTGCGTGCGACCCGCGGCAACTAACAAGTCAGGCCGCGGCCGGCGTGCCGCGAGGGCGGATGCCGGCGCAGGCCTGGCCAATGGATCTCGAAATCATGTTCGCGACGGCACGTGCGGTATTGGCATTCACGATACTCCTCGCGGCCTGTGGCACGGCGGGTGCGCAAACCGGGCCCAGTGATGCACAGGTCATTTCCAGGGCCGGTACCGCCAAGATCTCGTTGGGCCAGCGCAAACTCGCCGGCCACGTCATCGCGACGGTCCGCGTGGGGTCGGATGGCACGGTCAAGGACGTGCTGGTCACCGAGAACACCACCGAAGAAGGCCTCGAGGCCCAACTCATCAAGGTGCTGCGCAGCGCGAAATTCCGGCCCGCCATCGACGCCACGGGTCGCCTCGTCGAAGGCAGCGTCGAGATGAAAGTCGAGCTTCGGCAGTCCACGGGCGATTCGCCCAAGCCGGTAGCCGCCAACCCCGATCCGCAGGCCAACGACAAGGAAAAAGCGCGCATCAAGAACATGCGCTGCTCCGATTTCACCTGGGAGTGGGACCTGATCCGCGAAGAAGCCGGAGACCAGGCCTCGACCGAATTCATGCCGCGCATCGCCACCCTGATGTACGCCACCATGCGCACCGAGGCCGGTGATTACGTCGATGTAAAGGTATGGAAAGAGGCGCCCAAAGGCCTCAAGGAAGCCGTCGATCAATGCCGGGAAAATCCCGCCGCGCCCTTCTGGGATGGCGTGTTCAAGCCGGTGATGGACGAAGCCGTACCGAAGTGAATTGAGAGACTTCCGGGTCCGTCTCTCTCCATTGGCTCATTGAATTCGCCGCAGGAAGGCTCAAGCTCACCGGCATCATGCACGCACTGTCGATTCGTGGACTCACGAAAACCTACAAGAATGGTGTCCAGGCGCTGAGGGGAGTCGATCTCGACGTCGACGAGGGCGACTTCTTCGCCCTGCTCGGGCCGAATGGCGCCGGCAAAACCACGCTGATCGGCATCCTGACCTCCCTCGTCAACAAGTCCGGCGGCACCGTCAGCGTCTTCGGTCACGACATCGATCGCGAGCTCGAAGCGGCGAAAGCCTGCATCGGCATCGTGCCGCAGGAAATCAACTTCAACATGTTCGAGACGCCGGAGACCATCCTGGTCAACCAGGCCGGCTTCTATGGAATTCCGCGGCCGCTGGCGCGTGAGCGCGCCGACAAGTACCTCTCGCTGCTGCAGCTCTCCGACAAGCGCGGCAAGATGGCACGCGGTCTTTCCGGCGGCATGAAGCGCCGGCTCATGATCGCGCGCGCGCTGATCCACGAGCCGCGACTGCTGATTCTCGACGAGCCCACCGCGGGCGTGGACATCGAGATCCGTCGCTCGATGTGGGACTTCCTGCGCGAGATCAACGCGCGCGGCACCACCATCATTCTCACCACTCACTACCTGGAAGAGGCGGAGACCCTGTGCCGCAACATCGCCATCATCAACGGCGGGCGCATCGCCGAGCGTGATCGCATGTCCAGCCTGCTGCGCAAGCTGCAGGCGGAAACCTTCGTGCTCAACCTGCGCGAGGCGATTTCCAGCGTGCCGCAGGTGCCGGGCTACGAATTCGAACTGGTCGACGATCACACGCTCGAAGTCGAAGTGTCCAAGGAGCAGAGCCTCAACGAGGTGTTCGCGAGGCTCAGCGCGCAGGGCATCGGTGTGCTCTCGATGCGCAACAAGGTGAACCGGCTCGAAGAGCTGTTCATGAAGTTGGTCGAGGCGCGAGCCGAGCCAAAGGAAAACACCGCGAAGAGTGCGGGCGGAGCCGCGCCATGAGCACGGAAGTCTCCCAGGCCGCGCGCGCCGCCGATTCTCCCAAGGCGCTGGGTGAAGCCCGCTGGGTGGGCTTCAAGACCATCATCATCCGCGAATACGGCCGCATCATCCGCATCTGGGCGCAGACCATCGTGCCGTCGGCGGTCACGTCCGCGCTGTATTTCGTGATATTCGGCAGCCTGATCGGCCAGCGCGTGGGACTCATGGACGGCGTGCCGTACATGCAGTTCATCGCTCCCGGTCTCATCATGATGTCGGTGATCACCAACTCCTACGGCAACGTGGTGTCCTCTTTCTTCGGCGCCAAGTTCGGCAAGCACGTCGAGGAAATGCTGGTGGCGCCCCTGCCCAACTGGGTGATCGTGGCGGGATACGTGGGCGGCGGGCTGGTGCGCGGCCTGCTGGTGGGCAGCGCGGTGACCATCGTTTCGCTGATCTTCACGCACCTCTCGGTGCATCACCTGCTGGTGATCTTCGCCGCGGTGGTGCTCACCTCCACCGTGTTCTCGCTGGGCGGCTTCCTCAACGCGCTGTTCGCCAAGAACTTCGACCAGGTGAACTGGATCCCGACCTTCGTGCTGACGCCGCTCACCTATTTCGGTGGCGTGTTCTATTCGATCGCGCTGCTGCCGGAATGGGCGCGGCACATTTCCTACGCCAATCCCATCCTGCACATGGTCAACGCCTTCCGGTACGGATTCCTGGGCACCAGCGACGTCAACATCATGGTGGCCTTCACCATCATGCTGCTGGCCGCGGTCACGTTGTTCGGCGTCGCCGTGTTCTTCATGAACCGCGGCACCGGCATGCGCGAATAGAATTTACTCGCTCGCCGCTTCCGCCTGCTCCCGCATCTTCGCCGCTTCCGCCTGCGCGTCTTCGACTCCCTGTTCGATCTTCTCCTGCTTTTCCTTGGCGTCCTTCGCGGATTCAGCAGCCGCGGTACCTGAGGCGGCCGCGGCCGCGCCCACGTCGAGACCGCAGCCGCTCAGCAGCAGAGCGCACGTCGCGGGCACCAGCAAGCTAACAATGGATTTCTTCATGGGGCATCTCCTCGTCGGGCTTTCTACATACCCCGTTTCGGGCCAGGAAACCGAGTAACAGCTCCCACTGCCGCGGGCAATCGTTGTGCCCGCAATCGAGCAGCTGCAGCGTCGCGTGGGGCAGGGCGCGCTGCAGGCCATACGCGTGGGTCACCGGAATATTCACGTCACGGGTGCCATGCAGCAACAGTACCGGCCCCTGGAAGTCCGCGAGCGCGGCCCGCGAGTCGAAGTGGTTCACCATCAGCCAATCGGGGATTCCGAAACCACGCACGATGTCCGTGAGGCTGGTGAAAGTGGATTCGAGCACCAGCGCCGCCATCGGCCGGCGTGCGGCAAGTTGCGCGATGGCACCGCCCCCGAGAGAGCGGCCATAACCGACGATGCGCGCCGGATCGACGCGCGGGTCGCGCACGGCCTGGTCATAGGCGGCCACCAGCGTTGCGGTGACATTGCGTTCGGATGGTCCGCCGCGCGAGCGGCCATAACCCGGATATTCGACCAGCAGCACGTTCACACCGGCCGCGCGCATGGGTGCGAATTGCTCCACCCAGAAGTCGATGAGTTCGCCATTGCCATGCGCGTAGATCACCAGCGGCGCTGCAGAAGTGGTGGCGGAGGCAGGCAGGAACCAGGCTTCGATCCGGGCCCCGTCGGCTTCGATCCACAGTACTTCGCCGTGGGCGGCCTTCACCGCGTCGGGACGGCCCGCGGCCGCGGGAGGATTCGGAAACGTGCCCCACACCTGGAGCCAGCGCAGCGCGAACCAGGCGACCAGCAGGAGCACGGGCAGGAAGAGGGCCAGCTTCACGAGGCGCCTCCGGAAAGGAACAGGGCCCGATCCGCGTGGCGAATCGGGCCCGTGTGCCGTCATCTAACTAATTACTTCTGCTTCCAGGCGCCGCCATCGTCCTGGTAGTACCAGCCCGGCTTGGCACCCGTTCGTACCCAGCCGCGCGCGAACGCCTTGCGAATGTCGCCTTCCCATTCGGGATGGTTGCTGGCTTTGGCTATTTCCGCGTAAAGCTGCGCGCGGTCGGCATTGTCTTCGGCCACCAGGCGCTTGACCGTGGCGCGGTCCGGCAACGCGACCGCGTTGAGATCGCGCACCTCGACCATGCCGTCCTTGGTAAGGCCAACCGCGCCGCTGGCGAAGAACTTTTCCAGTTCCGGGAAACGCGCGGTCATCGAGGACTTGATGCGGGTCACGGCAGGAGAGCTCACGTTGAGCGCGGCCTCGGCATCCTGCGCATGCGCGGCCGGGACCAGCGCGTACAACACATCGCCAATGGCGGCCACCAGCAGGTTCGACTCCTCGAGCGGACGCGCGGGCACGTAGTTCGACTGCGGCGGCGTGCCGGAAGCACCCTTGGTCACGTCGTTGATGAACTGGTCCGCGGCCTTGTCGGCGGCGGCTGCCGGGAAATACACATTGATCGTGACGCACGCAGCGACAAACAGTGTCAGCAACGCGATCTTCAACGGCAATAAGCGACGCATCTTCCACTCCTTTTCCACGCAAGCCTGGACGCCGGCATGTTCGGGCTCCGCCAATGAACGCGGCCTGAACACGCCATACGTCAAATCCTGCGCGCGATTATTGGCCCGAATGGGCCGCGCGTCTATCGGATCAGGCACGCGCGTCAACGGGCGCGCGCCTCCATGGGAAAATCCTGCCTACTGCACCGACGCGCCGCCGAGATCGGCGGTGGCGATCGACGACATCAGCGAATTCCAGTTGACCCGCCCCTGGCTGCCCACGATGTCGATGCGCGGCAATCCCGAGCCCTTGACGATGTAATAGCCATTGGGCGCAGGTTCGATGCCCGACATCTCGCAGACATCACCGATCAGGCGGCACCGGATGCCCAGCTTGTCGTAGCTGTAGTCGTCGAAGAATTTCAGTACGCCGGACTGCAGGGCCTGCACCACGCCACCACCGCCACCGCCCACGTTCGAGAGGCTGCTGACCGCCTTGGCGCTGATGCGGTGCCGCGACTTGTCGCCCTTGGGCGTGGCCAGGCGCGCATCGAAGGCCTGCGGCGTCCAGGCAAACAATTGCAGTCCCAGCACATCGGCCTCGAGTTTGCCGGTGATGGTGCCCACCTCGAAAGTACGCGTGACGAGTTCCAGGTCGAGATCGCGCGCACGCACGTCAGCGAAGAACTGCGGGAAATTCCCCAGCGGATCCTGCAGCCGGATGTTGCTGCCGGTGATGCGGCCGCCGAACACCTGCGACTCGACGTTACCGTCGAAGGTGAGCACGTTGTTCTTCAGCCTGACGCCGGGAATGCTCGCGGCCAGCGTGCCGGCGAACTCGGGCCAGCCGAAGGCCTTGGCCAGCAGCGGCATGCTGATCGGTTCCACCTCGCCCTTGAACGACACCTCCATGTCGGCGGCACCCAGGTTGCCCATGGCGAAGTGCTCCATGGCAATGGCGCCGTCGAACACCGGTAGTTTGGCGGGACGGGTCAGCGCGAAGTTCGCGCCGTAGGCGATGAACTCCATGCTGGTGGCACCGCCCGAAAGCCCATAGGCGCCGCCGCTGGCCCACGAAATCTTCGAGACCTGCGCGTCGCCACCACCCGCGGGTGCCCAGAACACTTCGCCGTCGATGTTCTCGAGATGCAGGCTGCCCTTGTTGGCGCTCACCGACAGCTTTTCGGGCAGCAGGTGCAGCGCGACCGGTGCGTTATCCCGGATCGAAACCTCGCCGCTCAAACTACCGCTGGTCTTCGCGTCACCGATGAGGCTGGTGGCGAGCGGAATCGCCACGTAGCTCGCGAAGGCCGCGGGAAACTCCACGCGCCTGAGACTGAAGTCGCCGGACAGCATCGGCATTTCGCCCGCAAGATTCACGCGCCCGCTGCCCTCCATGTCCAGCAGCTTCGCCTGCGCGAGTCGCAGCGAATCCAACGTGAGGAGGTCGCCGGCCAGCAGGCCGCGCATTTCCAGCTCGAGCGGATTCGCGCCGAAGTCGAAATACACCGGGTTCACCAGCACCTGGCCACCGCGGCCACGCATTTCCACCACGAGGTATGAATCCTTGCCGCGCGGTTCCATGCGCAGGCGCGCGTTCGCCGCCATCTTGTCGGTGACTATGGTGCTGGCCTCGTTGGTGAGGTCCACGGCGTCGAGCTTCGCACTGAGATCGGCGATGAGTCCCGCGCCGCGATCCGCGACCGTGCCTTCCAGCCGCACTTCGCCGTCACCGGTGACGTCCGCCGGCAACGCGAACCAGGGCGCGAGAAACTTGCGCAGCGCCGACAGGCGCGCCGCGCCCGTCACGGCTTTCACCTGCCAACCCTTTTCATCCATACGGCCGTCGAGTGATACCTGGCTGCCGGCCACCGCCTGCCCCTTGCCGGAGAACGTGGTGACGCCCGAGTCGCTGCGCATCTCCGCCTTCACCTGCATGTCGACGGTCCCCGTGGGGCCGCCGCGCGCCGTGAAGCGCCCGGCATCGCAGCCGAAACGTGGCTCGGCTATCACGGGTTGCTCGCAGAGCAGCGCGAGGTCGGTGAACTTGCCCACGGGCTCGGGCAGCGTGGCGCCGCGTGCCTTCAAGGTGACACGCGTCTTTTCATCGCTCAGCAGGTCCAGCCGCGCGCTGGCAGCCTCGAATGGAGTGCCGGCGATCGACAGCTCGCGCACCTCCAGCACGATGGCATCGATGGCATGGGCGGCGGGAGCACACAGCAGCGCGACGCAGGTCAGCCAGCGGGCTCGGTGGTTAGTCATGCGGAGCGATTCTAGCCAGCGGGCAACGGCAACCGTGACGGGTTTCACGTAGGAGGATGGAGCCTCCCCAGGCGGGCCTCCGGCTGAGGAAATTCATGGCCTTGGAAACAATTCCTTCATGGTGCCGTCACGCGACTGCCTTGTCTCCCCCGCAGACTCTCTGGCCCATGGCAACCCACGGTTCATTGCTGGCGCGGTTCGACCACGCGGAGTACCGGCTCTGCCGAAGCCTCAATCGCGGCGTCGAACACACCTGGATTCGCGTGTTCTTCATGATCGCGAGCCGCCTCGGCGACGGCGTGATCTGGTACGCGCTCATGCTGGTGCTGCCGTTCATCTACGGTGGACGCGGCCTGCAGGTGGCCCTGGTCATGCTGGCCACCAGCGCCGTGAATCTCGCCGCCTACAAGTTCCTCAAGCGCACTTTCGTGCGCGAGCGTCCCTTCATCCGCCACGCGGGCATCTCGCTGGCCGGAGCGCCGCTGGATCGCTACAGCTTCCCTTCGGGACACACGCTGCACGCCGTGGCCTTCACCTGGATTGCCGTGTCGGCATTCCCGGCCCTCGCGGTATTCCTGGTCCCGCTGGCCCTGGCGATCGCGGCGTCACGCGTGGTGCTGGGGCTGCACTATCCCACCGACGTGCTGGTCGGCGCGTTGTTAGGCGTGGTCAGCGGCGCAGTGGGCGCAGCGATCATTTGATGCGGGTACTGCTCGTCTCCGACGTCTACTTCCCCCGGGTCAACGGCGTCTCCACTTCCATCCGCACTTTCCGCGGCGACCTGGCGCGCGAGGGCGTGGAATCCATCCTGGTGGCGCCGGAGTATCCGGGCGCGCCGGCCGACGAGGAGCCGGGCATCATCCGCGTGCCGTCGGGAAGCGTGCCGCGCGATCCCGAAGACCGCCGCTTCCTCGGCGGACCCCTGCGCAAGGTGCTCGACGCCGAGCTCGCGAAGCAGGTGGACCTCGTGCACATCCAGACGCCGTTCATCGCGCACTACGCCGCGGCCCGGTTCGCCCGCGAGCATGGCTTGCCCGCCGTCGCGACCTATCACACCTTCTTCGAGGACTACCTGCATCACTACCTGCCGGTTCTGCCGCGCGGGGTGGGGCGCTTCATCGCGCGTCACTTCACGCGTTCGCAATGTGACGACGTCGCGGCGCTGGTGTCGCCGAGCGCGCAGATGCGCGACGCATTGCTGGCCTATGGAGTGAGCACACCCATCGAAGTGCTGCCCACCGGACTGCCGGCCGAAAGTTTCATCCGTGGCGACGGCGCGCGGTTCCGCGAACGGTTCGGCCTTCCCGCGGACCAGCCCGTGCTGCTGTATGTCGGGCGGGTGGCCCACGAAAAAAACATCGACTTCCTGTTGCGCACCTTCGTCCGGGTGCGGGCGAGCAGGCCGGAAACCTTGCTGGTGATCGCCGGCGAAGGACCGGCACGCGAACACCTCGGGAAGTTGGCACGCGAACTGGGAATCGACTCATCCGTTCGTTTCATCGGATATCTCAACCGCACCACGGAGTTGCCGGACTGCTACGCGGCCGGTGACGTGTTCGTGTTCGCCTCGCGCACCGAGACACAGGGATTGGTGTTGCTCGAAGCCATGGCCCAGGGCACACCGGTGGTCTCCACGGCGGAAATGGGTACTCGCTCCATCCTCACGCCGGGATCGGGAGCCTTCGTGTCACCGGAAGACGAGGGCGTGTTCGCCACCGCGATCGGCGAGGCGCTGGCTTTGAGCAAGGACGATCCGCGTCGTGCGCAGCTGCGGGCGCACGCGGAAACCTGGGCTTCGCAGGCCATGGCCCGCCGCCTCGCCGCGTTCTACGAAAAGGTGAGAACCCGAAGTGCAAACCCTCTTGCACTTAAAGGACGGGGTCCCGAAGGGACCCCGTTTAGCAGTGGAGCGTGAGCTCCTGACAATACTCGCCTGTCAGCTTCGACCAGGGCGGCTTGCGCCAATACCCTCCCGCGTCAGCGCTCTAATTCTTCTCAAGGCTGCTGACCGACATCGACCTGCTTGACGCACTTTTGCGCGTCCTTGTCGCAGGAAACATCGACGCTTCGAGTATGCGACTCGCCATTCGGCGTTGTGTGCGTGGTATTCCGGGAATATCCGTCTTCCGTGCGCTGGATCACATCGGAGGTCGAGCCGCTGCGACCGCCGGAGGTCGAGTAGTTGGCCTCGCGGTTGATGGTGCCCGTCTCCGGGTTGCGCGAGACGTCCAGGTTCCGCGTCGCGGTCTGGCCGTCTGCACCGGTAGCCGTGGTCGTCCGCGTGTAACCGTCATCCGTCTTCGTGCTTGCGCGATCGACGCTGCGATCCTTCCCGTCGAATCCCGTGTAGTCGACATTGCGCGTGCGGGTGCCACTGTCGGCATCGTTGACAACTTCCGCGCGGCGCGAGGCCGTGGAGCCATCGGCGCGTGTGACCGTGTCGGAACGCTTGCGCCCATTTTCGGTGCGCTGACGCTCGGTCGTGCGCGTATGAGGCTGAACCGTGCGGGTGGCATGCGCGCCGCGCGTACGCGCGCCGTCGCGTGCCTCGGCTGCGCCCATCGTCGCCAGCAATGTGACAAGGGCAACCGTCCCCAGTGTTTTCGCGATAGCCACAAATCCCTCCTGAAAAAAGTTTGTGTGTCGCAGCCTGGAACGTGCACAGCTTCAATCGGTTGACGCTACACTTTCCATAAACCCGCTCACAAAAGAAGCAGGAGATGTGATGTCCTCCAAGCGAGCCTTGGTCGTCGACGATTCGAAATCGGCGCGCGCCTTCCTGTCCCGCATCCTCGAGCGTCACGAAATCACGGTGGATGCCGCCGAGTCCGCCGAGGCCGCCATCGAATACCTGGCCCGCAACAAGCCGGACGTGATCTTCATGGATCACATGATGCCGGGCATGGACGGCTTCCAGGCCGTGCAGACCATCAAGAACAACCCGCGCACCTCGACCATCCCCATCCTCATGTACACCTCGCAGGAAGGGGACCTGTACCTGGGCCAGGCGCGCGCGCTGGGCGCCGAGGGCGTGCTGCCCAAGCAGATCAAGCAGGCCGACGTGACGCGCATGCTGTTCCAGCTGCGCCTCGTGGAAGACCGCCGCGGCGAGGAACAAACTACTTTCGGGCGCATGCCACCCGGGCCGCAGATGCTGCCGGCCAATGAATCGGCCATTGTCATTGCGCCACCGCCGGAATTGCTGTCCGAGGCGCCGGCCGATACTCCCGCCGTCACCGGCGGTGCCGACGTCTCGCAACTGCTGCCGAAGATGGCGCTGGAGATCCGCGCCGCCCTCAACCAGTCGCTGCAGGCCGAGATCGGCGCGCTGCGCGGCTTCATCGGCAGCAAGCTGGAATCCCATGCCGAAAGGCTGCATGGCGACCTCGCCGCCCTGGCGCCCGCGCCGCGCGCGCCCGAACCGGGCTTGCCGCCCATGCTGCCCGAGCGGCGCAACTGGGCGGCCATCGTCGGCTGGTCCTTTTCCGTTCTCGCACTCGCCGGGGCCGGCCTTGCCGCCTGGCTGTGGTGGCAGCAGGGCGCCGAGATCGTGGCGCTGCGCACCGATCTCGCCGCGGCCTATACCGAGGTGGAGACCCTGCGCGCCCGCCCCCTGGTAGTTAGCCCGCCGCCCCCGGTGGCCGAACCGGCCGTGGACCCGAACGCGGTCATTCCCGCGGGTGACGCACCCGACGCGGCCCTCGCGTCTTCGACCGAGGTGGTGCTGGTGCCTGCCGGAAGTTCGGTGGACAGTGCGCTGCAGGCCGCGGCTGCGACCACGGCTGTCGCGCCGCCGCCGGCGACCCCGACGGCCGTGACGCCAGTCGAAACGCCGCCGCCGCAGGTGGCCGTGCCGCAGCCCGGAGCGTCTCCGGCGCAATAGCCTTACACTCGGGTCGCGTGACCGGGATTTCAGGGAACAACACTTTTCGCCCGCCGCGCTGGCTGCGCGGCAGACATGTCCAGACCATCATTCCGGGCCTGTCCTTCCGGCGCGGGCGCGTGGAACGGCGAGCGCTGCCCATGTTGGCTTCCAGCGAAGAGCTGCTGCTCGACTGCGGTGATGGCGTCACGCTGCAGGCCTTTCATTCCAGCCCCGCGAAACGCGGACGCGAGCCCGGAAAGAAAGTCGCCGTGTTGTTGCACGGCTGGGAAGGCAGCGCCGATTCGCTGTACCTGCTGTCCCTGGCGCAAAGCCTGTTCGCGCAGGGGCTCGAAGTGGTGCGCCTCAACCTGCGCGACCACGGCGCCACGCATCACCTGAACCGTGAGCTCTTCCATTCCTGCCGCCTGCCGGAAGTGGTGGGCGCGGTGCAGGCGCTGTCGAAACGCTTCAACCACCTGCCGATGCTGCTCGCGGGGTTTTCGCTGGGCGGAAATTTCATGCTGCGCGTGGCGGCGGACGCGGAGGCGAAACACCTGCCCATCGAAAGGGTGCTGGCCATCTCGCCGGTACTCGATCCGGCGGTCACGATGGAGACGCTGGAACACGGGCCGTTCGTCTACCACTCCTATTTCGTGCGCAAGTGGAGCCGCTCGCTCGCCAAGAAGCAGATCGCCTGGCCCGGTGTGTTCAACTTCGACGACGTGCTGAGCAGCCAGAACCTGCGCGAGATGACGCGGCAGCTGGTGCAGAGGCACACCGACTACCCGAGCATGGGCGACTACCTCGCGGGCTACGCCATCACGGGTAACCGTCTGACAACCCTTGCGGCCCCTGCCACTGTGGTGACCTCTCTCGATGATCCGATCATCCACAACGCGGATCTGGCGCGACTGGCGCGCGTGCCGCACCTGAACATCGTGACCACCGACCATGGTGGCCACTGCGGCTTCATCGAGTCCCTGGGCGACAGCAACTGGATAGACGCCCAGGCGATCCAATGGCTGTCGCGGAACCCGGACAGCTAGGCATGGAATTGGGACTGTGCTGAGCTGCTAACAACAGTCTCGGAGGTCTCCCGCATGCGCGCCAACGCGCCACGACTTGCAGCCGGCCTGACCTTGCCGGTGTTGAGTCTCATGCTCGCGGCATGTGGTGGTGGCGGTGACGACGGTGCTGCGCCTGCACCGCCGGCACCCGTGCCGGCCCCGCCAGCTCCCGCACCGGCTCCAGGACCACCTCCGCCACCTCCCGCGGACACGACACCGCCGACGGTGCCGCAAGGACTTACCGCGACCGCACAATCCCCCACGCAGATCGCACTCAGCTGGACCGCGTCCACCGATGCCGGCACGGGCGTCGCCGGCTACCGCGTGTTCCGCGACAACGGTGCCGTGGCCATCGCCATGGTCACGGGCACGGCGTATACGGACGCCAATCTCGCACCGGCCACGCAGTATTCGTACTCGGTGCGCGCCTTCGACGCCGCGGCGCCTGCCAACGAGTCCACCGGGTCGGCCGCGGCCAGTGCGACCACCAACGCCACGACGCCGCCGCCGCCCTCCGGTTCCGGCCTCGACTCCCGCCCCTCCAATACCACCTGCCTCGCGGGGGACGCGCCCAGTAGTTCGGTGTCGCTCGCGGTACAACGCGTGTTTCCCGACCTGCCGGATTTCACGCAGCCCATCGCGATGCTGCAGGAGCCGGGCAATTCGGCCCGCTGGTACGTGGTGGAGAAGACCGGTGCCGTGCGCGTGTTCGACAACACGCCCGGCGTGTCCACCACCAGGCCGTTCATCAACCTGTCCTCCCTGCTGAACTCGGATGCCAACAATCCGAACGACGAGCGAGGGCTGCTGGGCATGGCCTTTCACCCCAACTACCCCACCGATCCGCGCGTGTATTTCTATTACACCGGCACGCAGGCGGGCCTGGGTCTCGTGGACCGCGTTTCCGAGTTCCGCACCCTGGATGGCGGCGACACCGCCGCGCTCAACTCGGAACTGGTGCTGTTCAACGTCGATGATCCGGAGGGCAATCACAACGGCGGCAACATCGCCTTCGGGCCCGACGGATTTCTCTACATCGGCATCGGCGACGGCGGTGGCAGCAACGACGCGCACGGCGGCATCGGCAACGGCCAGCTGTTGACCACGCTCCTGGGCAAGATGCTGCGCATCGATGTGGCTTCGTCGACGGCGGGACAGACCTACACCATCCCCGCGGGCAATCCCTACGCCGCCAATGCGCGCTGCAACGTCAACGGCAATGGCGCGGCCAGCTGCCCGGAGATCTATGCCTACGGATTCCGCAATCCGTGGCGTTGGAGTTTCGATCGCGGCAGCGGTGAGCTGTGGCTCAACGACGTAGGCCAGGGCGCGCTCGAGGAAGTGGATCGCGTCACGCTGGGCGGAAACTACGGCTGGCGCTGCTTCGAGGGCACGAATCCTTTCAATTCCACCTGCGGCAGCAATCCGAGTCCCCTGGCACCCATCGCGCAGTACGGCCGCAGCCTCGGGCAGTCGACCACGGGTGGATTCGTGTATCGCGGCAGCGCCATCCCGAGCCTGCACGGGCGCTATGTATTCGGCGATTTCGCCACCGGCAATCTCTGGCACATCGCGCGCGACACCCCGCCGACGCTCACGCTGGGTGCCGGCCTGTCCACCAATCTCGCCATCGCCTCGTTCGCGCAGGATACGGCCGGCGAGCTCTACATCGTGAACTTCGGCGGAACGATTCACCGCATCGTGGCGGGCGGCGGCGGAGGCCGGCAGATACCGGCGCAGCTGTCGGCCACGGGCTGCGTCAATGCCAGCGTGCCTTCGCAACCCGCGTCGGGCCTCATTCCCTACGCGCCGAACGCGCCGTTCTTCTCGGATGGCGCCGTCAAGACACGCTGGCTGTCGCTGCCCAATGGCCAGCGCATGGTGGTCGACGGCACCACCGGCCAGTTTGATTTCCCCAACGGCAGCGTGTTGCTCAAGAACTTCGCGCTCGGCCCGCAGCTGGTCGAAACCCGCCTGCTGATGCGTCACAACGACGGCAACTGGGCGGGCTACACCTATGAATGGAATGCCCTGGGCACCGAGGCCACGCGCGTGGTCGGTGGCAAGTCGGTGACGGTGGGCGGGCAGACCTGGGATTTCCCCAGCGAATCGCAGTGCCTGTTCTGTCACAACGAGGCGGGTGGGCGCGCGCTGGGACTCGAGCTCGGACAGCTCAATCGCGACTTCGGATACGCGACCGGCCGCACCGCCAACCAGCTCACGACTCTCAACGCCATCGACACGCTGACGCCGGCGCTGACCCAGACACCGGACCAGCTGCCGCTGATCCCGGACCCCACGGGCAATGCGCCGCTGGCGCAGCGCGCGCGCGCCTATCTACATGCCAACTGCAGCTATTGCCACCGGCCGGGCGGTCCGACACCCGCGCAGATGGACTGGCGCTATACCACCGCGCTCAATGCCACCGGCGCCTGCGATGTCGCGCCCACGCTCGGTGACCTCGGCATCGCGAATGCCAGGTTGATCGCGCCGGGAGATGCGAATCGGTCGGTGGTGGTGTCGCGCATGGACCGCACGGGCGCCAATGCCATGCCGCCCCTGGGACGGCACCTCATCGATACGACGGGAGTCCAGCTGATCCGGGACTGGGTCGGCAGCCTGGCCGGCTGCAACTGATTCTCAGGCCGCGTCCGCGTCGGCGCTGCGCTTCTCGTCGAACTTGACGATGGCCTTGCCGCTGGTCACGGTCACCGCGCCTTCGATGCGCGCCCCGTTGGCGATGGCCAGCACCTTGGCCGTGATCTCGCCTTCGATCACCGCGGAGGCGCTGATCTCCAGCTTGTCCTCGATGACGATCTTGCCGGTGACCCGGCCCGCGAGAACCGCCTGGCGGGCGCTGATATCGCCTTCCCAGTGAGCCGACTTGCTCACCGACAGCGTGCCACCGATGCGACCATTGCCCTGCACGTGGCCGGACACCATCAGGGGTCCCTGGGTGACCACGTCGCCCACCACGGTGGTGCTCTCGGCAATGACGGTGGGCGACAGGCCCAACCGGTCCGAGAGTCTGCGTTTCTGTTCTTCGGGCATGCCCACTCCGTTATACGGCGTTTACAATAAATAGTCGCCGTTGCGGATTTAAGCCCATGTCCACTCGTACGCTCGTGACGCTGTTCGCAATACCGCTGCTCGCGCTCGCGGCCTGCAGTCGTGAGAAGAGTGATTGGCGCACCGCGCAGGCCGCGGATACGCCGGAATCCTACGAGCAGTTCGTCTCGTCCCATCCCGACAGCGCGCTGGTCGCCTCGGCCCGGGAACGGCTGGCGCAGCTCGCCGAAGAAAAGGACTGGCGCACCGCCGCGGGCCTGGACACGCTCGAGTCCTACCAGCAGTTCCTCGCGCAATATCCGGCCGGAAAATGGGCCAAGGAAGCCCAGGTGCGGGTCGACAATTTCGCGGCCGCGCCCAGCTCCGGTGGCGCGCCCGACGTCGCGGCGAGCGCGACTACGCCGCCGGCGGCTGCCGGCGAGGGCGCCTCTGTTCCGGCGACGGCACCGCCCGATTCCGCCGCATCACCGTCCGGATCCGGCTTCGGCGTGCAGCTGGGCGCGTTCTCGTCCCCAGACCGTGCCAATGCCGAGTGGAGCCGCCTCAAGGTCGATGCCGCCGGCATGCTCGACGGTCTCGAGCCACGCGTGGTGGTTGGCGAAGCCGGTGGCAAGTCGATCTACCGACTGCAGGCCGAGGTGCGCGACGAAGCCCAGGCCCGCGCCATCTGCGGTGGGCTCAAGGTGGCGAACAAGCCCTGCGTTCCCGTTCTGCCCGGGCAGTGAACAGAACGACGGCAGCTTCTGCCCGACGCTGCAGGGCCGCACGTCACTAACTGACGCTGCACGTCACTCCGCCCGGGCGCCGGGCGGGCGCCAATCCCCTAAGTGCATGATTTTGCTAGCTCCGTGCGGCTGGCATAGCCATTGCTTTGTATCAGTCGTGATGACGCGATCCACAGTGACTCTGATTCTTCCCCAGGCGCAGGGCGTCGCGAGCATGCGGCCCGCCACCGCGGGAATGCTGGTGAAGCGTCGTCGCGGCGGCAGTGTGACCTTCGCGCCCATCGATGCGCGACTGGCGCGGGCGCAGCTCGCGGCCATACACGCCACCAAGGTTTCGAGGTAGTCCCGACAGACGACCTCACAAAGGACTGCGAACAACTCTTCCCCGGTGTTCGCTTCTTGGCGCCACGAACGACTTCCCCCGTTCGTGGCGCTTTTCTTTTCGGCACCCTGAACGAGTACAGTTGCCCACCCGCGTTTCGAGGTGTGGCATGCCCCAGCTTTCATTGGCTCGCGCATTGAGCACGTGCCTGTTGATGTTCGTCGCGACCGGCGTCGTCGCCGCCACCCCCAAGCCGACACCCGCCACCCGCGTGCCCGGCGCCGAGCAGGTGAAGTCCACCACGCTGGCCAATGGCATGAAGGTGATCGTCTGGACGGATCGCGACATCCCCAATGTCGCGCTCTACAACTGGGTGAAGGTGGGCAGCCGCAACGAAGTGCCGGGCATCACCGGCCTCGCGCACTTCTTCGAACACATGATGTTCAACGGCACCAGCAAGCGGAAACCGGGCGAGTTCGACCGGCAGATGGAGGCGCAGGGCGGCGCGAACAACGCGTTCACCAGCGACGATGTCACCGTCTACCAGGACTGGATTCCGAAGAGCGCGCTCAACCTGGTGTTCGACCTGGAGTCGGACCGGCTCAGCAATCTTTCCTTCGATCCCGAAGTCATCGAAAGCGAACGCGGCGTGGTGTACTCCGAGCGGCGACTGCGCACCGAAGACAGCAACGAAGGTTTTCTCTACGAGCAGGTGCAGAGCACCGCGTTCGTGGCGCATCCCTACCAGATTCCTACCATTGGCTGGCCGGCCGACATCCAGAGCTGGAAGCTCGAAGACCTGCAGAAGTTCTTCAAGACCTACTACGCGCCCAACAACTGCACGCTGGTGCTGGTGGGCGACGTCAGCGCGGAGGAAGTCTTCGCGCTGGCGAAGCAGTATCTCGAACCCATCCCGCGCCAGGATCCGCCGCCGGCGGTGCGTACCACGGAGCCGGAACAGCTCGGTGAAAAACGCGTGTCGGTGGAACGCGATGCTTCGACGCCGCTGCTGTATCTCGCCTACAAGTCACCGGCCGCGAACGATCCCCAGGGCCCGGCCATCAATCTCCTGATGACGGTGCTCACGGAGGGTGATTCCTCGCGACTGCATCGTTTGCTGGTGGAAGAGAAGAAACTGGCCATCGAGGTCGGCGGCTCGTTCCAGGAGGGGTTCGATCCGGGACTCACCTGGGTCACGCTGACGCTGCCCGAGGGCGCCGATCTCGCCGCCGTCGAGAAGGAACTGGATGCGGCGCTCGACCAGGTGGTCGCGCAGGGCGTCACCGACGCCGAACTGGTGCGTGCCAAGAACCTGTTCGCGTCCACGTTCTGGAAGCAGATCGCCACCATCGACGGCAAGGCCAGCCTGCTGGGTTCCTACGAAGTATTCGAAGGCGATTACCGCAAGGTCTTCGATGCGCCGGCCACCTACGAAAAAGTGACGCGCGAAGACCTGCAGAAGGCGGCGGCCCTCATCTTCAACAAAAACCATCGCACCGTGGGTACGCTGAAGGCACCTGCCTCCGCCACACCGGAGGCCAAGCCATGAGCTTCCCGAAAATGCGGATGATCGCCGCGTTGATGACCCTGGTCGTGGCGGGCAGCGCCATGGCGGCCAACACCGCGGCCGAGACCGTGGGCGTGAAGGTGCCGGCGCACCAGCGCTTCGTGCTGTCCAACGGCCTCACCATCGTGCTGCTGCCGAAGAAAGACGTGCCGCTGATCGCGTTCAGCGGATTCGTGCGTGGCGGCGCGCTGGCCGATCCCGAAGGCAAACCCGGCGTGGCCGCGCTGGTCGCAGGACTTCTCGACCGCGGCGCGGGCAAGCGCAGCGCCTTCGAGTTCGCCGATGCCGTCGAAGGCGTGGGTGGCAGCTTCAGTGCCTCGGCCGGCGCCGAGTCCATTTCCGTGGGCGGGCAATTCCTGGCACGCGACCGCGCGCTGATGATCGAACTACTGGCCGATGCGCTCATGCGGCCGCGTTTCGAGGCCGACGAGTTCGCGAAATTCCGCGACCGCGACATCGAGTTCATCAAGTCGGCCAAGGATTCGGATCCTTCCCAGCTGCTCGCGGTGTACGGCCGCGCGCTGCTGTTCGGCAAGCATCCCTATGGCCGGCCGGCGGGCGGCAGCGAGCGCTCGCTCGCGACCATCACGCAGGCGGACGTGGCCGCGTATCACGCCGCGAATTTCGGCGCGGATCGCGCCACGCTGGTGTTCGCGGGCGACCTCGACGCGCGCTGGATGAAGCAGACCCTGACCGCGGCGTTCGCCTCCTGGGGCAAGGCGAAGTCGGCGGCGGCCAGGCTCACCGCCGCGCCACGTATCTCGGGCCGGCGCGTGTTGCTGGTCGATTCCCCGGGATCGGTGCAGACCTACTTCTGGCTGGCCAACGTGGGCGTGGACCGCCGCTACAGCGGTCGCCCGGCGCTGGACCTGGTGAACACGCTGTACGGCGGACGTTTCACGTCCATCCTCAACACCGAACTGCGCATCAAGTCGGGACTTTCATACGGCGCGACCTCGGGGTTCGTGCGTGGCAGTGTGCCGGGCGAATTCGCGATCCGCTCGTTCACGCAGACCGAGAACACCGGCAAGGCCATCGACCTCGCGCTGCAGACGCTCGAGAAGCTCAAGCACGATCCGCTCGAGCCCGCGATGCTCGAATCCTCGCGCGCGTACGTGCTCGGGCAGTACCCCACGAGGCTCGAGACCGCCGCGCACTGGGCGGTCGCGCTCGCCGACCTCGAGTTCTACGGACTCGGCAAGGATTACATCGAAGGATACGGGCCTGCGCTGACCAAGGTGGATCTCGCCGAAACCGCGGCCGTCACCGCCGATGCCTTCCCGCGTGCCGAAGACCTGGTCATGGTGCTGATCGGCGATGCGGCGAAGATCCGCGAGATGGCGGCGAAGTACGGGCCGGTGACCGAAATGAAAATCGAGCAGCCGGACTTCGCGCCGGCTGACTAGACGATGTCGCAGGGCTCGTCGCTCAAGGCGATTTTCTACGCATTCATCGCGAACCTCGGCATCGCGCTCGCGAAGCTGGCCGCCGCGATGTTCACCAATTCCGGCAGCATGCTGGCCGAGTCTATCCACTCGTTCGCCGACTGCGGCAACCAGGTGCTGCTGTACCTGGGGCTCAAGCAGGCGCAGCGGCCGCCGGACGACATGCATCCGCTGGGCTACGGCCGCATCACCTATTTCTGGAGCTTCATCGTCGCGCTGTTGCTGTTCTCGATGGGCGGGTTGTTCTCCATCTACGAGGGCTGGCACAAGCTGCACGGCGCCGAGCCGCTGAACAAGGCGTGGGTGGCGCTGCTGGTGCTGGGCGTATCCGTGCTGCTCGAGTTCGGCTCGCTGCTGGGCTGCCTGCGCGAGATCAGGAAGCTGCGCGGTGAACGCTCGCTGGGTTACTGGGTGCGAAACACGCGCAACGCCGAACTCGTGGTGGTGCTGGGCGAGGATCTCGCCGCGCTGCTGGGCCTGGTGCTGGCGTTCGCGTTCGTGGCGCTGGCCGCGGTCACCGGCAACATGCTGTTCGATGCCATCGGCTCCATGGCCATCGGCGTGGTGCTGGTGTGCGTGTCGATCTTCATCGCGATGCGCATCAAGGGGCTGATCGTCGGACGTTCGGCGGAAGAAGACCTGCAGCAGGCACTGGCCGCGCAGATCGCGGCGGAGCCGGGCATCGAGAAGCTGTACCGCGCCATCACCGTGCAGATGGGTCCGCAGGTGATGCTGGCCGTGAAGGTGAAGGTGGCGCGCGGCCAGTCCATGGAGCAGGCCATCGAGTGCCTGAACCGTCTCGAGCGCAACGTGAAAGCGAAATTCCCCGAAGTCGCCTGGTGCTTCGTCGAGCCCGACATCGCGGACTGATGTCTGCGGGATGCGACATTTACATATGTAGTTAGTATCGCGCCGCGTCCGCGGCGTCACTAGCTAGCCCTCGCCTTTGTTGTTACCCTCCGCGCCCCACCTGGTGACGCAAGTCGGTTTCAACATTCTCGAGGACATCAGGAAATGCTTTCATCCAGGAAATTGATCTCTTTCGCCGCGCCGTTGCTGGCCGTGCTGGGCGCGGGCCTGTCCACGCAGGCCTTGGCCGGGCTGGACCTGTACGCGACCGGTTCGACCATCAGCACGGGCAGCTGCGTCGCCCAGGTGTTGCCGGGTGGACAACAAGGCCTGCGTTGCACCGGAACCTTCTACGGCATTCGCGCGCAACGGGCGGATGCCAACCGCTGGGTTGAATTCGGCGTCAGCGAATCGGGAGCGCTGCTGTTCTGGATCAACATCAACGGCACGCTGCGCACCTGCGCCGCGCCCAATACGCAGGGCTGGAAGGATGCGTTCGTCACGGCCGCATCGGCCAGCGCGTTCTTCGAGATCACGTTGAATCCCGCCACCGGCGTGTGCACCTCGCTGTTCGCCGCGTCCGGATCGCAGTTCAAGGCCGCTTCCGCGTTGTAATGAAGGGTCACTTCTTTACGGTCGGAGTGCTGTGCGTCGGCCTGCTGGCCGGTTACGGCGGATATCCGCTGCTGCATCCTTCCGTATCGCTGCCCGGTGAAACTCCAGGCCCGGGCGTCGACGCCCGGGTCCTGGCGTCCTGTGAATTGAGTCCCGAGCAGGTGGACCGCATTTCCGCACGTGTGGCCCCGGCCGTCGTCGAACGTCTCGCGACGTCTGGATTGAACGGCATCGGCCCGGATCCCGCCGTGGCCGCCCAGCAGCGTCAACTCGCCGAGGACACGAAGGCGCAGCAGGTCCAGGCCTTCACGGAGGCGACGCGCCTGGTGGACGAGATGATCGCGAACCGGCAGGTGACCGGGCCTGGCATGAGCGACGCAGTCAAACTGCTGCAGCAGAGCGGGCAGGGGGATCGCGCGTTCGAGCTCAACGCGCGCGTCGCGGCCGCGGTGAACAGACGGGAGCTGACGGCGGCGCAGGCCGGCTTCGACAGGGGACAGCCGCCCTGAGTCATCCCCTCGCCGGCGCCGGCTTCACTGGCCAAACCCGTCGTTGATCTGAAGCCATTCCCGTTCGGCCTCGGTGCTCGCCCGCCCCAACGCGCGGTTGCGATGCGGGAACCGCCCGAACTTCGCGACGATGTCGCGGTGGGCTTCGGCGTACTTGAGCGTGTTCTCGCAGAACGCGCGCAGGTCCGCCGGCGCTTCGGCCACCAGCCGCTCCATGGCCGCCACGCAGGCGTCCTGCGCCTCCATCGATTCGGCGTGTTCCAGCGGTAGATAGAAGAAGATCCGCTCCAGTGGATCCAGCGCCGCGTCGGCCGCGAGCTGCAGGCCTTCCACGCTGAGCGCCAGCGCCTCGCGATCGAAAGCGAAGGCCGCGGCCGTGCCGCGGTAACAATTGCGGGGTACCTGGTCGAACAGCAGTACCAGGGCAAGGCGCCGCTTGGGGCTCGCGGCCCAGGAGGAGAGTTCGCCGCGTGCGGCGCGCTCCAGCAGTGGTTCCAGCTTCTCCCGGATCAGCGCATCGCGGGCCGCGCCAGCCTCGGCGCCATCCCCGCCAAACCAGAAGGTCGAGCGCTCGGCCAGCCTCGCGGCGTCGAGCGGCCCGGTTCCAAACCAGAACTCCAGTACTTCGTTGGCGCGTTCCATCGAACCAAGGATGCTAGACCAAATGTCCGTCTAACGCCGTTGGTACACTCAAACCCGACCAGGTGGAGGGACGCTCATGCACCGAATCATCCGTGCGGGGATTGCCGCGCTCGCGTTCTGCGGTCCGGCCGTTTCAGTTGCACAGGAAGCCATTCCCCAGGGACTGCGTGACTGGCAAGGCTGGGTGCTCAAGGGCGAGGAATTCCGGCGCTGTCCCTTCCTGACCTCGATACCGCTGCAACCGGAACAGCCGGTGCAGCCCGCGCTCTTCCGCTGCGCGTGGCCCGAGCGTCTCGCGCTCACCGTCGATGCGCGCGGCGGCAGCTTCACGCAGCGCTGGCAGATCCACGGCGACAGCTGGGTGGCGCTGCCGGGCAATCTCGAGAACTGGCCGCAGGATGTGCGCGTGAACGGCGCCGCGGGCGCCGTGGTGGCCCGCAATGGCGTGCCGTACCTGCGCCTGGCGCCGGGAAACCACGCGATCGCGGGTCGTTTCTCCTGGAGTACACGGCCCGAGTCCCTGCCAGTGCCGCCGAACACGGCCCTCATCGATCTCAGCGTCGACAGTCAGCGCGTGGCGCAGCCGGAGCGACCGGGTGGCGCGGTCTGGCTGGGCAAACGGCGCACGGCCGAACAGGCCGCGGCCATGGAAGTGCAGGTGTACCGCCTGGTGGTGGACGAAATCCCGGCCTATCTACATACGCGCATCCGCCTGAACGTGGCCGGCGACGCCCGCGAGGAGCTGCTGGCGCGCGTGCTGCCCGACGGCTTCGTGCCGCTCAGCCTCGATGGCGGTGTGCCCGCGCGCCTGGAGCGCGACGGCCGGCTGCGCGTGCAGGTGCGCGCCGGTTCCCACGACATCACGCTGGTGGCGCGTGCCGCCGGTGTCGCCACCAGTCTCTCGCGCCCGCCCGCGCAGGAAGGCCAGTGGCCGCGCGAGGAGATCTGGAGCTTCGCGGCCAGCGATGGCCTGCGCGTGGCCGCCGCCGAGGGGCCCGAAGGCATCGACCCGATTCAGGCCAACGTCCCCGGCGAGTGGCAACGCTTTCCCGCCTTTCGCATGGCCGCGGATACGAAGCTCAATATCGTCGAACGCAGTCGCGGGCTTTCGAACGCCGACGACAATCGCCTGACGCTCATCCGCGAGCTGTGGCTGGATTTCGACCACGGAGGCTATACCGCGGTCGACAGCATCCGCGGCACGATGCGGCGCGACTGGCGGCTGGAGATGTCGGCGCCGTTCGAACTCGAGAGCGCGTCGTCCAATGACGAACCGCTGCTGGTGACCGCGGGGGCCGAAGGACGCACCGGCCTCGAGCTTCGCAATCCGTCGCTCAGCCTGGTCACCGTCTCGCGCGTGGAGCGCGGCTCGGGCATGCCGGCCACGGGCTGGGACCAGCGCTTCGACCAGGTTTCCGGCAGCCTGCATCTGCCACCGGGTCACCGGCTCATCGCCGCACCGGGCACGGACGAAGCGCCCGGATCTTGGTTCGAAGGCTGGGGCCTGTGGAGTGTGTTCGGCCTCGCGTTGGTGGTGGTGTTCGTCTACTGGGTGGCGGGCAAGATCCCGGCGGTCATCGCCGCGGTGGCGTTGCTGCTGACCTACCAGGAACTGCCGGCACTGGTCTGGCTCTGGGGCAACCTGCTGGCCGCGCTCGCCGTGGCGCGCGCGGCACCCGAAGGCCGCTTCCGGAAATTCGCGCAGAGTTATCGCTCGGTGAGTTTCCTGGTGCTGGCATTCGTGCTGATGCCTTTCATGTGGCTGCAGGTGCGCGTCGCGCTCTATCCACAGCTCGAGTCCATGTACGCCTGGTCGGTGCCGATGCCCGGCGCCAGCCCGGCGCCCATCGAGGCCGACCTGCAGGAGGAGAGCCTCGTCGCGCCCATGGAAGTCGCTCCGGCCGCGGCGGCCGCAGCCGATGCCGCGGCGCCGGCCGTGGAGGCGGACGCGGATCCCTACAACGTGACCGAGCGATACCGCGAGTCTAAGGCGCGCGCCTTCTCCGGACTCAATTCGATGCAGGTGGTGCAGCGCTACGCCAGCGGTACGCGGCTGCAGGCCGGTCCCGGCATTCCCGCCTGGCGCTACAACTCCTACGGCTACAGCTGGTCGGGCCCGGTCGAAGCCGCGGACACGGTGCGTTTCGTGATCGTGGGTCCGGTGGTGATGTTCATCTGGCGGCTGCTCGGCGTGATCACGCTGGCGGCGTTGTTCCTCTGGCTGGCGCGTCTCAGTTACGGTGGCAACTGGCGATTGCCGGGCATGACCGCGAGTTCGCCCGCTTCGGGATCCGCGGCGGGCGCCTTGCTGCCGGCGCTGCTGGTGCTCGCGCTGCTGGGTGCATCGACGCCGGCCGCGGCGCAGAACGCGCCCAGCGAAGAACTGCTCGCCGAGCTCAAGCAGCGGCTGACCGCCGCGCCGCCGTGCGCGCCGAGTTGCGCGGAGCTGGCCGAGGCCCGCGTCAACGTGGACGGCGAGCGGCTCGAGGTCGTCATGCAGGTGAGCGCACTGGCCAGTCTCGCGGTCGCGATGCCGCATGCCAGTGATCGCTGGCAGCTCGACGAGGTCTCGGTGGATGCGCGCGCCTCGCTGGCATTGCTGCGCGAAGGTGATGCCAGCCTCTGGGTGCCGCTGACTCCTGGTGCGCACACCGTGCGGCTGTCGGGGCGCCTGGCCGCCGCGGAATCCATCCAGCTGGCCTTTCCGCAGCCGCCGCGCGCCATCGCGGTGAATGCGCGTGGCTGGGCGGTGAGCGGCGTGAACGAGGGCCGGCTCGTTTCCGGTTCGCTGGAGCTGGCGCGCGAACGTGGCGCGCAGCGTGCGGGAGCGGTCGAGACACTGGAGGCCGGCTCGGAATTCCCGGCCTTCGTGCAGGTCGAGCGCCAGTTCAACCTCGATCTCGACTGGACCCTGAACACACAGGTGTCGCGCTACGCCCCGCGTCGCGCGGCCATCTCCATGGAAGTGCCCATGGTCGAAGGCGAGTCGGTGCTGACACCGGGCGTCGAGACGCGCGGCGACAAGGTGCTGGTCGGCCTCGGCGCCGGAGAACCGAACACCTCCTGGTCGTCCGGCCTCGCGCGCAGGGAAACCATCACCATCGCCATGCCCGAAGGTGCCGCGCGCAACGAGGTGTGGACCTTCGTCGTGAGCCCGCAGTGGCACGTGGACTTCGAGGGATTTCCCGCCGTGATGCCGCTGGCGCCGGGCAGCCCGGCCTGGGTGTTCCGCTTCATTCCGAGGCCGGGGGAAAAACTGGTGGCGCATGTCTCGCGGCCCAAGGGCGTCGAGGGCACCACGCTGGCCATCGACGCGGTGAGGCACAACGTCGAGGTCGGCAAGCGATCCTCGAACGTGACGCTGCAGTTCGACTATCGCAGCACCCAGGGTGGCCGGCACACGCTGAAGTTGTCGCCCGACGCGCGCGTCAACCAGGTGACCTTCGACGGACGACCGGTACAGATCCGGCCGGAGAAAGGCGAGCTCTCGCTGGCGCTCTCGCCGGGTCGTCACAACGTGCAGGTGAGCTGGGAAGACGCGCGCGACGTGTCGTTTCGCACGCGGCCGCAGTCCGTCGATCTCGGGTCGCCCGCCAGCAACATCCACCTGAATGTCCGGGTGCCCGAATCACGCTGGCCCCTGTTCGCGACGGGCCCGGGCGTGGGTCCCGCGGTGCTCTACTGGGGCGAACTCTTCGTGTTCATCGGCCTTGCCTGGTTGCTCGGCCGGTGGAAACGCTCGCCGTTGACCTTCGTCGAGTGGCTGCTGCTCGGTCTCGGGCTCTCCACGCAGTCGTGGTCGGTGTTCTCGATCACCGCGGCCTGGCTGCTGACCATGCGCTGGCGCGAGACCTGGAACGCCGAGGCGGTCTCCCGCCACTACTTCAATGTGGTCCAGGTGCTGCTCGCCGTGTTCACGGTGCTCGCCATTTCGCTGCTGGTGTTCTCGGGCATCCGCAATGGATTGCTGTCGGCGCCCGACATGGGCGTGACCGGCCCGGGTTCGGGTTATGGCGGCTTCTCGTGGTTCCAGGACCAGACGGCGGGCGCGCTGGAAATGCCATCGGTCTATTCAGTGCCGATGTGGGTGTACCGGACGTTGTTCTTCGTCTGGGCCGGCTGGATGGCGTTCGCGCTGGTGGGCTGGCTGAAATGGGCGTTCAACGCCTGGAAAACAGGCGGACTGTGGCGCAGTGCCTGAGGTCGGATGCAAGAAGGCCGGGGTTCAACCCGGCCTTCGCATCAGCTCTTATTCACACAGGCCGTCGAGGTAGCCCTGCGCGACCGGTGACAGTCGCTTGCGCGCGATTTCGCGCACCTTGGGCTCGTCGACGATCTCTTCCAGCGGTCCGGAGACGAGAATGTGGCGCACCTGCGGATCACGCTCGGCCTTGCGGGCGAGCTTGTTCAGCACGGTGAAGCCGCGGGAAATCTTGTCTGCCTTGAAGCGCCGGTGCTCGATGGAGCTGGCGAGATATTTGCCGAAGCGGGCGTACAGGAAGTAGTCGTCGTTTCCAACGTGGAAACGGGCTTCGGCGAAGAAATCGGGGAAATTCTTCTCGAGGTATTGATTGACGGTATGAAGACGGGGTCCAGGGTCAGTGTCATTAGACCGCACAGATTTCTTCATTTCAGTTGTCCACCTCCAACTGGGTCCGGAGCACCATTTCTGGACGTCACGACCGGTTCCCAACCCCGCAACGCGCGCGAACGATAGGGCCAACGCTCCTCAACTGCAATAGGAAGTTTCATGAAATTTCTCACAGTGCTCATCACCGTTTGTTTCCTCGCCGCGTGTGGCACGCGTTCGAGCGACGACGAGCAGGTGCGCGAGCTGGTGGCGGGCATGGAAAGCGCGGCGGAAGCGCGCGACGCGAGCGACGTGCTCGCCTTCGTCGCCGACGATTACGACGACGCGCAGGGTTTTGACAAATCTCAGCTGCGGAATTTCCTGCGCGGCTATTTCCTCGCGCACCCGAAGCTCGAGGTGGTGGTGAACATATCGCAGCTGGAATTTCCGGCTGACGGACTGGCCCGGGCCGAGCTCTCGGTAACTACGGTGGAATTGAACGACCCGGACCATGCATCGTTCAAAGTGGAATTCCGCCGTGTGGACGGCGACTGGCGCCTGAGCCGGGCGGATCGCGTGAGGCCCTGAATCGCCGGTTCTGTCGCGACATCCAGACGATTCGTGAAAGACATCACGCTTTGCGGTTAAATCGCACGGAATCGGGGCCGACACAGTCTGTAGAGAGGGGAGTAATCCCTAAGGTCAGGACCACATGCCCGAGTACAGAAAACCACCGCTCACCAAGAGCTCCCGTCCGGAGGCGTCTACGCTGCCTTCCGATTCGGGTGGTTTCAGCATCGAATCCACCACCATGCGCCTCAAGTCGATGCGCGTGCGTCGTGCCGAATCGGAAAAAGAACAGGCCGCGAAGCTCGCGGCGGAGTCCCGGAACGACACGGCCAGGATGCCGCGCGCCGACGATCGTCCCGCCGGACGCGTGCGTCATGACGAACGCGGCGTGGCGGTGTGGGATTGGGCGGTGGCCACGGGCGAGTTCGCCACGCTCAGCGCCACGCGCGCCATGAAGAAATTGCAGGTTGCCGATCTCAAGATCGACGACACCGTGAAAAAACCCGAGCTCTCGCTCGAGAAAGCCGGCCGCGACCAGGGCGGTGGCTTCGATCCCTACAACGGGCTCGGCAGCGGCAAGCGCGTGGGCGAAGCGGCCCAGCGCCAGGGCGTCACCGGCTCGAAGGAACGTGACCGGACCGAAGCTCTCGATCGCCTCTACGGCAAGAAGAAGTAGTCAGGCGCAGTCTCTCCGCTGACGGCTACTTCTTTTACGTCGCGCGGAACTTCACCAGGTCTTCCATGATCCGGCGCGCCTGCGCGCTGCCGCGCGAACTCACGATCACGTAGTCGCCCGCGTCGTAGCGCTGGTACATGCCCACGCGCCGACAGCGCATCCTCATTTGCCGGACGATGCCGAAGCCTGGGTCGACAGGATGGCGTTCACGCGCTTGATGGCCCATTCACGTTGCGCGGTGTTGGCCGTCATGCGCGCGGTCACGACCAGGAAGGGGATCATTTCTTTCTCTTCGCCCTTCGCCTCGTGCACCAGCGCCGTGGCCATGGCGAGATCCGCGTTGTTGCTGGCGATGGCGAGCCCGCGATTCAGGCGTTGCAATGCCGTCGGCAGATCCTGTTTGAAGCGCGCGGCCAGCATGGCGTGGCCCCAGATGGCGGCGACGTCATCCGGCTTGCTCATGACGGCGCGATCCAGCAGCTCGAGGGCGCGGCGCCCCAGTCGCTCGCGATCTGCTGGGGACAACGTGTCGCCGGTGCCGTCTTCGCGGACTCGCTCGAACAGGGCCAGGCCCATGCTGCGGGCGACCAGCGGATCTGATGCGCGCGACTCGTTCTCTTCGGCCAGGCGGGTGAGCGCGGCGTCGTTGCGGTCGCGCACCGCCAGCAGCATGCGCAGCGCCAGCACCTTCGGCGAATCGGGAGCCTTGCGCCCGGCGGCGTCGATCAGTTCGGCCAGCCGCGCGGGCTTGGTGCCGGCGGCGAGCATGGCCTCGGCCAGCAATTCCAGCGACTCCGACTCGTTCATGTCGCGGCCGGCCGGCACCCTGGGCTTCGGCACCCTGGGAATCTTGATCTCGAAGAAGGCGTCCAGCGATGCCTTCTGTATGTACTGGCGCTGACGCAGGTCCAGCTGGTCCATGCTGATGTCGAAACTCTTTTCCCACGCCTTGTCGATGGAATTCAGGTTGTTCAAGGCCGCGAGAAAGTCGAACAGCTGCTTGTTGAACGCCGGGTCTTCGATGAAGGCCCTGTGCACCAGCGACCACGAGCCGTAGTGCACGGAGAACACCTGGTTCTCGCTGCGATACTCCGGCGAAGACCGGTCGAGCTGAAACAGCCGCGACAGAGGTATCCACCGGGTGCTGGCCAGGATCGGCATCCCGATCTGCGCCTTGGTGTCCTCGAACCGGGTGTACTCGATGAGCGTCGCCATGCCTTCGTCGAACCACAAGGGATAGTGACGATTCATCTGCGAGCGCAGGAAGGCATGCGTGTATTCGTGGAACAGCGCCTTGCTGATCTCGTGCGAATTCACGCTGTGCTGGAGCAGCAGGTAGTTGGCGAACCTCGCCGGCACGAACTCGCTGTCCATGTCGTCACTGGCTTCGAAATACTCGAGCCACACTTCGCGCGGCAGCACCAGGATGGTGGTGGGCAGGCCGGGCTTGTGTGTCGGCGTGGCAAGCTGCTGCGAGAGGAACGCGTCGATGCGCGCGGTCTGGCCGGGAATGTGGCTGGCGGTGAATGCGTCGTGCGTGACCAGCCGGTAGGTGAGCTGGTCATAGGACTTGAACGCCGGAACCTTGATCTCGGCGGCGGTCGAGACGAGTGTCATCAACGCGGCCCATGTCGCGAACATGGCCGCGGCCCCCTGCATTTTCTTCATGCGATTAGACTAAGCACCGGCCAACGTCTCGTCTATCCACCTTTCCATGAATCCGCACCGCCGCGCTCTCATCGAACTTCACATCTGCGTGGTGCTGTGGGGATTCACGGCCATCCTCGGCAAGCTGATCACGTTGCCGGCCGCGCAGCTGGTGTTCTGGCGCCTGCTGCTGGTGGTCGTGTCGTTTATGTGTTTCCCGCGCGTGTGGCGCACGCTGGTGAAGATTCCGCCCCGAACCATGGCGGTTTTCGCCGGGATCGGCGTGATCGTGGCGCTGCATTGGCTGGCGTTCTATGGATCGGTGAAGCTGGCCAACGCCTCGGTGGCGGCCACCTGCATGGCGCTGGCGCCGGTGGTCACCGCGCTCATCGAGCCCTGGCTCACGGGCTCGAAGTTCGAGCGACATAATCTTCTGCTCGGAATCCTCGTGATTCCGGGCGTGGCGCTGGTGGTGGGCGGTATCCCGCGGGACATGCATCTCGGCTTCTGGGTGGGTGTGGCGGCGGCGGCACTGGCGGCGGTGTTCGGCGCGCTCAACAAGCGCCACCTGGCCCAACACGATGCGATGGCGGTTTCCTCGATCGAGCTTGGTGCGGGATTCCTGCTGCTGACGCTCCTGCTTCCGCTCATCAGCCCCCCGGGCGCGAGTTTCGTGATTCCCGGGGTCCAGGATGGGGCGTGGCTGCTGGTGCTCGCGATTCTCTGCACCCTGATCCCGTTCGCGATCTCCCTTGCCACGCTGCGGCATCTCTCGGCCTTCACGGCCCAGCTCGCGGTCAACCTGGAACCGGTTTACGCCATATTCATCGCGGTGTTGTTCCTCGGCGAGGCGCGCGATCTCGGCGTGGCCTTCTTCGTGGGTGTGGCCATCGTGCTGGCCGCGGTTTTCGGCCACGGATGGCTGCAATTGCGATTGACCGACGGGCGTCGGTCTGTATGATCGGACTCCATATATATCTGACTGATTAGCGCGCCTTTCGCGGCCGCGCCTCCGGATATAACCATTTGAAAAACGAGGAAGTTATGGGCGTGAGCCCATAGCGTGGGGACAGTGCGCCCCGCGCGTTTGTGTTTGGAGGAATTGAAAATGACCGCGATTCGACTGGGCCCGCCCGCAAAGCAGGGCCTCTATGACCCTCAGTTCGAGCATGACGCCTGCGGCGTCGGCTTCGTCGTGAACATCAAGGGCAAGAAATCGAACGCGATCGTCAAACAAGGCATCCAGATCCTCAAGAACCTCGATCACCGCGGCGCCAGCGGTGCCGAGGTCAACACCGGCGACGGTGCCGGCATCCTGCTGCAGATGCCGCACGCCTTCATGAAGAAGGTGGCGAAGAAAGACGCACGCATCGACCTGCCGGAGCCGGGCCACTACGCGGCCGGCAACATCTTCATGCCGCGCAATGCGACGCAGCGCCGCAAGATCGAAGAAGTCTTCGCGCGCGTGGTGCAGGCCGAGGGCCAGGTGTACCTGGGCGCGCGCAGCGTGCCCACAAACAACACCATGCTGGGCGAGACGGCCAAGGCGGCCGAGCCCTTCGTGCGCCAGGTGTTCATCGGCCGCGGGCCGGAGACCACCGACGAGAACGAGTTCGAGCGCAAGCTCTACGTCATCCGCAAGCGCGCGTACAACGAGATCCGCGTGTCGACCATCGGCGGCGCGGAGTTCTGGTACGTGGTGTCGCTGTCCCACAAGACGCTGGTCTACAAGGGCATGCTCACCACGATGCAGCTCGACCAGTACTTCATGGACCTGCAGAACCCGCTGATGGAATCCGCCATCGCGCTGGTGCACTCGCGTTTCAGCACCAACACCTTCCCGAGCTGGGACCGTGCGCACCCGTACCGCTGCATCGCGCACAACGGCGAGATCAACACGCTGCGCGGCAACATCAACTGGATGCGCGCCCGCGAGGCGCTGTTCCAGTCGCCGGTGTTCGGCGACGACATCCGCAAGATCACGCCCATCATCAATCCGAACGGCTCGGACTCGTCGATGTTCGACAACGTGCTCGAGCTGATGGTGCTCTCGGGCCGCTCCATGCCGCACGCGGTCATGATGATGATCCCGGAGCCATGGTCCAAGCACGCCAGCATGGATCCGGCGCGCCGGGCCTTCTACCAGTACCACAGTAGTTTGATGGAGCCGTGGGACGGACCCGCGGACATCTCCTTCACCGACGGCAAGCGCATCGGCGCGGTGCTCGACCGCAATGGTCTGCGCCCGGGCCGCTACTACGTCACCAGGGACGACATCTGCGTCATGGCCTCCGAGGCCGGCGTCCTCGATTTCCCGCCCGAGCACATCGTGCGCAAGGGCCGCCTGCAGCCGGGCCGCATGTTCCTCGTGGACACGGAGCTGGGCCGCATCGTCGAAGACGAAGAGATCAAGTCGCAGATCATCAACGAGCGTCCGTATGCCGAGTGGCTGAAGCAGCACCTCGTGCATCTCAAGGACTTGCCGGCCGCGCCGGAACTGCCGGCGCCCGAACCCGTCGCGCTCGCCAAGCGCCAGGTGGCCTTCGGCTACACGTTCGAAGACCAGCGCATCCTCATGGCGCCGATGGCCCGCGATGGCGTCGAGGCCGTGGGTTCCATGGGCAACGACACGCCGCTCGCGGCGCTGTCGCAGAAGTCGCGGCTGCTCTACGACTACTTCAAGCAGCTGTTCGCGCAGGTCACCAACCCGCCCATCGACTGCATCCGCGAAGAGATCATCACGTCTTCGGATGTCTGGCTGGGCAGCGAAGGAAACCTGCTGGATCCGAGACCCGGTGACTGCCGCCGCCTCGAGCTCTCCGGCCCCGTGCTCACCAACGAAGAGTTCGCCAAGGTGCGCCGCATTTCGATGCCCGGCCTCAAGGTGGGCACGCTGCGCATGTTGTTCCGCGCCGATCGCGGCGAGGACGGCCTGGTCGAAGCGCTGGAGCACATTCGCGACGAGGCGCGGCGGCTCATCGACGAGGA
>Ga0315912_10000694_pt1 | contig 52572 bp, 36 predicted proteins | sample VfabasoilMG_FD_204469 | JGI IMG/M metagenome (GOLD analysis project Ga0315912, IMG submission 204469) | Garden soil microbial communities collected in Santa Monica, California, United States - V. faba soil | ecosystem: Environmental > Terrestrial > Soil > Garden | place: USA: California...
ATCAGGCCCGACCCCTCCTGTGCAAAACCAGTCGGGGAAGGGGTCAGACCCCGGGGTCTGACCCCGGGGTCTGACCCCACCGCCATCGCCATCGTCTTTCCCCAATTTGAGAATCGCGCCGCCCTGCTGGCCGCCGCGCGGCCCATCGACGCGCCCTGGATGTTCGATGTCCTCCTGCGCGTCCGCGAGGACCCCGTGTTCGCGGCCGCCGTCGCCCGGGCGGGGCGCACGCCAGCCGCGGTCGTGACGGCGGTCACAGCTGCAGTCGATGGCACGAAGCGCCTCCTGCTGGTCACGACCGCGCCGGCCCACAGTCTGATGTCGGCCGCGCTCATCGGCGCGGCGTCGCGCGCCATCGACTCGAGCACACCGGCCGCCGAACTGACAGATGACGTGCGCGCAGCGGACGAGTTGCGATCGTGGGAACGTCCATCCGCGCCCGTCGCGCCGACAGCCTCGCAACCTCTGCGCGATCAATCGGACGGCCGCTGGTGGTGGATCGCCGTCGTCGCGCTGCTGCTGGCGGAGACCATCCTCCGCCGATCACGACCGGCAGAGGCCGCTCCGGAGGTGCCGCATGCACGCGTCGCCTGATGCCGGCCGCTTCGCCGCGTTCCTCGCGCGCGCCAGGCGCCGGTCACAGACCATCGGCGCGCTTCGTGGCGCCGCCGTCGGCTTCGCTCTGGCGGCCGTCCTGCTGTTGGCCGGTGCGCATCGCGGCCAAACCGCCAGGGCTGCGGCCATCACCGCCGCGCTCGTCGTCGCGGGCGCGGCCATCGCCGCGACCCTGGCGGCGCGGCATCGAGTCGCCACGCTGATCGAACGGCGAACGGCGGACAGCCGCAACCTCGTGTTCACCGCCGCCGAACTCATCGACCGCCCTGACGCCGCGGCTCCGTACGTCGCCACGCGCGTGCTGCGTGACGCGACGCAACTCACATCGAGTCTCGACCTTCGCCAGATATTCCCTTCCGGCACCGCGGCGGCTGGGCTCACAGCCGGGCTCGTCATCTGGTCTGGCGCGATTGCAATCGCCTCGTACGCGAACTACGCATCGCGATCGGGACCGAGTTCGGAACGCGCGGCTGCGATCTTCACCATCGATGTCGAGGTCACGCCGCCGGACTACGCCGCGCGGCCAGTCCAGGTGTTGCACGATCCCGCGCGCATCGAGGCACTGGCCGGCAGCCGGCTCCGCTTAACGGTGACGGCTGACGCCACCGGCGTCACGATCGACACGATCAGCGCATCGCAACCGCTCGTCGCGGCCGGACGCACATTTTCAACAACCGTGCTCGCCGACGCCGACGGCTATCTCGCCTTCGAACCGAAAGCCGCCAACGGATCGCGCGGAACGCGCCGGCTCGTCGGATTGTCCGTCACGCCGGACCAGTCGCCGCGCGTGCGGCTCACGGCGCCGGGCAAGGACATGATCGTGCGCAGCGGACAAATCGTCCTGCCTTTCGCGATCGAAGCCGACGATGACCTGGGCCTCGCGTCGCTGCGATTGCTCTACACGCGCATTTCCGGATCGGGCGAGAACTTCACGTTCACGGAAGGCGAAGTGCCCGTCACCGTCTCGCGCCCGTCCGATCGAGCATGGGCGGCCACCGGATCGTGGGCGCTGGCTCCCCTCAAGCTCGAGCCGGGCGACATGGTCATTTATCGCGGCGTCGCCACCGATCGGCGGCCCGGGTCGCCGCCCGCCGAATCCGATCGCTTCATCGTCGAGATCGCCGCCCCGGGCGCCATGGCCGGCGAGGGATTCGCGATTGACGATCGGATGGACAAATACGCGATCAGCCAGCAGATGGTGATTCTGAACACCGAACGCCTGATGGCGAAGCGTGCGTCACTGTCGGACGACGACTTCCGCCGCGAAGCTGAAGGCATCGCCGCGGAGCAGCGGCAGGTCCGCGCCGAATTTGTGTTCATGCTGGGCGGCGAACTGGCCGATCTCGGGATCGATCTCACAACACTGAACGAAGAGGTCGAGGCCGCCGGCGAAGCCGATTTGGCGGCCGGCCGAATGGCGAATCAGGGCCGGGCCGACTTGCTACGCGCGATTCGCTTCATGAGCGTGGCTGCGGCCAGGCTGGCTGAACGCGATCTCGTGGCCGCGCTGCCGACCGAACGCGACGCGCTCACCTATCTCCAGCGCGCGTTCTCGCGCAGCCGCTACCTGCTGCGCACGCTCAGCGAACGCGAGCGCCTCGATCTGTCGCGTCGATTGACGGGCGTGCTTGCGGCGCTCGATCGGAGCAGCCGCCCCGCCGCCGAACCGCCGCCCGATCCGCACATCATGGCGGTCCGGCGGGCGCTGGCAGACATGGCGGCGCTGGCCGCAGACGCGAATCGCGGCGCACCTGGGGTCGCGGCTCGAGCCGCGACGCTGGCCGAACAGGTCCTGCGTATCGATCCCTCGTCTGCGCCGATCCGCGATGTCGCGGGCGCAATCGCGCTAGCCTCGTGGGATCAGGCGGCAACAGGGCTCGCGGCGATCGCGCGCGCGAGTTTGCCGGCTGATCCCGCCCATGCGTCGAACCCGGAACTTGACGCACTCGCCGGCGCGCTTGCCGACGCCTTGCGCCGACAAGGACGCCGTCAGTGACCCTCAGGCTGCTTCGCCTCATCGCTGTCGCCATCGCGATCGCGGGCGCGATCGATCCGGTGATTACGGCCGATCGCCGCGTGAAGCCGGACGTATCCGTCATCACCGCCGGCCGGCTGCCTGATCCGGCGCTCGCCGATCGGGTCGCCCGCACACTCGAATCGCACTTCACCGTGGTCCGCGGAGCATCGCTCGGCGCCGCGGCTGTGGTTTCGGTCGGCACCGAACTTCCACCGGCCGATGCGCGGCGCCTGCAGCCGGCCTTCGCCGTGATTCCAGAACCGCGCACGCCGTTCGTCGCCATCACGGCCGCCGATGCGCCACCCGTCACGCAACTTCAGGCGCGCATGCCGGTCGGCGTGCGCGTGCACACACGGGCCGCGCAAGGGCGCCAACTGAACGTCACGCTGGCCAGCGGCGGCGTGGTCGTCGATCGGCTGACACGCGACATCACCGGCAACGACACCTCTGAAATTGTCGAGTTGGGTTTCATCGCAACGGCGACCGGTGATTCGACCGCTGTGGTGACGGCTGAGATCGCCGGCGCGTCGGCGCCTTCAATCGTTGACCTCAGGACAACAGTGATCGATCAGCGCTGGGCTGTCCTCGTCTTCGATCGGCGGCCGTCGTGGATGTCCACTTTCGTGCGAAGAACCATCGAGGCCGATCCGCGCTTCGTCGTCACCAGCCGTGTCAGCACATCTCGCGGCGCGTCGGTGAGCGCCGGCCGCCCACCTGAAATCCTGGCGTCGCTTCCCTCTCTGGAACTGTTTCAGACCGTCATCGCCGGCGCTCCGGACGAACTCACAGACGCCGACGTCGCGGGACTCGAAGGGTTCATGCGTCAGCGCGGTGGCACCGTCGTGCTGTTGATCGATGTGGCGTCGGAAGGCCGTCCATTCGAGCGCCTGGCTGGCGTGACGACGTGGCGCCACGCGGCGCGCGCGGAACCAAGCGGCGCACCACTCGCGTCAGAAGTCGTCACGCCAGCAGCGTGGCCTGAGTGGGCGGAACCGCTCTCGCCTGTCGGGCCGGCCGCCGCCAAACAGACCAGCGCGGTGACAGCACCAGCGGTCTGGCAGATGCCGGTCGGCCGCGGACGATTGATTGTCAGCGGCGCGCTCGATGCGTGGCGCTACCGCGATCGCGATGCCGACGCGTTCGATCGTTTCTGGCGATCGGCGATCTCCGCCGCCGCGCAGGCGACGCCGTCTCCATCCACGCAGCCTGTCTCACAACCCACGACGACGGCGGCTGAAACTCGACGACCAACGCCCGACGACCGCGAATTGATCAAAGACTGGACGTCGTCGCGACATGGGGAATCGATTTCCGAATCGAAACTGGCGACACTCGTGCCGGCGCTCGATCGTGTACTCGCGCCCGCTTCCGGGCGCCGGCCATGGCACCCAATGCGATCCGCGTGGTGGATCGTGCCGTTCGCGCTCGCCGCCGGCGGTGAGTGGTGGCTGCGCCGGCGCCGCGGTCAGCGCTGAACCGGTACCGCGCGCGCTCGAAAGGCGCGGAGCTTATTGCCCGCCTCGTCCTCGCATCAGCGGACTCTTGAGCACGGCCTCGCGCATGTGTTTGTCGAGCGCGGTCCTCAGCGTGACCAGGGCGCCCGGCGCGCCCGCCACCACGATGAGATTGATCGAGCCCATCTCATTCGTGGACTGCTCACCGAACGTGACGCGGACCGGCGGATTGGACGGATTGTGTGGATTGGTCTTCGAGTTGTCGTACTGAATCCGCGCATCGAGACGCGTGCCGGCCGGCAGGTCAACGTAGTCCCTGAATTCGTACGCGCCCTGCCAGTTCAAGTCCCAATCCGGAATGTGCAGCAGCGTCTTCTTCGTGCCGTTGGGGAACGTGGCCGTAAGCAGAACGTCCTTGCCGAGGTAGTGCGCATGCGCACCCACGCCGAACGCGCGGACCGCAGCGGGAATCACGAATGAGTCCGCGATCACGAAGTTCGCGTCGCCCGGCGGGATATTGAGACCGCTGAACGCGCCGAACGCCGGCGGCAGTTGAATGCCCGCGAATCCACGCGACGGGGGCTGCTTCGCGAAGTAGACCGCAAACGTCGATTGCTCTTGCAGGGCCTGACCGTTCGGATGGAAGTGCGTGGAGACGACCAGATCCGATCCTTTCGGTACGAAGAACGCCAGGTCCTCACGCAGCGGGCGCGACATGCCGCCGGGCGCCCAGCCGCCGATCGATCCACCACCGCGCACGGGTGCCGGCGCGACTTCAGCGGCGTTGCCGCGGGCGCGCGCGACGATGTCCTGAAGACCGCCGCGTCCGGAGACGCCGCTGGCGCCCATCACGCCGCCGAACCCCGGTCCCGGATCATCGGCGTCGAGTTTGCGCGCCGCCCCGGTCGGGTCGGTGGTGAAGATCGCGTGGTGGACCACCGCCTTGGCTGACGGCCGGTAATCGACGACCTTGACCCACTTGTCTTCGGTCAAGTTGAGCGGAATCACGAAGTTCCGATAGACGTCGCGGCCATCGGCGGGCACCGCGAACGGCTCAGGCATTTTGACGATGAGATCCGGCTTGCCGAGCCGCCAGTCGTCGTTGAAGACCGGTGTGGGGGGCATCTTCCGCGGATCACCCTGCGGCATGCCGCCTTTCACCCAACGCTGGATCGTCTCGATGTCCGCGTCCGTCAGCCGCCGCTCGCCCACGAACGGATAGTCGCCCGGCGCGGGCTTCCACGGCGGCATGTATCGCTCGCGCGTGGCCTCGGCGATTTCGCCGCCGTACTCCTGGACGGTCGCGTAGGTCAGAACCGAGAACGGCGCCGCGTCCCCAGGCCGATGGCAGGTCGCACAATTCTTGAACAGGATGGGCGCGACGTGTTCGGAGAACGTGACCGCGCCTGATTGAGGACTGGCGGTTGCCTGGACGCCCACCCAAACGGCGCCGGTGAGAACGCCAACGCTGGCGACGAAAATCGAGGCAATGCGCTTCATGCGCGCATTCTAGCCCTTGATTCCCTGTTTAGCGCTGGGGCGATTTTGACGTAGAAGATCCACGCCCAATGATCTTCTTCATCGTGTTCTGCAGTCCCTTGACCGCGGGCGTGTTCAGTCGGACTGTGAGCGCCACGTCCTGCCCTGGCGTCACCTGAATTTCCCGGGTCGCGTCGGCGTAACCATCGCGACGCACTTTGACGTCATAACGGCCGTCCTTGAGCGTGTAGCGGACGCGTCCGTCCTGATCGCTGGCAAGCGTCGCAATCAACGCTTTGCTCGTGGACAGAATCTCGACCGTCGCGCCGGTCAGCGGACTGCCGGCTTCGCCGTCCTGCACGACGACTTCCAACTGGCCCTTGTCGGGCGTTGGGTTCAGGAACCTGTAGACCGAATAGCCCGCGCCGACGATCGTGATCAGGCCGGTCACGACCGCGATGGCGCCCTGCGCAAACGGCAGATGTCGCTGCACGCGTTCGGGTAGTTCCTTCAGCCTGAGGCTAATCATTCCGGGCGACCCACGTCAGATAGTACACAACTCGGAATCGGGCAGGCGCTCCGCGGCCGGATCATTTCCCGATGTACTTGTTCGCCGGAAGGCGCTCGCGTGGATTGACGGCCTTGTCGCCGGATCGAATCTCGAAATGGACGTGCGGACCGGTGGACCGTCCCGTCGAACCCACTTTGGCGATGCGTGCGCCCTGCTCGGCGATGTCCCCTTCGCGCACTTCGAGCTTGCTGTTGTGTCCGTAGAGCGTCGTGGTGTTCGCGTCACTGCGGATGATGACGACGTTGCCGTATCCGCTCAGGCCGTTGCCGGCGTAGATGACCGTGCCCGGGGCCGCGGCGAGGACCCACTCGCCCGTATCCGCCGCGATGTCGATGCCCGCGTGGAACTTGCCCCAGCGCGGACCGAACTCCGAACTGACAATGCCTGCCTCAACAGGCCAATCGAAAGTCCCCTTGTAGGTCATCGTTGACGCCGTAGCGGTCGCGGCGGCGCGGCCCGGGGCGGGTTTGGCTGCAGTGCCCGCGGATCCGGCCGGGCGCCGCCGAAGAAAATCGCCGATCGCGCCAGGGTCCAGGTCTGCCCCGTCGTGGTGTTTGCGCATATCGGCGGCCTTCTTCAGGTAGCCGCCGAACTTCGTGGCCGCGCCTTTCGGATCCTTCGCCACTTTCTTGATCTGCCGGCCCAGCGATTTGAACGCACCGGTGATGCCCTGCGGCTCAGCGGACTCGTCGGTTGGACGAGCCGCGACGGGTGACACCAGGATCAGAACCGCGGCGCCGATGGCCAAGATGCTTGCGGCGACGCGCGTCACCCGCGCATTTTAGGGTGAGACCCGGTGGTCGCGTGAACTCCACGAAGGTGGTGGGGCCGAACGGCGAGTAGTGCGGTGGCCGTCGCCAACGACAGGCCCATCAGCAGGAATGAGGACGAAGGGTTGTGGGTCAGCCCGTTGAACCAGCCGACGAGATACGACCCGAGGAAGCCACCGAGCGCACCCAGGCTGTTGATCAACGCGACCGCGCCACCGGCGACATTCTTTGGCAGGATGTCCGCCGGAATCGCAAAAAACGGCGCGAGCGCCACGATGGGCCCGATGCCCGCGACGCACAACAGCGCGTACGAGATCCAGAAATTTGAGCCGTGCACCGCATAGAGCGCGAGATAGGCCGCGCCGCTGATGGCGATGCACGGCAGCACAATCATCCGTCGATCGCGCATGCGATCGGACACGAGAGAAACGACCGGCATCAGGAGACTCGCGAAGACATACGGGCCTGCCGACAGCCAGCCCGTGCGCACGATGTTCGCCGAGCCGGCGTCCTTGATAATCGTGGGCAGCCAGAGCACGAAGCCGAAAAGGCTGATGCCCCAGAAGAAGTAGAGCGCCGCCATCCTGATCACCGTCGGCGAGCGGAACGCCTCACCGTAGTTGCGGACGGTTTTCAGGCCGTGTTGTTCCTCGGCCAATTTGGCCTCAAGCGACGCGCGATCCGCGGCATCCAGCCACGACGCTTCGGAAGGGCGATCCTCCACGAGGTACCACCAGGCGATGGCCCAGAGGCAGGCAGGCAGGCCTTCGATGACGAACATGCCGCGCCAGCCGTAGGCCTGCACCAGATACCCGGACACGATCGACATCCACAGCACCGTGACCGGCGTACTCAGCGTGATGAACGAATTGGCCAGCGAGCGTTCGCCGCGTGCAAACCACCGGCTCACGAGAATCACCAGCGCCGGAAACACGCCGGCTTCGACCACGCCGAGCAGAAACCGGACGACCATGAGCGCGGGAATGTTCGAAACGACGCCGGTGAGTGCGGACAGCGCACCCCACAAGATCAGACACCAGAACACAATCTGCTTGGCGCTGCGCCGTTCCGCGTAGATGGCCCCTGGGATCTGGCCGACGAAATAACCGAGGAAGAAAAGCGCGCCCACGAGGGACGCGGTGCTGGCGGAAATGCCGAGATCCTGGCCGATGCCGCCGGCGGCCGCAAACGAGTAATTCACCCGGTCGAGGTAGGCGAAGCTGTAGGTAATGAACAGGACCGGCGTGATTCGCCACCAACGGGCCGCGGAGATGCTCGGCGCCATGTTACGGTAGCCATACCGTAACACTCGCTCCCACCTTGCTTCACGATGCTATTGTCCGCACCGTGGGACAACTCGGGAGAAGGAGCACGCGATGAAGAAGGTCAGCTTCGCACTGGTTCTCGCGTCAGCGATGGCCGCCATGGGCGTGACGTCTGCCCAGAACAACTGGTCGAACTTTGGCCAGGATCCGGGTGCCACGAAGTTCTCGACCCTCGCGCAAATCAACACCGACAACGTCGCAAAGCTGACGCGCGCGTGGACGTTCCACACGGGCGACACGTCCGGGTTTTTCGAAAGCGGACTCATCGTGATCGACGGCGTCATGTACTTCAGCGCCCCGAACGGCGTCTATGCCCTCGATGCGGCGACGGGCCAGCAGATCTGGAAATACGAGACGACCGGCACGGCGCGGCGCGGACCGTACTACTGGCCGGGCGGCAGCGGCGTCGGCCCGCGCATCTTCTCGCAGACCGAGAACGGCCTGGCCGCGATCGATCCCAAGGACGGCAAGATCATCACGAGCTTCGGCGTGAACGGATTCATCGCCGGACTGCGGATGACGTCGCCGCCAGTTGCCTATAAGAACGTGCTGGTGACGCAGGGCGGCAACTCGACCGTAAAAGCCTGGGACACCGTGACCGGCGAATCGCGCTGGGTCCTGAACCTGAAGGCCCAGCCGGACGATCCCGCGTCGGCGACGTGGCTCGGTGACAGCCTCAAGACGGCGGGTGGCCCGGGCCTATGGGGATATTTCTCCGTCGACGTCGAACGCGGATTGGTGTTCGTGCCCGTGGAAAAAGTCGGCAACGATTACTACGGCGGGCCGCATCACGGCAACAACCTCTACAGCGACTGCCTGCTCGCGGTGGATGCGAACACCGGCAAGATCAAGTGGTACCAGCAGCTCGTGCATCACGACATCTGGGACTTCGACCTGGCGGCGCCGCCGGCGCTCGTGGATGTGCAACGCGGCGGGCGGACGATTCCAGGCGTCTCGCTCATCACGAAGATGGGCATCATGTTCGTCTTCAACCGCGAAACCGGCGAACCGATGTACGGGATGGAAGAGCGTCCCGTGCCGCAGACGACCGCCAAGGGCGAGTGGACATCGCCGACGCAGCCCTTCCCGCTCAAACCGGAACCACTGGCGCGCATGTCCTTAAAGAAAGAAGAACTCGCGAAGGTCACGCCGGAGCTCGAAGCGCATTGCAAAGGCCTCTGGGAGAAATACAACCTGTCGGACGCGGTCCCCTACATGCCGTGGAAAGAGAAACAGGACATCGTCCTGTTCCCGGGTGCGGTCGGTGGCGGGAACTGGCAGGGCGTGATGATCAACAAGCCACTCGGCCTGATGATCACGAATGTCCATAACACCGGGCAGTGGGGCCACCTCGAAGAACGTACGGCCGGCGCCGGTCGTCGTGGCGGTGGCGCTCCGCCACCCGCGGGTGCCGCGACCACGGCCGGTGCGGCAGCTGCCGGCGCCGGGCGCACCGGTCGCGCGGGCGAACCGCCGGATCTCCCGGAGAACGTGGTCGCGCCCGGCACATCGACGGCGCCGAACATGAACAAGGTCACGCCGGAAGGCGGACGTTTCTGGGACGCGCAACATAAGTATTCGTGCGCGGAGCCGCCGTGGGGCGAGTTGATCGCGGTGAACGCGAATACCGGCGACATCGCGTGGCGGATTCCGCTCGGTGAATATCCCGAGCTCATCGCCAAAGGCCTCAAGCCGACCGGCGCCCCGAGCCTGGGCGGCGGCATCACGACCGCCGGGAACCTCGTGTTCATCGGCGCGACGATCGATGGGATTTTCCGCGCGATCGACGCGCGCAACGGCAAGGAACTCTGGCGCGAGAAGCTCGAGGCGCCCGCGCATTCGATTCCGTCGACCTACATCGGCAAGGACGGCAAACAATACGTCGCCGTCCCGGCGGGCGGCGGCGGGTTCCTTCGGAGCCCCACGTCGGACACCGTCATTGCGTGGCGCATTCAGTAAGGAGTGGTGATGAGAATCGTTCGTCGCTCATCGTTCATCGTTCTCGTCGTTCTTCTCTTCGCGGGATCGTTCGCCGTGCTGGCCGATCAGGGTCGTGCGGGCCGCGGCGGTGCGCCGGCCCGGAAGCGCCTGCTCGCGTGGGCCGACACCCGCAACGGCCAGGCTCAGCATGAATCCGTCGGGCATGCGCTCGCCCTCATCGAGCAACTGGGCTATCAGTCCGGGCTGTGGGATACGTTCATCCGGACCGATTCCAACATCATTTCGAAGACGCCGAAGAAGACCGATGGATCAGCGGCCAGCGGCGGACCCAACCTGAACAACGTGGACGGAATCTTCTTCATGGGGCATCGCGAGGTTCCGATCGACGCCGCCCAGAAGGAAGATCTGCTGTCGTTTGTTCGCGACGGCAAGGGATTTGTGGCGGCGCACATTGCGCTGACAGCATTCGACTCGTGGCCGGAATTCCTCGATCTGATCGGCGCGCGCTTCGACGGTCACCCGATCACCGGCGCCGGGACGGTGATTAACGAACGTCCAGACTTCCCCGCCACAAAACATTTCGCTTCGTCATTCCCGTTCAGCGACGAGTTCTATCAGCCCAAGGAACATTCGCGCGAGAAGATCGACGTGATGCTGCGGCTCGACCTGTCCCAGGTCCCGGCGAACCAGAGCCTGCATCTCTCGGGTGACTATCCACTCGCATGGGCCAAGACGTACGGCAAGGGCCGGGTGTTCTACGGCTCGTTCGCGCACTCGTCGGAAACGTGGGACAACAAGGACATCCAGCAAATGTATTTCGAGGCGATCAAGTGGTCGCTCGGGCTCTCAGAAGCCGAACTGAAGCCGCATCCGATGACCCCCGCGCGCTAGCTGAGACCGGCGGGACGAAGTCCGCCGGTGAAATCTAGATTGTCTTTTTGCTCTTCGACGCGCTTCGCGTCGATGCCAGCCGCGGCGACGTCTTTCCACGTCTTGAACGGTCCCTTCTGAGACCGGTATTTCACAACCGCCGCAGCCAGGTCGTCCTCGATATCGAACGTGTCCGCGATGACCGCGGCCGTGGCCTCGTTGATCTTCACCTTCTTGCCGAGCGTGACGCTCAGATAGGCGACCAGCGTGTCCCAGTCGTCATCGGGAATGTGGGCGCCCTCGCCGAGCATCTTCTCGAGGATCTTCCCCCACCCGGCGCGGGACTCACGATGCTTCGTGACGTTCATGATCGGGTGACATTCGCTGCAGATCCGCACGGCCACGTCCCTCCCGGCGCCCTCGGGGAACGTCGTCATCGGCGCCGGTCGGGGATCTTGCGGCGGGGTCTGCGCGTTCGTCGTGGCGCCGACCAGCGCGACCGCGAAGCAGCAGACGGCAACGCCGACGATCGCCCAAGGCCGAGTCATCTGTCGGACCATAGCATTGCTTTGAGGTGCGGCGGCCCGGTATACGGTGCCGCTACGGTAACGTCCCCCGTCGGCGGCGCATGGGAGGCATAATCGCCCGATGGACGCCTGGCGCACCGCCATTGTTAATGCCGACAGTACGAGCATCCGCGTGCACGGGTACGACGTCGCCGATTTGATGCGGCACGCGGGCTTCGTGGACACCATCTTTCTGCTGCACCGCGGGCGATTGCCGGGTCCCGGCGAGCGGCGCCTGCTCGACGCGATCCTCGTCGGCGTCGCCGACCACGGACCCGGCTCCCCGTCCGCCGCCGCGGCGCGCATCGCGGCATCGGGCAACCGCCAGTCGGCGTCGGCGGCCATCGCGGCGGGCCTGCTGGCCATCGGCGATGAGCACGGCGGCGCCGCGGAAACGTGCATGCAATTGATCGCTGACGGACTTGCAGACGCGGCGAAGACGGGCGGCACCATCGAGCAGGCCGCCAGGCGCGCGGTCGAGCAGGCCGTGCGCGACCGGTCGCGCCTGCCCGGCCTCGGGCATCGAGCCCACACCGTCGATCCGCGCATGGCCGTGTTGTTCGGGCTCGCCGAAGACGCCGGCGTCGCTGGCGACGGGATTCGTTTTGTCCGTGCGTTGGAACAGGCAGCCGCCGAATTGATCAAGCCACTGCCGGTCAACATCGATGGTGCGCTCGCCGGCGTGCTGCACGATCTCTCGTTGCCCGCGTCGGTCGGCCGCTACATCTTCATCATCGGCCGCGTGGCGGGGCTGACCGCGGAAGTGGCAGAAGAATGCGCGCGTGAAAAACCGATGCGCGTGCGGATTCCTGTCGTCTACGACGGCGTGGCGCCCCGGACGTTCGAGGACGGCCGCGATTCAACACGGAAGAAGGACTGACGATGGCCGAACGATCGATCACGGCAGAGGAACAGCAGACCTGCGCAGACGCGATTCTGCGCGCCCGCGCGGCGATGAACGCCGCCGAGGGCTACGACCAGGGCCGCGTGGACCGATTGATCCGCGCGATCGCCTGGGCCGGCGGCAATCTATCCACGGCGACGCGCCTCGCCGCGATGAGCGTGGCCGAAAGCGGCCTCGGCAGCCCGGAACCCAGCCGGCGGTCGAAGGTCCTCGGCATTCTTCGTGACGCACTGCGCCAGAAAAGCATGGGGATCATCGAGGAGATTCCGGACAAGGCGATCGTCAAGTACGCGAAGCCGGCCGGCGTCATCGCGGCCCTGATTCCCGTCACCAGTCCCTACGTCACGCCGATCGGCATCGCCATCTACGCGATCAAGTGCAAGGACGCCGTCATCTTCGCGCCGCATCCGGCCAGCCGGAAGACCACGGCCGAAACCGTCCGGCTGATGCGTGCGGCGCTGCAGCAACTCGGCGCGCCGGTCGATTTGCTGCAGTGCATCGAACGTCCGAGCATCCCGCTGTCACAAGCGCTCATGGCCGGTTGCGATTTGACGATTGCGACGGGCGGGCCGCCCATGGTGCGCGCCGCGTACGGCTCGGGCAAACCCGCCTACGGCGTCGGAGCGGGCAATGCCACGATGGTGATTGACGAGACGGCGGACGTCGCGCAGGCCGCGCGCAACACCGCCATCAGCAAGACCAACGATCACGGGTCCGGCTGTTCAGCCGACGGAAACCTCGTGGTTGATGCCTCGATTTACGACGCGCTGCTGGCGAAGCTGCAGGAGGAAGGCGGCTACGTCGTGAACGCCGAAGAGAAAGCGCGGCTGCGCGAGGCCTACTGGGATGCGCAGGGCCGACGCACGGCAGATACGATCGCCCGGCCGGCGCACGTCGTGGCCGCGAAAGCGGGCATCGACTTGCCCGCGGGCAAGACGTTTCTCATCGTGCCCGAGACGAACATCGGCAAGAAGCACCTCTTCTCCACCGAGAAGCTCGGGATCGTGCTCGCCATCTTCAAGTGCTCGGGCTTTGACGATGCGCTCGCGATGGTGACGCGGATTTTCGAGACCGGCGGCCGCGGCCACTCCTGCGGCATCTACTCGTTCAATGACGAGCACATCCACCGTCTGGCGCTCGTCGCGCCCGTGAGCCGCATCATGGTGCGGCAGATCCAGTCGCGCGCGAACGCCGGTACGTTCACGAACGGCATGCCGATGACGTCGAGCATGGGTTGCGGTGTCTGGGGCGGCAACATCACCAACGAGAACATCAGCCTCAAGCACTACATGAATGTGACGTGGGTAAGCCGCGAGATTCCCGAGGATCGGCCGTCTGAGCAGGAGCTGTTCGGCGAGTTCTACAACACGCCAACGTTTGACCCGGCGGCGGTCTAGCGCAGACCGGCTTTTTGCAACAGCGCCTCGAAGCGCGCGTCGCCCCGCACGTCATCGAATCGCGGGTCGACAGCGAGCAGCGTGAGATCGAAAAAGCGATCCTGAAGCGCGAGGAACAGCGCGTCGAAGCACTGGTCATACTCCTTCAGGCCCAGATAGATCGTCGCGCGCTCCCAGGACGAGACGAATCGCGTCCGTTCGAGGTCCTTTAATTCCGCCAGGCTGTTCATCGCATCGTCGCGACGGCCAGCCAGGGCTTGCGCGCGGCCGAGAGACGCGATCATCCGCGGGCTTCTGGGCGCCAGCTGGGCGGCGCGCAACAGGGCGGCGAGCGCCTCGTCTGTGTCGCCGAGCTTCTCCTGCACGAGACTCAGGATGAAGTAGGCGTGCGGGAAATGCGGATTGAGCTCGATGGCCTGATCGCAGTACGCCAGCGCGTTCTCGAAGTCCCGGCGGTAGTAATGAATGGACGCGACTTCACGTGCGATGATCGACGAGACTGGATCGAGCGATTGCGCCAGCAGCACGGCCTCGCGCGCTTCGTCCAGGCGGCCCATCGGCACCAGACAGCAGCGCGCGTACCAGTGATGGCTCGTCGCATAGCCCGGATCCAGCCGAATGGCGCGCTGAAACTCCAATTGGGCCTCGTGCCAGTTCCACTGCGCGCGCGCCTTGGCATGCGCGAGCGATGTACGCGCCTGCGCCGATTCCGCGTCGAGCATCACGGCGGTGGCCGCACTCGACAGCGCCAGCATCACCATGGACGTCGACGATCGGAGCCCGTAGCTGCCGAGCATCGAGTAGGCGTCGGAGAGACCGCTGTGGGCGAGTGCGTAGTGCGCGTCTTCGATCACGGCGCGTTCGAACAGTTCCGCCGCACGCTCGAGGCTCTCGTCTGTCCGTTGTTCGAGGTGATACAGCCCCTGCTTGCAGAGATTGCGCGCGGTGAGATTCTCCGTCAGCGGCCTCGGACTCTCGGCGGACGACGACAGGTGGTGACGCAGGCGGCTAACGATCGTTTCGGCGAGCCGATCCTGTTCGGCGAATGTGTCCGTCGCCGGCACATCAAACGACTCGGACCAGTCATAGAAGCCGGTGGTGGCGTTGAAGAGCGACACCGACAGCCGAAGGCCTTCGGCGGCTTCCCGAATCGTGCCCTCGAGTGCCAGGCCCGTCGGCGCGTGTGGTGACACCACACGGGCCACTTTGATCGCCTTGTGTTGTGTCAGCCGGCGGATCAACTCGCGCGACAGCCCGCTGCAGAATTGTTCGATTCGGCGGCCGGCAGTCAGGTCCACGATTGGCACCACGGCGATCGTGTTCCGCAACGGCGCCGCGGGCGCCTCCGGCGCGGTGCCTTTGACGCCGTCGCGATGTCTGAATACGGGCGCGTAGCCGCCCTTCGGCAGATCTACGAGGATGTCGTCGTTCTGGCCTTCCTCGAGGTAATACCGATCAAGCCGCGCCCGCAGCCGGCGCGCCTGAACGCGGACGACCGGATCTGTGCGCGGATCGAAGCTGCTGTCGCGCCCGAAGACCTGGACACCAACAGCGTATTCCTTGAGGCTGTCCCCTTTGCCCTGCAGGACCTGGCCCGCCACGAAGGACAGGAAATGCTTCAGCCGATCGGCCGGACGAAACGTCGTACTGGAAACGATGCGTTCGACTTGATCGCGAACATCGCGCTCGGCAGGCGCAGGCAGGGGTGGCGGCACGGTCGCTTTCATCGGACGGTTCTGCAGTATACCGGGCGATTCCGTGTCACCCGGCTTTCGATGGAGCCCCGGGTCTTCAGACCCGGGGCCTAAAGACCCCGGGTTCCATTGACGAGGCCACCGTACCGCTACGGTAACGTCATTGTGAACCCAGGAACCGCTTGCTAGAGTCTCCACGGTGAACAGCACCCGCATCGCGGCCTACCAGGTCGCCGACTACCTCGAGCAGCTCGGTGTCGAGGTGGTCTTCGGTCTCTGCGGGCACACCGTGATTGCCATGCTCGACGCCTTGGGCAAGAGCCGCATCCGGTTCGTCACGACGCGTCACGAACAGAGCGCGGCGCACGCCGCCGACGGCTACGCGCGCGCAACCGGGAAGCCGGGTGTCGTCCTGTCCCATCTCGGGCCCGGGTTGACCAACGCCGCGACCGGCGTGGCGAATGCCGCCCTCGATTCCATCCCGATGGTCGTCATCGCTGGCGACGTCCAGTCGTACTTCCACGGACGGCATCCGCACCAGGAGATCAATCTCCACCACGACGCGAGCCAGATCGAGATCTACCGGCCATTCTGCAAGCGGGTGTATCGCGTCGATCGCGTCGCCGATCTCCCGCGGATTCTCGAACGCGCGTTCCACTTGTGCCAGGCCGGCAGGCCGGGGCCAGTGCTGGTGGACGTGCCGATGGACATCTTCTCGGCTGATCTGCCGGTCGGCGCATTCCGGAAGACACCGTCCCAGATTGCCAGGCCGACGCTCGATGCGGCGGTTGCCCTGCGCATCGTTGAGGCACTCGCACAAGCTGATCGACCGGTGCTGTATGCCGGCGGCGGCGTGCTCTCCGCGCGCGCGACGGCGGAACTCGCGGCGCTCGCCGAAGCGCTGGACGTCCCGGTGGCGCACACCCTCATGGGCAAGGGATGCCTGCACGACGACCATCCGTTGCTGCTCGGCCAAACCGGCTTCTGGGGTTTGCCGATCTCGAATGACACCTGCCGGCGCGCGGATCTCATCGTCGCCATCGGCACACGGCTGGCTGAAGCGAACTCCAGTTCCTGGGATCCGCGATTCACATTCGCCATTCCGCCGACGCGTCTGATGCACATCGATGCAGACGCGGCGGAGATCGGCCGCAACTATCCGACCGAGCTCGGCGTAGTCGCCGACGCCAAGTCCGCGCTGAGCGTACTCGTGGAAGCGGCGCGCGGCCGAACGCACAAGAACCGCGGCTCGCTACGTGAGGACATCGCGCGCGGACGCCGCGAATTTCGATCGCACTTCGACCACCAGTGGACGTCGAATCAGTTTCCGATGCGGCCCGAGCGCATTCTGAATGACCTGCGTCGCGCGTTGCCCGGGGATGGCTTTCTCGTCACGGACGTCGGCTGGAACAAGAACGGCGTCGCGCAGCAGTTCCCGATCACGGTGCCCGGCACCTTCATCACACCGAGCGGACTGGCGACGATGGGGTTCGGCCCAGCGGCGGTGCTGGGCGTGAAGCTGGCGTTCCCGGATCGGGCCGCCGTGTCATTGGTCGGCGATGGCGGCTTCAGCGCGAATCCGTCGGTCGTCGCGACGGCGATGGAAGCGGACCTGCCCGTGGTCTGGGTCGTGATGGACAACAACGGGTTCGGCACCATCGCGGGTCTCGAAGCGATGCACTACGGATGGAGCTACGGCTGCCTGTTCGAGCGGAAGGGCGAGCCGTATCGCGTGGACTACGCCGCCATGGCGCGGTCGTTCGGCGCGCGCGGCATCGCGATTGAGTCCGCGGATCAGTTGTATCCCGCGTTGATGGAGGCACTGCAGTCGAAGCTGCCGACGGTCATCCAGGTGCCGATGGAGAACGCGCCGACGCCGACGCCGGGCCACTGGGACATCAACGACGTCTATCGCGCGGGGGACTAGCGTCCTCCAGCGCCCTGACTCACGGTCCAGATACGACTTGACTCCGTCGGCTGGCCTTTCTACGCTTGCGCCACCATGTACTCCCGCGAACAAGTCAAAGCCGTCACCGACAAGATCATCAACATGGCCAACGCCGATGCCGTGGAGGTAACGCTGAGCGGTGGCGAACGGTCGGGCACGCGCTGGGCCAACTCCTCGATCACGGTCAATCTCGTGCAGTACGACCGCAACGTGTCGGTGAACGTGCGATTCGGTCAGAAGACCGGCAGCGCCAACACGCGCGATTTCAGCGATGCGGGCTTGAAAACGATGGTGGACGAAGCGGTAGCCGAAGCGAAGCAGGCCAACGACAGTCCAAACCTCCCTGAACTGCTCGGACCGCAGGAGTACGTGCCGGTGGATGCAGCGCTCCCAAGCGTCGTCAACTTCGGCCCGGCCGAACGCGCGCGAATGGTCCGCGACAGCATCGACCTGTCGGAAAAAATGGGCACCGTCGGCGCCGGGTACATTCCCAAGTCCGACCAGACGAATTGCACGGCCAATTCGAAGGGTTTGTTTGCCTACTACCGTTCCGCGGAGGCTGGGTTTGTATTGACCTGCCGGATGGCGGATGGCGGCGGATCCGGCTGGGCCGGCATCACGGGCATCAAGGACATCTCGCTCATCGATGCGAAGGCGCTGACGGAAGTCGCGTCGAGCAAAGCGCTGAAGAGCCGAAAGGCCAAGGCGCTTGAACCCGGCCGGTACACCGTGATTCTGGAACCGCGCGCCAACGCGCGATTCCTGTCGTTGATGACGGGCATCTTCGGCGGCGCCGCATTCCCGACGGCGGATGCCGCCGGCGCCGCAGCCGCTGGCGCAGGTGCCGGCGCGGGTGCACGCGGCGGCGGTGCCGGCGGTCGGGGCGGCGGCGGTGGCGGACGCGGCGGCGGCGGCGGCAATTACTTCGCCGGCAAGGTCCAGGGCGACAAGGTCTTCAGCGATCTGTTCACACTGAAGAGCGACATCGGCAATCAGGTGCTCCGGCAGACGCCCATGCTCGGCGACAATCGTCCGGCGAAAGCCGTGACGTGGATCGAGAAGGGCCTGCTGCGTGGCCCACAGGGACAGGGCCCGTTTGCCAACGTCAACATGAGCCTCGTGCAGGAAGGCAGCAACCTGTCGATTGACGACATGGTCAAGCAGACGCGGCGCGGACTCCTCGTCACCTTCTTCTGGTACATCCGCGGCGTTCCGGCTGAAAACCAGCCGTTGCTCAATACCGGCATGACGCGCGACGGACTGTTCCTGATCGAGAACGGTGAGATCGCCGGTCCGGTGCAGAACTTCCGCTGGAACATGTCACCGCTGGTTGGCTACAACAACCTCTCGCTCGTCGGCAAACCCGTCCCAATTCACATGGGCGAGTCTTACGACGGCGGCGGCACCGGACTGATTCCGCCCGTGCGCATCGAAGAGTTCTACATGACTTCGATTTCGCCGGCGATCGAGCCCTAGTGCATCACGTGCGGGGCAAAGGTCAGAGGTCAAAGGTCAAAGTTTCTTTAGGAGCACCATGAGCACTTCACGTCGCGACTTCATCAAGACCGTTGGCGCCGCAGGCGTCGTTCTGGCTTCCGCCGATCTGATGGCGGATCTGCTGGCGCAGACGCCGCCCGGCAACGTCACGAAGTCCAAGTTCAAGGGGATGGCGGACATCGTACTCGCCGAAGCGAAGCTGCAGGGCTGTAGCTACGCCGACGTGCGCTTCACGATGAACTCGAGCATTCCCGGTGGCTCCGCCAGCTTCAGCAATAACGCGGCGGCGGCCGGTGGCGGCGCAGCTGGCGGGTTCCCCGGTGGAGGTGGAGGGGGACGCGGAGGAGGCGGAGGTCGTGGCGGCGGAGGCGGCGGGCGCGGCGGTGGGCGCGGCGGCGGCATCCCGACGGATGCGGAGCGTCAGGCTGGCGGCTTCGGTGTGCGCGTGATCCACAGCGGCGTCTGGGGATTTGCCAGCAGCCCGATTGTCACCGAAGACGAAATTCGTCGCATCACGCGCATGGCGACCGAAGTCGCCCGGGCCAGTGCCATCGCCAAGAAGCGCGATGTCAATCTCGCGCCCACGCCGGCGTACGTCGTGAACTACGTGACGCCGATGTTGAAGGATCCGCGGACCATCTCCCAGGCCGACAAGAACGCCTGGTGCCAGCGAATCGTGGACAAAGCCAGCAAGGTCAAGGACGTCACAGGCGTGAACGTGTCGATCAACACCAGCTACGAGTGGCGGTACTTCGCCTCGTCCGAAGGGTCGTACATCGAGCAGGAGATGTTCGTGACCTCGCCGAGCTTCAGCGTCACCGCGCGAGTCGGTGACCAGACGCGCACCCGCAACTATTCCGGCGTGTCCGGTGCGGCCGGCTGGGAAATCGCCGAAGAAAACGATTTCTACGATCAGGCCGAGAAGGTCGCGACCGATGCGGTGGAAATGTGCACCGCCAGGCCGCTCGGCTCGAGCGGACGCCGCGATCTCATCCTCTCCCCCTCTCACGCGATGCTGACGATTCACGAAGTCGTCGCCCACGCGACCGAACTCGATCGCGTCGTCGGCTATGAGGCGAATTACGCGGGCACGAGCTTCGTGAAGCTCACCGATGTCGGCAAGCTCAAGTACGGCTCGAAGCTCTTCAATGTCACCGCTGATCGCACCAGCCGCGGCATCGGGTCGTTCGGATACGACGACGACGGCGTGAAGACGACGAAGGTGCCGCTCGTGCGTGACGGCATTCTCGTGGGCCTGACGACGAATCGCGAGACGGCGCATTTCCTGGGTCACAAAGAGAGCCAGGGCAACACGTACGGATCGTCGTGGCGCGACTACCCGTTCCTCCGCATGCCCAACGTGCATGTGGAGCCTGGCCCGGCGAACTCACCCACGCTGGCGGAGATCGTCGCGGACACGAAGAACGGCGTCATGATCGACGGCCGCGGCAGTTACTCGATCGACCAGCAGCGCTACAACGGCCAGTTCGGCGGCCACATCTTCTGGGAGATCAAGAACGGCAAGATCACGCGCCAGTGTACGGACGTGACCTACAACGCCATCACGACCGACTTCTGGGGCAACTTGAACGCCATCACCGGTCCCAAGGAATGGCAGATGCACGGAACGGGCGGCGACGCGAAAGGCCAGCCGACGCAGACCAACAGCATCTCGCACGGATCGCCGTGGCTGCGCATCGCCAACATCATGGTCGGGGCTGCGTTCGACTAATCGTTGAATCGCAGAATGAGCAGGGCGACTTAAGTCGCCCTGTCAGCGGTTCAACCGTCACCAATCACGCTCAACCATCGGTGGCTGCGCCGTCACGCGGCGGCATCGGTGTTGCAACTGAGTTCACATGCTTCCATTTTCCAAACTGATTCGTATCGCTGTCCTGGGCCTCTCGGTCCTGGCCATGGCACAACGGGCGGAATCCTCCGCCATTACCTTCTCAGCGACAGGGACAGACGCGGTGGCGATCCAGGCCACCGTCGATGCCTACCGCGCCAACCTCGGTGTGCTGAACCCGAACGTCGCCGGGAGCTTCGGCTCCGGCCGGCGGGAAATCAACTGGGACGGCGTCCCCGATGGGTTCTCGGCGCCCAACAACCTGCCGGCGAATTTCTTCAACGTCAACTCGCCGCGGGGCGTGGTCTTCAGCACGCCTGGCACAGGTTTTCAGGTGAGCGCCAATGCAGGCGGCGCGACGCCGGTAGAGTTCGGCAACATCGATCCGCAATACCCGGACTTCTTTGCGCCATTCAGCGCCCAGCGGCTCTTCACCGCGCTGGGCAGCAACATCACGGATATCAACTTCTTTGTGCCTGGCACGACGACGCCGGCATGGACCAGTGGTTTCGGGGCGATCTTCAGTGACGTGGACGTTTCCAACACGACCAGCATTCAGTACTTCGACGTTCTCGGCAATTCTCTGGGCACGTTCTTCGTGCCCGCGACCGCGGGCCCTGCGACGTTTTCGTTCCTGGGCGTGCAATTCACGTCCGAGCAGATCGGGCGCGTACGGATCACCTCGGGCAATCAGGTATTGGCGCCCGGCAATGCCCTGACAGATCTCGTGGTCATGGACGATTTCATTTACGGCGAACCCATCGCCGCGGCCGCAGCCGTGCCGGAACCGGGAACCCTGGTGCTCGCCGTGACGGGTCTCGCGGCGCTGGTCGCCGCGCGCGCTCGACGGCCGGCACGATAATCGCGCCGGACGACGGCTACGTCATGCAGTACACAGCCAGGTTCACCGCGAACCTGGTGTTGTCATCCTTCCGGAACCGCTTGTTCCGCCAGTCGGAGTCCCACTCGCAGCCGTAGTCCTTGTTCGAATAGACCACGCCGAGGCGGCCGTTGCGCTCGATGCCGCGCAAGTAATCGTGCACCATGTCATCGCCCCAGCCGTTCAGTTCGTGCGAGGTCTGCGGCGGTCCAGGGAACGTGAAGAACGATCGATAGAGTTGGTGCGTAGCGGGAATCTTCGCAAGAGTGCCCGTAGCGGGAAACGTCCGGCGCATTTCCTCTTCGAACGACTTCGCGTACAGGCCATCCACGTCGTGATTGCAGTCGTCCGAAAACAGCAGCCCGCCGCGTTCGACAAAGCGGATCAGTCCCTCGCGTTCGCGCTGGCTGAAACGCACCAGTTTGTGGCCGGTCATGAACACAAACGGGAAGGCGAGCAACTCCGGCGAGTCAGCCGTGATGACGATCTCTTCCGGATACACCGGGATGGTCGTGTATTGGATGATGGAATCGAGCACGTTGCCCGCGACCTTGGGGTTGTAGTCCCAGTCGCCCGAGTCGTAGCGCAGCCGCGCAAAGACGAACTCGTGGCTCTTCGGCCTCCCGGGGCGAACAGGCGCGCCCTGGACCGCCGCAGCCACCGACGTGACGGGCGCCGCGACCGCGAGCCCCACCGCAGCGGCCGCGCAGCGCGCCAGAAAATCCCGCCTCGATGCCAGCTCCGACCTCACCTTGCCCTTTGCCCTCTGCCCCTTTGACCTTGCTTATTTGCTGACTCGAGATAATCGTCCGCTGGCGAGTTCGACGACGTAAACGATCCGCTGCTGGGTTGCTTCCTGCGCGCCCGTCACGCCGCCTTCAGGCACGTGCACGAATGCGATGTAGTTTCCGTCAGGCGACCACCGTGGACTGATCGCATCGCCATTCGGCATCGTCACGACCGGCGTCGGATTGCTGTTGTCGGGTCCCGACGTAAAGATCTGTGAATGTCCGTTGCGCCAGCTCATGAACGCGATCTTCAGGCCGTCAGGCGACCACGTCGGATACAGGCCATTTTCAGGCTCATACGTCACGCGGCGCAGGCCACGCGTCGACAAACTCATGATGTAGACATCGCGATCCACCTGCAGCAGCAACTGGCCGCCGTCGGGCGAATATTGCGGAAACCGGTTGGACCCGCCGTGGGTCAGCCGCTCCACGTCGCCGGTGCCGTCGGCGTTCATCCGATAGACATCGAAATTCGGATTGTCGCGGTCGGAGACAAAAATGATTTGCTTGCCATCCCGCGACCAGGTGGGCGCCTCATCCGTGGCGGGATTCGTGGTCAGGCGCCGCGCGTTTTCCGCGTCGGCCGGCCGCACGTAGATCTCGAAATTACCTTCCCAGTTACTGTGGTAGGCAATCCGCTTCCCGTCGACGGAATACGACGCCCCGCCTTCGTCGCCGGGCGTGTTCGTCACCTGCACGCGATCGCTGCCATACCGGTCGGCGAGCACGAGGTCTTCCTGGCCACCCTGTTCCGACGAAAAGATCACACGTCCATCGGGCGCCCAGTTCGGAGACCCGTCGCGCACGACGCCGCCCGCACCCGATTGCGTCCAGAGCCACCAGACGCCGGCCACGACTCCGCCGAGTCCAGCCACCCCGAGGATGGCCAGAATCGCCCATTCATGAACCGGCCGGCGTCCACCCGACAGGTCCTGGCGCCGCCGTTTTTGTGCCGGATCCGCCACTTAGCGTCGAATCTGGCGCTCTCGTTCCAACTCCACGATATCGATCCCGCTCGGCGCCGCACCCAGCAGATGCTGCGAGAAGTAGTCGATTCGGCGCCAGAACACGTAGTCGCCCATCGTCGTATAGCCGTGCGCCTGGCCCGGCAGGAGGATGAAGTCGAAACGCTTGTTCGCGCGAATGAGCGCGTCCATCACGCGATAGGTGTTCGACGGATGCACGTTGTTGTCAACGTCGCCGGTAATCAACAGCAGGTGGCCCTTCAGGTTCCCCGCGATGTCCTGGTTCTTGTCGATGTCGTACTGGAACGCCGTGGTCTTGCCGTCCTCCGACGTGATTTCCTTGACGCCGTCGTGCTTCTCGCTCCACCACCGGTTGTAGATCGAGTTGTCGTGGTTGCCGGATTCAGAGATACCGACCTTGAAGAAGTCGGGATATCCGAACATGGCCGCGGCCGTCATGAACCCGCCGCCGGAGTGACCCCACATACCGACGCGATCGAGATCGATCCACGCAAAACGCTTCGCGAGCTGTTCGATGGCGGCCTTCTTGTCCGGCACGCCGTAGTCGCGCAGGTTGCCGTACCCGTAGTTGTGGTACCACTTTGAACGCGTCGGGTTGCCGCCGCGATTGCCGACCTCGATGACGATGAACCCGACGTTGGCCAGCGCCACGCTCCCGTTGCGCGGACTGAACGTCTTGGTGACCGACTCGGTCTGCGGGCCCGGATAGACATACGCGATGATCGGGTACTTCTTGTTCGGATCGAAGTCGAACGGCTTGTACATGGTCCCGTAGAGGTCGGTGATGCCGTCATCGGCCTTGACCGTGAAGGGCTCCGGGTACCGGAAGCCCGCTTCAAGCAGCGCCGAGACGTCCGGCTTCTCGAGGTCCATGACCTTGCTCCCAAGCGTGTCGTAGAGGATCGCCTCTCCCGGCGAGTCGATACGCGACGAGTTGTCCACAAAGAACGTGGCCTTGTCGTTGAGGGCAACGGTATGCGACGCATTGCCCGGGTCGAGGAGCTTCAGCGCACCGGTGTCGATATTCACACTGTAGAAGTGCGTGTAATACGGATCCTCGGCCGGTTCCTTGCCCGCCGCTGTGAAGAAGAGCAGCCGTTTGGTTTCGTCAACGCCCGTGATCCCGGTTGTGACGTATTCACCCGAGGTGATCTGCCGGATCATCTTGCCGCTCGCGTCGTACAGGTAGTAGTGCCCCCACCCGTCGCGCTCGGACCACTGGATCAGTTCCTTACCGCCGGCAATCACCCGCAGCGGCTGCAGTTCGATGTAGGTATTGGACCGCTCGGCCACGAGTGTCTTGGGCTCGCCGGTCGTCGTATCCGCAGACACGATGTCGATGCGCTTGAGGTCGCGGCTGGTCCGGTTCAGCACGATCTTGTCGCTGCCGGGCAGCAGCCAGCGGGAAACGGTCTCGCCCTTCTCGCGCTGCAGATTGGTGGTCGGCGCGGTATTCAAGGCCATCTGCTGGTCCTTGAACTCGGCCGTCGTCATCTTCAGCGCCTTCTTGCCAGCGAGATCGACCACGTGCAACTCGGCCTGCGGCTGGTTTTCTTCACCAGGCATGGCGTACTTGTAGGTATTCAGCGTCGGGCGCGGATTCGACAGCGCGTTGATGACCCACAGGTCCGCAACCTTGCGATTGTCGGTGCGCATGATCGAGAACTTCTTGTTGTCCTGCGACCAGGAGACGCCGCCGGCGCTGACGCGCGGCCCGCCGTACTTCTTGTCGGCCTCGCTTTGCGTGGCGTTCCCGCGCCCCGTGCCCTGACCCTGTTCCTGATCGTTCTGGTTGTCCTGCTGCTGATCCTGGTTACCGGCCCCGCCGCCGCGGCCGAACGCGTAGTTCCGCTCGCCGTCGGTCGTGAGCTGCGTTTCCACAATGGACGAATCGGCCGCATTCTTCTTGGCCTTTTCGAAGTTCTCCGCGTCCATCATGAAAAGGTTGAAGTTCCGGGAGTAGACGACGTATTTCTTGTCGGGCGAAACGCTGGCCCAGTTCGGATTGCCGGTCACTTCCGGCTTGTACTTGTCGTTCAGGACGACAATGCCCGTCGCGAATTCGTATTCGAGCCACCACGTGGCGGTCCCCACCGGCGCCGGCGCGCCCGGCGCACCCGCACGGCCACCTTGCTGTTGCTGCTGACCACCCCGGCCGCCGCCACGTCCCGCACCGCCACCGCCGCCGCCGCGGCCCTGATCCTGCGTCTGCGTCATGCCGGTGATCTCTTCACCGGCGGCGTTTTCGACCTTCGCATCGCGCGGCAGTGTGACGCTGAACCGAATCTTGGTGTCGTTGTCGATGAAACGAATCGTCGTGACCGGCAGATGCTGCGCGTCATACGGCGTGCGCAGAATGCGCGTCAGCTGGGCCGCCATCTTCGCGTTGTCGAACAGCGCCGTCTTCGTCTTCTTGACCGGATCGACCAGCCACCACTTGCGGCCCGCCGGCGTCTCGTAGTCGTACCAGAACCGGTCGCTGAACTCGAGCCAGTGCGGCGTCACCGCCGTCGAGAAGACGTACTTGCCGACCTTCGCGGAGGTCCAGCGCGACGCCAAATCGTAGTTGGCTTTGGCGAGTTCCCGTTCGGGCGCCACGGTGGGCTCGGCCCGAGACATCAGCCCCAGGTTGGGCGCCGCCAAGGGGTAGGCCGACACGGCAAGGACAAGCACCAGGACGACGCGAACGACTAGTTTCATGGCAGGCAGCTCCTCAGAGGTCGGGAGGAATATACAACGGGTTCGACAGGTACGACAGGTACGACGGGTACCGGGGGGGCCGGCACGCGGCTGGGCGAACACCCAAGCGCGAGCGAAGCGAAGCGCGCCACGCGACGCGAGCCACGACTTGTCCGCATCAGTCCACCGGACGAGTCGTGCGAGCTAGCGTGTCGGGGGTCTGGGGGCGAAGCCCCCAGGGAAGAAATGGTCGGGGCGACTGGATTCGAACCAGCGACATCTCGCTCCCAAAGCGAGCGCTCTACCGGGCTGAGCCACGCCCCGACTCTCACAAGGCTAGCACAGAGAATTGGAGGCGCCGGCTCTGAATTCTGCCTAGACCGCCACCGCGCTGCGGTCACTCTGGCGCTTGGCTTCGATGATGTCTGAAACCTCGAGCCGGAAGTTGTTCGAGTTGGTGCAGTAACTCAGCGCGGTGTCGAGCGAGATCAGGTCCTCTCGCAGCATCCGCTCGATTTCGCCGTCAAAGTGCTGCATGCCGTCCTCGGAGCCGGCCTTCATCGCGTCGAGCAGCGTCTTGCCGCCGGTTTCGCCCTGCTCGATATATTCGCGCGTGCGCAGCGTCGCCTTGAGGATTTCAAGCGCCGCGACGCGGCCCTGGCCGTTGACGCGCGGCAGCAGCCGCTGCGAGACGATGTACTGAAAGGCCTTCGCGAGGCGCGTCCGGATGCCGGCCTGCTCACCTTGCGGAAACGCACCGACGATGCGCTCGACCGTTTTCGCGGCATCGATGGTGTGCAGTGTAGACATCACGAGATGCCCGGTCTCGGACGCTTCGAGCGCAATCTCAATCGTTTCGCGATCGCGCATCTCGCCCACCAGAATGACCTTGGGCGCCTGGCGCAGGGCCGCGCGGAGCGCGAGGCCGAACGTCGGGACGTCGCTGTGCAGTTCGCGCTGATGGATCGTCGCCTTCTTGTGCTGATGGATGAATTCGATCGGATCCTCGATCGTCAGAATGTGAATCGCACGCTCGCGGTTCATGCGATCGACGATCGCGGCCAGCGTCGAGGATTTGCCCGATCCGGTTGGGCCGGTCACGAGCACGATGCCGTTCCGCAGCGGCACGATGTCCCCAAGCGCCGCCGGCAGGCCCAGATCGTCGAACGTGGGAATCGCGACCGGAATTACGCGCATCACGACGGCGCAACTCGCACGCTGCCGGAAGATGTTGACGCGGAACCGCGCGGTGCCTTCGAGCGCGTACGACAAATCCGCCGATCCGCTTTGGGAGAGCTGGTTCGCGGCCACCACGTTGCCGGCGATCAAGTCTTCAGCAATCTTGAGCGTGTGCTGTGTGGTCAGTTTTTCGAAGCCCCGAAAAGGCAACGGCACGAGTTCGCCCTTCGCCTCCACCTGTGGAGGCCGGCCCGGTGAAAAGATCAGATCGCTGACGCCCTCGCGCTGCTCGAGCATCGCCGCAATCAGTTGCGCGGTCGGAACGAGGCTTTCCGTACCTGTACTCATATGGCTCCGCCACCCCGTCATCCGGGGTGCAGCCCGATATCTGCAAGCCCCAGGCCCGTGAAAGATGGAAGAATGCGGGTGATTTTGGCGAATGGGGGCGCAGGCCACCCACGGGAATTGTCAATCGATGACGATCTTGATCTATCGGGCGCCCGCGAGATCGAGGCAGCGCAGGGCGAGTTGCCAACCATCCCACGCAAGCAGCGCGAACAGAGCGACCGCCGCCGCGGCCGTCCACCGCGACCGCGTGGCCAGTTCGGCAAGGCAGAGACCGCCTAAATAGATGAAGACCGGCGCGGTCGCGAGATTCGCGCGCACGGTGATGGACGTCAGCACGCCCAGTACGGACAGCGCCAGCCAGGCGGACAACCACGCCATCATGACCAGCGCGCCGCCATCACGCGGCCGCCGGCGAACGACCCATACGAGTCCCACCAGCGCGACGACGAGCACCGGGATGCCGGGGCGGCCGTAATCGTCACCCACACCCGACCACCACCGTTGAAGCTTGACGGACGGCGCCGCGTCAAGCTTCGACGAATCGTCGCGTTCATGGGACGTCACGCTCGCAAATGTCTTCGCGTAGACGTCCGTGAATCGCGCGTTCGAGTAATACACGACCCACGAGATCGCTGTGGCGGCCAGCAGGACCGCGCACAACGCGACCCCCATGCGACGCACGTGCTGGCGCCCCACGCCAGCGAGCACGATCACCACAGCACCGATGATGGCCAGACCGACGAGGAGCGTGCCAAAATGCGAGAGGAACGACAGCGCGATCAGCACGGCGATCAGCGCCAGCCATGGCCACGAGATCGCTGAACCCGCAGCCATCCAGGCGACGCCGGCGAGTGCCACGCCGAACAGGCCCTGGCCAAAGAGGTTCGTCAGATTCGCATTCGTGAGCGCTTCAAACGGCGCGCGCGCGAACGGCCAGAGCGCCGCCACGTAAAGCACGGCGGGTCGATCGGGCCATTGCCGCCGCGCCACGGCATAGAGCGCGAGGCCGACCATCGCATCGACGCCCAACGACAGCAGTCGCAGCAGGCGCACCAGATCCAGGTCGCCCGGAAACCAGTTCCAGAACGGTTGCGCCGCGACGAACAGCGCCACGGGATACGGAAATTCATAGAACGGCCGCGGCGTGACTGACGTGAGGAAATATTGCCCGGCATGCACTTCCTGTGCACGGTGCACCTGGAACATCGCGTCGCCCACCATCGCGAGCGGATGCCAGTACACGGCCAGTTTCACAACGCACGCGGCCAGGACGAGTCCGGCGGCGATCGACCAGTCGCGGGCGCCTCCCGGTTCCGGCCACACCGTGCGCGCCCCCGCAACAACCACGCCGATCACGCCCGCGCCCAAGCCGATGCGCACGAGGCGCTCGACGTAGTCGCCTGCGAACGCCGCGTCTTTGAGCAGCAGCCACACGAACGCGGCCACGACTCCCGCGGCCGCCGTGGCAAACAGCGCGCCGCGCAACCCCGTCAGCCATAGAGCCCATGCGCACGCAAAGGTCGCGATCGCCGCCCACAGCAGGACACCGGCGTCAACACGGAACGGGCCGTTCACAGGCGACACCGCGACGTCATCGACGATGACGCCGAGCACGCGCCGGTCCTGAGAGTTGGGCGTGAACGTCGGGGACACGTCGATCGTCACCACGGCTCCGGTCTGATTTCGGCGGGGAATCTCGAACTCGACCTGGCTGTCGCCACCGGTCAAGTTCATACTGCGCACCGGCCGGTCATCCACGGAGATTCGCAATACCGGCGGCTGGCCGCCAGTCGGATGTCCGCCACGCAGGCTCAGGCGAACCCGATACGCGATCGACCGGCTCAGTCGCGGAAACACGAGGTGACTGGTGTCGGCGGTCCAGCTGAAGTGCCGATCGCCCGGGCCGTCGTACTCAGGCCGATGGAAACCGGTCGGGACAAACATCGCGCGCGATCGCGAGGTCCACGCGCCCTCGCCGACCGGGCCATGCACGGTCTGCGGCATGCTCCAGCGGGCGCCCATCGCCAGCAGGAGCGCCGCGAGGATCGCCACGCCGGCGCTCGCCACAATGCCCCGAAGGGCCTCACGAAACACGGACGTCACTGTACTACTCGCCAGCAGTCACGGTCTGTCGTTGACATGAAGAATGAAGACATGAAGCACTAATCTGGAAAAGCGTTTCGACAAGCGCATTGTTCGTATGGCCCCCCAAACCTCCATTTCTTCATTCTTCATGTTGACGACTGGAATGCAGCGAGACGGCGTGACTCAAGGCTCTCTTCTATTCATCATGAACGTCGCCGTGTCCGCGAAGAACGTCCGCAGGATTGTGTCCGACTCCGGCGGGAGCGCGGTCGAGTCGAGCGCCCGGGTCATCAATTGCAGCCAGCGATCGCGCGCCCGCTGATCGATCGCGAACGGCGCGTGCCGCGCGCGCAGGCGCGGATGGCCGCGCGATTCGATGTAGCGCTGCGGCCCGCCGAATCGCCCGATGAGAAATTCCCGCAATCGCAGTTCCGCGCCGTCCAGGTCTCCCAGCGGATACATCGGCCCCAGCACGTCATCGTCTGGAACCTGGGCATAGAAGGCGTGGACCAGCCGCGCAAACCCTTCTTCGCCAATCTGCGCGTAGACGTCGAGCTCGTCGATCATCGGGGTGCGCGCACGGCCCGAAGGGCCACCGAAACGGGCTCGACTCGCGGGTTGTAGACCTGAATCGTCACGCGGTCCCGCCCGGTCGTGACGGTCGCCGGCGCCGAGACGGCCGTCAGTTCCCACCCGGCCGGCAAGAGAATCGTGGTGCGCGGCTCGTGTAACGTCTTCTGCCACTGCAATTCGCCAGCGACGACTTGATACGCCGCGTCTTGCTCACGCCCGGCGAGACTGATGTGCGCGCTCTCCAGACTGCTGGTAATGGGCGTCGCCAAGTCGATGCCCCAGGTGCCGTTTCGTGGCGCCGCCGCGAGCGGCTTGCCGGTGTCCATGTCAGTAACGACAAGGGCGCTCAGCCGATGCCGGTCAAGAAACGACGACGTGACGCGCGAGCCGGCCCGCATCTCGACGAACTCATGCCGGACGCCGACGTCGTGAATCGCCGGATCGCCGAGGTCGTACAGTGTCTTGCCAAAATCAAATGCGCGCTCCACGACGACGAGCGTCGACGCTGGGGTCGCCGCGGTGCGGTGCGCGCGAATCGAGACGTCCGCCGCGTACGCATTCACATTCTCGAACACCACCTTGACGCGGCCCTCGGGCGTCGCCGTCACCTGCGCGGCGACGTTGGACGAAGTAATGGCGTAGCCCTTCGGCAAAAGGATGGCGTTTCGTCCGATGCCCAACGATCGCGCGAAGACGATCTCCTCGCCTTGCGAGAAATAGCTCTTGTCGTCGAGATACGTTTTCTCGATACGCACACGGCCTTCGCCACCCTCCGGCACCGGCCGCGGCAGGAAGGCCCGAATATAGTGTTCCTCGGGCGCGAGCCGGCCGGGCTCCCCCGCCGCGTTCAACTCGGCGCCCGTCTTGTACTCGAACTTCAACGGCCGCCCCGTCTGCGGATCGCGAACCGACACGTCCGATCCCTCGCTGCCCGATCGCGTCTGGTTCAGCAGCGTCGTGGCGCCCACCATCCGCTGGTTCAGGAAATACACGATGTGGAACTGATGCGACGCGGGATCGAGCAACTGGTACTCGGTGAAGTCGTCATGCGTGTTGAACCCCGACTGGCGGGCTCCCACCAGCGCCACGGCACAGCCCGCCATCGCGAGTGCTCCGGCCCACCCCGCCGCCCGGCGCCGCGTGTGTCGCGATCGATTCATATCCACCTCACCGGGGTGATTATAGAATCGACTCATGACGCACAACCTGCGGTCGTCGAGTGCATGGCGAGGACGAGCCCTCTGGGCCGCCTGCGCGATTTCGCTCGTGCCAGGCTGCAGCCGGGGCGCGGCCGACGTCACGAGCGACGCGACGGTGATCGCGGTGACGACACGCCAGGTGCGGCTGGCCACGTTGCGAGACGTGCGAACGGTGTCCGGCACGGTGGCTCCGCTGGCATCGGGCGACTTCCTCGTGACCGCCAGCGAGCCCTGCGAGGTGGCCGAGGTCACCAAGAAGGAAGGCGACGCGGTCAAGGCCGGCGAAGTGGTCGTGCGACTGGAGGTGCCGTCCATCACGCACGACGTCGCGACGCGCCAGCTTGAAATGGGCGAAGCGACCTCTCAGGTGGAGCGCACCAAGGCGGAAGCGACCAAGCTCGAAGATCTTTACAAGAAAGGCCTCGCCGCCCGGTTGCAGTGGGAGGCCAGCCGAGACGCCCTCGCGGCGGCGGAAGCGAATCTCACGTCGGTTCGCGCACGCCTCGAGTCCGCCAAGGCGCTGGAGGCCACCACCACCATTCGCGCCCGATTCAGCGGCGTCGTGTCGAAGCGCTGGCACCATCCGGGCGAGATGGTGGCCGGTGGCGACAACGACCCGATCTTGCGCATCGTCGATCCCACGAAGTTGCAGGTGGTGGCGCAAATACCGGTTCTCGATGCGGCCCGCATCCTTGTCGGCCAGATGGCGACGATTCAAACGCTCGCGGGCACCGAAGCGGCGACCGTTTCGCTCAAGCTGACGCCGACGTCGCCGACCGAAACGATGATGGCCGTGCATCTGAGTTTTGTGGGGCCGACCACATTGCCGATTGATACGGCTGTGCAAGCCGAGATTGCGATCGAGGAACGAAAGGACGTCATCGCCGTGCCGGCCGATGCGATTCAAGGCGGGGGCGGCAACACGTTCGTGTGGGTGGCCACCGCCAACAATCAGGCGGAGCGACGCGATGTACGAATCGGCCTGCTCGTCGGAAACGTCGCGCAGATCATGTCTGGGCTGACGGTCGGCGAGCAGGTCATCGTGACGGGCATTGCGGAACTGACGGACGGCACGCCCATCAGCATCAGCAAAGGATAGACACGCGCGCGTCTCGATCTATTTTTCAGTTTGAAACACGATGCGCCAGTGCGCGGTGAGGTCGCGTTTCCAGACGCGCACCCAGGTACCGCGCGTGGGGCCGCCGCCCCGCACCATGTCGAATGATCCAATCGTGACGGCGAGGTCGCCTGAGGCTGCGGCTTCCGTGCGCAGCACGCGGTAGCGCATCTCCGTCGGCGGCGCGGTCGTCACGGCCTCTCGCCCCACAAGCGGCATGCGCGCGTTGATGTGCAGCCGGACGTCCTTGCTCAATCGCGCGAGCCACGCGTCACGACTCGCGGCGATAGACGCTTCGGCTTGATCGATCGTCTCTGACGACGTGCCGGCCGCGCCGGTGTCCGGATCCGGCGCGACGCGAAACGGCGCCGCGCCCTGCCAGACCTGCGGCAGATTGACGCCCTCGTCGAGCCACACCCGCCATGTGCCGTTCGCCTGTCGTTTCCAGACGCTGAAATACGCGCCCTGCGCCACGACGTCGCGCTGCGCCTGATTCAACTGCACGTAGCCGCCGGTGAGCCAGCCCAGGGATCCGTCCGACGACACCTGGCCGGTGAAGGGTTCCCAGATCAACTGGTTCGCGATCGGCAATTTTTGCAGCGCCTGTGCCTCGAGCCCGGCGCGCGCCGGCACCACCGCGGCCTCCGGGCTCCCCACCACCCGCACCGCATCGTCGGCGAAAAACGCGAGGAAGCCATCGCGAACTCCGACTTCCGCCGTGGCGGCGGCAAACGCGCGCTCGGTGGCGACCATTCGCTGGAGCGCCTGGGAATCCGTCTGAGCCCAAATGCTCGCGCCGACAATCACGACGAGAACGACAACAACCCACGAGCCTGTGCGGCGCATATCGTCACCATAACTCCGAAGCCGCCTTCGCCGCTATCATCAGGACGTGGGACGTTCGAGGATCAGCCGAGCACTGCTGGGTGCGGTCATGACGCTGTCGGTGGGCTCACGACCGACCGCGAGCGGCCAGACGCCGCCCCAACAGACTCAGCCCATCCGGCCCGACGTGATCTGGATCGCGACGGAAGATCCTGTCGTCAACGCGATGCTTGGGCTCGCCAAAGTGACGAAGACGGACGTCATCTACGACCTCGGGTGTGGCGACGGCAAGATCCTGATCGCCGCCGCGCGTCAATTTGGCGCCCGCGGCGTCGGCGTCGAGATCGATCCGGAACAGGTGAAGATTGCGAAGGCCGCCGTCATCGCCGCGGGCGTCAGCGACAGGGTCACGATCATTCAAGGCGATATCTTCGACCCGGCGATCAAGATCGGCGACGCCAGCGTCGTGATGCTCTATCTTTTGCAGAGCCTCAACGTGCGGCTGATTCCGAGGCTCCAATCGGAACTCAAACCCGGCACCCGCATCGTCTCCAACGCATTCCACATGGGCACCACCTGGCCGGCCGAGAAAAGCCAGGAAGTGGACAACACGACAATTTATTTGTGGACGATTAAGTAAGGTCAGCCGCAAGCTTCTGAATCAGTCTGTCCAACAACTCGGCCTGGCCAACATTGATGACGCGTCTGGCGTCGCGGATGGCGTAGAAGGCGGCGCGGTCGAATTCGGGGATCCGAATCATGCGCCGCGAGCGCGGCGGCCATTCGGTTTCGGTCATGATGCTGACCATCTGAGTGGGGTCGCAGTCACCTTCGAAGGCCCAGGCGTGCACGGTCTTGCCGCTGCGCTGGACGATCGAACCAAGTGGAATGAACGGGCCGACCGGGGTGAACCCGGTTTCTTCCGTGAACTCCCGGATGGCGCCATCGAGCGGGTTTTCCCCCGGCAGGATGCCACCTTTCGGAATCGACCAGGAGCCGTCGTGCCGGCCGGTCCAATACGGACCGCCCGGATGCCCGAGAAGCACCTCGACATCGGCCCCTCGGCGCCGGAACAGCAGGAGGCCCGCGCTTTCGCGACTGGTCATCACCACGTGAACCTCATTATTACGACATCGTCCACTATCGTGTTGCCTCGCGACGGTCGTCCACGACGATCTGCCCCTTCACCATTTTCATGCCGCAGGTGAAGTCGAGTACGCCCGGCGGCTGGGACGGCAACTGAATCACGACGGGCTGATTGACCGGCAGGTCGCGACGAATCTTGAGCGACGCAAAGACGATTTCGGTCACGCAGGTCTCCTCCACGCGCCGTGTAAACCGGAGCCGGACGGGCGTCCCAGATGGAATGTGCGTGACGGCCGGGACAAATCCGTCCGCGGTCACCTCAATGTCGAGAGTCACGACGGACGGTGCGGAGCCAGCCGCCGGCGGCGATGGGCTTCCTGCGTTCGCGACGTCCGGCGCCGGACGGGGCGCGGTGGTGTCCACTCGGCTTCGTTCCGATCGCACCAGGAAACTGCCTCCAGTCACCACCAGTTCCCGTTCGGCGAGACCCGCCAGCACTTCGACTCGATCACCGGAAGTGGATCCGAGGCGCACGCTGCGTTCAATGAATGTCCCCGGCCGCTTCGCGTCCGCCACATAGACCACGTCCACGCTATCAATGGTCTGGACGGCGGACCGGGGAATCGTGACGACCTCGCGCGGCGTGTTGAGATGCATGTTCACGAGCATGCCCAACCGAAGCCGCGCGCCGGGGTTGGGCACCTCGACGCGTACGCGGGCGGTCCGCGTGTCGGCCGCCACCTGCGGATCGACATACGTCACGCGGCCCGAAAACGCGTCCGGCGACGCGGCGCTCGTCATCGTCACGGCGTTTCCGACACGGACGGCCGCGATATCTCGTTCGAACACATCGGCGACAACCCAGACGGTGCGGAGATCGACGATCGTGAACAGCTCAACAGATGAGTCCAGCGTCTGTCCTGGATTGGCCGCACGCGCCGTCACCGTGCCGGTGATCGGTGCGGTCAACGTGACGAGCGGGCTAATCGCCGCAGGATTGGTGAGTGCAACCACCTCGGCCTGCGTCCGGCCAAGCAGCAGCAGTCGCGCGCGGGCGCCGGCGAGATCGGCTGAGACCCGCGTCTGCTGCGCTCGCGCGGCCTCCAGTTCCTGGCGGCTGGCCGCGCCGATCCCGACGAGCCGTTCCAGCCTCGCGATCTGCTGGCCCGAAAGCGTCAGATCGGCGTACATGCTCACCGCGGCCCGTTCGATCTCGGCGACCTCGGGGCTATGCAGCGTGACCAGCGGATCGCCCTGGCGCACGAGTCCGCCGATCTCGGCGGCTACCGCCGTGACTCGACCCGCAGACGTTGAGGACACGACCACCTGCCGGTAGGCGTTCGGCTGAACGGTCGCCGGAATGCGCAGGCCGAATGACGACGCTCCGCGAGTGGCCGGCATCGTTTGAATGCCCGCGCGACCAAGCACATCCGGCGCGATCGTCACCGTCACGTCAGACATGGTTGCGGTGGATGCCGCCCTGGGGGTCGGCGTGGCCAGAGCGACTGGCGATGCGGACGCCGGTCGGTCGCCGGACCCTTGCATGAACACAAACATCGCGGCGGCGCCTGCCGCCATCAAAGCGAGCGCGCCGGCAATCCCGGCGGCGATTTTTCCCGTGTTCGACATTATCGAATCTCCCCGAGCGCGCCGGCCAGCGCCACGCGCGCTTCAATCAGTTCGAGCATCGCCGAGGCGATCGCATTCTCCACGGCGAGGTACCGCCGCGTTTCGGCCAGCAGATCGAGCAACGTCGCGCGTCCCATCTGGTAGCTCTCGCGCATCACCTCCAGGTTCTTCGACGCCAGGTCCCGAAATCCCTCGCCGAACGCCTCGAGTGCCGCGCCAGCCTCGCCTTCCCGCCGGCGCAGGGCATCGATGTCATTGACGGCGGCAATTCGCTGGCGGTCGCGCTCGAACCCGGCGGCGGCCGAGGCCGCTGTGGCTGCCGCAATCGACCCTTGGTTGCGATTGGACCACGGCAGTGACACCGTCGCCCCGAACGCAAGACTGTGGAACGTGCCGGCGATGGGCGTGAGCCCGCCAGACGGTGAGACACCGAGCTGCGGGAAACCCGCCATCATCCGCATGTATGACGCGCCCACGGAAATTTCCGGACGCGCTTCGCGCTTGAGCAAATCGACACGTGCAATCTCGAGCGAGACTGCGGCTTCACGCTGCCGGACGTCGGGCCGCGTGTCCACGGCGTGCTGGATCTGATCGTCGGTCAGCGCCGGCACCGGCATCGCCACCAGATCTTCCAGAGACTGCTTCAGCACGATCGGCGACGTCGGCGCCAGACCGAGAAGCGACCGCAAAGCCGCCGCGGCCGTGTCGACGTCCGCGCGCATGCGACGAACATCCACCTCGGAAAGCCGCGTTTCGATGAGGGCCGCGTCGCGTTCGACCGCCGGCGCCGATCCGGCTTCGACTCTCGCGGCGGTCAGTTGGGCCGTCTGCGTGTTGGTGGCCACGATCTCCTCCTGCACATGCAGATGGTGCAGGGCGGCGATCAGTCGCGCAGCCAGCAGGCGCACTTCCGTCGCCCGCCGCCGTTCCCACTCTGCCACGTCAGCCGTCGCGGCCTCGACCGCCCGCGCGGAGACGGCAGCACGGCCGGTCCGCCCGTACAGATCGAGCGGCACGGCGATCCCGATCGTGGTCTGGTTGTCCGTGCCGCCCATCTGATCGCGCCGTTCGAACGACACCATCGGATTCGGCCGCCGCTGGGCCTGTTCGGCCTCGGCGCGCGCAACGTCGATCCGCGCGCGCGCGGCCGATCCGTCGGGTGATTGCCGCAGCGCCATCGCCACCAGTTCCTCGACGGTCTGACCGCGGACCGGATCCATCGACACGCGCGAAGGCGGCATCGCCACCGACTGCGCGTGGGCGCCGATGGGCCACACCAAACCGGCGGCGAGCACGCCCGCGATGATCCGGAATCCCTGTCTGCGCGTCATTGCACATCTCCATTCAGCACGACGGTCCCCCGCCCTGCGGGCCCGTTCCACTCCACCGTCAACTTCCAGATGCCGGCCATGCCGAACTCTGCGGATACCGCGTATCGTCCGGGGGTTCTGGATTTCGTGACTTCCGTGCGAGCCGACATCAGCATGCCCGGCATGGACATCGCGCCATTGACCGTCACATCGCCGACGTCGACCAACGCGTTCATCGAGGCCGATCGAAATTCGATCGTGAGCGCCGATCGCCCCGGCGTGATCGTGCCGGTCCGGCTTCGGAGCGAGACGACCAGATCGCCGGCGCGGACGCTTTCCATGACGACCTCTGACGCCACCACCTCGGCGGCCTGATGTCGCGTACGCCACAGGCTGAGGCCCCCGATCGCGCCCGCCGCAAGGACGACGGCGATCACGCCAATCACGATGCCGCGGCGCCCTCGGCCGACGCCAACAGGTACCGACGCCGGCGTCACGGCCACGAGCCGGCGTTCGTGAATCAGCGAGAAGATGACAGGCGTCACGATCAAAACGTGGAGCAGCGACGAGACCATGCCGCCCAGCACCGGCGCGGCGAGCGGCTTCATGACTTCAGCGCCGACCCGATCCGTCCACATCAGGGGGAGCAGCCCGGCGATGACGGTGGACACGGTCATCAACTTCGGCCGCAGGCGCAGCAGCGCGCCCTCCGTGACGGCCTCTCGCAGCGTGACCCGCGACAGGGCGCCGCCATTCGCCGCACGCGCGCGACTGACGGCCTCTTCGAGATAAATCACCATCACGACGGCCGTTTGCACGGCCGTGCCGAACAACGCGATGAATCCCACCCAGACGGCAACGGAGAAGTTGTAGCCAAGCGCCCATACGAGCAGCAGGCCGCCGGACAACGCGAACGGCACGGCCAACAGCACGTGCGCCGCTTCGATGGACGATCGATATGTCATCCACAGGAGCAGGAAGATGACGATCAGCGCGAACGGGACCACAATGAGCAGCCGCTGCCGTGCGTGAATCTGGTTCTCATAGCGGCCGCTCCAGGACACGAAATAGCCGGCCGGCAGGGCGACCTGCTGATCGACCCGAGCTTTCGCGTCCGTCACGAACCGGCCCACATCGCGGCCTTCCACATTCAGCAGCACCGTCGCGAGAATGAGACCGTTCTCGGACGAGATCATCGCGGGACCGCGCGCATTGGCGATGTCGGCAACGTCGGCCAGTGGGACCGATCGGCCAGTCGGCGTGATCAACAGCAGATTTCTCAAGGCGTCGGCGTCGCCACGAAACGCCTCCGCAAATCGCACGCGGATCGGAAACCGCTCGCGCCCTTCGATCGTGGCGCCGACAGGGGTCTCGCCAATCGCGTAGGCCACCGTCTCCTGCACATCGCCCACGGCCAGGCCGTAGCGTGCCGCCGCCTCGCGGTTCACACGCACGTTCAGGTACTGCCCGCTCGTCACGGGTTCGGCATACACGTTGGCGGCGCCGGGCACGGACCGCACGACACCGGCAATCTGGTGCGTTAACTTCTCGAGGATTTTCAGATCGGCACCAAAGACTTTGACGCCGACTTCCGATCGGATGCCCGTTGACAACATGTCAATGCGGTTGACGATCGGCATGGTCCAGATGCTGGCCACGCCCGGCAGTTCGACGGCCCGGCTCAACTCCGCCCGCAGCGACGCCATCGTCACACCGGGCCGCCATGTGCCGCGAGGCTTCAGGTGGACGATGGTCTCGGTCATGTTGAGCGGCGCGGGGTCGGTGGACGTATCGGCGCGCGCCACCTTCGCCACCGCGTACTCCACTTCAGGCACTGACATCAGCGCCGCATTCTGGCGCTGGGCGATGCGCGTGTTCTCCGCGAGCGAGATGCTGGGATCGGTGATGGGCATGAACAACAGGTCGCCTTCATTGAGCGGCGGCATGAACTCGCTGCCAACGCGCGACGCGGCGACGAGCGAACCGGCGAGCAGCGCCCCGGCGATAGCCAGCGTGAATATCCGGTGCCGAAGCGCGGCGCCGAGTACCGGAGCGTAGATCGCGCCCAGCACGCGCATCACCGGGTTGGTGGTCTCGGCATGCACGCGCCCTCGCAGCAGCAGCGTGGCCAGCACCGGCACCAGCGTGACCGCCATGACCGTGGCGGCCAGCACGGCGAACGTCTTGGTCAGGGCGAGCGGGTGGAACAGCTTCCCTTCCTGCCCGGTCAACGCAAACACCGGAACAAAGGCCAGCACGATGATCGCCATGGAAAAGAACACGGGCCGGGCGACCAGATGTGTCGCACGGCGGACCGCCTGCAGGACGGCGGCGCGATCGCGCAAGTCCGTGCCTTCGCGCTCCAGCGTGCGAAAGGCGTTCTCGGTCACGACAATGCCGGCATCGACCAGTACGCCAATAGCGATGGCAATGCCGGCCAGGCTCATCAAATTCGACGTCACGCCGGTCAGGCGCATCGCAAGAAACGAGAGCAGGACCGCGAGCGGGAGCGGGAGCGTGACGACGAGAATCGATCGGAAGTGGGCCAGAAAGATGATGTGGGCAAGCGTCACGAGCAGGATTTCTTCGATGAGCGCGATGCGAAGGGTGCCAATCGTCTGGTCGATCAGTCCAGAACGATCGTAAAAGGGCACGAGTGTGACGTCGGCCGGAAGGCCCGGCGCGATCTCCTTGATCCGCGCCTTCACGCCGTCGATGACGTCACGGGGATTCACGCCCGTGCGGGCCACGATGACGCCCCCAACCGCCTCGCGTGTGCCTTTGACCAGCGCCGATGTCCGGAACGCGTCGCCGATTTTCACAGTCGCGACGTCCAGAATGCGAATCGGCACGCCGTTCGCCGTCGCGCGAATGACAACCTCTTCCAAATCGCGGGTCGATTCCACCAGACCGATGCCCCGCACGACCGACCACGTGCCTGCGCCGGCAATCACGTTGCCGCCGACGTTGGCATTGCTCGACGCAACCGCGCGCACGACATCGGCCATCGAGACGCCATAACCCCGGAGACGGGTGGGGTCGACGTCGATTTGATACTGGCGGACCGCGCCGCCGACTGACGCGACTTCAGCCACGCCGGGCACCGAGTTGAGTTGATATCTGACGAACCAGTCCTGGATGCGCCGGAGCTCCTGAAGCGATCGGGTGGGACTCTCGAGCGTGTACCAGAAAATGTGCCCGACGCCGGTGGCGTCAGGCCCGAGCGTGGGAACGACACCGGCGGGCAGCCGCCCGCTCACAAGACTCAGGCGCTCGAGGACGCGTGTTCGGGCGATCGTCAGGTCGGCGCCATCCTCGAACACCACATACGTCATCGAGAACCCGAATGCGGACTGCGACCGGACGACCCGGACGCCGGGCAAGCCCTGCAGATTGGCGGTCAGCGGAAACGTGACCTGATCTTCGACTTCCTGTGCGCTGTGGCCGGGCCAGTCCGTGAACACGATGACCTGGTGGTCGGACAAGTCGGGCAACGCGTCAATCGAGGTCTGGCGCAGTGCCACGTAGCCCCACGCACCGAGACACACGTAGACCGCCAGCACGACGTAGCGATAGCGCAACGAGAGATCGACGAGGCGATTGATCATGACGAGCCTTCACTCAGTCGACGGCCGCACGTACGCGGCCCGCGTGCCGGCGCGACATCTCGAGCGCACCGGCGCCTATGGCGTCGTGAAGTGACGGATCAGATCAGGAGGACGGAGATAGGGCGGGATCGAGGCGCCGATCGGGCACGGAGGTCGCGATCGGTGAGGTCTGGCGTTGGCGTCAGGCCAGACATCGGCGCGAACAGATGGTTGGCGACAACGGATCGATTGTCGTGACCGGCGGTGGCGGGAGCTGCCGGCGGCACGCGCGAATCCGTGGCACTGACGCAACAATCATCCGGCGCGTGCGCAGGGGTTGGCACGGCCATGCCGGCCGCGCCGCTGCCCATGCCCTCGCACGCCTCGTGCGACGACACTGGCGTCGCCGGCGCTGGCGTCGTACAGGGCGCCGCGCCAGTCGCGACCATCGCGAAGGCGACATAAGCTGCGGCGAAACGCGTCAGCATCATCTTCAAGTATAGACGCTCAATTGCAGAGGCAGTCATCGGGGCCGTCGCGCCGTCCTGAGCTCGTGTGAGAGCTCGCCGCATCCCGGCAATCTTCCGGGCATTCGACGGCACAAACGCTGCAGCCCCAACGACTGCCTGCAAGGTGGTCAGGAAGCAGGGTCTGTGCCAGGGAGAACGTGCCGCAAACAGGCCCCAACCAGGCGGCCCGATCCGGCGAGTGCGACTTTTCCCGTCGAAAAACGCGCCTTCCGCGGAAAAACCGTCTGCGGCGCCGCCCGAGGGGCCTAGATCTTCGCCCGCCGAAGCCGCAGCGCGTTCGTGATTACCGACACCGAACTGAAGCTCATCGCGGCTGCGGCAATCATCGGGCTGAGCAAGACGCCGAACACGGGATAGAGCACGCCCGCCGCGATGGGGACGCCGACCGCGTTATAGATGAACGCAAAAAACAGATTCTGACGAATGTTCGCCATCGTGAGCCGCGACAACCGGCGGGCGCGCGCGATGCCGCGCAAATCGCCTTTGACGAGCGTGACGCCGGCTGCTGCCATGGCGACATCCGTGCCCGTGCCCATCGCGATGCCGACACGCGCGGCAGCCAGCGCCGGCGCGTCGTTAATCCCGTCGCCCGCCATCGCCACCACACGGCCCTCGCGCTGGAGCGCCTGCACGACGGCGGCCTTCTGGTCCGGCAACACGTCGGCGCGCACGTCGTCAAGGCCCAGCTTCCGCGCTACCGCCTGCGCCGTCGTCTTGCTATCGCCGGTCAGCATCACGATGCGCACGCCGTCGGCGCGAAGCGCGCGCACGGCTTCAGCGGCGCTCACCTTGATTGGATCGCCCACCCCGAGCAGACCCGCGGCCTGCCCATCGACGGCGACGAACACGACCGTCTGCCCTTCGAGCCGAAGCTTCTCGGCCCGATCTTCCAGATCGGGATCACTGGCGCCGGCCTTGGCCATCAACGCGAGGTTACCGACGGCGACCTCGTGCGCGCCAACGCGGCCCGTGACGCCGAGCCCCGTGAAGGACTGAAATTTCGCCGGCGACACGATCGCCAAATCTCGACTTTCGGCGCCTCGCACGATGGCTGGCGCGAGCGGATGCTCGCTGCCCTGCTCGAGACTCGCGGCCAGGCGCAACACCTCTCGTTCATCAAACGGATCGCGCCACGACACGGTCGTGAGTTCGGGCTTGCCTTGGGTCAGCGTGCCGGTCTTGTCGATCACAAGCGTGTCGATTGATCCCAGAAGTTCAATCGCTTCGGCGTTTCTGAACAGCACGCCGTGCGCGGCGGCCTTGCCGCTGGCCACCATGATGGACATCGGCGTAGCCAGCCCGAGCGCGCAGGGACACGCGATGATCAGAACCGCGACGGCCGCGACCAGCGCGTGTGCGAGTCTGGGCTCTGGACCGACCAGACTCCACACCGCGAACGCGACGATGGCAGCACCAACAACGGCCGGCACGAAATAGCCGGCGACGCGGTCCGCGAGTCGTTGGATGGGCGCACGGCTGCGTTGCGCTTCCGCCACCATCGCCACGATGCGCGCCAGCAATGTGTCGGCGCCCACTTTCTCCGCGCGCATCACGAAGCCGCCCGTCCCGTTGACCGTAGCGCCGACGACCCGATCGCCGCGCTGCTTGTGGACAGGGATGGGCTCGCCGGTCACCATCGATTCGTCGATCTGGCTCGCGCCTTCGAGGACGACGCCGTCGACCGGAACTTTCTCTCCGGGACGCACGCGCAGCCGATCACCAGGATGCACAGCCGAGAGCGGCACGTCGTCTTCGCCGGCGTCGTCACGCAGGCGGCGCGCGGTGGCCGGCGCCAGATCGAGCAGCATCCGGATCGCGGCGCCCGTCCGGCTGCGTGCACGCAATTCGAGCACCTGGCCCAGAAGCACGAGCGTGACGATGACGGCCGCGGCTTCGAAGTAAAGCGGCACGTGCCCCATCGCGTCGCGGAACGTGTCCGGAAAGACGCCGGGCGCCAGCACGCCGACAAGGCTCGCGCCGTACGCCACGCTGACGCCGAGGCCGATGAGCGTGAACATATTCAGATTCATCGTGCGAATCGAACGCGCAGCGCGGACAAAGAATGGCCATCCCGCCCACAAACACACCGGCGTCGCGAGCGCGAGTTCAAGCCACGGTCGCGCCGACATCGGAATCCACTCGTTTATTGTCGATGCCCCGGCCATGCCGCCCATCGTCATGACCAGCAGCGGCACCGAGAGCACAGACGCGACCCACAGACGACGCGTCATGTTCCGCAATTCCGGATCGTCCTCGTTCGCGCCAGCCGTGGGCACCTCCGGCTCGAGCGCCATGCCGCAGATCGGGCAATCGCCGGGATGGTCCTGGCGGACTTCCGGATCCATCGGACAGACCCACACGGTGGCGGACGGCTTGCCCGCCGTCTTGTCCGCCGAAGCTTGAGCGGAGGCGGGAGCTTTAGCGGAGGCGGGTGCTGGGCGCGGCGTGCTGGGGACCTCGGCCTTGCGGAGTGTCAGTGGGAGCGGCTGCGCGACCGCTTGATGCATGCCCCGCGGTCCCTGCTTGAGCCACTTCTCGGGCTCGGCCGCAAACTTTGTGCGACATCCAGGCGAGCAGAAGTAATAGGTCTTGCCGCCGTGATCGAACGAACCCCCGCGCGGCGCCGCGGGATTCACTTTCATCCCGCAGACCGGGTCGATGGCGACAGTATCGGGAGTCTCTTCCATGCTTGTGCTTGGTGCTGGGTGCTTGGTGCTTCGTTCGCCGTTCGTCGTTCGCCGTTCCCGCCGTTCCCTAGTGTCCGCCCAACATCCGATGATCCCACATGCGACCCATGGAGCCAGTCGGAAGCCGCAGCCGAAAGAAGACCTGAGCGGACACTGGAAAGTTGCTGTACGCCGGTTCCAGGCTGACCGGCACACCGTACAACGTTACCTGCGCGCCGACGGCACCTTCAAAGCCGCGCCAAATCACCAGTCGACGTGCCGCGCCCATCGTCAACGCCGTGACCGGGTCCGTCGCGAAGTGCGGATCAGGTTCGCCGGGAACCGCCGGCCCTTCGATGCCGATCAACTTCGCGAGTTCGACTTCTTGCCACTCGAGGCGGCTGAACATCGAATTCGCACCACGCTCAGATGTGGCCTCGGCAAACACCGCATGTTGCTTCGTGCCATGCGCGTCGTTCATGCCCCAGCCTGCGGTGACCGCGGTAAATCCTGTGGCGCCTTTGCGCGTCCAGGAGCCGGACGCCGTCGTGCGCCGCACGTTTGTGCCGGGCTCCCACTCTTCCGGTTCGCGCAGGAATCCTGTCGACGCCTGGAACGCCCATGCCGGCGTCGGACGGAACCAGACGCGCCCGGCGTACGAGTCCAGGGGCGCCAGATCGAGATCCCAACGGTCGTCGTCCGGTTCGCGGCCGTTAAAGGCTGACCCTTCGACCGTCCATTTCCCGAGATCGAGTGATGCGGCCACCACGCCGAAGCTCACGTGCGTCGAATCGAGCGTGTGGTGACCGAGCGGCGCAAACGGAAGCCCCGCCGCTGAGGCTCGATGCATGAACGCGATGGGGCCCAACGTCGGCTCGGCCGACGGGCCGCCGCCAATCGTCAGCGCGGTTGCGGACGTGAACGCCATCCGCCAGGTCGCCGACAGTTGCATCAGGAAGTCATGCGGGTGCTGACGGTCGACGATCGGCACACCGTCCAGCGTCTCACCGGACTGGAAAATTTCCGCGTAGCCCGAGCGGCCCACGAGCGCCGGATCGAAACTGAGCATGCCGCTGAACGTGATGGTGTGACGGCCGCTTTTGCGAGACGCCATCCCCATCCACCAGTTCGGCGCGATGAATTCCTGTCCGCCGCGAGGTCCACCTTGACTGTTGAAGATGCCGAAGACGACGCCGTCCTGCATGCGCATCCATTTACCATCCGGAGCGGCCGTGTGATGTTGGTGTTCTCCCTGCGCCCAGGCGGGCTCGGCGGAACCGACGCAGGCAACCATGACAGTCGCGCAAATTACAGATCGAACTTGACGCATCTCGTGACTCTCCCGACGCTCGAACGCTCACTCCAAGACCGGAGGCCGGCATCGACACTCAGCTTCGACGTCCAGCCCGGTTGTTAACCAGAGGGTGCGCGGTGCGTTATAGGCGGAGAGGAATGATCGGTCGATCGGGTGGCGAGGCCGCCGAGGTTGGAGACGAGACGATAGCCGGTCCGCCGTTGGCGTCGGTTGCCCAAATGGGGGCGATGACCGGCATCGCGGGGGTCGGAGCGGCGTAGCGGTGCACGGTCGTCGCCGTCACTGTGAACGGCGCGTGATCCGCGCAGCGGTGGCCCACGCGAATCGCGGTGCCAGCGTCCGGGGTCGTGCCGTCATCCCTGGACGAGGCGTGGCAATGCGCCGCGGCCACCTGCGCGGGCGGCACACATGACATGGCGCACGCCAGTGACAACACGGGCAGGGCCAGCCACGACGTAAGCACAAACAAGACGAGACGACGTCCGATCACGTCTTTCGAGTATACATGCCGGGGGAAATCATGCTGGATTCGCTCACCGCACACGTCAGACACGCGGCGCGCCTGATTGCGCGCACGCCGCTGTTTGCGGTCACCGCCATCCTGTCGCTGGCGATTGGAATTGGCGCCAACACCGCCATTTTCACTGTGGCCAACGCGATGCTCATCGCTCCGACGCACGGCGTGAAAGAGATGGACCGGCTTGTGGACATCGGCCGCACGACGCAAGGCCAGGGTTTTGACACCGTGTCCTACCCCACGTTTGTCGATCTGCAGCACCGCGGCGGCGCCTTCGACGGCGTCTACGCGCTTGAGCTGGAGCCGAAAGCATTCAGTCTGGGCGGATCGGAAGGCGCGGATCGCATCTACGGCGAGGAAGTCAGCGCGAGCTACTTCGATGTGCTTGGATTGACGCCTGCCGCCGGCACGTTCTTTCGTACCGCGGAAGAACAGGTCGGCACGCCACTCCGCAAAGTGGTGCTGAGCCACGCCTTCTGGCAATCGCGCTTCGCCGGACGCGCGGACGCGGTGGGCCAGGACATTCTGTTGAACGGCGATCACTTCACGGTCGTGGGTGTCGGCCCTGCTGGATATCAGGGGACCACCGTGCTCGTGCCGGACGTATGGGTGCCGCTGACGGCCGGCGCGAAGGGCATGCCGAGTGACGCCATGTTGCGTGGCCGCGAGAATCAGTGGCTGATCATGGGCGCGCGGCTCAAACCGGGCGAAACGATCGCCAGTGCGCGCGCCTATCTCGAAACGTTCACGGCCGATCTCGTGCGGACCTATCCTGATATCTACCGGAACCGTGGGCTCGTCGCGCATCCCGCTAGTCGCATTCCCGCGTTCGGCACGGAACTGGTCGCGCCGTTCCTCGGCATGCTGATGGGCGTCGTCGGCCTCGTCCTCCTTGTCACGTGTCTTAATCTCTCAGGTTTGCTGCTGGCGCGCGCCGCGTCCCGCTCGCGCGACGTCGCCGTGCGACTCGCGCTCGGCGCCTCACGCCGATCACTCGTCGCCATGCTGCTCGTCGAGACGCTGTTGCTCTTCGCGGGCGGCACACTCGCGGCGCTGATCGTCGCCTCGTGGGTCACACAGGCGCTGGCCAGCGTGTTGACGACCCTGCCGTTTCACGTCGGTCTGGATTTGACGCTGGATTGGCGCGTGCTGATGTTCACCGCGGGCCTGGCGCTCGTGGCGTCCGTGCTCACCGGCCTCGCACCGGCGATGCAGAGCTCGCGCGCAAACCTGGTGACCGATCTCAAGTCCGACGCAAGCGCACCGCGACGCCAGCGATTGCGCCGCATGTTCATCACCGCACAACTCGCGTTCTGCCTGGTCCTGGTCGTCACGGCCGGATTGTTCGTGCGTGCGCTCAACAAGGCCGGAAATGTATCGCCGGGCTTCGACATCGATCCAATCGAGGTCGCCGCCCTGGATCTCGCGTTGAGCGGCTACACCGACGGACAATCAGCAGCCGTGGCGGACCAGATCCGCGAGCGGCTCGCGGCGATTCCAGGAATCGACAATGTCGGCATGGCGCGCATGGTCGCGCTGGACGGAGGCGGACTCGGCCTGGGCGGCCTGCGACGGAAAGGCACCACGGGACCTGACGCGCAAATCCGCACCGACTGGAACGTGGTCTCACCAGATTACTTTCCGGCTATCGGCATTCCCCTTCGCCAGGGACGCAACTTCAACGCGACCGATCGAGCCGGCGCGCCGGCGGTCGCCATCGTCAACGAGCTCTTCGCGCGTCAGGTCTGGCCCGGGCAGGAGGCGGTCGGACAGATTCTTGAAACCGGAGACATGCGCGCGGGTCGCGAATCCACGATCACGACGATGACGGTGGTCGGCGTGGCGCGTGACGCCAAGTACCGCTGGATTGGCGAAGCGCCGGCGCCGTTCATTTATGTGCCGTACGCGCAGCAACCGATGCGGGAGGTGAACTACTTCATCCGGCGCTCGGCGAGCCGACCGGCGACGTCGCCGCTGCTGCCGGAAGTGCGGCAGGCGCTAAAAAGCTTTGATCCCAATCTCCCGCTGGTGCGTCTGCAGCCGCTGCGCCAGTCTGCCGATCTCGGCCTGCTCCCTCAGCGGCTCGCGGCCTCGATCGCCGGGTCGCTGGGCCTGCTGTCGCTCTTGCTCGCGGGCATCGGCGTATATGGCGTCACGGCATTTGCCGTAGCCAGTCGCGCGCGCGAGATTGGCATTCGCATGGCGCTCGGCGCCGACCGGCACCGCGTGATGCGCATGGTGCTCTGGCAGGGCGCGCGGCTGACCGCGATCGGTGGCGCCATCGGCCTTGGCCTCTCGCTCGCCGTCTCGCAGCTGCTATCCAGCCTGCTGTTCGGCGTCTCGCCGCTCGATCCCGTCACCTACGGCGCGACGCTGGGCCTGCTCGCGGTGGTGACGCTGACCGCCACGCTGGTGCCGGCCCGCCGCGCGGCGGCCGTCGACCCGCTGACCTCCCTCCGAAGTGAGTAGGGGTCAGACCTTGGGGTCAGACCCGCGCGTCTGACCCCTGCGTCTGACCCCAATCTGAGCCCTGGAGCCCAGCAGATCGCGCTCCAGACTCTCTCGGATCACAAATTTCGATACCAGGTCTGACCCCAAGGTCTGACCCCAGGGTCTGACCCCAGGGTCTGACCCCTCGCCTATACTGTCCTGCGGTGCTCATGAAGATTGGGGTTCCCAGAGAGATTCACGACGGGGAAATGCGGGTCGCGACCACCCCAGAGGTCGCGACGCAACTGCAGAAACTGGGATTTGCCGTCAGTATCGAGTCCGGCGCCGGCGCCGGCTCGAATTTCGATGACGAGGCTTATCGCCGGGCTGGCGCCACGGTCGTCGCGGATACCCGGGCGCTCTGGGCTGACAGCGACATCATCCTGAAAGTCCGGCCGCCCGCGCACCACCCGCAATTGAACGCGGACGAAACGACTCTCCTGCGCGAGGGTCAGGTCCTGATTTCATTTCTCTGGCCGGCCCAGCGCCCCGATCTTCTCGATCGGCTGGCGAAGGCGGGTGTGACGACGCTGGCGATGGACAGCGTGCCAAGGATTTCGCGCGCCCAGAAAATGGATGCGCTCAGCTCGATGGCCAATATCGGCGGGTACCGCGCGGTCATCGAAGCGGCGCAACACTTCGGACGTTTTTTCACCGGGCAGATTACGGCGGCGGGCCGCATCCCACCTGCGAAGGTCCTCGTGATTGGCGCCGGCGTGGCCGGGCTCGCGGCCATCGGCGCCGCGCGCAGTCTCGGCGCGATCGTGCGCGCGTTCGACACGCGGCCCGAAGTCAAAGAGCAAGTCGAGAGCATGGATGGCGAATTCCTGATGCTCGACTTCAAAGAAGAAGGCGGCGGCGTCGGCGGCTACGCGAAAACGATGAGCCCCGAGTTCATCAAGGCGGAGATGGCGCTCTTCGCAACGCAGGCGAAGGACGTTGACATCATCATCACGACCGCGTTGATTCCCGGCAAACCCGCGCCGAAACTGATTACGGCCGAAATGGTCGCGTCCATGAAAGCCGGCAGCGTCATCGTCGATCTCGCCGCGGAGCAGGGCGGGAACTGCGAATTGACCGTGCCCGGGCAGGTCGTCAAGCGCGAGGGCGTCACGATTATCGGCTACACGGATCTGCCGAGCCGCCTGGCCGCGCAGTCGAGCCAGCTCTACGCCACGAACCTGCGCCACCTGCTGACGGACATGTGTCCGAAGAAAGACGGTCAGCTCGTCGTGGACTTTGCCGACGAAGTCGTCCGCGGTGCCACGGTGGTCAAGGGCCACGAGATCACGTGGCCTCCCCCGCCGCCGAAACTGTCGGCGGTGCCAGCCGTGAAACCTGCCGCAGCACCGGCGCCCGCGGCGCACGGGGGCGCGGCGAAAAAGTCAGACAGTGCCACCAGCATGATCGTCGCGAGCGTGATTGCCGGCGCGGCGCTTCTCGGCATCGGCGCGACCGCACCCCCGGAGTTCATTCAGCACTTCACCGTGTTCGTGCTCGCGGTGTTCATCGGCTACATGGTCGTGTGGAACGTCAAACCGGCGCTGCACACGCCGCTGATGAGCGTGACGAACGCCATCAGCAGCATCATCATCATCGGCGGACTGATGCAGATTAGTTCCAGTCAGCCGGTGGTCATGTGGGTGGCTGGCCTCACGGTTCTGCTGACCAGCATCAATATCGCGGGCGGGTTTGCCGTCACGCAGCGGATGCTCGAGATGTTCCGGAAGTAGGGTGACGTGATTTCCATGGGCATCGTCATCACGTCCTACATCGCCGCGGCGGTTCTGTTCATCCTGGCGCTCGGCGGACTGAGCAACCAGGAATCTGCGCGACGCGGCAATCTCTTCGGCATGCTCGGCATGGCGGTCGCGCTGGCCGCCACGGTGCTGGGCGTGGTCACCGCGAACCACGCGGTCCTGATTGGCGCGCTCGTAATCGGTGGCGCGATCGGCCTCGTGGCTGCACGGCGTGTGCAGATGACGCAGATGCCGGAACTGGTCGCGATCCTCCACAGCCTCGTCGGCCTGGCCGCGGTGCTGGTCGGATTCGCGAACTTCCTGGGACACTCCGCCGAATTCACGTCGGATGCCGCAAAAACGATCCACGACATCGAGACCTATCTCGGCATCCTGATTGGCGCCGTGACCCTGTCCGGTTCGGTGATCGCATTCGGCAAGCTGAGCGGCAGTATCGGCGGCAAACCGCTCACGCTGCCGGCGCGCCACTGGCTGAACCTGATCGTGTTGCTGCTCGTGGTGTGGTTCGGCCGATCCTTCGTCATCGAATCCGCGGCCGGCGACGGCCTGCTGCCGTTGATCATCATGACCGGCCTCGCCCTGCTGTTCGGCGTGCACATGGTCATGGCGATCGGCGGCGCGGACATGCCGGTCGTCGTCTCGATGCTCAACAGCTATTCCGGCTGGGCGGCGTCGGCGACCGGCTTCATGCTGAACAACGACTTGCTCATCGTCACGGGCGCGCTGGTCGGCAGCAGCGGCGCGATTCTGAGCTACATCATGTGCCAGGCGATGAACCGGAAATTCCTGTCGGTCATTGCCGGCGGCTTTGGCACGGGCGACGGCGCCGCGCCGGCGGCGACGCCGGGCGCCAGTCAGGGCGAGACGGTCTCGGTGGACGCGGTGGAGACCGCGGCGTTGCTGGCCGAAGCCAAAGACGTGGTGATCGTGCCCGGCTACGGCATGGCGGTCGCGCAGGCGCAGCACGTCGTGTTCGAAATCACGAAGCTGTTGCGCGATCGCGGCGTGAAGGTGCGGTTCGCCATTCATCCGGTCGCGGGCCGCATGCCCGGCCACATGAACGTGCTGCTCGCTGAAGCCAAAGTGCCGTACGACATCGTCTTTGAAATGGACGAGATCAACGAGGACTTCCCCGACGTGGACGTGTCGATCGTCATCGGCGCCAACGACATCGTGAATCCGTCGGCGGAGGATGAACCGAACAGCCCGATTGCCGGCATGCCTGTGCTGCAGGTCTGGAAGGGCAAGACGACCATCGTGTTGAAGCGCGGCATGGCCACGGGATATGCCGGCGTGGAGAATCCCCTGTTCTTCCGCGAGAACACGCGCATGCTGTTCGGCGACGCCAAGAAGAGTCTCGATGCGGTGTTGAAGGCTTTGCGCGAGGTCTAGCCATCGCCCTCGACCTGTCCATCATCATTCCTGCGCTGAACGAGTCCGGCAACATCGCACCGCTGGTGAAACGCTGCCGCGACACGATCGCGCGGATCGGCGTCCACGCGGAAATCATCGTCGTGGACGGCGGTTCCGTGGACGCGACGGTGGCGGAGGCCGAGCAGGCGGGCGCGCGCGTGATTCCCCAGATCGGCCGCGGCTATGGCGGCGCGCTGCGCACGGGCTTTGCCGCAGCGCTGGGCCAGTATGTGCAGACGATGGACAGCGATTTGTCGCACGAGCCCGAAGTCATCGCGTCGCTATGGCAGGCGCGCGAGCGGGCCGATGTCGTGATTGCGTCGCGGTACGTGTCCGGCGGCGGCGGCGAGATGCCCTGGTTCCGCGCCGTGCTGAGCCGCATTCTCAATGTCACGTTCACGGCCGCATTCCGTTTGCCGATTCGCGACATCTCGAGCGGCTTCCGCCTGTACCGCGCGAATCGATTGAAGCAGGTGACCTTTCGTGCCTCGGACTTCGACGTGCTCGAAGAGATTCTGATCCTGATCTATATCGGAGGCGGCACCGTGACAGAGGTCCCGTTTCTGTACCGGCCCCGCCAGGCCGGCCATTCGCACGCCAAGCTCATCAAATTCGGCCTCGCCTACTGCCGGACGTTCTATTCGATGTGGAGGCTGAGGGGTGGGGGGGGGGGTGTGATACCCGTAGGGTGTTGAGGCCCGCCACCCCCCACG
>Ga0315912_10000695_pt1 | contig 52458 bp, 20 predicted proteins | sample VfabasoilMG_FD_204469 | JGI IMG/M metagenome (GOLD analysis project Ga0315912, IMG submission 204469) | Garden soil microbial communities collected in Santa Monica, California, United States - V. faba soil | ecosystem: Environmental > Terrestrial > Soil > Garden | place: USA: California...
CGGAATAATTTACAACGAGCGAGTCGCCATCGACTGCCAAGCTGAACGCGCCGGGATGGGTATTGGCAAACGCGCTGGTGTCCAGGACGAGATTACCCAGGTTCCCGCCGCCCGCAAAACCGGGCGCCGTGCCGATCACCCAGGTGTAGGACGTGCCACCGTTGAAATCGGGCACGAGTCCCGGCGTCGTCGCGTCCGCCATCGAAACCAGTCGGATTGTGGCGGGCCCGGTCAATTGGCTCAAATCCAGCGTGTTCGTGATCGTCAGCAGGTCGCGCAACGCGCCGTCAGTGGCGCTGGCCACTTCGTAGCGGAGACTACCGCCCGGGCGGATGATCGCCCCACCGACAGTCAACTGGCCAACGCTGGTCCCCGGCGAGAGAGTGCCATCGAGCGTTACTATGCCGCTCACCGTGCCAGCGCCTCCCAATGTGCCTGAGGAAGCAACATAGACAGCACTGGTCGGATTCAGCGAACCGTTCACCAAGAGCGTGCCGTTGCTCATCGTGGTCGCACCAGTATAGGTGCCGTTACCCTCAAGCGTAAGGGTGCCGCCGTTGACCGTCACCGTGCCCAAGCCAGTGGCAAGGTTGCCTGACAACGTCTGCGAGCCCGTCCCATTCTTCACAATATGGATCGGAGAATTGTTGCCGGACGTGATGGGTCCGCCAAATTCCGCGTTCGTGCCATTGCCATTGTTGGCTCCCAACACCAGGGTCGCGGATTGCGGGTTGACGATCGAGGCGGTGTTAACCAAACCGAGACCGGTCAGTTCATCCGCCTGAACCGTCGAAGTAGTGATAGTCCAGCGGGTGCCGGTATCCAGGTGCACATCCCCCAAGTTGGCGGACATGACGGGCGAGCCGTGCAAGCGCACGTCGGTGTTGGCGCCAGCGACATTGATTTGTCCAGTGAATCCGCTGCCGAATGTTCCCGCCAAATCCACCGCCGGCGGGCCAAAATTCAATTCGATGGTGCCGTTGCCGGTAAAGGTAGTGAAGGACGGCGCGGTGGTGAACTTGAGCCCGCCCGCCCCGGCATTGACAGTGGTGATGCCGGTATAGGTATTCGGGCCAGAGAGGGTGAGGGTGCCCGCACCGGTCTTGATGAAGCCGTTGGTACCATCCAGCCCGGCGCCGATGATCGTCTCGGTATTGGCATTGGCCGTGTTAATCACCGGCTGGTCGATGCCGGCATTAAGCGTCAGCGGGCCCGCGCCGCCGTCAGTGAGAGTCCAGGAGAGAGCGTTCCCCTGATCGGCGAACTTCAGCGTACCAACCGTGGCCGGAGTGTTAAGCTGGACTGAAGGACCAAAGGACAAGGTCAGAGTGCTGAAATCAGCGGTTACGCCGATGCCGTTGGCGACGACTGTATTCGACCAGCTCGAGGTGTCTGACCAGTTGCCGCCGTTCGGATTCAACCAAGTCGGGGTCACCACCGTGGCATAGGTCGCACTGCTCACCGCGCTGTCCCCGAAGCCCACCTTACTTGCATATGCGCGGATAGTCATTGAGTTCGTCGGCACGGGGACCGCAATCGGGCCGGAATAGATTGGCGAACTGGCAGTCGGCGTAGAGCCATCGGTGGTGTAACGGATGGTTGCACCCACAGTGGCGGAACTGATGGTCACGGCCTGGGCGCCGACGTAACCGCCGCTCCCGGGAGCAAAGAGGGGCGCACTGGCCTGGTTGTTAATGGTAATGCTGCCATTCACCGTCAGATTATTCAGGTCCCAGCCCAAGCCTCCCGGCAGGGCCGGCAAGATGACGTTGCCGAAGGCAGAGGGGTTGTAGGCGCCAGCAGAGAAGAGAGTGAACGTGTCACCCAACGCTAGCGGGGTGGCGTCGGACGTGATGTCAACGACGCGCAAGGTCCCGCCGTAGGTCACGCTGGTCAGACTCGTGACCTGGTCGTTCGCCGCCGTGCCGCCGTTCTTGCTGATGCGCATCACGTTGGTGCTGTTGGCAGCGAACGTCAGCGTATTGTTGATCGGCAGCATGGCGAGCGCGGGGCTGTTGCCGACGGTGAGCGTGCCCCCGCTCTGTACTGTGACGGCGCCGTTAAGCGTGCCGTTGCCGCCCAGTGTGCCACCGCTTTGCACGGTCACCGGGCCTTGCAATGCACCGGGGCTATTCACTTGGAGAATGCCGCCATTGACGGTGGTTGTGCCGGTGAAGGAGTTGACCCCCGTGAGCGCCTGGGTGCCGCTGCCCGATTTGAAGAGATTCATTGTGCTGTTGAGACCATTGGCAATCTCCCCCGAGAAAATGCCATTGTGGTTATTGCCGCCGACATTCAGGCCGCGGGTAAAGCCTGCGGTGGTCATGTTGGCGACCACCACGCCGGTACCGTTCAACGCGCCGATGGACAAGGTCAGCCCATTCACAGTGCCGTTTGCCCAGCTCATACCAGCCGAACCAGTGTTGGCGTTGCCCATTTCCATCGTGCCGTTGAGCTCGAGGTCGGCGTTTGTCAGGATGGGCTGACCGCCAGTCATGCCCGCTGCCAGACCACTGCCCAGGCCGTTTATCGATGTGGCGGTACCGTTGACAATGAGCGTCCCGCTGAAAATGGTGTTGGCGTTGCGAAGAATCACGCCCACGCCGTTCGTACCGCTGCTGATCGTAACGGTGCCGCTGCCAACCAAGCCATTGTCCAGGAAGAGGGCGGTTGCGTTGGGAGCGCCCACGCTGCCGGCGTTGACGGTGATGAAGCTGGAGGCATTTGCCACATTACTGACGCCGACACCAGTGACGTACATGCCCACCCCCGAAGCTGCGGTCATCGCCAAGGTGCCACCGTTCAGGTTGATATTGGTATTGAAGAGACCCGCGGCCCAAGTGGTGCCGGTGGCATTCACCAAATGTAGCGTGGTGTTGGACTTGACGACCGTTGCCGTGCCGATCGAAGGAATCGCGCCCGGTTTGACAACTTGCAATGTGCCGGCATTGATCGTGGTGCCGCCGGTGTAGTTGTTGGAGGCAGTGAGCGTCAGCGTTCCGGCACTGGACTTGACCACGGCGCCACCGCCGCTGATGAGGCCAGCCTGGGTCTGATTGTTCGGGGTGGCAAATGCCAGGGTCGCGCCGTTGGACACCGCGATACCCCCTGCGATCGCACCATTATTGGCGACGCCGTCACCCAATTGGAGGGTGCCGCCCCTGACGATTGTGCCGCCGGTGTACGTGTTGGTATTGATGACCACGAGGCTATTTGCTCCGACCTTGGTCAGGACCGAGGAGCCGGTGATGGCGCCCGTGCCGGCGAGAGTATAAGCCTTGGCATTGTTGCTGAAGGTCACAGAACCCGGCGCGACATTGGCCGCGACGTTCACCGTGATTGGGCCGGCGCCGCTGGCGACATCTTCAAAGACCGTGTCGTCGAGGTTGAAGAAGGGGGTGACGGTATTCGCGCTGTCCTTCCAGTTGGAAGTGACACCAACATCCCAGTTACCAGAGCTGGCGGTCCAATAAAGCGGCTGCGTGCCGAGGGAGGTGATGGTCAGATAGAGCGTGTTGCCGATGACGCTCAAGGTGGCGGTGCCCCGATGGGGCGGCAGCGTCACTGCGGTCGGCACCGTGCCCGAAACCGAACCCCAAGTGAGGAGCGGGTAGGAGCTACCAATCGGCAGCGTGCCGAAAGCCGCGCCCGACACGGTGACGACAGGCGTGGCGGCGAAAGTCACGGCGTTGCTGACGATCAGTGGAGCGAGGCTGCCGCTCGGCGTGATGGCGCCGAAATTGAAATCCAGTGTGCCGGCCGCGTCAAAGTTCAGGTTCGTGCAGCTCCAACTCCTAGTAATGTTGTTGATGGAAACGCTCAGTGTCGCCGCGTTGCTGGCCATGGTTACCGAACTGAAGCCGCAGGTGGCGGTGGTGGGGGCGACCATCGCGCCGCCGTTCAGGATCGTAGGACCCGTGTAGATGTTGGTGGCGGAAAGGGTCAGCGTGCCCGGCCCGTTATGGGTGAGCGAGCCAGTGCCGCGGATCACGCCCGACAGAGTTTGGGGGTTCGAACTGCTAAAGTTGAGTGCGGCATTGTTGGTGATGGCGCCCGCATAGACGCCGTTGCCCAACCGGCCTGCGCCGCTGATTGTCAGCGTGCCACCACTGATGGTCGTGGCGCCGGTGTAAGTGTTGGTGCCGGAGAGGGTCACGGTGCCCAACCCGGACTTGACGAGCCTGCCTGTGGCGGCACGGGTATTGATCGTTGCGGCGACCCCCAGCGCATCGCCTCCCAGCGGTGTGTTGAGCGTCAGAGGACCGCCAATCCCAACGCCATTGGCGCCGGGGAGGCTAATGGTATTGCCGATGCCATTGGCGGTAATCATGGTTCCGGGTGTATTAACGTAGTAGATGCCGAAGGTATCATAACAATTCGTAGTGCCGGTCATGGTGCCGCCGTTAAGGGCGACCGACGGGGGCATGGTATTGGCGGCCGAGGTGGTAGAACGGACAGTGCCGCTGATATTCCAAGCGGCAGAGGCCGCAGAGGGAAGCCGGTTGTTGCCAGCCGCACCGTCGAGCCCGCTCAAGTTGATGATGGATCCAGGCGCGACCGTGAGGGAAATAGCGCCCGCAATCTGGCCGCCAACCCCGAGGGTCAGTGCGCCGGCTCCCTTCTGGACCACGTTACCAGAATTGGTGATGACCCCGGTGTAGGTTTGGTCAAAGGGATTGGCGAAGACGAGCGTGGCGCCGCTCGCGACGTTCATATTGCCGTCGATCACGCCATTGCTGACTCCGTCGCCCAGCTGAAGCGTGCCGGCACTGTTGGTCGTGATGCCGGAGAAGATATTTGCGCTGCTCAGCACCAGCGTGCCGCTGCCCGCTTTGGTCAGACCTTGTGAGCCGGCCAGCACCAGGCTGATCCGGTTGGTCTGGTTGTTCACGGTGATGGTGGGCGAGCCGCTGAGAACTTCCAGCGTCAGCGGGTCGCCGCTGCCCGGTGCCAAGGTCCAGCCGAAGCTGTTGCCCACATCGCCGAACACAAGGTAGCCGACGGTCGTGGCGCCGTCGAGCGTGATCACTGGGGCAGAGCCGAGGCTCAGCGTGCTAAAGTCCGCCGTGTCATCGGCGGCGCCGGGGATGGTTCCGCCGGACCAGTTGGCAGGATTGGGCCAGCTGCCGCCCGCACCGTTGATCCAGGTGCCAGTGACACCCAGGACCGGACCAGCGGCACCGAACAGAATGGTGAGAATAGCTGCACCGAGATTACTAAACTTTTTTTGCATGAAGGTTGTTGGGTTGATTCAATTGCGGAAAATTCTAGCTCGTGCGAGTGACCCGAGCAGAGGCCATTTTGCCGCATGAGGGGAACAATTTGCGACAGGAGCGCCAGCCGATGATTCCGGTTACGCGAGCGAACGTTGCGTGAGTTACAAGTTAATGAGCGAGGCGCTTTGCGTCGACGTGGAGCGGCGCGACTGGGAGCTGACCAGAGCGGATTTCAGATACGTCTTGCGGAAGGCTGCGGGCGACTTGCCCGTGGCGTGGCGGAAAATGCGGTTGAGCCGGCGCCGGTCGGGAATGCCGCAGCGGCGGGAGATGACTTCCAGGCTTAGCGGAGGATGGACGGTGAGCAATTCCTGGGCGCGCACGATGCGCTGTTGGATGAGATACTCATGAAGCGTCAGCCCCATGAGCTGGGAGAAGCGTCGCTCCAGGGTCGCGCGGCAGACGGCGGCTTTGCCGGCGATGCCAGCCACGTTGATGGGTTCGCAGCCGTGCGCCCGAATAAATTCGACGGCGTGCGCGACTTCGCGGTCTTCAATCGCCATCGTCGCGGTCGAGGCGCGTTCGATCACCCCGAGCGGCGGGACGACAATGGGTGTGGCAGACACTGATTTTCCGGCGAGTTGTTGTTCGAGGCATTTGATCGCCAGGTTCGCCTGCTTTTCGAGATCCTCCTGCGCTCCGCTGAGGGGCGGCTTGCAGAGGGGCATGACTTCGCTATGGATGCCGGTGGAGATCACCACGAGGTCGCGCGGGATTTGCAACCCGGCGTCATGGCACAGGCCCATCAACTCTGGCGCGTCCCAATCATCCATTAACGCGAGCGCGGCCGGCGGCGCCAATTGCGAAACCCAGTCTTTGAAACGCCGTCGCTCCGCCGCGGAAAGGCGTTCCGGCGACGCCGGCTGCGACGTACGCAAATGGAACAGCGATGCACTTAGCCCATGCTGACGCAGGGTTTCCGCAAATGCCGCATAGCGGGCCTGGACAAACCAACCGCCGGGTACAAGCACGCAGCCAAAACGGCGATAGCCCTTCTCTAGCAAATGCTCCGCCGCCAACCGTCCCAGCACACGCCAATCCGGGCGGACCGTTGATACGCCGCTATCCTCGAGCCACGACGAGAGGTTCACCATCGGGAGCCGGATTTTCGTCGCCTCCCGCCGCATGGCTGTGGAGGTGACGCGGACGATCGCGCCGTCGCAGTCGAGCCTGCGCAAAAAGCGAAATGCCTCGACCGTGCTCTCTGCGCTGAAGGTAAACTGCCAGTGGCCCACCTCCTCCGCGTGCCGGGCCACGGCCGCGTTCAATAGGTTGTTGACCGATTGTAAAATCGGCAGGCCGATTAGCGCGATTCGCTTTCGCCGGGCTTTCATCAATGACGGGAAATTGCCCGGCGATAGTGCCAAGCGCGCTCCCACCACACAAGCTTTCGGGATCATGGCGAAGCAGCAGGTGCCGCAAGATTTCGAGCCGCTAGGCGCTGCCGTTGGAAGAAATCGCCGCGACCGAATGGCGAGCGGGCTTTGAGGTTGCCGGCTGAAACTCACGATCCGGCGCACACGCCAATTGAAGGTAGTACGAGACCGATTCATCCAACCCCGGGACCGCAGGGTCGCCTGGCAGGTTGAAATAGTTTCCCTGGTAAAGGGAGGCGCAGCAAGGTGCGGAGCTTAGTCCCCGGTATTTGGACCAATAGGCATGGTAAGCTGCCGCGGCCGCGGTGATCTCGGCGCGGTCATAGCTTGCAGTGCGGTCACCGACATATCCCGCCGCGAGCACACGCCACCCGGCGTGCACGATGCGAAACAGCAGCTCGCCATATTCCGCGGAGACCAGGACTGCTGATCGCAGCGAGTCGCTCGGCCACGCAATCGCCTCGGCGAGTTCCCGGATGGATTCCCACAGCGCGACCGCGTCGGCTTTTTCGCGCAAGGCCTCCGCCAAAAGATTCTTTTGGTAAAGCCAACCCAAAACCTGGCTGAGTTGTGCGCGCCCCCCGAGGCAATCATCGCGCATCCAGCAGGCCGCCGGCAGCAGGGATTCACCCAAAGCGCGGTCGAAGGCTTCGCAGTAGCGTCCCTTCAAGACGGCCACGGTGGACAGCTGGCACAACTGGCGGAAGCGCTCGATTTCACCGGCCGGCAAACGGAGCTGCTCCCGCGCGTATTGGGAGAAAATTTCCGCTTCTGACCGAACCGGGTTCCAGGCGAACTGGCCCAGCACGTATGCATTCAAGTCAGGCCAGAGTTCGGATTTCAAATATGGCCCATGCCAGCCGCCGCCCCGCGACCAACTGAAGATGCCCTTGATTTGTGGATGGCCCACCAGATCTCTGAGGCCAATCTTCCTGGCATTTTCCTCGAAGCCGTTGATGACGCCTTCCATGACGTAGTTGGGATAGGCGCCTTTGCCTTCGTATTCGCGCTGGCACTGGATCTCGATGAGCTGCGGATGCCGGCCGCGCGTGAGGCATTCGTTGACTTTCACCCGCCGCCAGAAATCCAACGCGGTGTGCTTGATGGAAAAAAGCAGATTTTCGTGCGGCTCCACCTGGTCCGTGACCTCAAGATAGTGGTCCACCCGGGCATGGAGTTTGTCCGGGAACATGTCCCAAGTGCGGAAAACCAGGAGCTTGCCATGGCGGACGCAAACTTCGGCGCGCAGAAATTGGATGAGCTTCACATAGGCTTCGGCTTGCGCGCCGGACCAGTTTGACTCGGCAGGTTTCCCGTCGAGCAGTTGCGCATAGCCGTACTCTGGCGTCCAAGCCGGGCCGGAGTGTGGAATGGGCCCGTTGCCGGTGTGATAGGGCGTGTCGTAGAGGTACGTTTCCCCGACGCGGATAATGAATCCGTCGACGAGGGGATAGCGCGCACACAGTTCCTCGAACAGCATGCGATGGAGGGCCAGCGTCTGCGGGCGGTCAAGTGAGATGCGACCGGTCTGGGGGTCGCAGATATCCGCGCGAAAATGCTCAATCAGTCGCGTCGGCAAGACAAACAGGTCGAGGTGATGAAACACGAGCAACCCTTTAGCCTTTGCCGCCGCCATGTCCCGCACCAGCCGCGCCGTGAGGTCGTCCAGCCAGGCGCGCTCCGGCGAACCCGCGGGAAACACATCCACCCCCGAAGCGGCAAAGGTGGCCGCGCAATTGAGGTGCTTAAACACCTGCGCGTTGTAGCCGTACTCAAGCAGGTGCGCCGGATCATTGAACGCCGATGAAAACGGCGCTTCGCCCGGGTTGTGATGCACCATGTCGAGTATGAATTTCACTTCGTTACTCCAGACTGATCGCAGTCATGTTGACCGCGAACCTCGATTTCCGTCAGGGGCCAAATTGCACAGGCGGGGGCACAATTTGCAAAACGCCGAGGTGGGGTTATCACCGGCAGAATGACAGGCGCAAGGTATAGCAACGACCAAGCTCAGCGCCTTTGTTAGACCGTAGGCTCATTCTTACCTCGTATCGCCCACTCCGCATCAAACTCTCTGGCTGTGAGAAATGTAATCGTACCAACCGTCTTGTCTGAAAGCATCTCATCAGAGATCGTGCCCTCGGGTAACGCACCGAGTCCGTCAGCCGCGTGCTTGCGGTCATACTTGAGACGTGAACCATCTGACTGCAAGTGAATGGAACGGACAACGTATCGATCGTCAGCTATCTCCCAATAATCCTCTACTCCGTCTTCGATTCCAACGGTGTTGCCTCGCGACTGGTATCGGACGTATTTCATCACGTGAAGCGGACTAACTCACTGCTTGGACGCGGAGGACCGGTAACCGTAGGCGCCGAAGTCCGCCAGGCTGAACGCACTGCTGGGGGAGGTGCTCCGAACCCGCAGGTAGCGACTGGCCGGCAGCCGGGGCAGGTACTGCTCCCACATGTTGGTCACCCGCTTGCCTCCGGGCTTGTAGTACCAGGGCACGCTGCCGCGCTCACACAGGACCACGTAATCCTTGAAGTCGGCATCGTTGGACGCCTGGACCTCAAGGTTCATCCGCGCACTCGCTTCATCCGTACCTTGGCGGGGCATGAGGGTCACGCGTTGGATCACATATTGAGCGCCGAGATCCACTTTCCACCAACTCGCGCCCGTGCTGTTGGTAGCGGTGTGCCAAAACGTATTCCAGTCCCCGTCACTCCCGGCAGCGGCGGCGTGGGTGGCGTCCAATTCTGAAGAGGCCCAACACGGTTTGCCTTGGGCGAGATTGTCGTGTCCATAAATCGAGTCCGTGAGCTGCCGCCACCGGGGTTCGAGTCCGGCGTTGGCCATGATGCGCTCGGCTTCGGCCGGCCACTGGTCATTTGTTGCCAAATGAAAATTGGTTTGCGTGGCGTTGCCGATGTTCTGGCTCGCTTTGTCCGAGTAGTTGTTGTCAAACACGACGCCAACACTGGCAGGATGCGGCGAGTAATAAGGGCGCTGGGCTTCCGTGAATCGGCTGACATTCGTTGCCCATCTGATGGAGTGGGAGTAGTTGTCGCTGTAATACTCAAAGTTCACATTCTGGTTGGCAAAGAGCGAGTAGTTCCCGGACACCTCGCTGCCGGGATAGCGCCCGTGCAGATAGAGGTGGCCGCCATCGCCGATGCCCCATTTGTGTCCCTGAAACGCGCGCGAGACTTTGTTGTATATGAATTCGATCCTGCCAATGCGCGGATGGATGAAGCCGGAATCCCCGATCCGGGCGTGCAGGGCGGTATATGCCGTATCCGAGATGTCATTGTGATACACCTTGCAGTCGCCGGCGGCGAAGAGATTGATGCCGGTGGCCTGCCAGTAATCGCGGCCGGTATTGCGCACCACATTGTTGCGAATGACGATGTTCGTACAGACGCTCTCGGGCGGGCACTCGCGTGCGTCGTGCCACCAGCGGCCCACGGTAATGCCGGCGCCCGTGGTGTCATAGGTCACGTTGCCTTCGATCAGCACGTCTCGGCAGCCTTCGTAGAGTTGGACGCCGCAGGAACCCAAGTGCCGGACAGTGCACCCGAGGACGGCCACGTTATGAGCGTAATCGAGGATGATCTGGCCGGGAATCTCAGCGGCGTAAGTTTGAAAAATCTCCGCCTGGCTCAGCCCGAGGTACTCGTCGCGGGCGCCGGTCCAGTTGCCGTGTTGGAAGGTGATCCCTTCAAATCGCAGGTTCTGAACTGGCCGCAGCGGCGAACCATCAATCCGTAACAGGAACTCCACGCGCGGCACAAACACCTCCGCCTGGTTTAAGTCGCCGTCCCGTTGAAACGGATAATAATAAACGAGCCGCTGCTGCTGATCGAGATACCACTCGCCCGGCTCGTCCAACTCCTCAAGCGCGTTGACCAGAAAGAAGTGGGTCGTGGGTTTGATTGAGTTCCAGCCTGACACCAGGTTGAAATCGGGCTGCTTCATTTTGAGAATCACTTCATCGCCGTCAGTCGGCAGTACCGCGCGGACCGGCACATCCGCTGTCTTGAAGCCTTCCAGCCAGAGGATCCGCAGGTTTTCCGGATTTCTGAAATTCCGTAGGCCAGTGTGGCGCACATAAATGCCGTCCCGGAATTCTGGGGTCGCGGGGTTATCCCACCATTCATTCCGGCTGCTGCTCAATGTCGTATGGGTGTGGGCGCGTTCCGCCCGCACGCCATTAACATAGAGTTGTGCAAACCAAGGGGCGAAACCTGCATCGGCGAGGGACTGCACCGCGTAGTAGCGTGGGTGCAACCGCGCCGGATAATATTCGTCCTTGGGGGCTTTAAGAGTCACCGGCTTCTGTACTGGCACGGCGGCGACGGAGTACGGTTTGCCAGACACCTGCTGCCATCCGGTCACCCTGCGCCCACCGCAAATCACCGGTTGCTCGGCTTGGTACGCCCCGTACACCACAAGATGGCCGTTGGTGCCGGAGTCCCGGTCGTCAAAAAGCAAGGTCTCGTTTAGCTCATAACGACCGCCCCGAAGCCAGACGTGGAGATCTGCCGTCATCGCCTGGTTCAATTTCCCGGCGCGGATGGTATCCCGCGCTTTTTCGATCGTCGCGAAGGCCTGATCCGGCGCCGTGCCCGAGTTCGTATTATTGCCGCGCACCGGGTCCACATACAGATCGGCCCGTACGGTATCGGGCCCGGCGCAAGTCACCACCAGGGTGAGAATCAATTTCACACGCTTTGCCAATTTCCTGGTGCTTACTGTACACATGACTAGGTCGCGGGAATTCAGGCGGATGGTGTTCGCTGTAAACCGCCGGCGATCGGCGGCGAGTAGTGCTTATCGCCACCCAGGCGTTTCCAATGGCGGAATAGTAAAACGGACATCGTTCCGGCGAGGATAAACCAAGTGGAGCTCCAAATGAAGATCATGCGGTAGTCTTTGAACACGTCGAGTACCAGGCCGCAGGCCATGGGAGCGAGGACCAGTCCCAGACTGAACACCGATTGGTTGGCGGAGAAAAATTGCCCGTAATCCTCTCGCCGGAACAAAGCGGGTTGCATGGCCACGTAAGCAAGCTGAATGACGGCCAGCACCAGCATCATCGCCAGCCACCACCAGAACGCCCACGCCGGCGCCGGATTGTAATACTTGTCCTCGATGAATTTCCGGGTGCCGGCGGGAGCCTCAGCCGGGATCTTCGTCAGCTCCTCCAGCCCACGCTTTTGGATTTCTTCGACCGTGATCACTTTTTCGATGCGCTCCGGCTTGCCGTCCTGGCCCAACCGGGACTCGCTTACGGTGACCAGGACTTTGTCATTGGCGCTCTTCACCGGCACGGTATGCGGTTGGAAATACGCCAGGAATGCGGCGGCGATGAAACAGAATGCCATGCCCCAGAATCCCACGACCAGGAAACGCAGGGAGTGAAAGCGGTCGATCAGGATTCCCACAATGGGGAAAACCAGCAGTTGCGGCAGGAAGGTCCAGGCGCGGATGTCTCCCAGTTCCGCCGGGGAAATGTTAAGCGAGGTCATGGCGTGGCCCGGCGGCGCGGCCTTGAAGTAGAGCGTCCCAAAGGAATAGAACGGCACGATGGCCGCCCAGTAACAAATCGAAGTCAAATACACCTTCCAGTAAAACCAGTTTGAAAAACAGAGCCGGGCGAAGCGCTTCACAAAATTCACCGGGCCCACGCTTTTCGTCGCCGCCTCCGGCGGCGGATACTCCCCTTCCCTCACCCGCCAGGCCAGCAGCAGGAAGGCAAAGACGTAAAAGAGCGTGCAGCTCAGGTAAACCCAGGCCACGTGCGTATCCACATACTGAAACAGAACTTTGTTAAAAATGAAACCGGAGATCGCCCCGATCGCCCGATACGCACCGACGAACTTGCCCATGATTTCCCGAGGCACGATATCCGCGATCAGGTACTGATACACGGGCAGCGTGTAGTTGTTGAAGAGGAAGAAACCGCCGACAAACAGAATGATCGTTGCAATCCCAACTGTCTTGACGCTGACGCCTCCCGCAAACGGAGCGAGCAAACCATGCAGCGCATGACTGATCGGTTCCGCATAGCCCAGCGCGATCAGGCACGTGCTCACCGGCAGAATGCTGAAGAGCAGAAACGGGATGCGGCGGCCGAGCCGGCCCCGGTAGCGGTCGCTTTGGACGCCAATGACCGGCAAAATCAGCAGTGTGATCGCCGCCTGCATGGAATCACGTACCAGGCCGATCACCGTGCTGCTGGCGCCGATCCGCTCCAACTGGATCGGCACGATCGTCTGCAGGAGCTCCATGATTTGCAGCGCCAGATCAGCCCACAGCATCCAGAACAGCATGGTCAACAGCGCCCCGCGCGTATACGCCAGCGTGCCCACCCGGTAACGGATCGCGTTGCCTGATGTCGCTTCCACACCGGGAGCCGGAGCGGACGCGTTCATAGCTCGCCCGCTTCCCAGATGCCATTCGTTATTTGAGTGCGCATTCTAATTTCCTGGAGCTTGCCGCGAGAGCTTCCATATCGACCTTCCAAGGGTCAACCCGGAAGTGCGCTGGAAACTCGACACAATCAAGGGTCGGTTGCGTTCACGTTGGAACAAGCCTTGGCACGTTGCTCGCCTCCCCGAAGGACTCACCCCTCGTAGGTTCTGGCCCTGTCCGGCAACCCGAACAGTGATGGCGGGTTATGCGTCGCCGATATCGAGCGACGCGTCAGGGGCAATCAACATAACAAACTCCGCAAGCCCGGATGTCCGCGGAAGTTAGAGCCTCGTGACAAAAAAGCGGCAGTAACTCGTTGTCTCTGATCTGCCGAAATTGGAAACAAACTGATGTGAGAATTGGCTTGCGTCAAAAGTAGGTACGCTCCAGTCTCGAAGCGATCACCAAGGACTAGCAGGTAAATCCACTGCGGCATACGTTCCATGTTTCCGCCCCCGGTGGAAGAACTGCTTCCGTCAGGTGACCAGCCGTTGTCGCAGCAGCGGATTGACCCCAAGGAGTGGCGACATAAACCCAGAGGAGGCGAAATGAAATCATTACAGCGTGCGTTGTTCACGGTGTACCTGGTGATAGGCGTGATCCCTGCCCGCCCGCTTCAGCAGGAAGAATGGGAATCCTTCACAACAAGTCGACGCAGTTCAGTACTGAGTCGATCAGAAACGGGCGCGGAAGAAGGATTGGCTGACCGGGAAGTGACAAATCAATGGGAGGCTTTGACGTCAGTGCAACGCCGGGCATGGAATGAGTGGGCACGCTACAATCCGATGCTGCTCGACGACGGCAGCTTCCAGCAGGTAAGCGGATATCGGGCTATGACAATGGTGTTACGCAATCGTGCCCTAGCCGGCGATCTGGCAAACCCGGCGACCGTGCCCGGGGCGGTCGTGTGGTTAAATAATCCACTGTCGCTGCGGGACGCTGGACCGTTCACAGAGAATGAAGGGTTCGTTGGCTTTCGCGCTGAACAGATGCTGGCAGCCGGATTGAAGTGGTTCGTGTGGGCCACGCCTCCGCTGGACGAGAGCGACACGGGGGCATATGGCCGGTTGCAGTTCGTGACGTGCATGACTCCCGGGGCGCTTGCGTATGACGAGCTTACCCCGACACTCGGACCGGATTACCAGGCGATCTGCGGGCCGTGGGATGGACCGGGCCTCGAAGGCGCCTGGCCGGTGGATACATTCATCTGGTTTCGAGTGCATCAATACGCAGACGGACAGCTTGGACCTGGTGTAATCATGAAGGGCCGAATCCAAGTAGAGCTGTGATTGCGAATACAGGAAGGTTGGAAAGGCTTAAGCGAAAGTACCACCACACGTAGAAAGCCTGCCATCGCACGTGCGAATGGAGGCGAGGATCGGAATCGGACGACTAATGCCCTGTTTTCAGGTAAAAACTATCTAATTCTTCCAACACTTTCAACTAACTCTGTCACTCTCCAGCCTAACCAACTATCACTCGCTTCCTGAAGATTTCACTGAAGGTTTTTTGGGCAGATCGCCTGCTCATTTTAGAACAGTGATTTGCCATGATGACCCTTGCAAGCCGGCCTACGCACGTGTGGACCAAACCAATTTCATGCATCGAAAACGCCACGCAACCTGCTCAGTGCAATACGGCTCTGTGCCATGGACGGATTGAGTCCTAGCTCAGGGTTTGCGCAAGCGGAAGAACTGATTTGTGGCGACCGGATCGTTTGTGATGATGAAAAACTTGTTGCCGGCGTCGGTGGCAATGCCGTTTGATATGACCTGCCAGACTGTTGGCGGGGTCAGATTGGTAGCACGCTCCAACAAGAAATTCGCCGCCGCCGTGGGCCAAAAGAGCGTGACTGGATTGGTTACCGTGAACGCGAGCACCACGTAGTTGGTGTCGTTGATCACCGGAACGCATGGTGAAAACTCCGAGGTGTTGTTGTTCACGTCGGTGGCGGTGGCCGTGATGAACAGACCCGCAGAAATGGGAACAGGATGTTGGAAGAAAATCGTGGCGTTGCCGGAGGCGTCGGTGGTCGCGGTGGTTGCGGTGAGGAACGTGCGGCCCTGGCCGAAGCCGGAGGGATGGCAATTGGTGTTCGCGAAGAACTCGATGCGATAAGAAGTGTTGCTGCGGCTGTTGAGCGTGCCTTGGAAGATAGTGCCTGAGCCAATGTTTCGAGCTGCCGATAAGAGCGGGAAGTTTTGAAGATGGTTCGCACCGGAATCGAGATCGCCAGCGTCGTTGGTCGTCACGCCCGAAGTGCCCAGGTCAATGCCGAGGCCAATGTTGGAGAAGATGGAGTTGCCGAGCAGGGCGTTGCTGACTCCAGCGGAAACCACAACGCCGGCACCCATGCTAAAGGCGATCGTGTTGCCCGCGCCCGGGCTGGTGCCACCGATCAGGTTGAACGAATTTTGAACTGACACCCCATCGGCGAGATTCGTCAGCGGGCTGACGCCGTCAATTTGCGTGCCGATGAAATTGCCTTGCACCACATTCGACTGACCCTTGATCGTTATGCCGAATCCGCCACCGGAGATGAGGTTGCGGCTGCCGGCATTGGTTCCGCCAATGACATTGCCCGTGACGCCAGCTTCTATATGGATGCCATTGCCTTGGATCGCGCGGGTGCCGGTCACGTCCGTGCCGACAAAATTGCCCTCCACGCGATTGCTTGAGCTTCCCAGATACAGGCTGCCGCGGGAGCTTCCGCCGACGATCAAGTTGCTCTTGATGAGAACCGACCCTGTCCCAGTGACATCAATCGCGGTAAGAGTGACCCCGAGATTGGTGCGCCCCGTCACGTCGGTGCCGATGAAATTGCCCTGCACCACCGAGCCTGAGCAATCGCCCCATACGAAGAATTGATTATTGAAAAGGGAGCCGTTTCCCGAAATCAAATTGCCCGCGCCGGGCACGCTGCCGCCGACCGTCGTGCTCTGACATTGTTGTAAGAAAACGCCACCGATAGGTTGTATTCCCCGACCGTTGCCAACCGCGTTCGTGCCGGTGCGATCGGTGCCAACGAAATTGCCGGCGATCGTGTTCTCCGCGCTGCCGAAGGCATAGATGCCAGCGCGGACGTTGCCGGAAATCACATTGCGCGTCGCCGTCGTTGTGCCGCCAATCCGATTGCCGGTAAAGCCCACGGGCAGAAAACTCGAAGTGAAGTAAATCCCGTAATCCTGAGAGCCCGCTGCACCACTGCTGGTGAGATCGGTCCCAATGTAATTTCCCTCGATGGTGTTGAAACCGCCGAAGGGAGACACAAAGGCAGCATCCCCGTAAATGCCGGAACCAAACCGGTTGATGGCAAAGCCGCGAATCGTGTTGCTCGGTGAGTAAAGCCGGAAGCCCACCGGCGATTGGAACAGACCGTCGAGATAAATGAGCGGCGCGCCGGCAAAACCTGGCTGTGTTGTCGCATCAATCGTGGTGCCCGCGTCCAGAAGCGCCGGTGGCGAGTTGGAGAGGGCTATGATTTTGGCGCCGCTGCCGATGGCAAAGCGGATTGTATCCGGGCCGGGATGATTGTTCGCCGCGTGGATGGCTTCGCGCAAGCTGGTGTGGTTGGTGTCGGCGACGCCGTCGTCCAGGTTGTTGATCGAGTTGACCACGATTATGTTGGTCAGCACGTCGCCGACCCGCAGACGCGGCGAGAATTCTGAAGTGTTGTTTCGATCATCGGTGGCGGTGGCGGTGATGAACATGCTGTTGGAAAAAGCCAGGGGCAGCACTGCGGCGAAAGCGGTGAAGCCATTTGAGTCAGTGGGGACATTGGTTGCGCCGAGGAAGATTTTTCCTTCGCCATGGCTGCTGGGATCGAGCGTGTCATTGGCGAAAAACTCGATCCGATGCGGCGCGTTGGAGACACTGTTCAACCGGCCCTGGATCGTAAGCACTCCGTTGGTACTCAAGGCTGAACTCAGCAGCGGAAAATTCCCACGGCCGGCGGGTGAGTTTACGAGATTGCCCCCGATGCCGAGTCCGAAGTTGGAATGAATCGAGTTGCCAAGAATCGCGATGCCTCGCGCGCCGTTGTCCACCGGATCGTCCACGCCGAAGGCGGATTGAGCGGCGTCTGCCGCGGAGTTAAAAGCGATGACGTTTCCGGCACCGGGCGCCGTGCCGCCGATGATCGTGTTGGTCGGCTGTTGGAATCTCACGCCGTTTCCGCTGTTCCCCAATGGCGTAACTCCGTCGGCAGCGGTGCCCAGGAGATTGCCTTCGACGCGATTGCCCCGGGTCGGAAAGAAGTCGTCCCCGGCGACTAATATTCCCTCGCCCGAAACGACACCGTTACCGCCCACGTCATTGCCTGAAATGACGTTTCGCGTGGCGGGCAAGGTGCCGCCAATCACATTGTCCGAGGATCGGAAAATCAAAACGCCGCGGTACGCATTACCACGGTCCACAAAACCGGTGGGATCGGTGCCGATGAAATTGCCTTCGAGGTGATTTCCGCCCCCGCCCGAGAGCACAATGCCGCCCGCCTGGGCATTGATGTCCGCGCCGGTCGCGAACCGGTTGACGACCAGGCCGCGAACAATGCTGTTGCCGGCTTCGATCCGCAAGCCATGCACGGCGCCCGCAAGCGACCCGTCCAGTTCGATGAGCAACACGCCGTTGTGACCAGTGGCGGCGGCGTTCGGCGAAGAGCCAGGTTGGGTGTAGCCATCAATCAAGACCGGATCTGTGATGGGCGGCAACGGCGAGAGCGGACGAATGGTGTGAACGCCAAATCTGGGAATTTCGAACTCGATGGTGTCGCGTTCGGAAATGTTGGCGTTGGCGTCGAGGATGGCTTGGCGCAACGAGCCCTCCCCACTGTCGCCGGCGTTGATGACGCTGAAAGTGCGGCCAGGAATGGTGCTCGCGGAGGTCACTGGCGAGGAGAACTCGGAAGTGTTCCCCGCCGCATCAGTGGCGGTGGCCGTGATGTGATTGCCCTTCAAGTAAATGGCCGGCGTGGACGCGGTGAACGTGGCGTTACCACTGCCGTCTGTTGTCACGCCCGTCGAACCAATCCAGGACTGGCCCTCGCCGAAGCCGGAGGGGTCAGTCGCTGCGTTGGCGTAGAAATCAATTGTGAAATTCGTGCTGGGCCGGGAGTTCAGGCTGCCAGTGATGAATGTGCCCTCGAGTGTGTTACTCGCGCTGGTAAGCTGCGGATAATTTTGAAGTTGGTTGGCACCGGCGTCCACGTCGTTCGTGTCGTTGGCGGTGATGCCTTGCATGCCCAGGTCAATGCCGAAAGCAAAATCGGTGAAGGGCGAGCTTGTGGAATTGGCGAAGATGGAGTTGCCGCGGATGGCATTGTTCGCGCCACTGGAAATGAAAACACCGGGCCCGTTGTTGGAGGCGATGGTGTTTCCTTCCGACAACGCCGTACCACCGATCTGGCAATTGACAGCGCCCGAAAGAGAGACTCCTCCTTGCTGGTTGGGAATCCCATTCTGACCGGAGACATCCGTGCCGATGCGATTGCCCAGCACGCGAACGCCCGTGGCGCCCGATAGAAAAATCCCGCGCTGGCCATTGCCGGAAATGACGTTGCCCGCACTTGGGTCGTCACCGCCGATAATCTGGCCAGGGCTGCTGGTGCTAATCTGGATGCCGTGGACGTTATTGGAGCGGGCGGCGGTGCCCATCAGATCCGTCCCGATGAAATTGCCCAACACTTTGTTTTCGACACCGCCTCCAATCACAACGCCACTCTGGTCATTTCCTGAAATGACATTTCCTTCACCCGCTTCCCCTCCACCGATTGTATTCCAAGAAGTGGAAATGTTGACGCCCACCTGGCTGTTGCCTTGATCGGAGCCATTCAGGCCGAGGCCAATGACATTACCCAGCACTTGATTATTGGTGGCGCTCGCGCCGCCGAAGATGATTCCGGAAGCGTTGTTGCCGGAGATGAAATTGCGCGCGGCAGCGGTGCTCCCGCCGATCACATTGTTAGGGCATTGAACGGCGATGCCATCACTGGCGTTGCCTTGATCAAGGGTGCCTTGCCGGTTCAACCCGATGTAACAGCCCTCGATCCGATTCTGACCGCTGCCGAGAAGATTGATTCCAATCCGGCTGAAACGATTGATCACCAGGCCGCGCACGGTGCAATTGCTGCCAGTGATTTGCAGTCCGTCAACGCCCGCGCCCGCGCTCGTGCCGTTCAACTCAATGATGGGCGTGCCGGCGAAGCCGGGCTGCGTCGTGCCGTCAATTGTGATTTTGCCAGCGATAGCAGGCAGTGCAGAGTTGAGACTGATCGTGAGGCCGCTGCTGCCGGGTATATTGAACTCAATGATGCCAAGGCCGGAGGATGCGTTGGCATCCAGGATCGCTTGGCGCAGCGAGCCAGGGCCGCTATTGTTGGTGCTGCCGACGGTGAAGTGGCCGGGAGGATCGTCATCCTCGATGACAAGGGTGGCCTCGGGATACGCGCCAAAAGTGGCACCAGCCGTAGGATTGCTCAAAGCCAATCGCACCGTTTCCGGCTCTTCAGCCACGCCGTCATTCAGGATCGGGATGGCGAAGGATTTGACAGCCTCGGCCCCCGTGAAGGTCAAGGTGCCGTTGGTGGCGATGTAATCGAGGCCGTTGGTAGCGGTGCCGTTGAAGGCTGCAAATGAGACCGAGACGTTCCCTTCTGCTTGGAACACGCGCGTGAGCGAAATCACGGCTACGCTACCGGTCTCAGAGATACTGTAGCTGGACTGGCTGAATTCCAAGCGCCCAACGCCGGAGCCCAGTTTGCGAAAATCATCGAGGATTTTCGGGTCCAAATCGTTTGTGATCGGGCTCGGACGACCGGCAGTGGATCCGGGATTGTCGTGGTAGTAGTAGCGCAAGTTCGACCAATCGTCATGCCCGATCAAGATCTCGCCAGGGGACGGATTTGTGCCAGAGAGATAATTGATGTCTCTTTGAACATTTACATCCCCAATCGTTCCGTTTGTGTTCCAATCCACCGGCCCCAGCTCCGATACATACAATAGGGGAGCGTCGTTTGTGCCGATGAGGTGCGGTCCAACAAGGAGCGCGTGCCCACCGTGGGCGGTCGAGGCGCCCAACCCAATCGCCTCATTCAGATTGGTTTCGTTAAGGCTTTTGAACGCCTCTCGGGAATAGTCCAGCCTCCAGGGCGTATTCGCGGTTCCCGGAATCCAGGCGTAATTCACAATGCTGTGGTAGTTAGGTTTGAAGTTGATGTCATCGCCTCCGCCGTGACGCACTCCCAAAGCATGCCCCAGTTCGTGCATAAACGTATCAGGCACGTCATCCGACGTGGCTGAGGAAGACTTCTGACCCTCCGCGACATAAAAATCCCTGACTGCATGGCTCCTGGCAGCTCCGCTGGCGCCGGGGACGGTGTTCGCGAAGATGCAGTAGCGATAGGTCATCGCTTTGGCCGCGAGGGCATTAGTGTTGCCTCTTTGCGCCACCGTTCCAAAGCGAATGGCCCGCAACAGATCAAATTCCACGAAATTGTCACTGTTGGTCCACGTCTGGAAGGGCAGATTGGTTTCGTCCAATTCAAGGTGCAGTTTGACACCCTTTCTTCCGTTGGGATTTTGCACTAGTTCCTTGGGCGCGTTATTAAATCCATCACCCCTTCCGGTCCCAACGAGCACCCGGTTCAGGTTGTTCATATTTGGGGCGCGACCGGCCATCGCATCAATCTCGACGTAAACGTCCTTGTGCTTCGGGTTCGCATTCGTAAAAACCAAGTCAATCGTCTCATTCTCATTGTAATCAATGCCTCGCGTTTCCCACGCGTCCGCAATGGCGTCGCCATCAGTGTCCACGGGTGAAAACTCGGAAGTGTTCATGTCCTGGAGGTCCGTCGCCGTGAACGTGATAAACTGAGCGGTAGCGGGAAAATGGGATTCATGTTCGACCACTCCATTCGTATCAGAGTTGATATCGCCGCCCGCGAAGAACTGCTGACCTTCGCCAAAGCCGGAAGCGTCGGGCGCGGAGTTCCCAAAGAATTCGATCCGGTAGGGCCGGTTCGTCTTGGTGTTGAGTGTCCAGGTGATGGAATGATGTGAACCGGAGAAACTCACCTGCGTTACCACGGGGTAGTTCTGAAGGTCGTTGGCGCCCGTGTCGCCATCTTGAATGTCGTTCACGGTGAACGAGTCGTTGCCCAGATCAATGCCCCGGCCGCTGTTGGTCCAAATCAGGTTGCCGAGGATGGGATTATGTTCGCCGTCGGCTATCACGATTCCGTGGCCGCGTTGCTTGAGCGCGCTGCCGTTGTAAGCAATCACGTTTCCTTCGCCGGCATTCGTCCCGCCAATGAAGTTCCAGTAGCCGGAAACGAACACGCCCACGCCACCGTTGCCAACCGGAGTGGTGCCGATGCGATTTCCCCGGAGCGAATTGCTCACCGAACCGGAGCCCAATGTGCCCACGCCCAGAAAAACTCCGTTGCTCAAGTTCCCGGAGATATAATTGCGCTCGCTGCTGGCCGCGCCGCCGATGAGGTTGTTGGTGGAATCGAAAAGGGACACCCCATGCCTCCAATTGCCGATCAACGGATTTCCGCCGACGCCCTCGCCGGCGCCAATGATGTTGCCCAGAATCCGATTGCCGCTGGCGCCACCTTTGAGTTGCACACCGTCAAGCCCATTCTCAGCGATGGTGTTGCCCCGCACCAAATTGCTGACGGAACCGGTGTTCAGGTCGCCGCTAGCAATGTGAACTCCGTTACTATTGTTGCCGACGATGTAGTTGCCTTCATAAGAAGCGCCGCCGATGATGTTGTTCGTCGAATCAAAGATCGAAACCCCATGGCGCAAATTGGGCATGTGGACCTGGAAGTTCGTGGCGACCCCGACGATATTGTTGATGACCCTGTTGCTCTGGCTGCCGGTACCAATCTGAATCCCGTCCAGATCACTACCGCCGATGAAGTTCGCGGCGAAGACGCTCCCAATCTCATTGAAGGAGCTTTCGTAGATCGCAACGCCGAACAAGTTGCCAAGATCGTTAGTGCCCGTGGCATCGGGACCGATCCAATTTCCTTGGACGATGTTGCTCCGCGCGCCCCACATCATGATTCCGTCATCAATGTTCCCCGAAATCAGATTTCGTTCGCCGGCGGTTGGCCCGCCGATCAAATTTGCGGTGACGTTCGTGAGGTAGATTCCTGGTCCGATGTTCGGCCGCGTACTCAATCCATTCGTGGCCGTCCCGATGTAATTGCCGATCACCCGGTTGCGCGTTGGGCCGGCAATTTCTGTGGAGTCGCTACTTCCGATACTAATCCCGAATTCGAGGTTCCCCGAGATCACGTTTCGCGCGCCCGGGCTTGACCCTCCAATCACATTGTCCGTCGGATAATCATGAGGAATGGTAAAAAAATCGCGGCCTATGACTATCCCGCCGTGGCTGTTTGGCAGCTCAACCCCAGTCACGCCAAGTCCGATGTAATTACCTTGGATCATATTGCCGGCGCAGCCGGCGTTCAATAGCTGGATGCCGCTGCTGCCGTTCCCGCAAATGATGTTACGCGCTGCGTTGGTCGTGCCCCCGATCAGATTGAAGCCCGATCTAAATATCACAATTCCCGAGTTCGTATTGCCGCGCATCAAAGTACCGGTCGGGTCGGTGCCGATGTAGTTCCCTTGAATTACATTGCCGCCGTTGGTTTCAATCGTAATTCCGGCGTAACGCCAGCGGTTGATGACCAACCCGCGAATGGTGTTGCCACCGGAACGAAGATACAACCCGGAGGTCGGGTTCGGACAGGAGTTCCCAGTGATCTCGATCAACGGCGGACCCGCGTAGCCGGCGCCGCCTTGCGACCAACCGTCAATTATCATCGGGGTGTTGATATCGGGCAGTGGTGTGAGCGGCGAAATCGTTTTCACTCCCTGGCCGGAAATGCTGAACACGATCGTGTCCAGATTCGTTGTCGCATTCGCATCCTCAATGGCCTTCCGAAGCGTGCCGGTGAACGGAATGGAATCCGTGGTTTTGGTGACGGTGAAGGTATCCCCTGGTAACGGCACGATGGAACAAGACAGAAGCAGGGCGGCGACTGTTGACCGGCGAAGAGTCATCGTTTTCATCCAGATGAAATATTTATGCTTCCAAAACTCGGTGCCTGGCGCTTGCATTCATGGCAACAATGCCCGATAGAAGCGCACTATTCGCTGAGCAGCGTGACGTTGACCAACCACTGATGCGCATCGGTGGCCTGGCCTTTTGAGGAACTGTGCGCGAGTCCAACCACCGTGGCTGGGCCGGCCTCGAATGTCGCGCGGCCTTCGGCTACCGCCGTGATTTCCCATTGGTTGGTCTGGCCGGTCCCGGTGAAAAAGATGACGCCCTCAGCGACCGCACCTGTGGAACGTTGCGTCACCGTCACGCGCATTTCGGTTCGGTCGCCCGCGGTGACTGCGACCGGCCCGGTCACCGTGACCTGTCGTCCCTTGCCAGTTACGATACCAATCGTATCAATGGTGTTTATGGAAATCTTCGCCCAGACCGTCTGAGTGAAAAGTAGGCTGGATAGGGCCAGCAACAAGGCCACTGGCACGAGCCAACGTGGGTTCAGTTTCAAGGATTGGACACTCATGGTTTTGATTCCTTTCTCGTTGAGGTCGTTTCACTCCTTCACCAGCGTGATGTTGACCAGCCACTGATGCGCGTCGGTAGCCTGGCCTTGAATTGTGGAGCGGCATAAGGCGACTGCAGTCGCTGGGCCGGACTGAAAGGTCGCGGCGCCTCGGACTGCGGCGTGGACTTCCCATTGCTGGACGCCACCGGTGAAACGAATAAGGGTGCGCCCCTTCGCGACGGCGCCGGTTTCGCGTTGCGTTACGGTCACTTCTTGATCACCCACTTCGCCCGCAGTGGCACCCACGGGGCCGGTTACAATGATTGTGCGCCCTTGGTCGGTCACGATGCCGACCGGGTCAATGGTGTTCACACTAATTCTCGCGAAGGCCGTCCGGGCGACGAAGACGCCGACCAGGATCAAGAGCAGGGACGCCGACAGGAGCCAGGTTCTGAAGTGTTTTCGGATATGAGTGTTCATATGAATTTACTTTCTGTCGGCTGGTTTTTCACTTGGGTTTGCGATGTTAGATGGTCAAAGCGATTACGAATTGCTTCTTATGGCGAGCGTAGACGGAAGTAGCGCTGTGGTTCGATTGGATTGATGCCGTTCGTGAACGAGAACTGGCCGCTCGTGCCAAACTGATTCGTCACCAGGCTTTGCCAGTTGGTCGCGGGGGCGGCCACGTTTGTCGCGGTCAACACTGCGTAGGGCGAGTTGGGCGTACCGTTCGTGCCGGACAGGATGAGATTCGCGCCCGAGTGGACGACGCTCGAAAACTTCGGCTGCGATTGCGTCGCGACCACCACTTCAATCGAACCGTCCACCGAAAGGTTGTTTTTCCACGCCAACCCGGCGCCGAGCGGCGGAAGGTTCAGCGTAGTGAACGCACCCACGTAGGGCGTGGCGTCGAACAGGAAGAATTTATCCCCGGCGGCCAGCACATCCGTCCCGATGTCGGTGACGTTGAGCGTGCCGTTGTAGAAGATTGCGCCATCGGCGATCACCTCGTCGCTGGTGCGGACGCCGCCGCTCTTGTCAATCTGCAGGTTCACCGTGCCTTGCAGGATGACGCTGCCCAGCAGGTCAATGCTGCCAATGGGCGCGCCGGGCGTGAGCCGTCCGCCGGGTGAAACAGTCACGGTGCCATTAATGATGCCGGTGCCAATGAGCGAACCGTTGGTGGTGACAGTGAGGTTGTCGTCGAACGTGTGCGTGCCGCCGAGTAACTGGAGCGTGGCCAGGCTCGCGCCGCCGCCGACGGTGAAGACGCGGCCGTTGGCGATGATCGTATCCGGCGTGCGGAGCGTGCCGCCAAACATCTCGAACTGGCCGCGTGTGTTCGTAACCACGAGATGGAGCAAATCCACCAGGCCGGCATCAATCCGGTTGGTGCCGCCGCGCACGTCGAGCACCGCACCCGGTGTGAGCACGCGCAACGTGCCGCCGGTGACGTGGAGGAGATTGTTCGACGAAACGGAAGATGCCCCCACGATGACGTTGGTGCCGGCGGCAACGACGCCGCTGGGAATGACCAGTTGATTGAAGGATGAGTTGTTTCCCACCAACAGATCACGCGCGACGAAGTTGTCGCTCAAGCCCGCGCGCGCTTCCCACACCGCCGGTACGCCTCCCGGCCCGCCCACGACGAACGGCAGGCCGTTGCTGATGATGGCTCCCCGCGTGATGAGCGTGCCGCCGTTCTGTTCGAACACGCCTGAATCGAAGAATTTCTCTTCAATGGTGGGTACGTCGGTGTAAATCTGCACGCCCCAGCCTTGAAGACTGCCGTCAATGGTAGGAGTGTCACTCAAGAGATAGAGCGACCAGACTCCGTTGGGATTGCTCCCGTTGAAGGAAGATAGATTCGTGGAATACGGGCCTGCCGGCGACGGAGCTGGCATGGTTTCGCCCGGTTGATGGTCCGTGGGGTGATAAGTTCCGGCGAGGATGGCAGTGGAATCCGGGAGCAGCGTGCCGAAGTCATCGAACGTCAACGTCACATTCGTGAAGTTGTCGCTACCGCCTGCGTCGGACATTATCATCACTTTCTGCCCTGCGGGGCCTACGAGCAAGGCATCGAAAGCGTCGGGAAGAATGTCGAACGTAAGATTGGAAAATATCACGGTCACTTTGGTAATGGAACCGGCCAAGCCTCCCACCGCGATGGTCGATGGATACCCGCCAGGGAGAGTGCCAAACACAATGCGGTTCGAACTGCTATTCCCAAACGTGGCGGGGAGAAACACAGCAGGGATGATTGTGCCCCGATTCGTCAACACCAGCTTGTCCACGTCCACCAACCCGGAGTTGAGGACGTTCGTGCCGCGTCGCACGTCGAGGACACCCGTGCCTGCCGCGTTGGTCGCACGCAACGTGCCGTTCTGCACCACCAAGCGGTTGCTGGTGGATGTATCACCTCGGCCAACAAACACCTTTCCGCCGAAGACCGTCCCGCCGAATTGGATATTCAACCGGTTCGCGCTGCCAACATTGCCGACGGTCAATTCAAGGCGATTGCTCCAGAGCGAACCGGCGCCAAATACCGTGGCGGTGTTACCGGGTCCGTCGCCAATAGTGCCGAAGTCGTTCATCACCGAGGCGGCATTCGAGATCACCAGCCGATTGCCCTCGTATCCGATGAGCAAGGTTTGCCCGGCATTCCACCTGGAGCCGGGGCCGGTGACCGTTGCGAGATTTCCGGCGCCACCCAACCCTATGAATCCTCCCCGTGACAAAAGCGTGGCCCCATCACTGACGACCAGTTGGTTATCCGTGCTGAAAAGTCCGACATGGACCTGGGTTGCGTTGCTCCAGACCGAACTCGATCCGGTAATCAACGCGAGATTGTTGCTCGCGGTGAAATTCTGGCCGACAAAACTGCTGTCATCGCTGACGAAGGCGCCGTTGCTCACGACCAGGCTGTTGAACGCTCCACTTTTGCCCGCGAAAAGATCCGAGTTCACCAACCAGCGCGTGCCAGGGCCGGCGGTCACGACTGAGTTCGAGGAAGCTCCGGCGTTTTCGCCAATGCTCGCGTTGCCTCCCGTCAGCGCCGTCGCGCCATTGCTCACGACCAATCGGTTGAAGGATGCATTGCTTCCTACAAAGAGGTTCGTCGCGACCAGCCATGCGGTTCCCAGATCCGCAATCAGCACCGAATTGGACCTGGCGTTTACGTCGCGACCGATCGTCGCACTTCCTCCGGCAAAAACATTGGCGCCGCCACTGGCCATGAGTTGATTGCCGCTGTTCGCAAATCCAACAAACAGGTCCGCGCGGTTGCTCAACGTCGAGCCGACACCGGTGACCATCGCCAGATTGCTGGCACCGAAATGACCGACATACGTGTTGCTGCTCACCACCCACCCGCCGCCGTTCACTTCCAGCCGATTACGCGGGCCCTCGCCCACATACAGTTCAAATTGGTTGCTCCACATTGAACCCGCGCCCGTCACCACCACCGCGTTGTTCGTGGCTCCAGTGACAATTCCCACGCGTCCGTTGCCGCCCGCCACCACGGCCCCGCCGTTGCTCACCACCAAAAGGCTGTTAGCGCCGTTTGCCCCCACGGTCATCTCCGTCCGGCTGCTCCAGAGTGAACCGGGGCCAGTCACCAACGCCTCGCCTACACCGTTGAATGAGCTCCCGAGTGTGCCCGCCTCTCCGCCCACTTGACCGCCGTTCTCGATGATCAGCCGGTTGCCCACACTCCCGCCCCCAACATTCAAATACAGATGATTCGTCCAGATCGAGCCGCTGCCGGTGACCAACACCAGGTTGTTGCTGCTCCCTGGTTGATCCCCGACATTGCCGAACAAGCTCGCCACCCGCGCACCGTTGCTGACGACGAGTTGATTGCCCGGCCCCACGTTGCCCACTCTGAGTTCAAAACGATTGGTCCAGAGCGACCCGGTTCCGGTGACGAGAGCGAGATTGTTGCTGCTGGACGCACCGTTACCCAGAATGCCGCTATTGTTGTTCACCAACCCGCCATCGCTCACCAGCAGGCGACTGGACTCGCCGTTGCTGCCGACGAGGAGATTGTTGCCCAAGTGCCAGCGCGAGCCGGAGCCGGTGACCGTCGCGCCGTTGCCGACCGCTCCCGCGTTGAAACCGATGTTGCCGAAGCCGTTGTTCGTCAGCAGTGCGCCGCTACTGACCAGCAGTTGGTTGGACGAAGAAGCGTTGCCCACCATCACGCTGGAATTGACGAAGTGCTCCGACAAGCCGGGCCGCACATCCCACAAAGCGGAACCGCCGACCGACTCGCCGACGTTCATCGCCGAGCCGTTGTTGATGAACGCCCCGCGCGTGACGAGGGTGCCGCCCAGCAACTCGAATTTGCCCGTCGTGTTCGTCACAACGAGCCGGTCGGCCTCGACCAACCCGCTGACGAGTTGGTTCGTGCCGCGCCGCGGCTCCAGCACACTCGTGCCCGCCGGATTGGTCACGCGCAACGTGCCGCCGTTCACGACCACGCGGTTGTTGGTCGCGGTTGGCTGGATGCCAATGAAGAGATTGGTTGCCGTGACGGCGCCACCATTGTTGACGAGCAGTTGATTACGCGACCCGTCGCGACCCACAAACAGTCCGCCCGCGTTCACCCACATCGAGCCTGGATCGGTCACCGTGACGGTATTCACGTTGGCGCTGCTGGCTCTGCCGATGGATCCGAGACGAGCGGCGAAGACGACCGCCCCATTGCTCACCGTCATCTCGCTTATCTGGCTGCTGTCGCCAAAATGAAATTCGCCCGTGTTGGTCCAATAAGTTCCCGCGCCGGTCAAATCCACGAAATTGAAGCTGCCCGCGCCACTGCCAACAAAGCCGTCAACGTCCAGCACGCCGCCGCCGTCGCGCACCAACAACCGGTTGCCCACGCCGTTCAGGCCGAAATGGATCGCGCCCGCACTCCAAAGCGAACCCGCGCCGCTCACCGTCACACGGTTGTTTTGGCTGCTGATGGCCAGGCCGACGGTACACAGATTCTCGGTATGAACCCGCGCGCCATTACTGACGACCAGTTGATTGTTATCGCCAAAGGACCCGACCGTGAGAGGGCCGGCATTGCTCCACACCGACCCCGCCCCGGTCACGAGCGCGAGATTACCGTCGCTGTTGGTGGTCTGTCCGATGATACCGGTGGTCCCGGGGAAGGTGCCGATGACTTGGGCCCCGTTGCTGATCACCAACCGGTTGAACGGGCCGTTGCTGCCAACGTAAAGCGTTCCGCCCGGCTGCCAGCGGGCGGTAGGGCGGATGAGTCGCACCTCGTTCGACCTAGCCGTGACGTTTTGACCGATGACGCCGTTCGCCGAATTGATCAGCAGCACATTGTCGGCGAGCGTGAGCAACGTGAACGAGCCATTGGTGCCCACGGTGACGGTGCCGGTGATGTTGGTGGTGACGTTGACCAGCGTGTTCGCCGCGCCGTCGGCGACGAGTTGCGCGCGTAGAATGAAAGGCGCGAACAGCAAAATTGCGAGAAGGCCGCGGAGCGTTTTCATAGCATATCCAGACCTGTTGGGTGCAGGCCCTCGCTATGAACTCCTCTGTCTGAACGGGAATGTTACAGGGAAAAAGCAGCTATCGTTTGGCCGCCTGTGCCGGCGTCTCGGTTTCGTCCCAGTCCAGGCCAACGGCCCGCAACTGATACCGCGCCTCAACCAGATCCCACAGTTGAACCCGACGCGAGTTCACACTCGTGACGAGGTAACGGCCATCCGGGCTGAGGGCCAGCGGACGCGTGTTTGGGGGCAGCGGCAGAAGCGGCTCCGTCGTGCCCGCGTTGTAGAGACCCGCCGCGCTGTATTCCGTGTAGAGCCATAGCGTCCGGGCGTCGGGCGAGTAGAGAACGCCGTTGAAATTGGTCAGGTGGCGCGTGCGCTGCCAGCTCGCGGTGCTCCAGAACTCAACACCTTTCCGGGACGCCACTGCCACCACCTCGCCCAGCGGTGAGAATTCAAATTGCCGAATGCGGTCACTGCTCTTGATCACGGTCACGGGTGAAAAGTCTGCCATGTGGTAAACATAGAGATCCGGACTGAACGGCCGGAACATTGCCAGCCATTGTTCGTCGCGCGAAGAGCCATTCAATCCGGGTATCGTCGGCGACCAGTGATTCTCATCTTTGGCTACGTGTTCGTATGCCGCCAGTCGCGATCCGTTAGTACCGGTGAACACGACGCCGTTAGAAAGCAAGCAAAGCGAGAACAAGCCTGCGGATCTGGGCAGATCAAGCCGTTCTACTTGAGGTGGTGAGGTTGCGTTCGTTCCCGGACTTACACGCCAACGAGAACCGGCACCGCGCGGATTGACGAACAGTTCGCCGTTTGCGGCGAAGCTCAAGCGGGTCTCCGGGAAACCCTTCATTGCAGTGCCGGGGCCGCTGCCATGAAGATCCCACACGACCCAACGTTCGTCGCCTGAGGCCGCCAGCCATCGGCCATCGGCGGAGAAGGCGGCAAAACCCCTGGGCCCGCCCAAATCTTCCGCGAACTCGAGATGCGCCGGTCGATCGAAAGTGTACAATTGCACGCGCGTTTCCGGTGTACCTCGGACAATTGCGCATTGGTGCCCGTTCGAGCTCAATTGTAGATAATAACCATCCAGCGCAATCGTGAACGCACGCCGGAGCGCTCTCACATCCCAACAGATTACCTCGTTGTCCCATCCGCCGCTAAAGAGATATCTTCCATCAGGACTGAACGCCGCTCTCACCGCATTTGATTTGTGGCGGCCCAAGGTGCGCGTCTCACCCGTTCGCACGTCCATCAATTGGACCACGCCGCTGTGGTCGGGCACCCCAAGCCAACGCCCGCTCGGATGCCAGTTGAAATCGGTCACCGCATTAGTGAACTGCTGACTGACACGCAGTGCGCCATTGGTGGCGTCTTGGACGGCAATCATCCCATTAGCACCCAATGGAATTGATGCCGCGAAGGATTCACCGTCCGGCCCGAACTTTAGAATGATCGGTGTTCCCGCCAATTGGAGTTGCGCGAGTTCGACGCCAGCTTGAAAATCCCAGATGGATGCAGTCGCCGAACCGCGGCCGAGAATAATTCTAGGCAGGCGCGGATGGAATGACATGGCGCCCCCGGGATTGTCTCGCAGAAGCAGAATACGTTTGGCGTTGGCTACATCCCAGATCTCCCAATCCGCGCGCGCGCCGCTGGGGGGATGGTCGCGCTTCACCGCCAGGAAACGTCCGTCCGCGCTCCATATCCCCACATAGGTCATCAGGTTGGTGCTGGCCGGCAGCGTGGCGAGCAATTGATTATCCCGCACCGATCGAATTTCGACCGGACCCTTGCCCCGACAAAGCGCGATGCGCTCGAACTCGTCGTCCAACTGGGCCAGAGTTATGTCCGGGGAAACCGGCAGGTCCCGAACAAACGAAAGATCCGGCAACGCCAGCGCGGACATGGCCACTCCACGTAGCACGGCAGTATTGGAAATAGCGCCCGCCCGCCGTAACGCATCGAGAGCGCGCACCCGATGACCGAGTTCGCCCGTCATGACAGTAGCGCGGGCTTGTTCCAGCAATGCGGTGTAAAGGTGTTGTTCAGTTCGCCGTTCCGCGGCTTCAGCCTGCTTGCGTCCGTTATTGATGCGGAGAATGGCGATCGGCGAACCAATCACAACGAACAGCAGCAACGCGAAGGCCGCGCCAGTGGAAAGCGCCAGAGCCGGCTTGCGGCGACACCAACGCATGAACTTCGCCGGCGCGCGCAACGGCCGGGCGTGAATGGGTTCGTCGCGCAAGAATCGGTCCAGTTCATCCGCCAGCTCCTGAGCCGAGCCGTAGCGGCGACCCGCGTCCTTGTCCAGACACTTGAGACAGATCGTTTCGAGATCGCGCGGCATCTCGGGATTGAGCAAGCGCGGCGAAATCGGCTCGTGTTCCACCACCAAGCGCAATGTTTGGGTCACGGTCTCTCCCACAAATGGCGCGCGGCCGGTCAGCAACTGATAGAGAATTGCTCCGAGCGAGTAGATATCGCTGGCCACGGTGCTTTGGCCGCGCTCCGGATCGGCTTGCTCCGGGGACATGTAGCTCGGTGTGCCGAGCACCTGCCCGGTCAACGTCAGGTCGGCATCTCCATCGGATCGTTTGGCGAGACCGAAATCGGTGACGTGTGGAATATCCGAAGCATCTACGAGAATGTTCGACGGTTTCAGGTCGCGATGAAGTACCCGCCGTTCGTGTGCGAACTGAACGGCCTCGGCGATGGTCTTCATCAGTTGCGCGGCGCGGCGGGCCGGCAGCGGACGGTCCCTTGCCAGTTCAGACAGATTGTGGCCCTCGATCAATTCCATCGCGAAGTAGGGCTGACCCGCTTGCTCGCCGACTTCGTAAATGGAAACGATGTTTGGATGCTTGAGGCTGGCGGCCACTTCAGCCTCGCGACGGAATCTTTGAATGTCTTTCGCGAATTGCGCCGCGAGCAAAACCTTGACAGCCACCAGCCGGTTGAGGCTTACCTGTCGGGCGCGATACACCACGCCCATGCCACCGCGGGCAATTTCCTCCAGCAACTCGTAATCGCCGAGCGATTGAAGGAGGCCAGTTTGCGAGCTGATCTCGGCGTCATCCCTCACAGGTCTGCCCAACGACCCGGGAGCGCCCAATCGGATGAGACAACTCGGGCAATTACCTTCGAGCCAGCCGGATTTTGGCGCGCCGCATTGCGGACATACTTCCGGGGCATTGACCATGCGATCACTCACAAGTTCTATCTGGTTCTACTTCAAATCCGAACTGCTGTTACAAGCGGGCTGGACCTGCGGGCCATAAGGTCAGGTGCTCAAGACCTGGAAAAGGTAACGCAACTCCTCGTCAACCTCCGCTTCATCGTTCACGGTGTGGGCGATTTCGCTGCGCAACAGTTCGCCGTATCGTTGCCGCAATCGATGCACGGCGACCCGCATCGCGCCTTCGCTCATATTCAGGTTCTTGCTGATTTGCGCATAAGCCGCTCCATCACGCTCCCCCGAAATCAGACTCTTGGTTTCCCGAAACAAGTCGCCCTTGCGATGGGTTTCACATTCCTTTTGCAACGCATTCATCGCCTGCTTCAACACCGTGAGCGTCCATTGCCGGAGAAAAATCTTCTCCGGGGTTTCGTGGTCTGCGGGCTCCAACCGATACCGCTCTTCGGGCGGCTGCTCGTCCATGGAGATGAACGTGAACTGGCCGCCACGTTTCTGGCGATGCGCCCGGCTCCATTCGCGAGCCAGAAAATAATCCAGCGTGGACAGCAGGAATCCGCGAAACTTCCCTTTGTTGGGGTCGGCCAGATTGAAGTGCTCCTTCGCGATGAGTTGTGCAAAGAATTCCTGCGTGAGGTCCTGCGCTTCTTCCGGTTGGTAGCCTTTCCGGCGCACATACGAGTAGATGGGATACCAGTAGGTCCGGCAAAGTGTCTCCAGCGCGCTGCGGGCGTGTTTCGAACTTCCTTTGCCGGCTGCCGTCACCACACTCCAGTGAGTGGTCGCAAAGATCCGGGGACCTGCGCTGGCGTCTCCTTGGAATGGGTCAGGCATGTTTCGGCAACGGGCGAAAGCATAGCAGGACAATGGCCTAGCCGGTAGCGAAATTGGCGCAACTGCGTTCAAGGAAGCCACTATCACCACGAGTGTGTATAATTAGTGCGTCAGCCTGTATCCAATATATGATAATTGATTTCCTGGTTTCTGCGCTCCTCGCATGCTTCCATGCGTCATCTGCTCGATAATGGTTGCTCCTGGTGATGCGAGGAGTCTACGGGAAATCAACCTAAGGCTTGCGAACAACGGCGGATTCAGCGACCCATCTATCCCCACCTGGCCCACCGAAAGATTTACCCGTGATGAGCACCCGAATGCTGTCTGTTCGGTGTACACTGGGAACCGCACACGGGCCTAGCTAATTCGACACAGGCGAGAGTCCGCTTTCATCTCTCGCCTAAAAAGGTGAGATTTACGTAAGTCGTTGGAGGCGAGGGTCGGAATCGGGCACTCACTGGAACTTGTGGTTCCGTTTGCCCAATTGTCGCAACTCGCGCCACCAGAGGCGCGAAGCATCCTAGATGCTTCAAGCACCCATAGATTCAATGGTTTCTTCGTGTGCGTCAAGCACTCCGCAGCACGCACCGACTAAACGCAACTGCTCGATCACTACTCAGGAACTACCCGCCTACTGGCACTTTCACTGGCACTGCGGAGGCGGTTCACTGGCACTCTCCATGCGCCTCAAACCGCGCAGGAACCAGATGCTTCCCCCTGCCTCCTCTGGTTACAGGCCGTGCGGCGCGACGATTACTTTCACTGCGAATTCTTGGGCGTTCGAGGAGACATCGCTCTCCAACGCCACAGGATTCTTGCAGAAGCCGCCGGGATCGAAAACGAAACAGACCAAGGTCTGACAGTCGGGATGGGTACGGTATCGTGCAACGTCTTCGGTAAGCTGCGATACCACTTCTTTTTGACCGAGAGTCTTCCGGGTCATCTTTGCTTCGACCACGACCTTTTCCGCCTTGAGTAGGAAGTCCATTCGGGCCGAGCTGCCGGCGTAGCTCGGCGTGACTTCCTCGGGGCGCACATCGTCGAAGTGGAGCCGGAGCAGACCGTGCAACAAATCCTGAACGTCGTACTCGTCCTTAACCAGCAAAGCCGGGCGCTTGTTGTGTCGGGATGCGAGTTGCTTGACCAGGAACGGAAATCTGCGGCAGATGGTTTCGATGAGTGCAACCGCGTCCTTGGTGGGACGCCCCACTTGCCACGTCTCGGCAAGGGCAGATTGGAGGCGAACTGCGATTGCAGCGGTAAGAGAACTGTGAACCACTGCCGCTTCCGCCAGGTCGCGGGAAGATGGCGGAACTTTAAGGCAGCTTTCGAGAAGGATGCGATCCAGTTCCAGTTCGGTCCCGACGGGAATCGGGCACAGCAAGTCACGCGCAAATGCCGCGCCAGTCCAGCGTAACAATGCCAGTTCGGACACTGAGAGCCGTTCCTTCCTCCCGACAGCATCGAAATTCGCCGGCAATCCAGCGACACACCGAGCGACTGCGTAGAGCAAAGCATCCCACAGGTTCGCAGGCTGTTGATTCTGCAATCGGATCAACACTCCCTTGAACCAGTCCCTCGACGCGGAATCAATGTTCACAGAACTCGCCATTCCGAGTGCAATCCCGACCACTTCCAGAGGACGGTATGCAAATGAAGCGCGGTCGGAGGGAAAAGGGTCTCGCTTTGCGAGTCGTTGAAATGCGGCGCCCCACGCCTCGCCAGATAGCTTGTCAATCCGGGCTGATTTGATGGAGAGGAAGTATCCGGTGGCTGCAAGGATGGGCGCTTGGTCGAGTCGTTTCAGATCGAGGGTAGTGGCGCTAGACGCAATCGAGAATGGAGGAGGCACGTTCAACCTGTCGAAGACATAGGCGGCGAAACCGAGTTCAGGAGACAACGACGCCACGTTGCTGCGAAGAAACTCCCGGATGACCGCCAGGTCGCGGGCCAGGCTTTGCGAAAGTTCCGCGCTCATAAGAACCACTTGCTCGCGCGCAACTTGACGTTGAGCATGGCGGGCGACCAATCGGGCACGTTCTTCAAGCGGCTCAAGAGGCCCGCAATCAGGTCGGAGTAGTAGATGGTGACCGGCAGCTTCGCCGGCAGGGTCGAGCGCCAAGACAGGGATGTGAACTTCAATACTTGCTCGGAGAGGGAAGCCAAGTCCCGGTAGGTGGACTCAGGGTGAATGTGAATCAACAGCGGCGCAGGCAGAGGCGAAAGCTCCCGTTTGATGAGTTCCGGGCCGTTCGTGCAAAGCAGCCGGGTGAAGCTTCCAAGTTGCGCGATCAAACCACGGGCAGGAACGAATACAGCCTTCATCGCATCCCGTTTTCCTTTCACAGGAAGGCCGGTCTGTTCCTTATCCATCATCATGAACGCGTGCTCTTGCGTCACCGTCAGGAACGCGAATTCGATATTCTGCTCAGTCCCGACCGTTTCCACACACCGTTTCATGATTTCTCCGACCTCAACATTTTTTAGCGGCTTGAATGAGTGGACCACCACACGAACCGTGTCCCCCTTCTGCCAGCCGTTCCGCCGCTTGATTTCCTGGAGAATCTCAACGGTCGATTTCTCCAAAACGGCAGGGTAGTCGTCATAGCTGCATTCCGAGGAGAGATTCGACAACAGGTAGTTTCCGTCGCCACGAAACACTGTCGTGATCCCGATAAACCGTTGCTTTTCGACAAAGCGATTCTCCAACAACTCGCAGGTGCCCAGCCCGATCACCAACTCGTCGGCAATCGTGAGATCGTGGTCCACCGTCCACGGAATCCCGTTCAACTTCGCATAGAGCGCCACGGAAATGTTCTGAAGCGAATACTGCAATCCAGTTTCAGGCTGGGCGATGGTCGAGACCCGCTCGGCCTGGACGGGAATGCCCGCCATCAGCAGCACGGCCTTTGAGTGGAGATACGGATTGTCGGCATCGGGAAGCTTCTCGTGCTCATTCAGGACGATCACGATCGCGGCGTCGAAGTTGCCGTTGGCGCTCAGGAAATCCTCTAATGCCTTTCGATACACTTGCGCCGGCGTCGCGCTGGGTTTGGCCAGCCACGGCACGCGGCAAAACACGAACTCCGGATTCACGAGGCCGAACTTCGTGGCAAATCCTCCGCTATAGGCGGAATTGCCGTGTTCGACATTGATGCCATCCCGGAAGTAGCGAAGAAATCGTTCGGCCACGCCTTGCACCGAATCTGGAAATACGACAAGCACCCGCGGCGACTTGCGGGCGAACGCATCGCGGCTGAACGGGCCAAACCGATCCAGCCCGAGCCACGCGTATTTGTGACGCTTGCTGCGGGCTGCATCGAAGCAATACTCGACAGGAGGTGCCACGACGAATGTCTTGTATGAGCCGACATTCTCGATGGCGATGCGCTCGCCGAATGTGCAACTGAGGCCCGGACAAAGCGCCACCGGTGACGCCTTGGCCAGGTAACCGCCCATCCGCGTTATCATCGCGTCGAGAGCCGGCCCGGTGAGGCACTTGGCCTCCTGGATCTGGCGCTCCCGCTCAAAACTCTCGTAGCGGCCACCGAGAATCTGCCTCAAGCATTGGCTGAAAGAAGCGCGCGAACCCTCCAGCATCACGTCATCGGCAAAGACCGATTCCGCTCCGTCGAACGAATCCGACAGGAACACCTTCTGACCCGTGACCTGCCGAATCCGGCCCACGAGCCGCCGCTCCTCCGGTTGAGGATTGCGCCGCACGACGTGCAAGCCTTCCACATTCACTCCCGCCGCGATCAGTTCATCCAATGAGGCCGCGATTACCCAACTCGTGGAAACCGTCAGGAACAAGCCGACCTCCAGCGCCCCTTCGCGCAATTCGATCAGCCGGGCGTCCAGCTCAAACTTGGGATGAATCCTGAACCCGCTGACGACCGGCGGCAGTCCTTTGATCACGGTCTGAATTGCTGCGACCATCTCCTCCTTCTTGCCACGAAAGGTGAACGGTCGGCGGCGAAACGCCTCATACTTCGGGAACTTCTCCGGCAACACTTCGTGAATCCGGGCGGCGAGCAATTTCAGGTGGTCCGCGCATTTCAGGGTCTTCTGCTCCCCAAACGCCGTGGCCAGGTTGACCGTCCTCGGCAGGCCGTAGCAAACGCCTTCCTGCCAGTAGAGAAACCAATCGCTCCTCAACTTCTCACGGAGCGGCTTGAACTCCTGGTTGTCGGGCATCGGGCGCACTTGTGCGGTGAATTCGCTCTGGGAAAATCCCACCCTGAATCCGTTCAAATACAATTCGCTCATAAGATGTGGTCCGAAGCCCGGTCGGGTCTTCCGATGCCTGCCCCATGAAACCCTAATCAGGCCCGGCTCACAAGTTCACACCGGGGAACACCGCGCGCGGTGGCTCGTGGTCAAGGCTGGCTCACTCGAACGCATCCTCGAATGGCTTCGCCCACGACTGGCCGGCAATAATTTTCAGCCCATCGCCGTGTGCCTCTTGCTGGGCGAGTTCGGACTTGTGCTCCAGACACCAGTGCCCGGCTTCCTTCCATTTCTCCACGCTCAACAGCCGCATCACCTCCGGCACGACCCGGACGCCCAGGTCGGCCTCCTTGATTGGAATGGGATCGTCCGCGAGGGAGGCGGCGACTGGCTGTGCTTTCACGATTTCAAGGATCGGCAGGTAGTAGGCTTTCCAGATGTCGTCTTCAGTTATATCGAGGCGAATCGGGTTCGGCGGCTCAACGCCGTCCGGTTGCGGGTCACGCCAGAAGAACCGCAACACGTCGTCCTTGAAATAGGCGAAGCCACCGATGCGATACTTCACCTGTTTCCCATTGATGGAAAACAGCCGCTCGGCTTGCTGCTTGGCCTTGTCCTTGCAAGGGGCGCTCGGCGGACTCACCCGCCCCTTCGACTCCATCCCCACCCATTCGCCCGAGCGGGTCCGCCCGACCAAATCCGGACGGGACCGGCCACTCAACAAACCGGGGTTGAGCCGATCACGGAACACATCGAGGTGAAGCAACCAAGGCGCATCGAGGCATTTTTCGGCAAACAGTTTGCAGAGCGCCAGGCCCAGGAAATAGTTCACCGCCCCTTTCTCGGACGGGTCGAGACTCCGGGCGGCTGGCGTGCGGCGCAGGCGCCATGATTTCGGCGAGGATTGCTCGACTGTGATGCGCAGAGCGGAGATGCGAAACAGGGCTTCGTAGAGCGATGAAGTCCCGTGGCGAAAAGCGTAGTAGCGGCTTGGCCGCCCGACCGTGACGGCAGCCCACAGCAAGTCATCCCAAGTCACCGACAACGAGTCCGAGCCGTTTGTCACCGGCCCGGGACTTGGAAATCCTTCCGAAACGTAGTCGATGTTCATGCTTCACAATCCACCTGCCCATTGCTTCCGTTTCGCCAGAGCGTCCTCCACCATCTCCTTGGCCTTCTCGTTCATTCGCAATTCGTGTTCAGGCCGATACCGATTGTAGATGAAATCGAAAAACAGCGGATTCCGTGACCGGCCATCGAAAATCATGTCCTGCACGTTCCGGGAAAGCAGCCCCACTTCGTCGAGGCGCCGTTTGCCGGAAATCGCCTCCCCGAAAATCTTCTCGATTTGAGCTTTGAGTTTTTCCAATGCCGCAACTGCATCCGTCTGCCTGATGTATTCTCTGACCGCCCATACCACGGCAGGAGCGATTGGCAAATATACCGAGAGCACCATGTCCCGGACGCGCTGGTCAGCGGTAAAGGAAACGGCGACCACGCCAACAATCAGGATGGCGACGACCGCGATGAGTCGGTGAGCATACTTTTTCCGCTGGGCCATGTCCCACCACACAGCGGCACGTTGGCAAATCAGCCGGGCGAGCGGCAAAGGCAGTTGTCCCACCACCACTGGATACCAATCCCGATGGTTGGCCTTGGCCGGTTTGCGTTGAAAGGCTTCAGCCGCGCTGTTGAGAACCTCTGTTTCAGGCGGGGCGGAACATCGAATCTCGTTCCAACCCAGGCCGAACAACTCGCAGTCAAACTCCTCCTGCATCTTTGCCGCTGTTTTCTTGCGGTTGGTTTGGATGCGATCCAGGCAGAGGACGTCAATCCACCCGAAAAGCAGCGAGAGGGGTGTGGTAACGACCTTCGCGGCGGGCCAACCCAAGGCAATCAACGACATTGCCAAGGCAAATGGGACGGAAAACACGAACTGCCAACCGGCCACGACCTTCGCGTGCCCGTAAAGATGCGTCCACGCGGCAATGTGCTTCAGCGAACGTTCGCTGTTCTGCTTCGCAGGAATATCGCAGAGGGTCTCGGGCTGGTTCATCGGAATAACTTGTAGTTGAAAACGTAATCCCAGCGCCGCAGCGCATCTTCCATTCGTCCGTTGCGCTCGTCAGAGAGCGCGGCCTTCGCCTGATCGCGGGAGCTTTTCACAGACGCCAACGCTGCCGCGCGTTGCGCCTCAGATTTCGTCGCGGCAATGTTACCGCTGATGCGGTAGGGATCGAGAATCCCGGCACAATCTCGTTCCGCCATTTTTTGCAGCATTTCCGTCATGCACTCGGCATAGCTTTTTATCCCGGTGCATATTCCCTCGCTCGCCAGCACCATCTCGATGTGAAACGAGGAAATCGGGATCGGAGGGTTGCGGCAAACCCGCCAGAACTTGAAAAGCTGCGCAACCGCCCGAAGTTTTCCCCCGCTTTCCTGATTCTTCAACGCGATGTAGCCGTTGTGAATATCAGGACTGGTGAGCATCCAACCGCCGTTTCCGTTTGGGATGTAGTAGAGCGGGCGTTTGTATTCCTTGGAGAATCCACCCCAAGCCGCAGGAACTACATCAATATCCATATCACTGAACTCGACCACAATGGCGTGAACATCCCGACCAACCTTGGTGTTCGGCAGGCGCGCCGCAATCTCTCGGCGAAATTTGTCGAGGATGGTGTTGGAAGACTTCCATTCGTTGCCCCACCAAATTTCGTCGAGCGGTATCTGTGCGAACACATCCACGTCGCTTCGCCCTCGAATAAACGTCCCTCGACTGAAGCTGCCAGCTTTGGGGAAGTTCTTTGCAGCGAACACAGTTTCGAGCCGCGTCTTGATCGTCTCGAAATGCCTGCCTGCTGCCTGTATCTCGCCACCAGTAGGCTGTATGCGCTTCAGGAGACTTTGGAATGCGTCGGAAACCGAGGCCATAAATCAATGTCTTGTCAGATGTTGTCTCGCAGGAACCGTCTTTCCTTTTCTGTAGAAGAAAAAGGCGGATGCACCAGCCAAGGTTTCAACTTGAGGTGCTCTGGCGGCGGTTCAGTCGTGGTGATGACGTATTGAACTGGCGCTTCGGTGTCGCTGAGTTCCTCGCCCTTGGGGATGTCGAAGATTCGCCGGTAGATGGCTGCGGTCAGGTCCGCCTCCCGAGGGCTGTCGTGGATTAGGAAGCCAGGATGCTGGCCACTTTGGCGGGCGGACGCGAGCAAGGCTGCGAGGTCAAAAATCAAAATCTTCAGGGTCGTCAATGCAGTGCTGGTCAAGTCGCTGTAATCGAGTTCCAGCTTTATCTCCTCCGCGAGGAAGCGCACGGCTCCTCGATTTTCCGATTCCAAGACTCGCCCGGCCAGCAAACTGAAAACTTCCGAGAAATCCGACTGCCGCGCCGTGGCCTTCTGGCGCAAGGTTTCCTGTTCCTCTGTTGACCGTCTCTGCGCCCCTTGCAGGCGCTCCGACTTTTTCCGCTCGGCTTCCAGTTCTTCCGTGAGTGTCAGCAGTTCGGACGTGACTTCGTATTTGCGACGCGCCAGGGCCAGGTCGCCCTCGAACGCCTCGATTCTTTCCTGATGCTTCTGCCGCGCAGTCACGATTTGCTTTTCCAGCCGTTGCTTCTCTTTCGAGGTCTCGGTTTGCTCGCGCTTCAAATTGGCAACTTGCCCCTCAAGACTGGACACCCTTGCCTGCAATATGCCTTGGGTGGATTTGAGTTGGGCGAGCACATGCTCGGAGAAGCGATTGGGATGAAGTGCCTCGGCGAGTTGGCATCCGTGCGCGATCGCCAGTTCCAGCGGCGCGCTGCATTGGTCGGCTCGCAATGGCATTTGGGCCAATTGCCGCCGGTATTCCTCCTGACTGATTCGTCCTTCCCGGAAATCGAGTTCGAGCTTCGCTTTCTTCGCGTCACCTTCAGCGTCCTCCATCTTCTTGGCCAGGTCTGCCAACTGCGTGATTTTGTCATCCCTTTGAACTGGCAGCAAATCGCCTGCACCATCCCGTTGTCGCATCTCGCGAATCAAACCGAGAAGTCGGGTTTCCTCCCGTTCCAAACCTGCTTTCTCCACCGTCAACGTGCTTTCCGTGACTGTGCCATCCGGCACATTCATTACGCGCCGGTATTCCTTTTCCGCGCGCTCGCGTGCGTAATTCAGCTTGGGGATCAATGTCTCGCAGTCGCTCTTATACCGGAGAATCTTCATGTGCTCGCGACGGGCTTCAAGTTCGCCGGGCTGCGTCAATCCCAGCACCGTGCGAACCAGAAGTGTGCGGTCGGCGTTGTGAATGTCGCCCAGCGAAGACGCACCGCCGTAGCCCGAACGCCAGTCGAGCACATGGTCGTAGCGCGCTTCCTGATCGCGGCTCAACCACGCGAGCAGATGCGCCCAATCCACCGGCTTGCCAGATCCCGGATAGACTTCGATGGGCAACGGCTGGATGAACGTCCTCTGCAAGGCGCGCACGAAATCCGCATACGCCTGCCGCTCGACATTCTCATCGAACAACTTCTCGAACTTGATTCCACGCGCGCTCCAATGCGGGCCGCCAGTGACGCCGACGAACCGGGCTACCAGCCACGGCTCGCCATCGATGTGAACCTCGCCTGCCACCCAGGCGTTGGGAAACTTGTTCCGAAACGCATCGCGAAACGTGTCGTTGCCAAAATTCGAGTCGCCCAGCAGATAGCGCAGGAACCGGCAAAACGTCGTTTTTCCCGCTGCATGGCCGCCCGCCCCTCGTTCCGAAGGTTCGGCCCAGATGATGTTCAAACCCTGTCGCAGCGTGATCTGCCGTTGGAGCGCATCCTTGTTCCACTCCCGATACACCGCGAGTTCCTTCACCCACAGCCGGGGTTCGCGCCGGGTCGGCGCTGGCAGCTTGGAAGCGAATGGAAGCTCCGGAGTTTTCATAGTGGTTTATGCGGCTGACCAGAGTTTGAGGTCGTTGCCAGGGACGGCTTCCAGCCACACCTGAGATGCCGTTCCGGCCGTGGCGGCGTGACTCAAGGCCATCCTGGCATCCAGCAGCGTCCAATCGAAGGAGATGTCGGTCCATTGGATGCCCTTGAAAAGCGTGAAGCCGTTCTCTTCCGCGCGGATGTTCAAAGCGTGGCGCATGACGATCAAATCATGCAGCGCCGCCTGAAAAGCGCGCGGGTCAACCAGCGACGACGGAAAACTTGCGCGCCACACTCCGAACACCGAAGCGGCGCCTTGCAGAAGGGATGCTCCCGTGGTTGGCGGAGCGGCGAGGAAGGTCATCGCCTCCAGGAGCTCGGCATAATCCAGCCTGCCACCGGCGGCCTGAACCAGCGCCGGAATGAGCGTAACGTAGAGTTCCGCCGTGGAATGGATGACCGGTCGGCGTCTCGAAGGCAGCGCGAAATCGAAAGCGGCGACCACTTCTTGCAATGTCGGCGGCTCGACGGGCTTGGTGGTCGCAGCCGGCAATACCTGGAAGAGCGGCAAATCCGTGGCCGGGAACTGCAAGGCCGGCTGCTTCGATTTGGTTCTCTTGCCCTGCTTGCCGACTGCTGTGGCTGGCGTCGCCTCCTCTGCTTGAGCGGCGCGCTGGTGGTTGAGCTTGAGGAGGCGGGCGAGGACTTCGCGGCGGGACTCAGGGTGCAGGGTCAGGCGCGTGCGGTCGTTTTCGGGAAGGAAATCCAGCGGGTAAAAGTCGTGGCGGAGTTCGAGGGCGGGGCCGAAATCGCCGGGACGGTCCCAGCCGTAGGCGGCGAGGACGGTCTGGTCGAGTTGTGCGTGCAGGGCGCGGAGGCGTTGGAGACGCGAGAAGCCTTCCTCGGCGGGGATGCGGGATTCGGTGGCGATTTTGGCGATCTGTTCCGGTGCGAGGTCGGGACGGTGAAAGAGGTTGTAGAGGTCGGTGAGGCCGAGCCAGAGGTCGCGCATCAATTCGCGGCGGTGCTCGTGGTAAGCCTCGCCGATGGCGGCGAGTGCGGACTCGCTGGCCGGGTTACGCGGGAACGCAAAGTTAAAGAAGCAATCGGACGGGGAGTAATTAAGTCGAGTCTCCAACGTTCCGCTGAACTTCCTTGCCCAAACTTCATGGAGAGAGGATTGCAATATCGCAAAGATGTTCCAGTCCTCCGCAGCAACGACAAACAGCTTGTTCGTGAATACGGCATCGGTAGGCGCCGCCGAGAAGTTCAAGTGCTTCGTAACCACAGCAGCGACAAAACACCGGCTGAGGCCCTCGATTTGCGAGTATAGGTCAGCCGACCAGCGACCGAAAAGCCACCACCGGTCCCTGAGCTTACGGTTTTCCGAGTTCTTGTTCGGATCGTAGGCGAGTCGCTCGGGTTTCACCTTTGCGGTGATGTGCTCGAATGGTTTCTCGAATTCTTGGGCCTTCGGTTCTGGAAAATCTCGGAAGCAAACCACTTTACGCCACGGTCGTTGATCGGGGATGCTGTTGATGTCATCCCCGTTGAGGAGAGCTTGCACAACTCGGGCGTTTCTTGCATCCGCATCCAGCAACAGACGGGCTTCATCGTCTGCGATGATGAAGCCATCACCCTTTAGAACTGAGCCGACGTAAGCGCGCTTCCCCATCTCCGGCAGTTCGACTGGTTCCCCGATGTCTTTGGAGTCCTCGAACAAGGTGCTGATGAATTCTACTCTCCGGCCGTCAAGAAACTTGGAATGAGTAGTCTGTCCCTTGCAGATGCTGAAAAGCGATACTGTCAGATTTGCTGCCCCAGGCCACTTTATCGCTCGCACGGCCATCACGAGATCACCGCCTCCTCCAGTCACGTAGTCCAACCCGTCACGTCGAATCGCGCCGTCCTTAATTGAATTGGTGGTGATAAAGCTGACGAAGCCGCCCTTTTTAATCAGGTCAAAAGCCCTGCGGAGGAAGAAAACCACAAGTTCACTTAAACCCACCGGGGCAAACTTCCAAACAGCGTATTCACAGAAGGAGTAACCGTAACTGTCACTGAGTTTCTTTCCACCAAGATACGGCGGGTTGCCGATGATGAGGTCGAAGCCGCCCGCGTCCACCACGTCCCAAAACTCGATGAACCAATGGCCGAACCGTTTTCGCTCCGCGATGGTCATGGCCGCCGCGATGCCGGGGCCAATCGGGTTCACGCCTTCCATCCAGCGGCTGAACGCATCGTGCGTGACGTGCTTGCCGCGATTCTCCGGCGTCTTCGGAAGGTAGAATTGCGCGACCTGCGCATCGGCCAGCAGGCTCAGGTCGCGCAGGCGCGGATTCCGGCGGAACTGTTCGTAGCGTTGGCGGCGGGCCTGATAGTCCGTGACCGCGCCGCGTTCCGGGATTTGCTCGAAGGCGCGGTAATCCTCGTCCAGCGCGCGGATGTCCGCCTCGACACGCCCGGCGAAGTTGAGGGCTTGCTGGCCCCGGCGTTCGTCCCTGTTCTGGCGACGGAGCGCGGCGGCGAGTTCCCGGTCATCGCCGGGCAGCGTCTTGAACGCCTCGTCGGGAATGCCGCGCTTGAGTTCATCGCGATGCGCGAGGCCGACGATGGCGTTGCCGCAATGGATGCGATGGTCGAGAAAGCTGAGAGCCTGGCCGGGAACGTGGGCTTCGAGCCAGAGCGCGACCTTGCACAATTCGACGGCGAGCGGATTGAGGTCCATGCCGTAGAGGCAGTGCCGGATGACATCGCGCACGGCGCTGCGGAGCGCGGTGGGTGAAGGCTGTTCCTCGCGGGTGCGGACGATGGCGAGTTCCGTCGCCAGCCGGCGCGCGGCGGCGAGTAGGATATGGCCGGAGCCGCAAGCCACGTCGCAGATGCGGAGGGAGAGAAGGGCCTTTTCCTTCTCCACAGCGGACGCGCCCTTCTTCAACGCCTCAACAATGAGGTATTCGAGCGAGTGTTTGAGAAGCGGCTGCACCAGTTCCTCGGGTGTGTAGTGCGAACCGGTGCGGGAACGTTCATCGCCCGCTGGAAGGGAGTAGGTCCAGCGGTTGTCGAGTTCAACGACGGTCGGCTCGAATTCGAGCAGCCCCTGATAGACGGAGCCGAATTCCTCGACGTTGAGCGAGGCGTAGTTGACGCGAATGAGGTGTTTCTTCTCCGGGTGCTGGAAGACGGAGAGGCGGCGCAGGGAGTTGAGGAACGATTCGTTGTCGAGACGGCAGGCGTGGAGCGGCCCGAGCGCATCGGGCGCGAACAGGTCGCCGCCAAGGGGCGCGAGGCCGAGCTTGGCGGCGTAGGCGGCATCCTCGAACAGCCGGAAGGTGGAGAGCACGGCGAGCCAAGCATCCTCAAAATGGCGGTCGGCGTAGTGGCGCTTCTCGGCGAGGCGGCGCAGGCGGGCGAGACTGTAGCCGCGAGCGTAGCGTTCGCGCAGACGCCGGTCGGTGCCGGTGGGGAACACGAGGTCGCGTTCTTCGATGACGAGCAGGAACAGCAGCCGGTAGATGAGCCGGAGCAGGCTTTGATGAAACTTTGCGGGCGTGACCTGGCCGCTCTTGAGCGCGGCGCGGACGGCGTCGTTGCCCCGGTGCGTGAGGAAGCCATTGGCGAGTTGGAGGAGGCTTTCCTTGACCGCATCGCTGAGGCCGTCGCGGATGCGCGCACCGGCATCAAGGCTGTCCTGATGGTAGCGCTCGATGAGGCTTTCGGGCGTGGCCTGCGGCGTGCGCGGCATCCGGCTCGCGTGCAGGAGACGAAAGAGCAGCGCGAAGTCGGTGTAGAGGCCGTCGGTGAAAATGCGTTCGAGGTCGAACTCGACGAAGCTGAGGCGGACGAAGCGGACGGAATCGCGCAGGAGGCGAAGCTGGCGGCCATTCGAGACGAGGGCGTAAACGTGCTCGGTGAGATTGAGGTATTCCTGCACGAGCGCGTGCGGACTCATTCTCGGCCCGGCGATGCCTTCATGCGTGTCGCGCTTGAGGTCCAGGCTGTCACGCCAGCCGAGCAAATGGACAACGAAGCCGCCCCGGTCGGAGGCGCGATGGCTGAAGCGGTAGTTCTTGGCGTTGGGCAGCACTTCGCCGCGTTCGGTGGACTCAAGCTGCCAGCCCAGGAGGCGAAGCAACGGGACCATCCAAAGATGGCGAGTCTCGCTGGTGGCGGTGGCATCGGCGGGAAGCGCGTCGAGCTTGCGGCGATAGATGCGCCATTGGTCCTGAGCGTCCGCCCAGGCGAGCGCGATTTCGTCCTTCACCGCCTTGCCCGGCGGCAGCCCGAAATCGGCGGCACGTTGCCCGGCGGTTTCAGGCCGGTCGAGTTGCCCGAGCAATTCGGCGGAGAGCAGCGAGCCTTCGAGGCGGAGAGAGGGGAAAGACATCGCGCAGTTCAGGTTTTCTCCGGCAGCAACACATAGAGGCCGAGCACGTCCATCGGGAGGACAGGATAGACGACCTGAAACAGGCGGCGGTCGAGGAACTGCCTGAACCGTTCGTGGGCCTCGACGAGATGTTGCGAACGCTTTTCGCCGAGGTGATCGAACGCCTTCGCCAACGCCGGGTGCATGACCGGCTTGAGCAGGGCGATCTCGGTGCGGAGTTCCTGAGTGCGGCGCTCTGCGCTGAGGTCAGAGGTCGGACGGGCGGATTGCAAAAGGTCCTTGGCTTCAGCGAACGAAAGAAGCTGGCCGTCCGCAGGCGCACCACGCCAGCCCCACACGAGGGCTTCCTCGGCAACGATGCGGTGAGCGCCGGCGCGTTCCTCAATCACATTCCGACTGCGGAGAAGCATCAGAGTGGTTCTGGTGGTGACTTCGCGGCAGCGAATGACGGCGGCACGGGCCGCGCGGCCCTTTCGGCGTTCGATGGTCGCGGTCATCACAATCTGGCAAAGCTGTTCGACGAAGGGATGGTTGCGACCAAGATAGAGACAGCCTTCCGGCGTGGGCGAACGAAAGCTGATGCGCAGCGAGGCACCCGCCGGCAGCACAGCGCGGAGGGAGTCGGGAAGGTTGGTGGTTTGCAGGCGGTAGCTCTCGCCGTCCGTGGCCATCTGCGCGCCGAACACATCGTTGACGGCGCAGACTACGAACGTCTCAACCGCTGACGGGTCGCCGATGGCTTCGTCCACTTCGCGAAGGTCAGCTTCGATCTCGTGAGCTTGAATAGCGTGATGAGCGAAGATGTCCCGCGTCACCTTCTCGCGAGCTTCGAGGGCAGCAAGCGTTTTGCTGACGGCAATCTCCGCCTGCTTCGCTTCGCTGAACTCGTCGAAGCCCAGTTCGATCTGTTCCGTGCTGGCGCGAATGGAGACGCGGCGGTTGTCATTCAAGAGAAGCGCCTTCGCAACCGTGTTGAAAACCGTCTCGCTATCCTCCGGGAAGGCAATCGTCACTCCCGTGTCGCGGCGAATCTCGCGCACTTTCTTCAAGAGCACGCCGAGCACGATGCCGTCAATGGGGTTGTCTTTCCCGAAGATAAGGCAGGTCTTCACGTTGGGAGCGCCACCGAAGCGGTCCACGCGGCCTTCGCGTTGTTCGAGGCGATTCGGATTCCACGGCAGGTCGTAATGAACGACGGCAGTGAACAGCCGCTGAAGGTTGATGCCCTCACTCAAACAATCCGTGGCAATGAGCACGCGCTGCTTCGTGGCGGACATCGCCTCGACGCGCTCGCGGCGGACTTCATCCGGGTCTTCACTCGTGACGACCTGCAAATCGAGCTTGGGAAAGCGGGAATGAAGGAGCGCCCGAAGTTGCTCGCCCAGGTAACGGGCGGTCGGGATGTAGCGGCAGAAGACCACCGGATTGAACCCATCGGCCACGAACTGGAACAGCACGTCACGAAGCGCGGCGAGTTTGCGGTCGTCGCGCGGGTTTTGAAGGTCCGAAAGCTGGACGGCCAGCGCCTTGAGTTGACGGCGCTGATGATCGGTCCAGTCGGGCTTCGCCATCGTGGCCGTGGGAGTGTTGTCGGCGTCGAGGCTGAATTCGCCGTCGCCGACCGGATTCACTTCGTCGCCGCCTTCGTCCGGGCCAAGCTTTTCGAGACGGGTTTCCAGCATTTCGATTCCCGCTGCGGGACTGGACATGACGCCGCGCAACAAACCCAGCGCCGCCCAATACCGCGCGCGTTCGCCACGCGAACCCTCGACACCACTGACGAGCTTGCGGGCGAAGTCGAGCACTTCGTCGAAGCACTTGGCGTAGCGCACGGATAACTCGAAGTGTGCCTCGCGCGGATCGCGCTTCGGGAAAACGGTGTCTTCCCCAAGCCATTTCTCCACGTCACGGCGGCGGCGCTGAACAAAATGCCGGGCGAGTTCCTTTCGTTGCGCGGGACTCGCCGCCGAGATGTCGAGGGTGAGGAAGTCGGGTTTGAGCAAGCCAAGCAGCGATTGAAACTCCTCGGGCTTGCCGCTGTGCGGCGTGGCGGTGAGCAGAATGAGATGGCGAGCCTTGTCCGCCGCGACTTTGGTGAGCAGTTCGTGACGCTGTTGTTGGCCCACCGTTGCGCCTGCCGGACACGCGCAGGTATGGACTTCGTCCACAATGACCAGTTCCGGGCCTTGGTTCACGAACACGTCGCGCCGGGCCGGATCTTTGATGAAATCGAGCGAGAGGATTTGAAACGGGTAGTGCTCATAGACCGGCACGTCGCCGTCCACTTCACGGTCGAGCCGGGCAAGTGTGCTGGAGCGGATGATGACCGCCTCGATGTCGAGCTTGTCGCGGAGTTCGTCCTGCCATTGCTCGCAGAGATGCGGCGGGCAGAGCACCGCGAAGCGGCGGATGCGACGACGCTCAAGCAATTCACGAATGACGACGAGAGCCTCAATGGTCTTGCCAACACCCACGTCGTCGGCGACCAAAAGACGCACCGGCTCGGGTTCCTGCCGCAACGAGAGGATCAGCGGCACAAGCTGATAAGCGCGCGGACGAAAAGAGAGTTTCGCCAGCGAGCGAAACGGACCGGCACCATTGCGGAAGCCGAGCCGGGCAGCTTCATAGAGCAGCCGTGAAGTGCTGATGTCGCCGAGGTCTTCCGGTTCGGGGGTGGAGAAGACCGTTTCCTGTGGGCCATCCCCGTTCTGATGCAAGGGAAGAAAAAGTTCCGTGATCTCGTCGTCCGTGCCGCCGAGTGGTTTGATGACCAAAGCATCCTTGTCGTCGGAAGGCAGCACCACCCAATCGCGCTCGCGGAGATGCACCAGCTTGCCGGGCGAGAAGTCGGTCATTTCACCCTCCTGAAAATGTCGGCGCGTGTGGCGAGCTTTGCCGCAAGGTCTTCCCGATAGTGCCACACAAACACGTCATCGCCACGACTGCGGATGGACTGGCGCTTGGCCTCGTCGTCGGCCTGAACCTCTGGACGATCATGAGGTGTGCCGTCGCAAAACACCCACACATCCGGCTCGTAGAAAAAGTCCGGCTGCACGTAAAGACCGGGGACGGATCGCTGGGCCGCGTCGGGCAGGCGCAGGCCGTTCGCGTGCAGGTGGTCGAGAAACTTGCGTTCCGTCGAGGAACTTGGATCGAGTGACCGGCAGAGCGCCTGATAATGCGCGTCGTAGTCGGCGAATTGCGGGCTGGTCACGTTCACTTCGCAGGCGAGCAACTTCTCCAGGGCGTCACGGATCAAGAATCGGTCTAACCGGTCATGGTCGCGCTGGTTGTAATAGCTCAATAGATCATCGTAGCTCGCGGGAGCGCGGTAATTCGCCTCATCGAAACGGCAGAGCCGCTTCGCCTCCTGAATCACTGCCCGGAAATCGGTCACGCTCTCCGCGAGTTGTGAAAGGATGCCAAGGCTCCCTTCCGCCGCCTCGAAGAGCAGGATGTTCGGCTGTGCCGCGTCGCCCATCCCGGAGACACCGATCTCGCTGGGTTCGATTTGGAAAACATTCTCGATGGCACGCTTCAAGGCATACTGGAGGGTCAGAACGCCATCCGGATCGAGGGCAAGCGCGGCCACGGGTTCGATGTAAAGTGCGTCAGCGGTATTGGTCGTGAACAGCTTCACCCGGCGGATTGTTTCCGCACCTGGCGGGAACGGCGGCACGGCGTCGCGCTCACGCTTCCATTCGCCCGTTGTGAGACCGAGCGGAAAGCCTTCATCGCGACGGCTGCGCCACTGACGGTTCAGATACACGAGTTGGGCAGCGGGGATGAACCGGAGATTAAGCAGCGGACCTTCACTCGCTCGCACCACAGCCCGCCGGATGCGCGACAGATTGCCGTCATCAACCCCGAAATAGGTGTCGATGTCATATCCCTGGCGAACACGCTCCTCTTCCTCGCAGCTAATGCGTTCGACGCGCTCGGCGCGGACTTCAGCCATCGGCAGCAAGTCGGTGAGCATCTCGCGATTCGTGTTGTCGGAAAGGTCGGCGTTGGAGAACGGGCAGCGTTCCAATGCGCGTTGCTCGCCGCGAAGGAACATACCGGACGGCAGCGCGATCTTGGCCTCTTCGAGTGCATTCTCGGCTTCGTTCACGAGAATCTGGCGGACACGATACTTCTGACCGCGATGGTAAACCATGTTCTCAGGGCCGAACTCGCGCAGAGCCAGCGCGCGTGGGCGGGAAATGAATTCGCCGTCTGAACTGCTGGTTGGCACCCAAACGCGCAGCGGCAGGCGGGTGAAGTTGTAACCCGGAAGGAAACCTTCAGCGGCAAGATAGCGCCAGGGGTAGAACTCCGAGCGATCGTGGTGGGTGCCGGGCACTTGATTGCGAAGCTGGTCAAGCTGGCGCGTGGCTTGATCCTGATTGCGTTTGTGCCGGCGGTATTCGTCGCTTGAGATATTGAAGCGTCCGCTCTCAATGGCCGTGGTGCTGGCGGTGAGCAGGCGCCGGGCGGCACGCCAAAGGTTACGCCAGCGGTCGAGCGCGCGGTCCAGCTCCGAAGCAACGTTGGTGAGCTGGCGATCCATCCATTCCTCGGTGAACCACGGCTCCGCCTGCAACGCGGCCTGCGCCGCTGAGTCCGCAAGCGCGGCGCGGAAGACCTGTCGGACTTGAGCACGCATCCGGGCGGGCACGTTGAGCGAATCCCTCACGGAAGCTTTCAGTGCGAGGTTTGACTGCTCATCCACCAGATCGAGAACCGAGTCGCGCAATTCGGGCAAACCAACGTGCGAGATCAATAGCGCGTGGAGATGCGTCCGCAGGAGTTCCTCATTGGCAAGGTCAAGGCGAGAGGGAACAACCGCCCCGGCCACCAATTTTTCCTGATTCGCGAAGTAGTGACGGTCGTGATTGCTGTAGGAGGAGCAGTAGGTGAAGACAAGCGCGCTTTGACCGCTTCGCCCGGCGCGACCACCGCGCTGGGCGTAGTTCGCCGGATTCGGCGGAGCGTTGCGCAGATGAACGACAGAGAGGTTTCTGATGTCGATGCCCAACTCCATCGTAGGGGAACAGAATAATGCGCTCGTCTTGCCGGCCCGGAAGTCGTCCTCGCGTTGGATGCGCTGTTCCGAGCCAAGTTGTCCGGTATGCTCTTCGCCGCGAAGGCGCTTCAATGCGGCAAAATTGAGTTGATAGAGCTGTTGAAAGAACGGGTTCGGCTTGAGCGCGACATCCTTGTAGGCGCGGAGCTTCACCAAGTCGGGCTGCACCGTCTCGCTGTCGCCCAATTGCCAGAGAATGTTGTCCAGCCGGAGTTGATAAACCTTGCTCGGAAGATTGTCGGTATTCGTGACCGCCGTGGAGTGCAGGTAGTCCGCAGCTTCCAGCTTGTCGAGCAGCGCACGGATGAAAGCTGTGAACCGGTCGCCTCGCAAATCGAGTTCCGGCGCGTGGGTTTTGGCCAGCGCCCGCAAATACTTGCCGAGCGTGCTGGCAGGCCCACAGCTCCGGGTGTGACCACGAAACGAACGAGAAAGAACTTCGTAGCGGAGATGATTTGGCGCTTCCAGCGTTTCCCCGCTGTCCAAGGTCCACGGTGCCTTCAATCGTTCACGGATTTCCTTTTCGTGCTCACCGCGGATTCGGTCAGTGAGGTAATTCTCGCTGAACAGCGCGAATTCCAATCGGAAGAAGTCCAAGACGTGGCGAAGAACTTCAGCGCGCTTC
>Ga0315912_10000696_pt1 | contig 52433 bp, 49 predicted proteins | sample VfabasoilMG_FD_204469 | JGI IMG/M metagenome (GOLD analysis project Ga0315912, IMG submission 204469) | Garden soil microbial communities collected in Santa Monica, California, United States - V. faba soil | ecosystem: Environmental > Terrestrial > Soil > Garden | place: USA: California...
GGAGCTGATCGCGATGACGGACATCACCGAAATCATGGTGAACCGGCACGACGAGATCTACATCGAAAAGGGCGGCAAGCTGGTCAAGTCGGACGTGACCTTCAGCAGCGACGACGCGGTGATGTCCGCGATCGAACGCATCGTCTCCCCGCTCGGCCGGCGCATCGACGAAAGCTCGCCGATGGTGGATGCGCGCCTGAAGGACGGCTCGCGCGTGAACGCGATCATCCCGCCGCTCGCCCTGCGCGGCCCGTGCCTCACGATCCGGAAATTCTCCAAGAAAAAACTCGAGGCGCAGGACATCATCAATTTCGGGGCGATCAACGAGGACATGGTGAAATTCCTCAAGGTCGCCGTGGAACAGCGCAAGAACATCGTGATCTCCGGCGGTACGGGCAGCGGCAAGACCACGCTGCTCAACATGCTCTCGAACTTCATTCCCGAGGATGAGCGCATCGTCACGGTCGAGGACGCGGCGGAACTCAAGCTCACGCAGCCGCACATCGTCAGCCTGGAAGCGCGGCCGCCGAATATGGAGGGCAAGGGTGCGGTACCGATCCGTGAACTGGTCAAGAACTGCCTGCGCATGCGGCCCGATCGCATCGTGGTCGGCGAGTGCCGCGGCGGCGAGGCGCTCGACATGCTGCAGGCCATGAACACGGGCCACGACGGCTCGCTGACGACCGCGCACGCCAACACGCCGCGCGATCTCATCGCGCGTCTCGAGGTGATGGTGATGATGGCGGGCATGGATCTGCCCAGCAAGGCCATCCGCGAGCAGGTCGCGTCCGCCGTTGACCTGGTCGTGCAGCAGTCGCGTTTCTCCGACGGCAGCCGGAAGATCACCAACATCACCGAGATCACCGGCACCGAGGGCGACATGGTGTCGATGCAGGACATCTTCCGCTTCCAGCAGCAGGGTTTCGACGAGAAGGGCAAGGTCAAGGGCTTCTTCCATGCCACCGGCCGCGTGCCGGAATTCTACGAAGACCTGCGCTCGCGCGGCCTCGCGGTCGACATGTCGATCTTCAAGACGACGGGGCAGCCGAACTGATGTCATCGCTCTACAGTCTTGCCGGTGGCGCGCTGCTGGCGCTCAGCGTCCTCGCCGCGTTCGCGTGCGCGGTGCTGTTCATGTACGCCGTGTTCATTCTCGGCAAGGACTTCATGGCCCGGTACAAGACGACCTTCACCGAGAGCGCCAGTGCCAACATGGCGGACATGTTCATGTTCATGGATCCCGCCAGGCTGTTCTACATCAACCTGGTGGCGATCGTCCTGTTCCCGCTCCTGTTCTTCGCGTTGAGCGGGGATCCGATCTCGTCCGTCGTCCTCGCCGGCTTCATCGCGCTCGCGCCGGCAATGGTCTACCGCAACATGCGGAACAAGCGGCTGCACAAGTTCGAGGCGCAACTGCCCGATGGCCTCATCATGGTGTCCGGCGCCATGCGCGCGGGCGCCAGCCTGAACATCGCGCTCGAGGGACTCGTGCGCGAGATGCAGCCGCCGCTCAGCCAGGAATTCGAACTGTTCATGCGCGAGCAGAAAATCGGCGTCGACTTCGGCAAGTCGCTGGAGCACATGGAAAAGCGCCTGCCCATCCAGGACTTCTCCATGCTGGCCTCGGCGCTGCGCATCAACCGCGAAATCGGCGGCAACCTCGCGGAGATCATCGAGGCACTCGGTGACACGCTGCGCAAGAAGCACCAGATGGAAGGCAAGATCCAGAGCCTTACCGCGCAGGGCAAGCTGCAGGGCATCGTCATGACCGGCCTGCCCATACTGCTCGGCGTCCTGCTCTACTTCCTCGAGCCGAACTCCATGGAGAAGCTCTGGAGCACGTGGTACGGGTACATCACGCTGACCGTGATCATCGTGATGGAATTCGTCGGCTACATCTTCATCAGCAAGATCACCCGCATCGACGTCTGACCATGGGATTCACGCAAGGCCTGATGCTGCACGTTGCCGCGCTGGGATTCGGCGCAAGCGCGCTGCTGCTGCTGCTCGGGATGCAGCAGTTGCACCAGATGGTGGTGGAGGAAGATCGCACCTGGATGGACCCGCTCCCGCCACTGCTCAAGTTCATCTGGCCGATTATCCAGATCATCAGTTTCTTCTTCTGCTCCATCCTTCCGTACGAGATGATGGAAAAGACGGATATCCGCCTGCAGCACTCGGGCGTGGGCTATCTGCTGACCGCGGAACAGTTCGTCGCGCTCAAGATCGTCGGCCTGTTCGCCGGCCTGCTGTTCGCCGTCTACGTCATGCTGTCCTTCGGCAGCGACCAGCCGCTGTGGCTGATCTTCGGGCCGCTGATCGGCTTTTTCCTGCCCGAGTTCTGGCTGCGCGACAGCCGCAAGCGCCGTGAACTGGCGGTTATCCGCGCCATGCCGACCTACCTCGATTTCATCACCATGTCGGTCGGAGCCGGCCTGAACCTCCAGGGCGGACTGGCGCAGGCGATGGAGAAGGCCCCCGCCAGCCCGCTGCGCAACGAGTTCGGCATCGTGCTGCGCGACCTGCGCTCCGGGCTGCCGCGCGCGGACGCCCTGCGCCGCATGGCGGATCGGCTGGAGATCAACGAAGTTACGAGCTTCGTCAGCTCGATGATCCAGGCCGAACGCATGGGCTCCAGCCTGGCGGCCGTGCTCAAGATCCAGTCGGAACAGCGCCGCAACGAGCGCTTCCAGCGCGCGGAGAAAATGGCGATGGAGGCGCCGATCAAGCTGACCTTCCCCCTGATCGCGTTCATTTTCCCCGTGACCTTCATCGTGCTCGGTTTTCCGATCGCGATGAAATTCATGTCCGAAGGCATGTTTTGAGATACGGCAGGATCTACGCCCTGCCGGAAGAACGGCTGCTGCTTGACCGCGTGATGCGCCCCACGACCACCCTGGAGAGGATGCGCGGCCTGCTGTCCCGCCCGCCCCTGCAGGACGGCGAGGGGATGCTGCTGGCGCCCTGCGCCTCGGTCCATACCTTCGGCATGCGCTACCCCATCGATCTCGTCTTTCTCACGCGTGCCTGGCGGGTGCGGCGCGTTGTCCCGGCGCTGAAACCCCTGCGGCTCGCCGGATCGTTCGGTGCGGCCATGACCCTGGAACTGGCCTCCGGCGCGGCGACGACCCTGCGTCTTGCCCCCGGCCAGGACCTCCTGTGGAGGGATTCCGAATGACACACGGGAACCCCGTTCCGACGGCCGCGGTGCTGTTCGCCGCGCTGCTCGCCGCGGCCGGATGCACCGAGGTCAAGCCGGGCAAGAGCAGCAACCTGGAGGACGTCATCGCGCTGAAGGCCGAGGCCGAGGCGGCTTACAAGGGGGAAGACTGGCAGGACGCGGAAAAGGCCTACCGGGCACTCACGCGACAGGTCCCGGCGGAATCCGAGAACTGGTTCCGGCTGGCGAACGTGTACGCCAAGCTCGGCCGGCATTACGATGCCATCACGCTGTACCGCGAAGCGCTGGTGCGCGATCCGCAGAACAGCCGGGCATGGCACAATCTGGGCGTGACCCAACTGCGCGTGGCAACGAACACCTTCGAGGAATTGCAGCAGCACACCGATCCGGCCGATCCGGTCGCGGAGCGTGCGCACCGCGTCGTCGACGCGGTCATGAAGCTGCTGCAGGAAGAGTTCCAGGCCGTCCCCGAACCGGAGGCCGCCCCGCAATGATTGCCAGCCGTCGACGCTGCCGCGGCCAGAGCATGGTCGAGTTCATGATTGTCACGCCGGTGATGCTGCTCCTCGTGTTCGGTTCGCTGCAGTTTGCGTTCCTCTACCAGGCCAAGACCGCGCTCAACTACGCGGCCTTCCAGACCGCGCGCGAGGGCGCCGTCAACCACGCGCACATGGCCATCATGGAGAACGCCTTCGCGCGCAACATGGCGGCCATCTATACCCACGACGACACGGTCGCCGAGGTAGTCCAGGCGCGGGACCGGATCCGCCAGGAGATCGCCGCGGGCTTCGTGCAGATCGACGTGCTGAACCCCACCGACAAGATGTTCGACGTGTTCGGCATCGACCCCGACGGCGACGGCGCGCGCGAGATCCCGAACGACAACCTGATGTACCGGCCGCTGACGCGCGAGCCCGACAGCAATGCCACCGTCCAGGACGCAAACCTGCTGAAGCTGCGGGTCACCTACTGCTACCCGATGTACGTGCCGTACGTGAACCGCGTCCTTGCCATCATGCTCACGCAACTGCCGAACCCGGACACCTGCCCAGGCTGCTCCGGGAATTTCCAGCATCCGGGGTTCGAGAAGAACTGCCTCGACAACGGGCGTTTCCCCCTGAACTCCCAGGCCATCGTCCGCATGCAGTCCTCCATCAGCGAGGACGGGATGCTGGCGGGCTCGGCGGGAACCGGCCTCGGCGGCGCGGGCATCGACGACACGGCGTTCCAGGAAAGCGGCGTCGGCGGGACAGCGAGCCCGGGATCCCAGGCAACACCCACCGGCTTCTGGATGCTCGAAACGGGCAAGCCCGCCGGCACCCCGTAAGCGGCGGCGCGCGCGGCACACCGGCCCTTGTCGACCCCGACGAAAGCGGACTCCCTCGAACACACGCCGGTCATTCGGCAGTACCTCGGCTTCAAGGCGCAGCATCCGGACAAGCTGCTGTTCTTCCGGATGGGCGATTTCTACGAACTCTTCTACGAAGATGCGCGGCGGGCCGCGCGACTGCTGGACATCGCGCTGACGCGCCGCGGCCAGTCCGCGGGCGAGCCCGTGCCGATGGCCGGCGTGCCGGTGCACGCGGTCGACCACTACCTGTCACGGCTGATCCGTGCCGGCGAATCGGTCGCCGTGTGCGAGCAGATTGGCGACCCGGCAACTGCGAAGGGACCGGTCGAGCGCGCCATTGTCCGCATCCATACGCCGGGAACCGTCACGGATGAAGCGCTCCTCGACCAGCGCCGCGACAACCTCGTCATGGCGATCAGCCGCACCGCCGCGGCCTTCGGTCTGGCAACGCTGGATCTCGCGGGCGGCCGTTTCACGACCACCGTGCTCGGCGATTCGGCGCAACTGCGCGACGAGATCGGACGCGCTGCACCGGCCGAGATCCTGGTTGCGGACGACGACACGGCGCTGGCCGCGGAACTCGGGGAACTGGGCGCACGCCTGTCCGCGCTGCCGGGCTGGCAGCTGGCGCCCGCCGCGGCGGCGGAACTGCTCCGCGAGCATTACGGCGTCAGGGATCTTGCCGGGTTCGGACTCGACGCCGCTTCGCCGGCACTTGCCGCCGCCGGCGGCGTGCTGCGCTACGTGCGGGATACGCAGCTCGGCGGGCTCCCGCACTTGCGGCCGCCGCGCATGGAACAGCCGGAGGACGCGCTTGTCATCGACGCCACGAGCCGGCGCAACCTGGAACTCGAGTGCGGGCTGTCCGGCAACCGCGATCACAGCCTGCTGCGCGTCCTGGATTCGACCGTCAACCCGATGGGCGCCCGCCTGCTGCGCCGGTGGCTGCAGCGCCCGCTGCGCGACACCGCGATCCTCGGTTCCCGACACGATGCCATCGAGGGGCTGCTGCACGCGCGCGCCTTCGCCGCCGTCCGCGAGCGGCTGCGCGGCATCGGCGATCTCGAGCGCATCCTGAGCCGGATCGCGCTGGGCTCGGCCCGCCCGCGCGACCTCGTCCAGCTCCGTGAAACACTGGACGAACTGCCCGGGATCGCGAACGCGGTCACCGCCATCGACGCGGCGCGGATCGGGGAGCTTTCGGCCGACCTGGCCGCGTTTCCGGAACTCGGCGATTACCTGCGGGCCGCGATCGCCCCCGCGCCCGCGCAGAACGTCCGCGACGGCGGCGTCATTGCCGACGGTTTCGACGCGGAGCTCGACGGACTGCGGCAGGCAGGCGGTGCATCGGAACGGTTCCTGCGCGAGCTCGAACAGCGCGAGCGCGCACGCACGGGCATCGCGGCGCTCAAGGTGGGCTACAACCGCGTGCACGGCTATTACATCGAGGCCGGACGGCAACACAGCGCGAACATGCCGTCCGACTATCACCGCCGGCAGACGCTGAAGTCGGCGGAACGCTACGTGACGGCGGAGCTCCGCGAGTTCGAGGAACGGATGCTCGGCGCCGAGGCGCGTGCCCTGGCGCGGGAACGCAACCTGTACGAGGGCGTCCTGGACCGCGTCCGCGATGACCTGCCGGCGCTGCAGCGTTGCGCCGCCGCGCTCGCCGAGCTGGACGTCCACGCGGCATTCGCGGAGCGCGCCGATTCACTGGGACTGACGCGGCCCGCCTTCGCGGATGTGCCGGGTCTCGCCATCTGCGAGGGTCGCCACCCGGTCGTCGAGCAGCTACAGGCGGAACCGTTCATCGCCAACGATCTCGTGCTGGATGACGCGCGACGCATGCTGATCATCACCGGCCCGAACATGGGCGGGAAATCCACCTACATGCGGCAGGTCGCGATCATCGCGATCATGGCGCACATCGGCAGCTTTGTCCCCGCCCGTGCCGCGGTCATCGGGCCGCTTGATCGGATTTTCACGCGCATCGGCGCGGCCGATGATCTCGCTGGCGGGCGCTCGACGTTCATGGTGGAGATGGCCGAAACCGCCGCCATCCTGAACGCGGCCACGGAACGCAGCCTCGTGCTGATGGATGAAATCGGACGCGGCACGAGCACCGGCGACGGGCTGGCGCTGGCCTGGGCCTGCGCCGCGTATCTCGCGGCCGAGCTGCGCGCCTTCACGCTGTTCGCCACGCACTACATCGAGCTGACCGCGCTGCCCGCGCAGGTGGAGGGCGCCGCCAATGTGCACCTCGATGCGATCGAGCACGGCGAGAAGATCATCTTCATGCATGCGGTAAAGAACGGGCCCGCGGATCGGAGCTACGGGTTGCAGGTGGCGCGCCTCGCGGGTGTTCCCGCGGCCGTACTGGAACAGGCACGGCTGCGCCTGCGGGCGACGGACGATCAGCGGCCCGTGGATGCGCCCGCACCCCAGCCGGACCTGTTCGGGCGCTCGCGCGAAGTCCTGGAAGCCCTTGCCGCCGTCGATCCGGACGGCCTGTCTCCGAAGCAGGCGCTCGACCTCCTCTACCAGCTGCGCTCCCGGCTGGATTGACCCCGCCTTCCGGGGAACGCATGAGCTGGCGCCGCATCGCACTCATCCTGCTCTTCGATCTGCGGCACGGCGTGTTCCGCGTCCGCGGGCTGCTGTTCCTGGTGCCGTTCGCGCTGTGCTGGTACGGATTTCTCCGCTTTCACGAACAGACCATCGAACTCTTCCGGCGTCCCGAGGGATTCATGCTGCTGTCCAGGATCCTCGACGAGTTTTCGGCAAAGGCGCTGCTGCTGGACAATCCCGTGCTGCCGTCCGCCTTCCTGCTCACGGCGCTGTTCACCGCGCCGTTCTTCGTCATCCTCGCGGCCCACGACCAGACGGCGTCCGACATCGGCGCCGGCTTCTTCCGATTCCTCACGGCGCGGTGCACGCGGCTCGAGCTATTTCTCGGACGGTACCTGTCCGCGCTGACGTACGTCGTCGCCGCCTATTCCATCGTCGCGGCGACCGCGGCCCTGCTCTCGGTGCTGAGCGACGGTACGCCGGTGATCGACACCGCGGTGTACGCGGCGCAGATCATCCTCACGCTGCTGCTCTACGCGGCGCCGCTCGTTGCCTACGCGGCATTGACCTCGGCGCTGTGCAGTTCCGGCGTCGGCGCGCTGCTGCTGGGCTTCGCGGGGTACGTTGCCGTCCTCATAGGCATGTGGGCGGGCAACGGCCTGTTCGACGGCTCCGCACCGTTCTCGTACCTGCTGCCGAGCGGGATGCGGAACCTGCTGTTCGCGGCCGACCCCCTGCGCGCTGCTTTCGCCGCTGCGTGCATGCCGGTGTATGCCGTCGCCTGGGGCTGGCTGGCCTGGAAGGTCTTCGGCATGCGCAACCTCTGACATGGCCAACCTCGTCGAAGTCTCGGAAGTCGTGAAGCAGTTCCGCGCGGTGCGCGCGCTGGACGGCTGCAGCTTCACGATCGCCGCTCCCGGCCTCATCGGCCTGGTCGGCAAGAATGGCGCGGGCAAGACCACGCTGCTGTCCGCACTGGCGGGATCCCTGCGGCCGAGTTCGGGGCGAGTTGCCGTCCTCGGCCTTGCGCCCGGCGATCCGGACCTGCTCGGCTCGGTGGGCGTACTCACGCAGGATGCGAGTTTCCGGCGCGGTGTGCCCGCGCGCGAACAGCTCCTGCATCTCGCGCGGTTGTCCGGCGTGGCGCCGGCGGCGGCGCGCACGCAGATTCACGAGCTGCTCGCCGAACTCGGCAACGACGATTTCGCCGACCAGCCGCCCGAGCGTTTGAGCTACGGGCAGCGCAAGCGGCTCGGCATCGTGCAGGCGCTGCTCGGCAACCCGAAACTCGTCCTGCTTGACGAGCCGACGGCCGGCCTCGATCCGCTGGCCGCGAAAGCGGTGCGCGAACTCATCCGGCGACGTGGAGCGGATACCGCGTTCATCCTCAGCTCGCACAACCTCTACGAAATCCAGGACGTGTGTTCGCGCGTCCTCGTCATCGATCGCGGCAAGCTGGTCGGCGACGCGGACGTGGCGCACCTTGCCGCGAACAGCGACACGCTGATGATCACGCTGGATCGCGAACCCGGCGCGGAACTGACCGAGGCGCTGCTCCGCGTGCCGGAGGTGACCGATGTCGCGCGCCGGCGCGACGGCCGGCCCGGCCTGACGATCCGGTTCGCCGCCACCGGCATCGACGCCCTGCAACTGCGGATACAGACCGCACTGGTGGAACTGGGCTACAGCGTGGTTGCTCTGACCCGGGAGAAGGCACTCGCGGACGACGTGCTGGATCTCGTCGGCTCGGAGTGACCGCAAACGCGGAAGCGGTCGCGCCGGGCGTTTTGGAAATCCCGCCGGCAGGCGTTATCATGGCGCTGCATCCCCGCTTAGACTTCCAGGATACCGAATGCCATTCGTCGTCACCGAAGCCTGCATCAAGTGCAAGTACACCGATTGCGTGGAAGTCTGCCCGGTCGACTGCTTCCACGAAGGGCCGAACATGCTCGTCATCGATCCGGACGAGTGCATCGACTGCACGCTCTGCGAGCCGGAGTGCCCGGTGGAGGCCATCATGTCGGACGACGACGTGCCGGAAGGCCAGCGTGATTTCATCGCGCTGAACGCCGAGCTTTCGCGCAAGTGGCCGGTGATCAACCAGATGAAACCTGCCCCCGAAGACGCCGACCAATGGAAGGGCGTCAAGGACAAGCGCGGCCTCCTGGAAAGCTGAGGAGCCCGGCGGCGGGAACGACGCTGGCGCTTCTCGCCGTCCTGTGCGTTGCTGCGCCCGTCTCCTCCGAAGTCTACCGCTGGGTCGACGCGGACGGCCGCGTGCAGTACGGCGATCAACCACCCGCCGGCGCCGGTGCGGAGCGGGTCGAGGTCGGCGCGGAAAAATCCGTGAGTGGTGACCTCGAAGAGCGGCGCGAGCGCCGCGAGAAATTCCTGGACGTCATGGAGGAGGAACGCGAGCAGGACGCCAGAACCGACGCCGAGAAATCAAAACAGGAAACAAAACGCCGGCAGAATTGCAGCACGGCCACCGAACGGCTTCGGCAGATAGAAGAAGCCCGGTACATCTACGAGCGCAGCGCCGATCCCGACAACCCGCGCGTGCTGGACGACCCGGAGCGCGACGCCTACACGAAGCGCGCGCGCCAGGACGTCGCCAAATGGTGCCCGTAAAAGCGCCTCCCCGCCTTCCACGGGTTCCCGGGAACCACCCCGCCCACCGCCTCCGGCGACCCCTCGTCCGGTAGACTAATCCAATAAAATCAGGCTATTATGGCGCCGCCGCGGGCGAGGAACCGCTCGCTTGCGGCAGTACCAGTTCACTGCGATCCTCCATATGCCGTGAGCGCGGGCGCGGACACCGGATGAACTCCTCGAAAGGAACTGCCGCATGGATCGGATCGCACCTGCCCAGGCACCGAAGGCAGGTACACATGCGATCGCGCTGTCATTGCCTGACGCCGCGGCGAACCTGAACCGACGACGATGAGCATCGCCGACGCACTCGAGATCGCGAACCTGTCGGATGTCGGCCGTCGGCGACCGCACAACGAAGACAGCACACTCAGCGATGCCGCGCGCGGCCTGGTGGTCCTGGCGGACGGCATGGGCGGCTACAAGGCCGGCGAGGTGGCGAGCGCCATCGCGGTCGCCACCATTCATCACCAGATCAGTGAAGGCTTGCGGAAGTTGCCGGATGGCGGCTTCACTGCGGGCACTCAGTCTCCGGAATCGAACCTGCTGCGCAGGGCAGTCACCGAAGCCAATTCCGGGATCTATCAGACCGCGCAACGCGAGCCCCAGTGCCAGGGCATGGGCACAACCGTGGTCGTCGTGCTGTTCCGCCGGGACCGGCTGATCGTCGCGCACGTCGGCGATTCCCGGCTCTACCGGCAGCGCGCCGGCAGCTTTGCCCAAGTCACGAGAGATCATTCGTTAATTCAAGAGCTTATTGACCGGGGCTTGTACACGCCCGAAGAAGCGGTAAAAAACACGCCGAAAAATCTCGTCACGCGTGCACTCGGGATCGAAGCCGATGTGCAGGTGGATGTCATGGAGGAAAAGGCCCTGCCGGGGGATGTCTATCTGCTGTGTTCTGACGGATTAAATGATATGGTAGATGATGAAGAAATACACTTAACCCTAAGTAAATATAGTGCTAATCTTGTACAAGCAGGCGAGGAATTAATCCGTCTCGCCAACGCCAAAGGGGGCAAGGACAACATCTCCGTCGTCCTGATCAGGGTAACAGACAAGATTTCCCGATCGGGGGGCGCCTTGGCGCAGCTCTTCAGACGGTCTTCTTGATGTCAGGGGATAGGTCGAACCTATGGCAAAGCTAGTTCTCAGCTTGAATGGCGTCGTTCAGGGCGAGTACGACCTGACCAAGGAACGCCTCACCATCGGCCGCAAACCCGAGAACGATATCCCCATCGACAACCTGGCGGTGAGCGGCAAGCACGCGCTGGTCATCACGATCCTCGATGACTCCTTCCTCGAGGACCTCGGCAGCACCAACGGCACCTACGTCAACGGCAAGCTGATCAAGAAACACGCGCTGAAGAACGGCGACGTGATCGCGATCGGCAAACACGAGCTCAAGTACGTCAACGAGCACGCCACCGCCGACGACGACGAATTCGAAAAGACGATGATCATCAAGCCGGGCTCGGCGAGCGCGGCGGTCGCCGCCGCCCAGGCGGCGGAAAAGGCGGGGGCCGGGCCGATCGCGGCGGCCAAGCCGGCGCCGGCCGGGGGCGGTGCAGCACCGGCGGCAGCGACAGCAGCAGCCGGTTCCCACATGCCGCTCGGGCGGCTCACCGTGCTGAACGGCCCCATTGCCGGCAAGGAACTCGAACTGACGAAGGCCCTGGTTACCCTCGGCAAGCCCGGCACGCAGGTTGCGGTGATTTCCAGGCGCCCGCAGGGCTACTTCCTGACGCACATCGAGAGCGACGGCGACGGCAAGCGGTACCCGCTCGTCAACGGCGAAGCCATCGGTCCCAAGGCGTACCAGCTCAAGGACAGCGACATGATCGAGCTGGCCGGGATCAAGATGGAATTCTCGACGAATTCCTGAACCGCTCCCGCCCGTTTTCGGACCGCCGGCCCCGGCGCGTCCCTACTTCGTCGTAAACGTGTAGACCCCGTCCCAGTCCGGGCCCGGGGGTGATTCCCGGAACGTGGCGATCCGCTCCAGATAGATCTCGTAAAGCCGGCGCTCCGGGGACAGGCGGCGCAACGCCCGGAACAGCGACTCCGCTCCACTCCAGTCCTGCGCCTGGTACCGCCGCAGGGCCTCGTGGTGGCGCTCCAGTTCGTCGGACTCCTCCGGCGACACATCCGAACCGAGCGCCACGGGTTCGAAAATCGCGATCGGTTCGTCCTTGCCCTTCACGCGCACGCGATCCAGTTCCCGGCAGGCATATTCGGGGACGGCGAGGCGCGTCAACTCGCTGATGATGATCTCGACGCCGTACTGCTTGGTCAGCCCCTCGAGCCGTGAACCGAGGTTCACGGCGTCGCCGATCACTGTGTAGGCCATGCGGAATCGCGATCCCATGTTGCCGACATTCATGATGCCCGTGCTGATGCCGATGCCGATCCGGATCTCCGGCCAGCCGCGCTCGAGGAATTCCTCGCGGATGGCATTCAACCGCTCGAGCATGGCAATGCCGGTGTCCACAGCACGGCGCGCGTGCGCCGGATCCTCGATCGGCGCGCCCCAGAACGCCATGATGGCATCGCCCATGTACTTGTCGATGGTGCCGCGGCTGTCGTGGATCACGCGAGTCATGGCGGTGAGGTATTCGTTCATCAGCTTCGACAGCTCGCCGGGCGACAGGTGTTCCGAGATCGTGGTGAAGCCGCGGATGTCGGTGAACAGGACGGACAGCTCGCGGCTCTCCGCCTCCAGCGAATAGGACTCCGGATCCTCGCTCATCTCGTCGACGAGCTCGCGCGGGACGTATTGCCCGAACAGCGTCGACAGCTGCCGCTTGCCGCGGCGCTCCACGAAGAAACCGTAGGTCATGTTGAGGAGGAAGATGACGAGGATCATCAGCACGCCCGGCGCCAGCGGCGCGACGAGATCCTGTACCTGCCACAGGTAGAAGTTGAAGCCGCAGTAGGCGACCAGGGCGGTAACGGTCGCGGATGCAGCGCCGACCGCGCTCAACACGGGCAGGAGCAGCGCCAGCACCAGGCCGGTCAGCAGCAGCAGGGCAAATTCCACGCCGACCACGTAGAGCGGCTGACGCTTGAAGCTCCGATCCAGTGCCCCGGCGATCACGCTCGCGTGCACCTCCACGCCGGGCAGCGCGTTCTGCACCGGGGTGGAGCGCAGGTCCGACAATCCCTGCGCAGAGGTACCGACCAGCACGATGGCGCCGTTCAGTACCGCGGCGTCCACACTGCCGTCCAGCACGTCGATGGCGGACACGTAGCGGAAGCTCCCCTGCCCGCCGCGATACGGCACCAGCACTTCCGAATGCTGATTGATCGGGATCTCCACCGGACCGACCACGATTCGCTCCGGTGTCCGGTACGAGCCGCTCTCCTCCAGCGACCCGATGAAGTCGGCCCGCAGCTCATCCACAGCGAAGATGTAGCGGATCATCGCCAGCGACAGCGCCTCGTAGTACGCGCCGCGGTACTCGTAGATCATGGGTACCCGCCGCGCGAGACCATCCTCGTCGAACGACAGCGTGAAATGGCCGCTGCCGGCGGCGTTCCCGTAGAGTTCCCGGATGTTGGCGCCGTAGCCCGTGGCGACCGGCGGATGGAAATCCATGTCCGCGAACGCGCCGGCAGGAAACACTGCCGGGGGCAGCACACCCGCCGCGATCGCGCCCGCGTCCGCGCTGCCCGTCGTGAAGTAGAAACCCAGAAACACCGGGCGGCCGTGCATGCTGTCGGCAAACATGCGGTCGTAATCGAGCCTGCCGCGCAGGGACTCCAGCCGATCGGCGAAGCGCGGCACGTCCCGGAATTCCTCGCGCCCGAGCTGTTCCAGCACGCGCAGACCGGAGGTGTCGTCGGGTTCGGGAAAGACGACGTCGAAACCGATGACCAGCGCCTGGTAGTGATCCGCCAGCAGCTGCGTCAGCCGCGTCAGCTTGTCCCGGCTCCAGGGCCAGTGGCCGATTCCGGCCAGGCTTTTCTCGTCGATATCGACGATGACGATGCGCGGGTCCACCGACTCCGACAGCGAGAGGCGGATGCGGGCGTCGTAGGCGAAGTTCTCGAGCCGGCTGAGCAGCCGCCACTCGACGGCATTCAGGCAGTAGGCAAGGAAATACGCGGTAACCAGCAGCGACAGGGCGAACAGCGGCGCGTGACGCCTGATGCGCGCGAGCGTGCGGCCGGCGGCCATCAGCTCAGGCGCCGCGGCGCGGGCGGGATCCCGGCGCCGCTTGCGCGATCAGCCGGCGGCCCGGATGTCGTCCACCAGGCGCCCGTATATGCGGGACAGCGCCTCACCGAATGCCTCGACGGCGCCGCTGACTGTATCGTCCGCGGCCGTGACACGCTCCTCGTAGCTCCGGATCAGCACGGGCGTATCCCGCCCGGCGCGATCGACGCGGAATTCCAGCACCACGACCACCTCGCCGTTGCCGCCGCCCTCGACGATCTCGAACTGGCGGATGCGGCCGAAGATGCTGATCTCCGCCTGGATGTCGGGCGCCGTCGACACGAGCGGGGCGGCGTTGCCGGCGCGCAGCCAGTCGGCCAGGTGATCGCGCACCATCCGGGTCGGCGAATCCATCCAGTACTGGTAGTGGTACTGGAGCAGCTGCGTCGGCGATTCCCGTTGCGCGCGGACCACGGCGCGCTCCCTGTGCACCCCGTCGGCGATGAACTGCTCGACGAACACGGTCCCGGACGCAAGCCCGGAGGCGCGCTCGGCGGCCGCGGGTGCCGGCAGCCGGTAGAACTGATCCTCGGGAACGGGGTCGGCCGCGCACGCCGCGATCAGTGCCAGGGTCGCGAAAACCGTCAGCTTTTTCATGGCTTCTTCTCGTCCTCGGGCTGGGGAGAGTTACGCAGCAGCAGTCCGGGATTTTCGCGGATCTGCCGCGAGAACTCGTTCATGTTGCGGCTCGACGCCTCCAGGTTGTGGGACACGGCTTCGATGTGCTGCGAGATCGTGTACACCGTCCGGCGGATGTCCTCGTCGTTTTCGTCCACGACGCCGTCGAGACCGGTGAGCATCTTGTCGAGAGTAGCGCGTGTCGTCTGCAGATCGGCAAGCAGCTGGTTCAGGTTGTCCGAGGAACTGTTGAGATTCGAGAGTATCTCGTTGACGTGCTCGACGTTGCGATCGCCGAGGAGCACGTTCAGTTGATCGGCCGTGGTGTCCACCTTCTTCAGGATCACCTTCACCTGCTCGTCCAGGATCGGCTTCAGGCTGTCCTGCATGATGCCGTGCAGGTCGCCACCGAGCAGGTCCACCTTGCTGTTGAGGTTGTCGAGCAACGGCCGGAGGCTGTCGCGCGACAGGCTCCGCAGATCCGCTGCGACCTCGTTGATGGTCGAGAACAGATCGGTCGCTTCCCTGCCCGCGATCGTGGACTCGGGCGCGAGCGGCGTCTTGCTCTGGCCCTCCTCGATATTGATGGCAACCGATGCGAGCAGGCCGGACTTGATCACCACGGCGACGCTGTCCGCGGGGATCTGCCAGCCTTCCTTGACGGCCAGCGTCACGCGGAACTGGATTCCGGCCCCTTCGCGTACCGGCTCGACGTCGTCCACCTGGCCGACGATGTATCCCTCGTAGAGCACCGGCCTGCCTTTTTCGATGCCCTCCACGCTGCCGTAGGAAACGTAGTAATTCTCGGTCGGCCCGGAGCGCCCCGTGATCTGGTAGAGCACAACCAGAAACAGGATGAATACTCCGAGGACGAACGTTCCAACCACCAGGTAATTGATCGTGTCGCGTCGCATGTTGTCTCCAGCTACATTCCCGTAAGACGGCGGAGGTACTCGTCGGCCTGGATCGTCTCGTTGCTCGGCAGGCGATTCAGCAGCGACTGTATCCGCGGATTGTCCGAACTCTTCACCTCGGCCACGGTCCCGGTCATCAGGATCTTGCCCTTGTCCAGCACCGTGATGCGGTCGGCGATCTTGAAGGCACTCTCGAGCTCGTGCGTGACGACCACGATGGTCATCTTCATCGCATCGCGCAGCTTCAGAATCAGTTCATCGAGTTCGACGGACACGACGGGATCCAGTCCTGCGGATGGCTCGTCGAAGAACATCAACTTGGGATCCATGACGATGGCGCGCGCGACCGCGGCGCGCTTGATCATGCCGCCTGAAAGCTGCGAGGGCATCAGGTCGTCGAAACCGCCCAGGTTGACCACCTCGAGTTTCATCCGCGCCATGATTTGCATGGTCAACTCGTCGATGTGCGAGTGGTGCTCGCGCAGCGGCAGTTGCACGTTTTCGCCCACGGTCATGGAACTCAGGAGCGCTCCACCCTGGAACGCCACGCCCATGTTCTTGCGCATCTCGTGCATGTCATGCGGGCTGATCTTCGTGATGTCCTTGCCCAGCATCTTGATGCTGCCGCTCGTCGGCGTGCCCAGGCCCAGCAGGAAGCGCAGCAGCGTGCTCTTTCCCGAGCCGCTGCCACCCATGATGATCATGATCTCGCCCTGGTAGATGGTGAGATTGATACCGAAGAGAATCTGGCGATCCCCGTAGTGCGTCACGAGATCCTGCACCTCGATCGCCGGCGGGCGTTCCTTGACGGTGCTCATGGGATCAGCGGTTGAGGAAGTAAGTGAACAGCATGTCGGCGATGACGATGTAGGAAATCGAGAGCACGACGGAACGCGTGGTCGCGCGTCCCACGCCCTCCGCGCCGCCAGTAACCGCGAAACCGTTCGTGACCCCGACCAGCGCGATAATCATCGCGAACACGAAGCTCTTGTAGATACCCTGCATCACGTCGCCCACGACCAGGATATCCGTCGTCCGGTCCCAGAAGGCGGTGTAGCCGAGGTGCAGCTCGAGGGCGCAATAGATGGCACCGCCGAGCAGGCCGGCGAGATCCGCAAAGAAGGTCAGCGTCGGCATCATGACCAGCATGGCCAGCAGCGCCGGCGCGACGAGGTAGCGCACGGGGTTGATGCCCATGACGCGGAGCGCATCGATCTCCTGGTTGACCTGCATGGTGCCGATGCGCGCGGCCAGCGCCGAGCCGGATCGGCCCGCGACAAGGATGCCCGTGATCAGGGCGCCGAATTCGCGCGTTTCCGCCAGCGCGATGCCCATGACGACCTGTTCCTGGGCACCGAAGGTCTTGAGGGTCGCGATGCCCTGGATCGACAGCATGATGCCGACGGCAAAGGAGAGTATGAACACGATCGGCGCGGCGCCGATGCCGATCGTCATCATCTGCGTGAAGATCGCGGGAACGCGAACCGGCTGCTTGATGAACGGTCCGGCGAAGATCCAGAACACGGCTTCGCCGAGCAACGCCATGACGTAGCCGGCCTCCTCGACGGCGCTGACGGTGCGCCGGCCGAGAAGATCAAGATAGTTGGTTACGCCATGGATGGATCGTTCAGCCATCCGCCTGCAGGCGCTCCGCCACGCTCGAGTGGATAGGGAAGACCTTGTCCAGTCGAGCAAGCTGCAGGACGTTCATGGCGGCGATGCTGACACCCACCAGTCCGAACTTCAGGGCCCGTTTCTTGGCGGTCTGGTACCCCTCCACCAGGCTCGCCACGCCCGAACTGTCGATGTAGCTGACCGCCGACAGGTCGACCAGGAGATGCCGCCCCTTCTCGAGGCACTGCAGAATCTGCTTCCGGGCATCCGGCGAGCAGGACAGGTCGACATCGCCTTCCAGCTCGAGAACGGAGTACCCGCCCTCCTCTTTGGTCTTGTATTTCATTCCCCAGGTCCCGTCCCGACTGCTGTCCGCCCAGGCGCCCTCAGCGGGGGTCGCCATCGATTTTTTTGGTCATTTCCAGGATGTTGCCGGCCCCAGCTTCCAGATGGCCGAGGTGCCAATCATCCATGATTTCCCTGATGAAGTGTACACCCAGCCCGCCGGGTCGAATGTCCTCGAGTTCCCGCGGCTTGACCTTGTTGAGATCAACCGGTTCGGCGAAATCCTTCAGCCTGAAAACAAGTTGCGCACCATTGTTAATGATCTCCAGCACCATTTCGCCGTCGCCGTTGCCCTTGTAGGCGTGCTGGATCACATTCATGCAGGCTTCGTTGACCGCCACGACCAGGCGCTCGGTCAGTTCCTTGCTGCAACGGGCTTCTTCCGCTGCGCGCCTGACCAGCACGCGCACCAGACACAACCGATCCGCCTTGGACGGAATGCGCAGTTCCAGCAGGGATTGCGGGCTCAGCCGGGCTTGCATTCTATCAACATGAGCGTGATGTCATCGCGCTGACTGACGCGCGGCTTGCGGATCTCGGCAACGATGTCGTGCAGCCTGCGGCTGGTCGCCACCTTGCTGCAGTCGCGGATCAGCTGGACAAGACCGGACATGTCGAGCTGGCGATCCTGTTCGTCCACGCTCTCCGTCACACCGTCGGTGAAGAGATACAGGCTGCTGTCCGTGAGCGGGACAGTCACGACCGGGAACGTCGCGCCCGGCACGATGCCGAGCGGCGGCGCGGAGGCCGGCAGTTCCTCGAAGGTGCCGTCGCGACGATGTATCAGCGCGGGCTGATGACCCGCGTTGGCCAGCCGCACCGTCCGCGTCTCCACGTCCACCAGCCCCGAAACGATGGTGACGAACATGCCGTGCGAGGCCGTATCGCAGACCTCGTCGTTTACCCTGGCGAGCAGATCGCCCGGATCGCGAATCTCCTTGGCGAGATGATGCAGCAGACTGCTCACCTTGGCCATGAGCAGCGCGGCATTCATCCCCTTGCCGGACACGTCCGCCAGATTGAAGTAGATCAGCCCGTCCTCACGCTCGAAGAAGTCGTAGAAATCGCCGGACACCTCGCGCGCCGGCACATTCATGCCGATGACCGGGAACCCCTCTGCCCGCGACTCGGGCAACAGTCCGACCTGGATCTCGCGCGCCAGTTCGAGTTCCTTGCGCATGCGCTCCTGCTCCACCAGCCGATCCGCCATGCGCGCGTTGTGGATCGCGAGCGAGGCGGCGGACGCGAGCGCGCCGAGCAGGTGCTTGTCCCGGTCGTCGAACAGGCCGTCGCCGCCGCGCTTGTTGATGAGTTCCAGCGCGCCGATGCATTCGTTCTTCACGATCAGCGGCGTGCAGAGGATGGAACGCGTGACGAACCCCGTGTTGGCGTCCACGTTCTTCGCGAAGTTGGGATCCTTGGTGACGTCGCGCACGATCTGGCAGGCCCGGGAGGTCACGGTCTTGCCGACGATCCCGGCGTTCGCCGGCAGCCGCAGGCCCTTGATATCCACCGGACCCGCGCAGCCACGGCACACCAGTTCGGTGTTGTTATTCTCGAGCAGGAAAATCGACGCGGCTTCGCCGTCCAGGTACTGCATGAACTTGTGGATGGCGTTGTTCAGCGTCTCGTCGATATCGAGCGAGGACGCGAAGGACTGCGTGATGTCGGCGAGCAGCTCCAGCTGGTCTTCCAGCGTGTAGCCCTCGCTGCGCTCGATCAGGTTGTAGACATTGCTGCCTGACATGGTCCGGCCCCGGCGCGGTGCGGAATGTTCAAGTATAACGCCGGCCCGCTCCCCCCCGCACTTTCCCCCATCCCGCCGCGCCCTTCGCAGTCCCGGCCGCGCCGGAAATGACGGCCGCCTTGCCCTTCCAGCCACACCAGGCGCGGATCACGCAGTTCCCGCACCGGGGCGCGCGGGCCGTGCACGTATAGCGCCCGTGCAGGATCAGCCAATGGTGCGCGTCCATGCGGAAACGCTCCGGCACGACGCGCAGCAGCTTGCGTTCCACTGCCAGCACGTTACGGCCCGGCGCAAGACCGGTGCGGTTGGCGACGCGGAAGATGTGCGTGTCCACCGCGATGGTCGGCTGGCCGAAGGCCGTGTTGAGCACGACGTTCGCCGTCTTCCGCCCGACGCCCGGCAGCCGCTCCAGCGATTCGCGGTCGGCCGGCACTTCGCCGCCGTGTTCGCGCAGCAGCAGCTCGCAGGTCGCGATGATGTTCCGCGCCTTCGTATTGTAGAGACCGATGGAGCGGATGTATCCGCTCAGCCCCGCGAGACCGAGGTCGAGAATCGCGCGCGGCGTGTTGGCGACGCGGAACAGTTCCGCGGTCGCCCGGTTGACGCTGACGTCGGTCGCCTGCGCCGAGAGGATGACCGAGACCAGCAATTCGAAGGGGCCGCCGTAGCGGAGTTCCGTGCGCGGTCGCGGATTGTGCTTCCGGAGCGCGGCGAACACGGCGGCGACGGCCGCCTCCTTCAAACCGGGCCCCCGCGGCGGCGGAACGCCTGCGCAGACGCCGCCAGCAATGCCAGCGCGAGGAATGCGCCGGTGGACGAGCGCATGATTGCAAGCCCCGCCACCCCGTGCGCCGGAGGTTCAAAGCCGAGCAGCGCCGCATCACCCAGCAACGAACCCGTCGCCGCGAACTCGCGCACCGCGCCGACTGCTGCCACGCACAGGAGGATCCCGCCACCGGTCCGGCCGACCCGCGCCAGCGCACGTCCGGTTCCCTCACCGAGCACCTCCTCCTCGAGCACCGCCAGCACGAGGCAATTCCCCGCGATCAACGGCAGGTAGATGCCCAGACCCTGTCGCATCGGGAACATCCAGGATTGCAGCACGAGATCGAGGATCGAAGTCCAGAACGCGGTCAGGATCAGCAGGAACACCAGCGGCGCCGCTGCCGGAACGAATCTCCGGCAGATCGCGAGCGAGGCGGCGGACGCGCAGAGAACAAATGCCGCCGCCGCGCCCATGACGACGCCCGACAGCAGCGTCGTGCTCGCGACGAGCAGCGGGCAGATCCCGAAGAGCAGGAGCGATGTCGCCGCCGCGCCTCCCGTCGGCTTCGAACCGGCGATCACGCGGTACCGGATCCGGCGGCGGGCCGCGGCTTCAGCATGCCCGCTATTCTATCGAGCCTTGCCTCGGGGGAATCGATCTCGAGGAGCCGCTGCCTGGCCTGCGGCGGCAGCGGCATGCGCTCGGCGATGCGAAATCCCAACGCCACCGTGTCGAGCGCCGCGACATCGACCGCGGCGCCGTCCATTTCGTCCGCAAGCAATCCGGCGAGCCACGCGTATTCGGATCCCGGGCGCCCGGCAGGCATCTCGGCCAGCCATTCGACCTCCGCCAGCAGCAGCCGATCCGGCCGCACCGCGCTGCGACAGACCCGGAAACGGCGGTCGCCTTCGACCGTGATGCCCAGCAATCCGTCCGCCCGTTGCGACCAGTCCACGATGCGGGCGGACGTGCCGATGTCGACAAACGTCGGCGCCTCGCCGGCCTCCGCTCCCTCACGGATGAGGCAGACGCCGAACCCGGTGCCGTCGCGCAGGCAACGCCCGACCAGATCCACGTAGCGGGCTTCGAAAATCCGCAGCGAGAGGCGCCCGCCCGGGAACAGCACCGTGTGCAGCGGAAACAGCGGCAGTTCGCTCATCCGCCGGCCAGCCTGGCGAGCAGCCGCTTCTGGATGCCCTCGAAACCGCCGTTGCTCATGATCAGCACGTGATCGCCCGGCCGCGCGGACTCCGCCAGCTGGAGGATGATCTCTTCCACGCTGTCATGCACGTGCCAGCGCGCGGAGGCATCCGCCTTCCCGTCCGCCGCCCAGTCGAGGCCGCGCGGCAGGAAGAGAAATACCTCATCCGCCCCGGACAATGCCGCCGGCAACGCCTCGCGGTGCACGCCCATGCGCATGGTGTTCGATCGGGGTTCGAGGACCGCGAGGATCCGGGCGGTCCCCGCGCGTCCGCGCAGCGCGGCGAGGGTCGCGGCGATGGCCGTGGGGTGATGGGCGAAGTCATCGTAGACATGCACACCGCCGGGATCGCCAAGATGCTGCAACCGCCGCGCGGCACCGAGGAATTCGCCCAGCGCCGCGCAGGAACGCCCGGGTTGCACGCCCGCCTCGGCCGCCGCCGCCACCGCCGCCAATGCGTTCTCCACGTTATGCAGCCCCAGCAGGGACCATTGCACCATGCCCTCCGGCTGCCCGTTCCGGCGCACTTCGAAATGTGCCGCATCCGCGGTCAGCGGGTGCCCCGTCCACTCCCCGCCCGGACCGAAGCTGCTGACCGGTGTCCAGCAGCCCATGGCCAGGACCTGCTGGATGTCCGGGTCTCCTTGCCGGATGAGGATGCGACCCCGGCCGGGCACAGTCCGGATCAAATGATGAAATTGACGACGTATCGCAGCAAGATCGGCGAAGATGTCAGCATGATCGTATTCAATATTATTGATAATCAGGGTCCTCGGACCGTAATGGACGAATTTCGACCGCTTATCGAAGAAGGCCGAATCGTATTCGTCCGCTTCGACCACGAAGGCGGAACCGGCACCCAGGCGGGCGCTGTCGGCGAAATTCCGGGCAACCCCCCCGATCAAGTATCCAGGCCGCAGTCCGGCCGACTCCAGTATCCACGCCAGCATGGCGCTCACCGTGGTCTTGCCGTGTGTGCCGGAGACGGCGAGCACATGCCGGCCGCGCAGCACCTCCCGTGCCAGCCACTCGGGTCCCGAGGCGCAGGGAATGGCCTCGTTCAGCATGTGCTCCACGCAGGCATTCCCCCGCGACAGCGCATTGCCGACGATGACCAGGTCCGGACGCGGCTCGAGATGCGCCGGTGAATAGCCGTAATGCACGGGAATGCCCAGGGCGCGCAGTTGGTCACTCATCGGCGGGTAGACGTTCTGGTCGGAACCCGCCACGTCGTGACCGAGTTCCCGCGCCAGCTTCGCGACGCCACCCATGAACGTGCCGCAGATCCCGAGGATGTGAATCTTCATGCCGGCTCCGGGAACGTGCCCGTGACGACCGAGAAGATCACCCATGCATAGGCGGCGGCTACCATGATCGCCGCCGGAAACGGCAGCGACAGCGCATGGCGGAAGATCTGCGCGGTCACGACGATGTTCCAGATGAAGAGACCGAGCAGCGCTGTATACAGAAACGGTGACGCCGGGCCGCCGTCACCGGCCGTGGCCATCCCGGCGACGAGCGGCAACGCGAACAGCGTGAACAGCACGCCGGTACCGGCCATCGCAGTGGTGGTCTGCAGCCAGCGGCGGTCGAATCGGCGCAGCGCGAGCAACACGAAATTGATACCGGCGATGAGCAGCGTCTCGAGCACGCTCGCGCCCAGCGCCACTGCGGGGGGCTGCGATATCAACGCGAGCAGCGCCGCCGCTGCGGCATAAACCAGCAGGGACAGCACAAGCAGTTCCGGAGAGGCGGGAAGATCCTGCGGACCTCTTCGCAAGCGGCAGATGTCGAAGAAAGCGTGGAAGAGGGTCAGCAACACCGCGACGGCGAGAACGCGCGCAGGGCCGCGCAAGGCATCAGGCCGGACATGGGTCCAGGAGAGGATGGAGTTCCTGCAACGCCTGCCGGTAGACCTGCTGCTTGAAGGCCACCACCTCCTCCAGCGGTCCCCAGAAATCGATCCAGCGCCAGTGGTCGAACTCCGGTCGCCGGCTGTGATCGAGACGGACCAGGTCGTCGTTTCCTTCAAGACGCAACAGGTACCAGATCTGCTTCTGACCCAGGCATACAGGCTCCGCGTTGCGCCGGACCAGTTCCGCCGGCAGGCGATAGCGGAGCCAGTCCTGCGTGCAGCCCAGCACCGCCACGTGTTCCGGAAGCAGGCCGATCTCTTCGCGCAGCTCGCGGAACATCGCCAGTTCCGCACTTTCGCTGGGGCGGATGCCACCTTGCGGGAACTGCCAGGCGTTCATGCCGGCACGCTTGGCCCACAGCAGCTGTCCCCGCGGATTGCTGAGCATGATCCCGACGTTCGCGCGGAACCCCTCGGCGTCGATCACCGATGAGGTATCCCGAACCCTGCGCGGAAACCGCCGCCTGCGCTGCCTTGCCGATACGCTCATGGCAGCTTGCGGACGGTGTCCCGTTCCTCTTCGAGCTCCTTCTGCGTGGCGGCCATGCGCTGCCGGCTGAATTCGTCGAGATCGAGTCCCTTCACGATCTCGTACCGGCCGTTCGCGCACTGCACCGGGAACGAGTAGACGAGGCCTTCGGCCACGCCATAAGCGCCCCTGGAATGGACCGCCATGCTGGTCCAGCCCTCGCAGCCACGCGCCCAGTCGCGCATGTGCTCAAGCGCGGCGTTCGCGGCGGACGCCGCGCTGGAAGCGCCGCGCGCGCCGATGACTTCGGCGCCGCGCTTGGCAACCCTGGGGATGTATTCGTTGACGTACCAGTTTCGGTCAACCACCTGCAACGCCGGGCGATCGCCGATCGTCGCGTGGTGCAGATCGGGATACTGGGTCGTCGAGTGGTTGCCCCAGATGCAGACCTTGCGGATCGCGGAAACGGGCTGCGCGGACTTGGCGGCAAGCAGACCGAGCGCGCGGTTGTGATCGAGACGCGTCATGGCCGTGATGTTCGCCGGATCGAGATCCGGCGCATGGTCAATGGTGATCAGCGCGTTCGTATTCGCGGGATTGCCGACGACGATGACGCGCACATCGCGGCTCGCGTGCTCGTTCAGCGCGCGACCCTGCACCCTGAAGATCGCGGCGTTGCCCGCCAGCAGGTCGCTGCGTTCCATGCCGGGCCCGCGCGGCTTGGCTCCCACCAGGAACGCATAGTCGACGTCGCGGAACGCGATGTTCGGGTCGTCGGTGCATTGCACGCCGGCGAGCGTCGGAAACGCGCAATCCTCGAGCTCCATCACGACGCCATTCAGGGCCTTCAGCGCCGGCGTGACTTCGAGCAGTTGCAGGATGACGGGCCGGTCGCGCCCGAGGAACTCTCCGGCGGCAATCCGGAACAACAGCGCGTATCCGATCTGGCCGGCGGCGCCGGTGACTGCGACTCTGGCTGGTTTGCTCATGGCTCCCTTTCACCCCGGGACCGGGGCGCGGAAGCCGCGCTGCGCGGGGGCAGCTAGGATACCGCCCCGCCGCTTTGAGCAGCAAGGCAACCCGGCCCGCGCCGCGCGGCCCGTGCTAGAATCCGGGACGTCGCGGGGGAATGGGCACGCAGCAGCCGTTCCAATACAATGGCTCGCACTAACTTCCTGACAACGCAAGAATAATTGGCACCGGCCCGGCGCGCCGGAAGCGGACGCCGACACCGGAACGCCGACGCAGGCTCGAGCAAACCATGAGCAACCCGGGACCGTCCGTTCTCTACAGCGGCAACGCCGCGTTCATCGAGCAGCTCTACGAGACTTTTCTCCGCGACCCCGGCCAGGTCGAGCCTGAGTGGCGCGAATATTTCGCGAGCCTGCAGGCCGACGGCGCCGGCAGGGACACACCGCACTCGCAGGTCGTGCAGAAATTCAGCGACGCCGCGCGCCAGCCGCGCGCCGCAGCGGCGCCCGGCGCGGCCTCCCCGGCAATCCACCAGAAGCAGGTGTCGGTGCTGCAGCTGATCAATGCCTACCGTTTCCGCGGCCACCAGCAGGCCGACCTCGATCCGCTGAAGCAGCACGAACGCCCGAAGGTTCCCGAACTCGACCCGGCGTTCCACGGCCTCGACCAGGCGGATCTCGACGCGAAATTCAACACCGGTTCGCTGTTCGCTCCGAACGAGCTGGCGCTGCGCGAGATCCTCGACATCGTCCGCGAGACCTACTGCCGGACGATCGGCGCGGAGTACATGCACATCAACGAAACCGAGCAGAAGCGCTGGATCCAGCAGCGGCTCGAGGAGATCCGCTCGAAGCCGGGCTTCGGCATCGACAAGCGCAAACGCATCCTGGATCGCGTCATCGCCGCCAACGCGCTCGAGGAATACCTGCACACGAAGTACGTCGGCCAGAAGCGCTTTTCGCTGGAAGGCGGGGAATCGACCATACCGCTGCTCGATGAGCTCGTGCAGGCTTCCGGCACGCACGGCGTGCGCGAAGTCGTGATCGGGATGGCGCACCGCGGCCGTCTCAACGTGCTGATCAACATCATCGGCAAGCGCCCGCACGAACTGTTCGGGGAGTTCGAAGGCAAGTACGGCGGCGACAGTGCCTCCGGCGACGTCAAGTACCACCTCGGCTACTCCTCCGACATCCAGACGCCGGGCGGCGTCGTGCACCTGACGCTGGCCTTCAATCCCTCGCACCTCGAAATCATCGACCCGGTGGTCGAGGGATCGGTGCGCGCCCGCCAGGATCGGCGCCTCGACCGGACCCGCGACCAGGTGCTGCCCGTACTGCTGCACGGCGACGCGGCCTTCGCCGGACAGGGCGTGGTCATGGAGACCTTCCAGCTGTCGCAGACGCGCGGCTACACGACCGGCGGGACCATCCACGTCATCGTCAACAACCAGATCGGGTTCACGACCAGCGATCCCCTGGACTCACGGTCGACGCTGTATTGCACCGACGTCGCCAAGGCCGTGCAGGCGCCGATCTTCCACGTGAATGGCGACGACCCCGAGGCGGTGGTCCTGGCCGGCAAGCTTGCGCTCGACTTCCGCATGGAGTTCAAGAAGGACGTGATCATCGATCTGGTCTGCTTCCGGCGCCACGGGCACAGCGAGGCCGACGAGCCCGCCGCCACCCAGCCGATCATGTACCGGCAGGTACGAAAGCACCCCGGCGTGCGGCGGTTGTACGCCGAGCGGCTGGTCCAGGAAGGCGCCATGTCCCAGGCGGATGTCGATGCGATGGCAAAAGAGTACGTGGACTCGCTCGAGTCGAACCGGCCCGTGGCCGGCACGCTGGCGACCAACGTCGACACGAAATTCCTGATCAATTACGCGCCGTACAAGGGCACGGCGTGGAACATGCCGGCGGACACCGCCCTCAGCGCCGAGATGGTGGCGCGCCTCACGGAACGGCTGACGACGCTGCCGGAAGGCTTCGCGCTGCACCCGACTGTCCAGCGCATCATCGAGAACCGCCGGAAGATGGGCGCCGGGGAAATGGGAATGGACTGGGGCTACGCCGAGAACATGGCCTACGCCGCGCTGCTCGACCAGGGCTATCCCGTGCGGCTCTCCGGCCAGGACAGCGGCCGCGGGACCTTTTTCCATCGCCACGCCGTGATCCACAACCAGGAAGACGGGACGACGTTCCTGCCGCTGCAGCACATCCGCCCGGGGCAGCCCAGCTTCCTGGTCATCAACTCGACCCTGTCGGAAGAGGCGGTGCTGGCCTTTGAGTACGGCTACAGCAGCGCCGAACCCAGTTCGCTGGTCATCTGGGAGGCCCAGTTCGGCGATTTCGCGAACGGCGCGCAGGTGGTCTTCGACCAGTTCATCAGTTCCTGCGAAGCCAAGTGGGGACGTTTCTGCGGGCTGACCGTGATGCTGCCCCACGGCTACGACGGCCAGGGTCCCGAACATTCCTCCGCGCGCCTCGAACGCTTCCTGCAACTGTGCGCGCAGGAGAACATGCAGGTGTGCGTGCCGAGCACGCCGGCGCAGATGTTCCACATGCTGCGTCGCCAGGTGATCAGGCCGTACCGCAAACCCCTGATCATCATGAGTCCGAAGAGCCTGCTGCGGCACAAGCTGTCGGTATCGCCCGTGGATCTGCTGGTCAAGGGACGTTTCGAGCTCGTGATCGACGAGATCGATCCCCTGGACAAGGGTGCGATCACGAGGCTCGTGTTCTGCGCCGGCAAGGTGTACTTCGATCTGCTCGAAGCCCGGCGCAGCAACAGCATTTCCAACATCGCCATCGGCCGCATCGAGCAGCTGTTCCCGTTCCCGCACAAGGAGGTGAAGGCGGTGATCGATTCCTACCCGAACCTGAAGGAGGTCGTGTGGGTTCAGGAAGAGCCGAAGAACCAGGGCAGCTGGTACTACATGCAGTCGCGCGGGACGATGATCGGTGCCCTGGGTGAACATCACACCTTCGGCTACGCCGGGCGCCACTATTCCGCCTCGCCCGCCGTCGGCTCGATGGGATTGCACCAGAAGCAGCAGAAACAGCTGGTGGACGATGCACTGGCATTGACCAAGCTGGAAGTGACGACCCACCGGAAGAGCGCGTGATCGCCGCGTGCGATTGCCGGTCCCGGTTTCTTTCTCCACGAACTGAATCAGGAGCGCAACGTGGCCGTTGACGTCAAGGTTCCCGTACTCGCCGAATCCGTGGCCGAAGCCACGCTGATGCAGTGGCGCAAGAAGCCCGGCGATGTGGTCAAGCGCGGCGAACCGCTGATCGACATCGAGACAGACAAGGTGACGCTGGAAGTCGCGGCACCGAACGACGGCGTCCTCGTCGAGGTCCTCAAGGCGGACGGGGCGAACGTGACCAGCGCCGAAGTGATTGCGCGAATCGACACGGGCGCCGCCAGACCCGCGGCGGCACCGGTCCCGGCCGCACAGCCCGAAGCCGCGCCTCCACCGCCGCCCCCGGCGAAACCGGCACCCGCTCCGGCCCCGGCTGCTGCGCCCGCACCCGCCGCCCCCCGGGCTCCGGCCACCGCACCTGCACCCGCATCCCGCCCCACGCCGGCGCCAGCGGCCGCGGAAAGCAAGCTGAGTCCCTCGGTCCGCGCCCTGCTCGACCAGCACGGCCTGGACGCCGCCGCTGTCACCGCGACGGGTCCGGGTGGACGGCTGACCAAAGATGATGTGATCCGCCACGTTTCAGCGGCGTCGGCAAAGGCGAAAGCCCCCGCCGCGGAACCGCCGAAACCCGCGCCCGCTCCGGCGGCGGCACCACGTGCCGCAACGCCCGCACCCGCGGTCGAGGCACCGCCCGCCGCGCCGCGCCCGGTCGCGGAATCACCCGCGAAATCGGCGCCGTCGCTGTCCACGGCCGCCGGCCGGCCGGAGCAGCGCGTGCCGATGACGCGCCTGCGCAAGCGCGCCGCGGAACGCCTGCTCGCGGCACAGCACGAGAACGCGATCCTGACGACCTTCAACGAGGTCAACATGGAACCGGTCATGGCGCTGCGCAACCGCTACAAGGAGGAGTTCGAGCGCAGCCACGGCGTCAAGCTCGGTTTCATGTCTTTCTTCACGCGCGCCGCGATCGAGGCGCTGAAGAAGTTCCCGCTCCTGAATGCCTCCGTGAGCGGCGAGGACATCGTCTACCACGGCTTCTTCGACATCGGCATCGCCGTGAGTTCGCCGCGCGGCCTCGTCGTGCCGATCGTCCGCGACGCGGACGCCATGTCGCTGGCCGGCCTGGAAACGAAGATCCGCGAGCTCGGAGAAAAGTCGAAGGACGGCAAGCTGACCATCGAGGAACTGACGGGCGGCACCTTCACCATCACCAACGGCGGCGTCTTCGGTTCGCTGCTCTCGACACCGATCATCAATCCGCCGCAGAGCGCGATCCTCGGCATGCACAAGATCCAGGAGCGGCCCGTGGCGGAGTCCGGGCAGGTCGTCATCCGGCCGATGATGTATCTCGCCCTGTCCTACGATCACCGGATCATCGACGGCCGCGAGGCGGTGCAGTTCCTGGTCACGATCAAGGAACAGATCGAAGACCCGGCCCGGCTGCTGCTGCAGGTCTGATCGGGATCCGCCCCGGATGAAAAAATTCGACGTCGTCGTGATCGGCGCCGGCCCCGGCGGCTACGTTGCCGCGATCCGCGCCGCGCAGCTCGGGCTGTCGACCGCGTGCATCGAGGGCTGGCAGAACCCCGAGGGGAAGGCCGCGCTCGGCGGCACCTGCCTCAACGTCGGCTGCATCCCCTCCAAGGCGCTGCTCGATTCCTCGCATCACTATGCCTTCATCAAGACGGAAGCCGCGGAGCACGGCATTCACTCCCAGGGGGCGACCCTGGACGTGAACCGCATGATCGGTCGCAAGGATCGCGTCGTGCAGACGCTCACCCAGGGCATCGCCGGCCTGTTCCGCAAGCACAACGTCGAATGGCTGCAGGGCTGGGGCACGCTGGCCCCGGAAAACCGCATCGAGGTGACGCCGGTCGGGGACGGCGCCGGCGAACCGTACCTGGTAGAGGCCGGTCACGTCATTATCGCGACGGGCTCCGTCCCCGCGCGGATCCCGCCGGCCCCGGTGGATGACGTGCAGATCGTCGACTCGACCGGCGCGCTCGCCTTTCGCGACGTCCCGCGCCGGCTCGGCATCATCGGCGCCGGCGTGATTGGCCTGGAACTCGGCAGCGTCTGGGCGCGGCTCGGCTCCAGCGTGGTGATCCTCGAGGCGCTGGACGAGTTTCTCGCGCCCGTCGACCGGCAGATCGCGACGGAAGCGGAGAAGATCCTGCGCAAGCAGGGGCTCGATATCCGCCTCGGCGCGCGCGTGACCGGCACCGCCTCGAACAACCGCGAAGTCACGGTCAGCTACGAGACCCCCGAGGGCAAGCAGCAGCTCGTCGTGGACAAGCTCATCGTGGCCGTCGGACGCCGGCCGAACACGTCGAGGCTTGGCGCCGATCGCGTGGACCTCAAGCTCGACGAGCGCGGCTTCATCGCCGTCGACGAGCACTGCCTGACGAATCTTCCCAACGTATACGCCATCGGCGATGTCGTGCGCGGCCCGATGCTGGCGCACAAGGCTTCCGAAGAGGGCGTCGCGGTGGCCGAACGCATCGCCAGCGGCGCCGGACACGTCGGCTACGCGACCATCCCCTGGGTGATCTACACCTGGCCCGAGATCGCCTGGGTGGGACGCACCGAACAGGAACTCAAGTCCGAAGGCGTCGAGTACACCACCGGCGTCTTCCCGTTCGCCGCGAGCGGCCGCGCGCGCGCCGCCGGGGGAACCGCCGGCATGATCAAGATGCTTGCGGATGCCGGAAGCGATCGTGTCCTGGGCGTCCACATCCTGGGGCCGAATGCTTCCGAACTGATCGCGGAGGCGGTTCTGCTCATGCAATTCGACGGCACCGCGGAAGATCTCGCGTTGACCGTCCACGCCCACCCGACTCTGTCCGAGGCCATGCACGAAGCGGCCCTCGGCGTCGCCGGGCGCATGCTGCATTTCTGAGAGCGGTTCGTACCTGAGCTGACGCCCTTCCCGGCTGCCCCTGCTGGTCTGGGCGGAGGGATTTTGCTACCATTCCCGCCGATTTGTGCAGTGCAGCGTAGGCGCGCTCCGCGCCCCCAAGACTCTCCCGGATCGAGGTCGTTCAGCATGTCGGACAAGGTCGTCATCATTGCGGCCGGCCGGACCCCCGTTGGCTCCTTCGCGGGCAGCCTGGCGGAGTTACCGGCGCACGTGCTCGGCGCACGCGTCATCGCGGCGCTCCTGCAGCGGACGCGGATCGCACCGGCGCAGGTCGACGAGGTGATCATGGGCCAGGTGCTGACGGCGGGCACGGGCCAGAACCCGGCGCGCCAAGCGGCGATCGCGGCCGGCCTGCCCCACACCGTACCGTGCATGACGATCAACAAGGTCTGCGGCAGCGGACTCAAGGCTGTGCACCTCGCGGCGCAGGCGATTCGCTGCGGCGATGCCTCGGTCGTCGTGGCCGGCGGCCAGGAGAGCATGAGCCTCGCTCCGCACGTGCTGCCGAAATCGCGCACCGGGCAGCGCATGGGCGACTGGCCGCTCAGGGATTCGATGATCGTGGATGGACTGTGGGACGCCTTCAACGATTACCACATGGGCACGACCGCGGAAAACATCGTGAAGAAGTACGGCATCCCGCGCGAGGAGCAGGACGCATTCGCGGCGGCCTCGCAGCAGAAGGCGGAAGCCGCGCAGAAAAGCGGCCGCTTCGTCGACGAAATCATTCCCGTCGAGATCCCGCAGAGGAAGGGCGAGCCGATCGTGTTCTCCCGTGACGAATATCCGCGCGCCGGAGCCACGGCGGAGGGGCTGTCGAAGCTGAAGCCCGCGTTCGCGAAGGACGGCACGGTCACCGCCGGCAATGCCTCGGGGCTGAACGACGGCGCCGCCGCCGTGATCGTGGTTTCCGAGCAGCGCGCGCGTGAACTCGGCGCGGAACCGCTCGCAACCATCAGGGCCTACGCCAGCGCCGGTGTCGACCCGGCCATCATGGGCACCGGTCCCATTCCCGCGACCCGCCGCTGCCTGGAACGCGCCGGCTGGAAGGCGGCCGATGTGGATCTGATCGAGGCCAACGAAGCCTTCGCCGCGCAGGCGATCTCGGTCAACCGTGAGCTCGGCTGGGATCCCGCGCGCGTGAATGTCAACGGCGGCGCGATCGCCATCGGGCACCCGATCGGCGCCTCCGGCTGCCGGATTCTCGTCTCCCTGCTCCATGAAATGCGCAGGCGCGACGCGCGCCGCGGCCTGGCCACGCTGTGCATCGGCGGCGGCCAGGGCGTAGCGCTCGCCGTGGAGCGCTGAGTACAACGAACCGTCCACGCTGGACCCCGAACCCATGGCCGACAAGCGCATCATCAAGAAGTACCCCAACCGCCGTCTCTACGACACGGAGATCAGCAAGTACATCACGCTCGACGACGTGAAAGCGCTGGTGCTCGAAGGCGTGGATTTCTGCGTCAAGGACGTGAAAACCGACGAGGATCTCACGCGCTCGATTCTGCTCCAGATCATCTCCGAACAGGAGCATGACGGCGATCCGATGTTCTCGACGAAGACGCTGACGCAGCTGATCCGCTTCTACGGCAACGCATACCAGTCGGCGTTCGCTGACTACCTGCAGAAGAGCCTGGACGTATTCACGACCCAGCAGCAGGAGTTCCACGAGCGCCTGCAGAAGACCGTGACGGGAAACCCGATGGCCGCGATGAACGAACTGACGCAGCGCAATCTGGAGCTCTGGCGCCAGGTACAGGAGAACTTCTTCAAGGCCGCCGGCATCCGGCCGGGCCGGTCCGACGCGGACCGGGAAAAGGACTGAACGACGGCGCCGTCAGGCGCTGTTCGAAAGATCGATGATGTTGTCGTCGCCGGCTTCGCGGGCGGATTTCGCCTCGTCGTTCCGCATCGCCGAGATCTGCGCCAGGTAGTCGTCGCTGACGCTGCCGGTCACGTACTCGCCGGTGAAGCACGACGTGTCGAAGTGCCGGATCTTGCGGTTGCCGGCCCGCGCGGCCTCCACGAGGTCGTCGACGTCCTGGTAGATCAGCCAGTCCGCCCCGATCGCCTTCGCCACCTCTTCCTCGGTGCGGTTGAACGCAATCAGCTCGTCCTGGGTGGGAATGTCGATCCCGTATACGTTGGGATAGCGGACAGGCGGCGCCGCCGAGGCGAAGTACACCTTGCGCGCGCCCGCCTCGCGTGCCATCTGGATGATCTCGCCGGATGTATTGCCGCGCACGATCGAATCGTCGACCAGCAACACGACCTTGTCCCGGAATTCGAGATCGATGGCGTTCAGTTTCTGCCGCACGGATTTCCGGCGGATGCTCTGCCCGGGCATGATGAACGTACGCGGGATGTAGCGGTTCTTGATGAAACCCTCGCGGTATTTCACGCCCAGATCGTAGGCCAGCGGCAGCGCCGCCGTGCGGCCGGTGTCCGGGATCGGGATCACGACGTCCACGTCGTGGTCCGGCCGGAGCCGCAGAATCTTCTTCGCCAGCGCCTCGCCCATGCGCAGGCGCGCCTTGTACACCGAGATATTGTCGATGATCGAGTCCGGCCGCGCGAGGTACACATACTCGAAGATGCAGGGCGCGTATTGCGGCTCGTCGCTGCACTGCTGCGCGTGCATTTCGCCCTGCCCCGTCACGAACACTGCCTCGCCGGGACGGATGTCGCGCACCAGGGTAAAACCGAGCGCCTGCAGCGCAACGCTCTCGGAAGCGATCATGTACTCGCGACCCACGTCGGTGGTCCGCTCGCCGAAACACACGGGCCGGATCCCGTAGGGATCACGGAATCCCACGATGCCGACCCCGGTGATCATCGCCACGGCCGCGTAACCGCCCTGGCAACGCCCGTGCAGCCTGCGGATTGCGGCAAAGATGTCCTCGGCCCGCAGTTTGCCGCGCGGCTTCCCGGCACGCTGCAGTTCACAGGCGAAGATGTTCAGCAGCACCTCGGAGTCCGAATCGGTGTTGAGGTGACGGAACTCGTCGTGAGCCAGGTCTTCCCGCAGCTGCTCGCTGTTGGTGAGATTGCCGTTGTGCGCCAGCGTGATGCCGTAGGGAGAGTTCACGTAGAAGGGCTGCGCTTCCGCCGAGGAGGAGCAGCCGGCGGTCGGGTACCGGACGTGGCCGATGCCCATGCAACCCTTGAGATTCAGCATGTGCCGCGTGTGGAACACGTCGCGCACCATGCCGTTGTTCTTGCGGAGATAAAGCCTCGAGCCGTCGCTCGTGACCATGCCCGCCGCGTCCTGCCCGCGGTGCTGCAGGATGGTCAGCCCGTCATACAGCGCCTGGTTGACAGGGTTCCTGCTGACGAGGCCGATGATGCCGCACACTGTCCTATCTCCCCGGTTCCTGGACGGGTTCCTGTGGCTGGTAGCTGTGATACTGCGCCGCGTTCTCGGGCAGGTAGCCGTGCGCCAATACGCCGAGCCGTTCGAAGGGCTCCACCAGGATCGACGCCTGCCACCATGGTTCCTTGGGCACCGCCGTGAAACCCGCCAGAAACACGACGACTGCAATGATAGCCCCGCCGAGCGCTATCCCAAAGAGAAATCCGAAGATGCGATCGGCCGCCGTGAGTCCCGTCTTGCCGAGCAGCTTGACGACGAAGAAGCCGAGGATGGACAGGAGGATCAGGCTGGCCACGAACACCGCCACGAACGCCAGCACGTCCCGCAACAGCGGCGATTCGACGGTATTGGCGAACAGGGGCACGAACTGCGGGCTGAACTTGAGCGCCACACCGAGGGCGACGCCCCACGCGGCCAGCGAAAAAACGATGTTCAGGAACCCGTAGATGGCGCCGACCACCGCCGGCAGGAACAGCGCCACGAGGATCACGATGTCGATGGTGTGCACGGTGCCTCCCGGGGACTCAGGGGTAGCTGACGACGATGCCGTCGAGTCCCAGTTCCGACTTGATGCGATCGCGCAATGTCTGCGCCTCCGAGCGCAGCAGCTCCGGGCCGACGCGCACGCGGTAGGACGCCTCGCCACCCTGCTTGAGCGGCTCGACGAATGAAGTGAAACCGGCGGCGCGCAGGCGCTGATCCAGTCCGGAGGCATTGGCCTCGCTCGAGAAGCTGCCGAGCTGGACTACCCACGCCGTCAGGCCGACGCGCTCCGGTCCGGTTGCCGCAGTGTCGGCAACGGCCGGTGCGGTTTTCACGGGAGTACCCGTCTCGACGACCTCTGGAGCCGGCGCCGGGGATGCCTCGGGCGCCGTGGACGGCGGTGTGCTGTCGGGCACCGCCGGCGCGGCGGCCTCGGGCCTGGCAAAGTCGCCGCCCGGCAGCGGGACGATCCTGGACGTGAATTCGCCCTCCGGGCGATCCGGTATGTTGCTGCCCGTGATCTTGGTTTCCACGTGCTCGGAATCGTCGAGCACCATCGGGATGAAGATGACCGCGAGCATCACCAGCACCGAGGCCCCGATCACGCGTTCCTTGAGTCTTCTTTCCACGTCAGTCCCTCAACATCGTACGCCGAGGCACGACAGCGCCGCGCCCACCGTTACGAATGAACCCGTCACGACGATCCGATCGCCGGACGCCGCGTTTCCCGCGGCGGCGGCCAGCGCCTCCGCGACCGTCCCGTGCACGGAATACCGCCCCGGACCGCCGAGCGCGGCGAAAGCATCCACCAGCCGCGCGGCGGGGGCGCCGCGCTCGCCGTCGAGCGAGGCGAAATACCAGCGCCTCGCCGACCCCGACAGCGCCCGCAGGGCACCGCCGTGATCCTTGTCGCGGAGCATGCCGATGACCAAGTGCGTCTCGCCGGCGCACGGCAACCGCTGCAGGTTTGCCGCCAGTACTGCCGCGGCTTCCGGATTATGCGCGACATCCAGCACGTACGACACTTCGCCGGGCACGATCTGCAGCCTGCCGGCCAGCCGGAATTCCGCGAGTCCCGCCCGCACGGCAGCGTCGGCCACCGGGAAGCGGGCAGAAAGCAGATCCAGCACTGTCAGCACGGCGGCGGCATTCTGGATATAGCGCTCGTGATGGACGAACGGCCGCGGCAGCCCGCTGCGCGCGGCGGGCCCGAAGCGCCAGTTCCAGCCGCCAGCGGCGTCCTCGCCGTGAAAGTCGCGGTTGGCGCGGAACAGGCGGGCACCGAGACTCGCCGCCACCTGTTCCACGCTGGCCGGCGGCGATGGATCGCCGCACACCGCGGGACGGCCGGCGCGGAAGATCCCGGCCTTCTCCCGGCCGATGCTCTCGCGGTCGTGCCCGAGCCAGTCCTGGTGATCGAGATGCACGGTGGTCAGCAGCGCCACGTCCGCGTCAAGGATGTTGACGGCATCCAGCCTGCCGCCCAGCCCCACCTCCATGATCGCCACGTCGATGCCGGCGTCGCGGAAGATATCGATGGCCGCCAGCGTGCCGAACTCGAAGAACGTGAGCGAGATGTCGCCCCGGGCCTCGTCGATGCGACGGAACGCGCGGCACAGCGCTTCGTCGGTCACCTCGACGCCGTTCACGCAGATGCGCTCGTTGTAGCGGACGAGGTGCGGCGACGTGTAGCGGCCGGTCCGCCAGCCGCCGCGCCGCAGGATCTGGTCGAGCATCGTCGTGGACGATCCCTTGCCGTTGGTCCCGGCGACGCTGACGACGGCGAATCCCGGCCGCAGCATCCCCATTCGTTCCGCGACGACGCGGCAGCGATCGAGTCCGAGTTCGATCGCGGTGAAATGCAGCCGGACCTGCCAGTCCAGCCACTCCTGGAGCGTGCCGAAGCGGCCGGCCGGCGACAGGGGAACCCGGCTGGAGGGTTGCATGGACATCAGGAAATCCGCCCGCGGCGGTACGCGCGCGCGATCACTGCGCGGGCGCCGGCCGGTGCAGGAACATGGAAAGCAGCGACGCGATGCGGTCCCTCAGGAACCGCCGGTCGACGATCATGTCGACGGCGCCGTGCTCGAGCAGGAACTCGCTGCGCTGGAACCCCTCCGGCAGCGTCTGCCGGACCGTCTGCTCGATGACCCGCGGGCCGGCGAACCCGATCAGCGCGTTCGGCTCGGCGATGTTCACGTCACCCAGCATCGCGAGGCTTGCCGACACGCCGCCGGTCGTGGGGTCCGCGATCACGGAAATGTACGGGAGTTGTTCGCGCCGGAGCGCGCCGAGTGCGGCGCTCGTCTTCGCCATCTGCATCAGGGAGATGATGGCTTCCTGCATCCGGGCGCCGCCGCTCGCGGAGAAGCTGACCAGCGGGCAGCGCCGCTCCACGCACGTATCGACGCCCCGCACGAAGCGCTCGCCGACCACGGAGCCCATCGAGCCGCCCATGAAGTCGAACTCGAACGCGCAGGCCACGATCGGCATGGCCTTCAGCTTTCCGGCCATCACGACCAGCGCGTCCGTCTCGCCGGTCTTGCGTTGCGCGATGGTCAGGCGCTCCTTGTACTTGCGGCTGTCTCGAAACCTGAACCGATCGACCGGCGTGATCCCGTCACCGATCTCCTCGCGCGAATCCTCGTCGAGAAACTGGTCGAGCCGGGCGCGGGCGCCAATGCGCATGTGGTGCGAACACTTCGGGCAGACCTCGAGGTTGCGCAGGAGTTCCGCGCGGTACAGCACTGCGTTGCAGTTGCCGCATTTCGCCCAGATTCCTTCCGGGACCGTGCGCCGCGCCGTGGCGGTGGTCTTGATCCTCGACGGAAGCAGCTTCTTCAGCCAGCTCATGCGTCGCGCCGGCGCCTCACGCCTTCGCCTCGCCGGTATTTCCACGATCGCGCAGCTTGTACTCCAGCAGTTCGATGGCCATCTCCGGCGGGGCCAGGTGGTTCTTCGACTCGTTCGGCAACAGCCAGTGATCGACCACGTCGCGTTTGACGTGGACGAGATCGGAAACCTCGCGGCGATCGAGCTTGTGATCGGTCATCAATTCAATGAGTCGTTCCCGCGTATTCATGCCGATGCCTGATTGGAGGGGATCCGCCGCGCTTTTCCAGGGCCCCGGACCGGGGGCAGGCCTATCCTAGCGGGATTCCCCGGGGGCGCAAGTTCGGGGCCCGTCAGCCTGCCCGGCGGACGGCGTCGATGAAGGCGGCCACGCGCGCCGGGTCCTTGACTCCCTTCCGCACCTCCACACCGCCGCTCACATCCACCGCCCACGGCCGGACCCGCCGGATCGCCTCCACGACATTGTCCGGCGTCAGTCCGCCCGCCAGGATCACCGGCAACCGCCGCGCGGCTGGCACGAGACCCCAGTCGAAAGTCCTGCCCGTACCGCCCGCGCCGCCCGGCGCGTGTGCGTCGAGCAGCAGCGCGGCGGCGTCGGCATAGTCCCGTTCCAGCGTCGCCAGATCGGCGCCGTTCGCCATCGGCACTGCCTTCAGGTACGGCCGACCGAAGGTCCGGCAGTACGCAGCCGGCTCGCGGCCGTGAAACTGCAGCAGGTCGAGCGGCACGCATTCGAGCACGGATCTGACGAATGCGGGCTCCGCATCGACGAACAGACCCGTGCGCGACACGAACGGCGGCACGACGCGCGCGATCGCGACGGCGACTTCAGGCGTCACCGCCCGCGGACTCGCGGCATGGAACACAAGACCGATCGCGTCGGCGCCGGCGGCGGCGGCGTGCAGCGCATCTTCCGACCGCGTGATTCCGCAGATCTTGATCCGTACGCGGCTCACGCCGTGCCCTCCACCGCCGGACCCGGCGGCCACTGCGCAGCACCGGCATCCGGAATCGCGAATTCCGGCGGATAGTCCACGCCCATGAGGTAGAGCCCGTCCGGCGGGGCGGTAACGCCGCCGGCCGTGCGTCGCCGGCTTTCCAGCACGGTCTTCGCCCAGTCGGCGGGCTGCCTGCCCATTCCTATCTCCATCAGCACCCCCGCGATGTTCCGGACCATGTGATGCAGGAACGCATCCGCTTCAACGTCGATCACAACGTACTCGCCGAGACGCCGCACGCCGAGGCGCCGCACCTCCCGCTCGGGACTCCGCGCCTGGCATTCCACGGCGCGGTAGGCGGAAAAGTCATGCCTGCCGAGGAGCGCGGCGCCCGCGGCGGCCATGCGCGGCGCGTCCAGTTCACGGCACTCCCAGGTCGCGAGGTGCGGCAGTACGCCGGGGCGCGCTTTCCGGTTGAGAATCAGGTAACGGTAGCGGCGCCCGATCGCCGAGTACCGCGCGTGGAATTTCTCCGCCACGGGTTGCGCCCAGACGACGCTGACATCATGCGGCAGATTCACGTTTGCCCCGAACATCCAGTTGTGCGGCTCGCGGCGTGCCGTGGTATCGAAGTGCACGACCTGCCGCACGGCATGCACGCCGGCGTCGGTCCGGCCCGCGCAGTACACCGTCACCTCGTGATCGGCAATGACGGACAGCGCCTCCTCGACGCAGTCCTGGATCGTGGGACCCTGATCCTGCTTCTGCCAGCCCAGGTATCGCGTCCCGCAATATTCGAGTCCCGCTGCAATTCTCATGCGGCCCATGATGCGGGGTAAGTGACGTGTGGCTTGAGGAATCGCGGAAGAAAATGCCGGCCCACGGCCGGTAGAGTCCCGGCGGTGCGCCGGGGATCAGGAAATCCTGCGGATGAGTTCCTGTGCCTTGCGCTTCTGCTGTTCGTTGCCGTCGGCCAGGACCTGGTTGAGGATCCCCTTGGCGGTCTCCTTGCTCTCCTTCGTCCCCATTTCAACGTAGGCCTTTGCCAGGTCGAGCTGGCTGGCCATCTTGTCTTCCACCGACTGTTCCTGGGCGTCGCCGGATCGGGGAACGAACACCGTGTGATCCTCGTCGTCGTCCTCGTCGTCATCCTCGTCCACGAGTTCGAGCTCGAGCTTCGGAATCTCGACGGTGCCTTCCATGTCGATCTCGTCTTTATCCGCCGCCGGCACATCGTCGATCGTCAGGTCCAGCTCGAGACCGCCCGCATCCGAGGCATCCGCCGCGTCGCCCATGTCGAGTTCAAGACCGCCGTCGAGGGACACTTCTTCCGCGACGGGTTCATCCTCGGCGACCAGTTCCAGGCCCCCGCCCGATGATTCGAACTCGATGACATTTCCGCCGCCCGCCGAAGATTCCTCGACCTCGATCTCGGGCACGGCCACCTGCGGCACGTCCTCGAGGTTGAAGTCGAGCGTGTGTTCACCCACCGACTCCTCGACCGGTGCCGGCACTTCTTCCGCCGCGGCGTCGCCCCGGGCAGAGGCTGCTGTCGACGTGACGTCGAGCAGGTCGTCATCGGTGATCTGCCGGGCGCCGACATCAGTCTGCGCGGTCACATCGAGCAGGTCGCCTCCGGCTGACACATCGAGCAGATCCGCCTTCGGCGATTCCTCACCGCCGGACAGATCAAGTATTCCCTCCTCGCCCGCCGCCGGCTCCAGATCCAGCGCCGCCTCCTCGGGTTCGAGCCCGACCGCCGCCGTGACATCGAGCATGTCCGCGCTTTCCGGCGCCGGCTCTTCAATGACCGCATCCTCGGTGCCGGCGGTGATGTCGAGCACGGCTTCCTCGCTCGGCGGAGCAACTTCGGCCGCCGCCGGCTGGGCCGTGGCATCGCCCAGATCGAAGTCCAGGCCCGCATCCTGGCGCGAAGCAGCCGCGGTCAGGTCGAGCAGGCCGCCACCGGCAGCGGCGGTCGCCGCGGGCGCTTCCTCCTCCTCGCCGCCGGCCGCGAACAGCGCGCGATTCGGCGACATTTCATTCCACATGACAACGGCGTTGTCCCAGTACGGCCCGGCGCCGCCGACCACGTCGTGCAACGTCTTCGCCGCCGCCTCGTACTTGCGGCGATTGCCCGAGGTAAAGAACACCTCGAGCAGCTTGGCATGGAAGTCGAGATTGTTCGGTTCGCGACCGAGCGCATCGCGGACGAATGACTCCGCCTGGTCCCAGTCCTCGTAGGCCATGAACACGTTGACCTCGTGGTGGAACGCATCCAGCGCTTCCTCGGAACTGACCGCAGCGGGTGCGGGCTCGGCGGCGACCGCCTTCGCGGCGAGCGCGCCCTTGGCCTTCGGCTCGGGCGGCAGGGCGAACATCGTGGCGTCTTCCTTCGCACTCGCCGCAGTCTTGACCGGCGCGCCGGCCGACTTCTCGCGCACGTTGGTCACGTCCTCGGAACCGATCGGCTCCCCGGCCCCGTCCTCGTCTTCGACGGCGAAATCCGGAAATTCCTCGTCGGGCGCGGCCGCGGCGTCGGCTTCCATGCGGCTGCGGAACTTGCCGATGGCCACGAAACCGACCGCGAGCAGGATCACCGCGCCAAGACCGGCGCCAATAATAAGGAGATTGTCCGTGGCGAACTTGATCGCCTGGTCGACCAGACCGGGCGCCGACTCGACCGGCGCGGGTGCCGGCTTGCTCGCCGGCTGTTCCACCGCCGGCGCCGGGCTGGCGGGCGGGGTGGCTTCGGGCGCCGTTTCGCCCGATTCCACGGGGGCCGGCACTTCCGCCGGCGGTTCGGCTTCCGTCTCCGGAGGAACCGCGGCGGGCACGGCTTCTTTCTGCTCCTGCTCCTGCTCCGCGACCGTTGCCTCGACGGGCACCTCGGCAGGCGCTTCGATCGGTGTCGCCGGCGCCGCAGCACCGCCGGCAGCCATCTGCTGCTGCAGGGCGGCCAGCTCATCGTCCTTCAGCGAGATGAGCCGCTTCAGGTCCGCGATGATCGCCTCGGATTCGGTCAGCTTGTCCTTGAGTTCCGCGTTCTCCTGCGTGGCGGAGGCCATCTGCTCGCTGGCAATCGCCAGGCGATCCTTGAGTTGAGCCGCCTCACCGCTGCCGCCGACGCCGTCCTGGTTCGTGCCGGCACCGGTGTCGGCCGCCGCGACCAACCGCAGTTCCGCGGTGTCCTCCTGTACCGGCGCGGGCGCGGACGCCGTTACCGCGGCCGCGGGCGCCGCCGCTGGGCTTGATTCAGGCCGCTGCTGCGGGGCGGTGGCAATCGTGCCGCGGAGGTCCTCCCACATTGCGTATTGCGACTTGATCTCGGCCATCGCCTGATCCGGCGCGACTGTCCCGATATCCTCGCGCCCCGGAACGCGGAGAATCTGGCCGCGCTTCAGGCCGTTCACATTCCCGGAAATGAACGCTTCCGGGTTGGCGCGCAACAGCGCCAGCATCATCTGCTGCACCGTAATGCTTTCGTCGGGACGCGTGCGGCTGGCGATGGACCACAGCGTGTCGCTGGATTCCGTCGGACCGTACTCGCTGCCGGTGAACGTCGGCGCGGCGGCATACTCGGTCCCGGCCTCGATGACGGGCGCGGCGGGGGTCTCCGCGGCTTCCGGCACGGCCTCGGCAACCGGTGCGGCGGGCGCCGGTGTGTAGGCTGGCGCAGACCGGGCATCGTACAAGGGCGGGTCCAGCAGCACCGTGTACTCGCGGTAGAGCCGGCCGTTCGCCCAGCTCAACTCCACCAGGAAATTCAGGAACGGCTCGCGGATCGCGTCGTGGCTGCTGACGCGGATGTACTCCACGCCCGAGTCGCCCTCCACGATCTCGAAACGCAGATTGCTGAGCACGAACGGACGATCCACGCCGGCGCGCCTGAACGCCTCCGTATCGGCGAGTGCCACGTTCAGCGTGTCGAGTTCCTCGCGTGTCGGCGACAGGAGCGCGATCCGCGCCTCGAGTGGCTCGTTGAGCCCGGAGTCGAGCGTCAGCTGGCCGATGCCGAGCGCGAACGCGGGCACGGGCAGGAGCCCGGCAGCCACGGCGCAGGAGATGAGAATCCGCTTCATGCCTTCAGGGCGACGTACCGGCTAGCGGGGATCGATGATGAGCGAATACTCACGGGTCAGGCGTCCCGTGGACCAGCTCAACTCGACCTGCAACATGAGGATCGGCTCGCGGACCGAATCTTTGGTGGTGATGCGAAGCGTCGCGCCCTTGTCGTCCTGGATGACTTCGGGCAGGAAGTGGATGTAGCTCCCGCTGTCCGCAGTGGACGAAACCTTGACCTGCAGGCTGGCCAACTCGTCCTTCGTCGCCGACAGCAGCGGGATCCGCGCATCGAGCGGCTGATTCAGGTGCGAGACAAGTTCGATGTCCGAGAGAGCCACGGCAAGGGCGGCGCCGGACTGCAGCAGGAGAATCGCGAGGCACAGAAGGGACGCGGAACGTGTTTTCATTATGACCACTCTAGCAAGTTCGCAGAAAAACTGTAACCGGGTCAAATAGTTAAACGGGTGCGCCCCCGGTTCCGCCGTACCGTCCCGACCGCGCAGACCCTGCCTGCCGTCCGACGAGGATTCCCCGCGCCCGCGCCTCTCCCCTGCCCGTAAACCTGCGAAGAAGCTTTACAATTACCCCTTAACTATAGTTTACAAATGGTCTTTTACCAAAATTTCCGCGATTTGAACACTGTTTAGTGCCGCACCTTTGCGGACGTTGTCGGAAACAATCCACAGGTCGACTCCACGCGGGTGCGAGATGTCCTCACGGATGCGTCCGACGAACACCGGATCGGTGCCCGCAGCCTCTGTGACCGGCGTCGGATAGCCGCCGTCGCGGCGCTCGTCCAGCACCACGATTCCCGGCCGGCCTTCCAGCAGGCGCCGCACTTCATCGGCGCTGACCTTGCGGCGGGTCTCGATGTGGACCGCCTCCGAGTGGCCGAAGAACACCGGCACGCGCACGGCGGTGGCGTTCACGAGGATGGACTCGTCGCCCATGATCTTGCGCGTCTCCCACACCATCTTCATTTCTTCCCTGGTGTAGCCGTTGTCCTGGAACACGTCGATGTGCGGCAGCACGTTGAAAGCGATCTGCCGCGGGTAGACGGAATGCGCCGCGGGCCGAGCGTTCAGCAGCGCGACCGTCTGCGCGTGCAGTTCCTCCACGGCCTCCTTCCCGGTCCCGGACACGGACTGGTAGGTGCAGACGTTGATGCGTTCGATCACCGCCGCGTCGTGGATCGGCTTCAGCGCGACCACCATCTGGATGGTCGAGCAGTTCGGATTGGCGATGATGCCGCGATTCCGGTACAGGGCGACGTCGTGCGGATTGACCTCGGGCACGACGAGGGGAATGTCGGCGTCATACCGGAACTGGGAGGTGTTGTCGATCACCACGCAGCCCGCGGCCGCCGCGCGCGGCGCGTGAATCTTCGACACGGCGGCGCCCGGCGAGAACAGTCCGATGTCGATCCCCTTGAAGTCGAACTTCTCCAGGTCCTCGACCTCCAGCTCGCCGTCGCCGAAGGCGACGCGTTGCCCCGCCGAGCGGCTGCTCGCCACCGCGCGCACGCTGTTCACCGGGAACCGGCGCTGGTGCAGTATCGACAGCATGCTCTCGCCGACCACGCCGGTTGCGCCGACCACCGCCACGTTGAATTTCCTGCTCATCGATCCTTCCTCGTCACATCCCGTTCACGCCGCGTCGCGCAGCGCCGCCACGACTGCCTGCCCCATTTCCGACGTGGAGACCTTGCGCGTTCCCGCAACGTGAATGTCGGCGGTGCGCAGCCCCCGGGCGAGCACCGTCCGCACCGCGTCCTCGACGCGCCCGGCGTGCCGCGCCTCGTCGAGTGAATGGCGCAGCAGCATCGCGAGCGACAGGATCGCGGCGAGCGGGTTGGCCACGCCGCGCCCGGCGATGTCCGGTGCGGAACCGTGAATCGGCTCGTACAGGCCGCGGCCCGAACCGTCGAGCGAGGCGGACGGCAGCATCCCGATCGATCCGCTCAGCATCGAAGCCAGGTCGGAAAGAATGTCGCCGAACATGTTTTCAGTGAGCAGCACGTCGAACCGCCCCGGCGCGCGTACCAGCTGCATCGCGGCGTTGTCGACGAGCATGTGTTCCACCGCCACGTCGGCAAACTCGCGCGCCACGCGGTTGACGACGTCGCGCCACAGCTCGGAGACCTCGAGCACGTTTGCCTTGTCCACCGAACAGAGCCTGCGCCGGCGCAACCGGGCGGCCGCGAAGGCCACGCGGGCGATGCGCTCGATCTCGGCCTCGTTGTAGACCATCGTATTGATGCCGCGGCGCCCCGCTCCGCCGTCGGCTTTGCCGATGCCGCGCGGCTCGCCGAAGTAGAGACCCCCGGTCAGTTCGCGGACGATCAGCAGGTCCAGCCCCGCGACCACTTCGGCCTTCAGCGTGGAGGCCGCCGCCAGATCGTCGAAAACGCGCACGGGACGCAGGTTGGCGAACAGTTCGAGCTTCGAGCGCAACCCGAGCAGCCCGGATTCGGGGCGGCGCGCGCGGTCCACGCCGTCCCACTTCGGGCCGCCGATCGCGCCGAACAGGACGGCACTGCACTGGCGGGCAAGCAGCAGCGTGGACTCCGGCAACGGACCGTCGCCCGCGTCCAGCGCGGCGCCGCCGACGAGCGCGTGTTCGCACTCGGCCTTGAGACCGAAATCGGCGACCAGCGCCGCCAGCACCGCTTCCGCCTCGCGGATCACTTCCGGGCCGATGCCGTCGCCGCCAAGGATCAGTATCTTGTGAGTCACGATTCGCTCCATACCCGTTCTCTCCAGGGACACGCGGCCCCTGAAGGGCCGCAAAGCATATCACATAGACGCGCGGACCAAGGCCGGGGCGCGCCGCCGGTTCGTCGCGCGCGACCCCCGGTGCTATCCTGAAGCGGAGATCAACCCGGTGGAAACCGAGGCATGAAAGACCTGGAGAAAATCATCAACCGCGCGCACGAGGAACTCGCGCGCGGCGAACGGGGGAACCCCCCGAAGGAAGTGAAAGAGGCAATCCGGGAAACGCTCGCGGGCCTCGACGGCGGCAGGCTGCGCGTCGCTGAAAAGCGCGGCGGCGAGTGGATCGTCCACCAGTGGATCAAGAAGGCGGTGCTGCTGTCGTTTGCCGTCACCCCCAACCGCGTCATGCAGGGAAATTTCACGACCTACTACGACAAGGTGGCGCTGAAATTCGCCGGCTACGACAAGAGCGGGTTCGTGGACACCGGCGTGCGCGTCGTCCCGCCGGCGGTCGCCCGGTTCGGCAGCTACATCGCGCCGGGCGTCGTGCTGATGCCGAGTTTCGTCAATGTCGGCGCCTACATCGACCGCGGCGCGATGATCGATACCTGGGCCACGGTCGGATCGTGCGCGCAGATCGGCAGGAACGTGCATCTCTCCGGCGGCGTGGGGATCGGCGGCGTGCTCGAACCGGTCCAGGCGAGTCCGACAATCATCGAGGACGACTGCTTCATCGGTGCACGCTCCGAGGTTGTCGAAGGCGTCATCGTCGGCGAAGGTTCCGTGATTTCGATGGGTGTGTACATCGGGCAGAGCACGCGCATCTACGATCGCGCGACGAAGGAGATCCACTACGGGCGCGTGCCGCCCGGCTCGGTTGTCGTGTCCGGCAATCTGCCCGCCGCGGATGGCTCGCACAGCCTGTATTGCGCGGTGATCGTGAAGCGCGTGGATGCGAAGACGCGCGCAAAAGTGGGAATCAACGAACTGCTGCGCGAGACCTGACCCTGCTCACACGGGGCGATCGCGCTCGGCAGCGGTCAGCAGGTGCGGCAGCAGCGATTCGAGCGACGCATCCCCGATCCAGACATCGGCGCGCTCCCGCACGATCCCGCGGACCGCGACGCCCCCGAACCCGAACAGCACCGCGCCCGCCTCCTGCATCTCCAGATCGGTGACGCCGTCGCCGACCGCGGCCAGCCGCCGGCCGCGCGCGATTTCGTCCGCGACGATTCGCTTGCCGCCGGCTCGGGCCAGCGGCGAGTCCGTTGCATAACCCGCGAAACCGCCGTCCGCCCCGAACCGCAGTTCGACGGCATGCACGCGCGCCCGTTCGATTCCCAGCGCCGCGGCCAGCACGGCAACGGCCTGCAGGATGCCGCCGCTGACGATGTGCACGTCCTTGCCGTGCGCGTGCAGCGCCTCGACCAGCGCCGCCGCGCCGGGCACCAGTGTCTCGACGTAGCGCCCGCCGAGCCACGCGACCAGGTCGCGATCCGGCCGGATGATCTCAAGGCGCCTCGCGTAAACGGACTCGAGCGGCACGCTGCCCTGCATCGCCTGATCGGTGAGCCTTGCGATTTCCGTCCCCACGCCGCGCCGGCGCGCCAGTTCATCCACGCCCTCGATCGAACTGAGCGTGCTGTCGCAGTCGAGAATGACGGCTTCGAATGGCGCGGCGGGCATCGCGGCGGTACCGCTCGAGACTAGAGGCTGACCTGCATCACCTTGCTGATGGCGGGCACCGCGGCGAGTTGCCCGATCAGGTCGGCATCCAGCGGCGTCGAGACGCCGACCACCGCCACGGCCTTGTCGCTGCCGCCGACGATCCCGAGCTGCATGCGCGAGATGTTGATGCCGCGTTCCGCGAGCAGGCTGCTGATCGCAGCGATGACGCCCGGCTGGTCGCGATGCCGCGTCAGCAGCAGATGACCGTCGAGCACGGCCTCGATCTCGTAGTCGTTGATGCGCACGAGCCGCGGGTGACGCCGATCGAAGAGCGTGCCTTCCACGGCAGTCGTGCGCTCGCCGTGGTGCGCGGTGAGGCACACCGTGCCGTGGTAATCCGGGTGTTCACCGCGCCGCGCCTCGACCAGCGAGATGCCCTGCTGCGCGGCGATGTGCCGCGCGTTCACGCGGTTGACCGGGGCCGACATGCGCGTGCCGAGCAGGCCGACGAGCGATTCGATCATCATCGAGCGCATGTCGCGCTCGGCGGCGTCGCCGGCCAGCGTGACGTCGAGCTGGCGGATCGGCTCCTGCACCATCGGGCCAAGCAGCGTGCCGAGCCGGCGCGCGAGCGTCAGGTACGGCAGCAGCTTCGCCATTTCATCGGCGCCGACCGGCGGCAGGTTGATTGCGTTGATGGGCTCGCCCGTGCGCAGGTAGACGGCAATCTGCCGGGCGATCTCCCGGCCGGCCGCCGCCTGTGCCTCGTGCGTGGACGCGCCGAGATGCGGCGTCACCACCACGTTCTCCAGCTTGAGCAGCGGCGATCCCGCCGGCGGTTCGCTTTCAAAGACATCCAGCGCGGCGCCGCCGAGCCTGCCCGACGCGAGCGCCTCGTACAGCGCCCGCTCGTCCACCAGCCCGCCGCGCGCGCAGTTTATCAGGCGCGCGCCGGGCTTCATCGAAGCAATACGCGCAGCCCCGAGAAGCCCCCGGGTCTTGTCGTTCAGGGGACAATGCAGCGTGACGTAATCCGAGACCGCCACCAGTTCGTCGAGATCCATCGACTGGACACCGGTCGCGGCGAAGACTTCGTCCGTGACGAACGGATCGTGGGCACCGACCTCCATCTCCAGCGCCCGGGCGCGCGCCGCGACGATCCGGCCGATGGTGCCGTAGCCGACGACGCCGAGGCGCTTGTGCGCGAGTTCAGCGCCCATGAACTGGGAGCGTTTCCATTCGCCCGCGCGCACCGAACGATCCGCCTGCGGGAGACTGCGGGAAAGGGACATGATGTGGGCCAGCGTGAGTTCAGCCGTGGTCGTGGCGTTCGCGTCGGGCGTGTTGAGCACCGCGATACCCCGCTCCGTGGCACGCGGCACGTCGATGTTGTCGACGCCGATGCCGGCCCGGCCGACGACCTGGAGCGAGCGCGCGGACTCCATCACCCTGGCCGTGATGCGCGCGCCGCTGCGGACGATCACGGCGTGGAACGGCGCCACGACACCGCAAAGACCGGCCTCATCCAGCCCGGGCCGCACTTCGACCTCGAAGTCGGGCTGGGACCGGAGGTACTCCACGCCGTCGGTGGCAATACTGTCCGCGATCAGGATGCGCTTCTTCATGACTGCCTGTGCCCCGGTCATGGCCGGGGACTGGCGGCGCAGTCTATGCGCTGGCGCCGGAGCGCGCCAGCGCCGATTCGACCCGGGAAGCCAGCATCTGCACCAGCGCGTCGACCTTCGCGGCGTCTTCTCCCTCGACCATGATCCGCAGCAGCGGTTCGGTTCCCGACTTGCGCAACAGCACGCGGCCCGTACCGCCCAGCTGGCGCTCCGCGTCGCGCACCGCTTCGTCGATGCCGGGGAGATTGTCCGGCTCGGCGCCGGCACGGAAACCGATGTTGACCAGCCGCTGCGGAAACTTGCGCATGCCGCCCTTGAGTTCGCGCAGGCTGCGGCCGCCGCGGACCATCTCGGCGAGCACCTGAAGCGCGGAGAGAATGCCGTCGCCGGTGCTCGACAGGTCAAGATTGATGATGTGCCCTGACGCCTCGCCGCCCAGCTTCAGGCCGCGTTCGAGCAGCATCTCCATCACGTACCGATCGCCGACCCTGGCGCGAAACAGCTGCAGGCCCAGCCCGCGGAGCGCCAGTTCGAAACCGTAGTTGCTCATCAGGGTGCCGACGACGCCGCCGTTCAGGGACGGCGCAAGCGCCCGCGCCATGATGAAGAGAGATTCATCGCCGTCCACCGTGTCGCCCGCGTCGTCGATCAGGATCAGGCGATCGCCGTCGCCGTCGAGCGCGATCCCGGCGTCAGCCCCCGCCTCCAGGACTGCCGTGCGCAGCGCGCCGGTGGCGGTCGCGCCGCAATCCCGGTTGATGTTGAGCCCGTCCGGCTCGACGCCGATCGCCGTCACCACAGCGCCCAGTTCTTCGAACACCTTCGGTGCGATGTGATAGGCGGCGCCGTGCGCGCAGTCGACGACGAGGCGCAATCCGCGCAGGTCGGGCGCGGGGTCGAGGCAGCTCTTGCAGAACTCGATGTAGCGCCGGGCGGCGTCGGTGATCCGACGCGCCTTGCCGAGTTGTTCCGGCCGTACGGTCTCCAGCGGACGCTCGAGCTCCGCTTCGATCTCCAGTTCCACCGCGTCGGGCAACTTCGTGCCGTCCGCGCCGAAAAACTTGATGCCGTTGTCGCAATAGGGATTGTGCGAGGCACTGATGACGATGCCCGCCTGGGCGCGCGTGTTTCGCGTGAGGTAGGCGATTCCCGGCGTCGGCAGCGGGCCGAGCAGTCTCACGTCGACACCCGCCGCGGACAGCCCCGCCTCCAGCGCCGATTCGAACATGTATCCGGAGATGCGCGTGTCCTTGCCGATCAGCACGGGCCCGCGCCCGTCGCGCGCCAGCACGCGGCCCGCGGCCCAGCCCAGCTTCATCATGAAGTCAGGCGTGATCGGCGGCTCGCCCACGCGGCCGCGGATGCCGTCCGTTCCGAAATATTTTCGTTGCTGCGTCACGATCTGCTCCGAAGGCAGGCGCGACGGAGACGGCTGCGAGCGCAGGCAGTAGGCGGTAGGCGGTAGAGGGGGTAGAACACTTCCGAAAACCTGTGCGCGGCGAGGTTTTCCCTGCCTGCCGCCTGCTGCCTACCGCCTACGCATTCAGGCGGGACGCGCGGGACCGCTGATCGGCGGCTCGCCGGTCGGCTTGCGGCGGCGGGGTTTCGGCTTTGCGGTCTCGTCCTCGGCCTGCACCGGCGTGCCGCCGGAAGCGCCTTCGCCGGAATCGTCCCAGCCATCCGGCGGGCGCGGCGCGCGGCCTTCCATGATGTCGGTAATCTGTTCGGACTCCAGCGTCTCGTACCTGACGAGCGCTTCCGCCATCACGTGCAGCTTGTCGAGATTGTCCCGGAGAATCTTCTCGGCGCGCGCATAGTTGCGATCGACGATCGCGCGGATCTCCTGATCGATCAGGTGCGCGGTCTCGTCGGACACGGCCTTGTGCTTCGTCACGGAGTGGCCGAGGAACACCTCGCCGTCCTCCTCGCTGTAGGTCAGCGGCCCGAGACGCTCGGACAGGCCCCACTTGGTCACCATGCTGCGCGCGAGATCCGTGACGCGCTGGATGTCGTTGGACGCGCCGGTCGTGACGGCGTCCGGCCCGAACACGATCTGCTCGGCGAGACGGCCGCCGAACAGGCTGCAGATCTGGCTCTCGATGAACGTCTTGCTGTAGCTCAGCCGATCCTCCTCGGGGAGGAACATCGTCAGCCCCAGCGCGCGGCCGCGCGGGATGATCGTGACCTTGTACACCGGATCGTGACCGGGCAGCAGACGGCCGACGATGGCGTGACCCGCCTCGTGGTAGGCGGTCAGCTTCCTCTCGCGCTCGCTCATGACCATCGAGCGGCGCTCGGCGCCCATCATCACCTTGTCCTTGGCGCGCTCGAACTCCTCCATGTCGACCAGTTTCTTGTTGGCGCGCGCGGCGAGCAGCGCGGCCTCGTTGACCAGGTTCGCGAGATCGGCGCCGGAGAATCCGGGCGTGCCGCGGGCGATAACGTTCGGGTTGACGTTCTCCGCGATCGCCACCTTGCGCATGTGCACCTTGAGGATCTGTTCGCGGCCGCGGATGTCGGGCAGCGGGACGACCACCTGGCGATCGAAACGGCCCGGGCGCAGCAGCGCCGGGTCGAGCACGTCAGGACGGTTGGTCGCCGCGATGACGATGACGCCCTCGTTGCCCTCGAAGCCGTCCATCTCGACCAGCAGCTGGTTCAGCGTCTGCTCTCGCTCGTCGTGACCGCCGCCGAGACCTGCGCCGCGGTGCCGGCCTACGGCGTCGATTTCATCGATGAAGATGATGCAGGGGGCGTGCTTCTTCGCCTGCTCGAACATGTCGCGCACGCGCGAGGCGCCGACGCCGACAAACATCTCGACGAAATCGGAACCGGAAATCGTGAAGAACGGCACTTTCGCCTCGCCGGCGATGGCCTTGGCGAGCAGCGTCTTGCCGGTGCCGGGCGAACCGACCATGAGCACGCCGGACGGGATCTTGCCGCCCAGCTTCTGGAACTTGCCGGGATCGCGCAGGAACTCGACGAGTTCGGCGACCTCTTCCTTCGCTTCCTCGACGCCGGCGACGTCGTTGAACGTGATCTTGACCTGGTCCTCGCCCATCAGTCGCGCGCGGCTCTTGCCGAACGACAGTGCGCCCCGCCCGCCGCCGCCGCCCTGCATCTGCCGCATGAAATAGATCCAGATGCCGAGCAGCAGCAGGATCGGGAACCAGGAAATAAGCGCATGCGCCCAGAAGGAGTTGCGGTTCGGTTCCGAACCGACGATCTCGACGTTGTTCTCGAGCAGCGTGCCGATCAGCGCCTCGTTGCTGGTTTCCGGGCTGTAGGTCGTGAAGCGCGCGCCGTCCTCGAGACGACCGGTCAGCTTGTTGCCCTCGATGACCACGGATTCGATGCGGCCGCTCTTCACGTCCGCGATGAACTGCGAATACGGAACCTCGCCGGGTGCGGCAGGCGATCCGAAATTCCGGAACACCATCATCAGTACCAGCGCGATGATGACCCACAGAACCAGATTTCTAGCCATGTCGTTCAACGATGATTCCCTCGGCAAAGCACGGGGCCGGTGTTTCCTTCGACCCGCCGCGCAGCAAAATATTCAGTCGAATCCGGCTCTTGCACTATACCTCATGGTCCCGGGCCAGCACATAAAATTCCCGGGATTCGGACCGTGACGCGGCCGGTTTGCGGATCATAACTCTCTGAAAATGCTCCACAAGTTCCTTGCGGAATTCATCCGCGCCGCTGCCCTGGAAGATCTTGAGGAGCAGATCGCCGCCGGGAGCAAGGACCCGACCGGAAAATTCGAATGCGACTTCGGCGAGCCGCATGCTCCGTGCCTGATCAGTAGTGCGCACGCCCGAGAGATTGGGGGCCATGTCGGAGATCACAAGGTCCGCTTTCCGTCCGCCGAGGGCTTCGAGACAGCGTGCCTGCACGGCGGGATCCTCGAAATCGCCCTCGATGAATTCCGCGTGCTCGACCGGCGCCATGGGCAGGAGATCAACCGCGACCACGCGGCCGCGCGGGCCGATGCGCGAAGCCGCGTACTGCGACCAGCTGCCGGGCGCGGCGCCGAGGTCGACCACGAGCTGCCCGGGGCGGAACAACCGATCCCGCTGATCGATCTGCTGGAGCTTGAAGGCGGCGCGCGATC